>OBOI01000182.1_pt1 | contig 25811 bp, 23 predicted proteins | sample 1670151 | NCBI WGS metagenome assembly OBOI01 (sample SAMEA104232303, study PRJEB22302) | sediment metagenome | biome: forest; feature: aquifer; material: sediment | place: USA | collected 2011-08-07 | depth 0.01 m | reverse complement strand
GGGCGGTAGGCAACTTCCCCAACCTGATTCACAAGACCCACATGGGAAATCTTCTCTCGAAGAAAAATTACAATTACGCCAGGGTCTTCTTCGACACAATGGGCTTTTCCATGCTTGACGAGGGAATCAGGAATTGCCGGAAGTGCCACGCGGAATCCGCTAGCGTACCCCAGGGCGACAACTGGAAGAATAAACCAAGCAGAATCGCCTGCGGCGCCTGTCATGACAATGTAAACTTCGCAACAGGCCAAAACCATGGAATCGGCGGCGCCAGGGAAAATGACTCGGCTTGCGCCGCCTGCCATCCCCCTGGTGAAATCGAAAGGTATCACCTGACGACCAACGCCACAACGAACAACCCGAGCGTGCCGGCAGGCTTGGTCAACTTTACCTACGCAATCAGCGGCGTTACGGTAAACGCCAGCAACCAGGCCGTGATCCAATTCCAGATCAAAAAAGACGGGACGGCGGTCACATTTGACGGCGCCGGCTCCACCGCTTCTTCGCCCCCTGCAGGCGCAGTACTGTCCGGCTTCTCCGGCAGTCCGAGCTTCCTGCTGGCCTATGCAGACGGCACAGACACCACGGTGGATTTCAACAACAAGGGACAAGCGGCAGCGCAACCAATTGGAGTATCAATCGCTTACCTGCTGGCAGCCGGCAACACCAGAGGCACTATAACAGGCCCGGTGAGCGGGGTTTACACTGCTACCATTACGGCGGCAGCGTACAATTTCCCCGTTGGTTCCAAGATGCGCACCGTGGCCCTGCAGGGCTACTTCACACAGGATGCCGGCACGGGCGGCATAGCGGCGGCGCCAGCCCGCCATACCATCGGGGTCGTCAAGACCGTCACCGGGGATACGGCCAGGCGCAACGTAATTGATCCGGCCAAGTGCGGTAAATGCCACGAGTGGTTTGAAGCGCATGGCGGCAACCGCGTCATAGGCAAGGAGACTTCTTCTACGGATACCAACCTGTGCGTCCTCTGCCACAACCCCAATCTGAGCAGCAGCGGCAAGACCATCGACATCGCCTATCCTGAGGATTCCAACGATCTTAAGGTATTGATCCACGGCATTCACGGTACGGAAAAGCGGGATTATCCATTCGAATTCGTTCGTAATTTCCGCGGTACCAGATTCTTTACCTTCGGTTATATTGACTCCGGGTCTTATAACAGCACCACCGACGCCTTCACGTCAGGCAACCTGATCGGTTACGCAGGAGTAAATCCGAGTCCTACGGTTATACACTATCCAGGTATCCTGAATAACTGCGAGACGTGCCACAAGGCAGGCACCTACGCATCTGTGCCTTCCGGCGCGCTTAATGCGACCATTTGGACAACGGACGGCGCCAACGCTACGACCGCAGCGGTCACGACAGCGCGCACTACTGTGCCCAATACAACCGACAGGGTTACCACGCCTTTTGCCGCGGCCTGTCTGGCGTGTCACTTCAGTGACGCCGCCATAGCACATGCCAGCGCTAACGGCGCCTCTGTAGGCTGGGTCACGGCGGGCAACCCGACGAGAATTCCTGCGGTGCGCAGCACCTCTGTAGCCGCCAATGAACAGTGCGCTGTATGCCACGGTTCCGGCAAGGCATTCGACGCGGTAGCCGTTCACAAATAGACACATGTTAATTGTGTCATAACCACCAACAAAAGGGGGTCGGCGGCAACGCCGCCCCCCTTTTTTCAAACATCAGAGTGATTATCCTCCTTAAGGTTTCTTGGGGGTTAAGTGGTTATAAGGATAAAGGAGAAGGCACATGATGAAAAGATGGTTATTGGTGCTGTTTGTTCTTGCTTTTGCCCTGTCCTGCTCAAAGGAGAAGGACGGGGAGAATTACGTGGCAAAGATCGGCGATGTGACATTGACTGCGGAAGATGTGCGGGTCAGGTTTAAAAACCTCCCCCCTTCGGCAATGCAGTTATTTCAGGGGCCCGATGGCATGAAGGTCTTTGTTGAAGAAATGGTTAAGAGAGAAATTCTCTATCTTGCGGCAAAGCAGAAGGGAATTGAGGAGAACGAGGAGGTCATAAAAAAACTTTCTGACACCAAAAAGGACATCGTGGTTACGTATTTCGTGGACCAGGAAATTAAAGACGCGGCAACGGTTACCGAAAAGGACGTTCAGAATTATTACGACTCTCATAAAAATGAATTCACGCTGGAAGACAGCGGGGGCACCATTATGGAATTCGATCGGGTGAAGGAGGCCATTGCACGCAAAGTCAGGGCAGAAAAGCGAAAGACGGCTTTCAATAAAGTCCTGGAGAGCTCCATGAAATCCTTCAAATTGGAAATCAATAAAAAAGCCATCGAGAAGCTGACCAGCTCCGGAATCTCTTCAGGCTCTTTCAAATCTTTCCCCGGCCATCAATGAACCTCTACCTTGCCGGTTTTACGGAGCTGCCTCAATTTGCTTGAAGATTGCAGTGTATGCGTCAATAAAGGGTCTCAGGGCGTCAATCTTTAGCTTGGCGCTGACCGGATCGGTGGCAATCATGTTCTTTGCCGCTTTCAGGCCTTCGGCAAAGCTTTTTGCATCCGCTTCCCATAGTTTTTTCTTCTCCAGCTTCGTGCCCACCTTTTTGGCAAGAACCTGAAGATTCTCCCAGTCTGCTTCCAGACGTGCGATGACGGCATTCAGTTCGTCGGCGTTCACCTCGCCGACTAAGGCTTTTTTCCCTGCTGCGACGGCAGCTTCAGCCTTTTCAAAGGCGGCTCTGGCAGCCAGATAACCATGTTTTGCTTCCTTATACTTCTTTTCCTGCATCTGAGCTTCCGAGGTTTCCCAGAGCTGCGTGGCCGCTTCAAAATCGGCGCGTGCATATCTTGGCGCCTCTGCCGCTACTGCGGCATCCATGGCGGTTTTGGCAGCCGATTTTTCAGCTTCGGGGATTCGGCTGCAACCGCTAAACGTAACGGCCAGGGCCAGGATCATCACCACGGCTAATAACTTTGCATTCTTCATACCTCTACTCCTTATTGTTAATGGGCTTATAAGTGAAAGCTCGCTGTCATTTATACCTTTCGCGATAGTTGTCAAGATGTTTTAAGTATAGGACATCATCAGGAGCTTGACAACATGACTCCCGATGATGTTTACTAAAAAACAATCCGAAATTGAAAAAAACGGAGAGGGGATGGCTATGAAAATTATCATTGTGGGCGGCGTTGCCGGCGGCATGTCTGCGGCCGCAAGATTACGCCGGCTTTCTGAGGAAGCGGAAATCATCGTCCTGGAAAAAGGGGAGCATATCTCTTTTGCCAATTGCGGGCTGCCTTACTACATCGGCGGCGTTATCAAAGACCGGGCGGCGCTGATCATCCAGACCCCCGCCGCTTTCCAGAGGCGTTTTGCGGTTGAGGTGCGTGTTAATAATGAGGCTATCTCCCTTGATTGCGCCGCCAGGAAAGTAACAGTAAGGGACTTGGCCGCGGCGCGTACCTACGAGGAAAGTTACGATAAGCTGATTCTGGCGCCCGGCGCGGCGCCGGTAAAGCCTCCCCTGCCGGGGATTGAGCACGCCAGCATCTTTACGCTGCGTACGCTCGGCGATACCTTCCAGATCAGGGATTTCATCGATAATAATCATCCCCAAACCGCGCTGGTAGTAGGCGGCGGCCCGATCGGGCTGGAGATGGCCGAAAACCTGACGGCGGCGGGGCTCAGCGTCACCATCGCCGAAGCCCTGCCACAGGTAATGAATACTGCGGATATGGAAATCGCCACCCTGATTCATCGAGCTCTGCGCGAGCAAGGCATAGCCCTTTGTCTGGCCGACGGCGTCAAATCATTTGCCGATCAAGCCGGGAAAGTGGTGACGTTGCTCGCCAGCGGCCGGAAGATTGTTGCGGATCTGGTCATCTTTGCCGTGGGGGTAAGGCCGGAAACAAAGCTTGCCGCGGCGGCGGGCTTGGCTGTCGGCCGGGGGATCAGTGTTGACGAATTTTTGCAGACATCCGATGCCGACATTTACGCCATCGGGGACGCCATCGAGGTTATGAATCCCCTGACGGGCAAAAAATATGTCGCGGCGCTGGCTGGTCCTGCCAACAAACAGGGCCGGATGGTGGCGGATAATATCGTCGAAGGTCATAAAAAGAAATATGCCGGTACGTTAGGGACGGCGGTGGTAAAAATCTTTGCCTTGACGGTGGCCGTCACCGGTCTTGCGGCGAAGGCGCTGGAAGCGGAAAATATACCCTACGAAGCGGTGCTCATTCATCCCGGCAGCCACGCGGGCTATTATCCCGGCGTTACCGCCATGACGCTGAAACTGCTTTTCTCGCCCTCAGACGGGAAAATTCTGGGGGCGCAGGCCGCCGGGTTGGAAGGGGTGGATAGAAGCATCGACGTCATCTCCGCTTATATCTCCAGGCAGGGGACGGTTTACGATTTGACGAGCTACGAGCACTGCTATGCGCCCCCCTATGCCTCGGCCAAAGACGCCGTGAACATGGCCGGGTTTGTGGCGGAAAACGTGTTGTCAGGAAAAGTGAAGTTCATAAATTGGGATAAAATAGCCTCCCTGGGTGGCGATCTTTTCCTGCTGGACGTAAGAACGGTGGAGGAGTGCCGTCGCGGCATGGCCGAAGGCGCCGTTAACATTCCCCTGGATGATTTGCGGGCGCGCGTAGGCGAAGTGCCGCAGGGCAGGAGAATCGCTGTTTACTGCGGGGTAGGCATTCGTTCCTATGCCGCCGTGAGGATTTTGATGCAGAAAGGTTATCAGGAAGTGTACAATTTGTCCGGCGGCTTTATGACCTATAGCAGTCTCCAGGTCCAATAATTTCCCGTAAAGATTAGAGAGGAGAAATTAAAATGCTGTTTCCCGCTTCCAGCTTGACTTTGTTGCTCATAGGGCTGATTGCCGGCATTCTGTCCGGTTTTTTCGGCATCGGCGGCGGCGTTGTGATTGTGCCTTCCCTCATATATTTTTTAGGTTTTTCCCAACACAAGGCGACGGGCACAAGTTTGGCGGTGCTGCTGCCGCCGATCGGCCTGATGGCAGTGCTGGAATACTATCGCCACGGTGATGTGGACCTCCGCGCGGCTCTCTTCGTTGCCCTGGCCTCCTTGATTGGCGCCGGGGTGGGGGCCATACTGGCCAACAAGCTTTCCGGGCCTGTTTTAAAATTAGGTTTTGGTGTTTTCGTGGTTATCATGGGTTGTTACCTCATCCATGACGCGGCGCGGAAGTTAGGTTGGCTATAGTAAATATTTATCAGGATATGAATTGTGTCTGAAAAACCACCTTTTCTACCCTTTGAAATTCCCCGGCTCAACTCCCGGAACATGCGCATCGGCAAGGAAGACCTCTTGCGGCGCTCTTATTCCGTCGCCCCCGATGATTTTGTCAGGATCTGCGAGAACGAAATCCTCCATCTGGAAGTCGAGTTCCGACAGGGCGAGCCCGCCGCCAGGGTTGTTCTCCATACGGACATGGGCTGCCTGCCGGGAGAATGGCAGGATTGGGAATTTAAACATGAAAAAGGCAACGTCTATATCCTCTCACACAGGGTCGGTTGCTGCGGCAGTTTTAAATTCAAGATAAAATATTCTTTTGATGCTGGCGTTACCTGGTACTGGGACAGAGTCCCCTTCACCCATGTTATCGTGGACCCTGCGGGGGTGTCTGATATCCGAATGTACACGCTGATTCCAAGGATTTCGGGGAAGATCGGCGACTGGAGCGAGCTGCTCCCCCCCATCGCCCGTCTCGGTTTCAACGCTGTCCATCTCTTGCCCATTACCACCCAGGACCTATCGGCCAGTCCCTATGCCGCCCACGATCTTTTCACCATCGAGCGGGACTATCTCAGGCCGGAAGACCTGACGGGATTCGGGGACTTTGAACAATTTATCGTAAAGGCCAGGGAATTGGGAATTCGCCTTTGTTTTGATCTGGTGCTCAACCATATCGGAGTCGGAAGCAATATGGCGCAGGGATGCCCGGAGTGGATTGAGCCCGATACAACCGAACCGGACGGACTGAAACGCGCCGGTTGCTGGCATATGAACAGCTGGTTGAAGTGGGAGGATCTGGTGAAAATTTATTACGATCATCCCCATCCCGGCATTCGCCGTGATATCTGGGAATATATGAAAAAATATGCCCTGTTCTGGTCCCACTTCGCCCATCTGACGGGCGGCATGATCCGCCTGGACAACCTGCATTCCAGTCACGAAGGTTTTGTCACCCATTTGCTGGCGGAGTTGCGCCACACCTATCCTGACCTGATCATTACGGCGGAATACTTTACCGATTTCAACACTATTCTAAGAAAGTCGGCAGAGGGCCAGATCAACCTTTTTTCCGCCAATCAATGGGAATACCCCTACGCCTCCAACCTGAGAAATTATCTGCGCTATATCCACAAGATCAGAGGCCAGGTGCAATATTATCTGGCTGTTACCACCCACGACACCGGCGCACCGGCCCAGCTTTTCGGGAAAGCTGAGGCAGCGGTGCCGCGTTATGCGGTGACGGCCCTCATGGGGACAGGACAAACCGGCATTGTGCAGGGGGTGGAATATGGAGTTCCCGAAAAGATTGAGTTCATCGGCAGGGGAGAAAAGCGTAGTTTCCCGGAGCGTACACTAATTGCAGAGGGCATCAGAGCCATCAACGGGTTGCTTGCGGAATCGGCGGTCTTTCATCGCCAAGGGAATCTGGAATTTATTGACGGTGACCACGGCGCCGTGTTGGGCGCCTATCGCCGCCCCGCCAGGGAAAACGAGAAGGGATATCTGATCTTTGCCAATCTTGATGTGCATAGTGGCTATCGTTTGTCCGTAGATCTTTCTGCCTTCCTGGAGAATAAAGAGAAGATAACACTGGATGACAGGATAAGCGGCGCCCATCAGGAATTTCCTATGCGTGATGTAACAATCGATCTTGAGCCCTGCGGCGTCAAGATGTTCCAGCTCGAAGTTTAGTGAGGTCGGTAAATTTAGAATCAGCCACACCAGGAATGAGGTGCAGCAAATGGCCCCCACCGGGAGTCCGTCAACCCGGTTAAGTAAGGGACTCCGCCTGCCTCTCCATATTGAAAGTCCTGCGAGCTTTATATTCTTCTTTCTTCCCGATGTTGAACTGCTGGACGGGGCGAAGGCAGCCGACAACCCTTGTATAGACCTCACATGTTTGGTAACACTACAACTACACATAGTAAAATAAGCGATTGGCAAATAAGCCTGACTCTGCTACTTGTTTTTCAAAACCAAGGACAGAAGGTCGGCCATGATATCGGAAAATAGAGTTGATAATGGTAGCTTTCCCATACCGAAACTGTTGATCGACAAAGGAGATGTTGCCCACTTTATGGAGGAGTTCAAAGGGTTTCACGCCCAGTTTGCCGATTGTTTTTCGCGAGAGGAGCCACGGGAGAACTTTTATCAGTACATGGCAGGGCAGGTTGGGATGGGCGACCGGGTTGACGATAACCGACCGGTCCGGCAACGCCGAAACAAGCCATGTCTATCGTAACCCCGGATGTCTGCCGATAAAATCCGCGGCAATTTTGCCGCCGAGTTCGGATAGCGGGCATTTTAAAAGGTCATGACGACCTGGGGGGGTGACGGCGGGAATACCACCCTCCTCAGAAAAGATGCATAAGGCTTGTCTCGGTGGCACTGCTATCACCGGCCAGCAACATGTCATAATCTATCAGGTTGCCCCTTTAGCTCGTCATCAAGCCACTGCAGATAAGCCGCGCTCCCTGAGGAAATAACCGTGGCTATGATTTCCGGCGTTTCATAGGGGTGTGTAGCCTTGATGCTTGTTGCCACTTCCTCGAAAAGATCCTGCCGGCTTTTGACCAGGCACTGCCATTCTTCCGCCTGCTCAACGGCGCCATTCCACCTATAGACGCTCAGCACTGGCCCCAGAATCTGCACGCAGGCCGCCAGCCTTTTCTCGATGAGTGCTCCGGCAATCCTTAAGGCGTCCTCCTGTCTGGCGGTGGTTGTGCTTATTTGAATATATTTATCCATAAACATTATTCCTATCACTTCCTCGTTATTAGAAGCTCATGGCATACATCATGATCGCCGCCGCCTGCGGAAGACTGAGAGATTCCGCGTTGCCTGTGCCGGGTATCTTCCACCTTTCAGCGGCCAGTTCCAGCAGCTCCGCAGGCAGCCCGTAACTCTCGCTTCCCAGCAGCAAGGCCGCTTGCTGCGCACAGGAATGAGGCGCTATACCCTTTTGGGCATCGCCGGCGAGTAATAAATAGCGTTCTTGCAGAGTGGGCAGCAGGGTCGCAAAATCCAAATCAGAAATAATTGTAAGATGGAACAGGCTTCCCATGGAGGCCCTTACCACCTTGGGATTGGCAAAGTCCACGGAATTACTGCTGAGGGCAATCGCCGCAAATCCGAACCAGTGGGCAGTACGGATCAGGGCGCCAAGATTGTTGGGGTTGTTGATGCGATAGGCCAGGATGAGATGTCCTGTTGATTGCAAGCATTCAACCGTGGGACGCTCCGGCAGGGCAGCCACGGCCATGATGCCTTCGGGAGTTTTATCCTGGCTGAGCTGATTCCACTCCTTGGCAGCCAGGAAATAAACGGGTACGTCGGGAGGAGCGGGGGCAAAAAAAGGGGGCGCCTCTTTCCCTTCCCTTACGAGGATCGCCTTGACGGTCCAGGTGCTTTTTAGCAGTTCCCCTACGACCTTTATTCCCTCGGCTAATAGAAGACCTTCCCGGAGGCGCGTTTTGGCATTATTCAAGCTCCGCCATAGCCTGAATTGGGCATTTGTCGGTCTCGGCAATATCATCTGTTCCTTTTGCACAATGATTATCTATGGCCCCGGCGCAGGATGATGATCCCCAAGCCCGTCAGGATCATGGCAAGACAGAGCAGCTGTCCCATGCTCAGCATGTTCCAGACAAATCCCAATTGAAAGTCCGGCTCCCGGTAAAATTCGATAAAGAAACGGATAGTTCCATAGCCGATGGCATAGAGGGCCAGTTGAAAACCGGCAAAGGGTCTCTTCTTTCTCAATATCCAGAGGAAAATGAAGAGGATGATCCCTTCAAAAAAAGCCTCGTATAGCTGGGAGGGATGGCGCAGTTCGTGATTGGGTGCAAGGGGAAAATACATGCCCCAGGGGACATCAGTTACCCGGCCAAAGAGTTCGCCATTGATGAAATTGCCGATCCGGCCAAAGGTGTATCCCAGGGGAAAGGTGGGGCAGAAAAGATCGGTGAGGTTCCAGAAATCAATTCCCCGTTTGCGGCAAAAGAGCAGGGCGGCAACAACAACACCCAGTGCGCCGCCATGATAGGACATACCGCTGATGCCGACAAAACGGACTCCCTGGGAGAAATTCAGGGGGATAATGATTTCCCAGGAATGATGAAGGTAATAACTAAAGTTGTAAAAGAGGACATAGCCGAAACGGGCGCCCAGGATCAGACCCAATATGCCCCAGATAAAGAAATCCTGTATCATCTCGATGCTATAAGCGAAGTTTTCAGTTTTCAAGCGGTATGAGACCAGGATGTAGGTCAGTGAAAAGGCCGCCAGATACATCAAGCTGTAGTAGCGCAGGTGAAAAAAACCGACACTGAAAAGATTGGGATTGAGATGGTAAGGAAGATTTTGCCAGGCATTGATCAGGTTATCCATATTATCCTCATGGTTGGTTGAGACGTAAAAAGACTTTATTGACAAGCTGTCAGTAAGCCTCTCCTTTCAGTTCCTCTAAGTGAATCTGGGCGGCGAAGGCGGCCGTTGCCCCATCGCCGCAGGCGGTGACCACTTGGCGCAGCAGCTTCTCGGTACAGTCACCGGCGGCAAAGATGCCTGCTGTCGAAGTTTGCATTTTACCATCCGTGATTATGTAACCATTCTTGTCAAGCCTTACGAGTTCCCGGAATATCTCCGTGTTGGGGGTAAGGCCGATGAAAATGAAGACTCCCTCCGCCGGAATATCGGTCGATGTTCCGGTTTTGATATCACGGACCTTTATCTCCTGGACAAAGTCCCGGCCGGTGATTGCTTCGGGAACAGCGTTCCAGATAAAGCGGATCTTGCTGTTGGCAAAGGCTCTTTCCTGCAAGATTTTCGCTGCCCGCAAGCGGTCGCGGCGGTGGATAACCGTCACCTGGGAAGCAAAACGGGGGAGAAAAATGGCTTCTTGAACCGCCGTATCCCCGCCCCCGATAACGACCACTTCTTTATTCCGATAGAAAGGGCCATCACAGGTGGCGCAGTAGGACACGCCCCTGCCGATAAAGGCGTCTTCACCGGGAACGCCGATTTTACGCCAGTTGGCGCCCGTGGCAACGATAATGGAAAGGGCACGAAACTCTTTACCCGCCTTAACTTTCCACACGTTCCGGCCACGATGCTGTTCCGCGATCAGGGATGTGACATCTCCCGACACTACCTCCATGCCGAAGCTTTCCGCCTGTTTGCGAAAAAGCTGCACAAGTTCAAAACCGTTGATTCCCTCGGGTGTGCCCGGATAATTCTCGACCAAATCTGTCATCGTGATCTGGCTTACGGTGGTCGCTCCCTCAAGCAGCAACGTCTTCAAGCCCGCCCGGGCAGCGTAAAGGCCAGCGGTGAAGCCCGCCGGTCCGGCGCCGATAATAATGGTATCATATACGTTGTTGCCATCGAGTTGCAATTGTGCACCCCTTCCTTTTTTAGATTACGGCGTTAATTTTCTTGACGGTGAGTTTAAGGAAAAGTAAGCTGACTGTCAAGAAAAAGGGACACCCCATCCAGCTGAGGTCAATAAGTTTTTGCAGGCCATCATCAGGGACATTGCGGAACCTGAAAAAATGAAGGAGGCGCTCCGTAGCCCGTTTTACGGAGCAAATTGCCGACTACAATGCCAGCCAGGAGCAACACGAGATTTCTATATCGGGGCGTGCCGATTATTTTTCGGAGATTGCGGCGCCAAATAGTGCCAACACCTTATTCGTCCCGCCTTACGGTACGCTCAGAAAAGGCGCTGCTTTCCTTATCGCCCCCAAGAAATGCTGGTGGTGTTTACGGAAAGGAAAGTTTTTTCTGTAGATAAGATAAAAATAGCGTTCCATCGAACAACCAACGATGTCAACCATTAAAAGCAGGCCCTGCTGCAAAGTAATATTTTTAAATGAATCGTAGCTCACAAGCGATGCCTCCCAGGATATTTTCCTATGTGGGAATATTTCATAATGCAAACCGCGGCGGTGCGTGTTCAGAAAACCGCGGCCTCTCTTGCCAGCCCCACCGCATATAACGGCATTAGCTCATCGTACAGGTGTTATGGTGCACTCGCTCGGCTGGATCCTGGCGATAGTATTCCTTGAGCACACGATAGAGGTCTGGAGCGTGTTCCGTCATTCGGATCGGCTGGTCAAAAAATTGTTCCGTGGCGACGGCGAAGAATTCTGCTTCGCTGGTGGCGCCATAGGCATCGAGGAAAGTTTTCTTGCCCCTTTCGGCAGCATTTTTAAGCCGGAGGTACTCCCGTGAGCAGATGATGACCCAATCCCGGTATTCGTCGCGGTTGCGTAACGGCGGTGTTCCGTCGGCGGCGCCGTCGAGCATGTCGAGTTTGTGAGCAAATTCGTGATAGATAACGTTGTGCCCCAGTTCGGGGTGGCGGCCACCTCGCAGAGCGGCATCCCAAACGAGAATGAGGGGGCCCTGCTGAAAGGCTTGCCCAAGAATGGGGTGGGCGATTTCAAGGGGAGCGAGGACAGTTTCAAAATGGCCAAGCCTCCGCTGAGGGGGAACGACGGTTGAAGGGTAAACGAGGATAGTTTGCACGTTGCGGTAGTAGTTGTGTGGCGTGCAGAGAAGCAGGAGGCAGGCCTGGGCGGAGATGGTGACGAGGATTTCGTCAGTAAGTTCGAGACCCCCGCAGCCTTCCCAGTCCTTTTCGGCGATGAAGACTTGGATGAGGGCGCGCAGGCGGGCCTGCTCAACGGTGTCCAGCATGCAATAGTGGGCTACATTGCGGCGTACGATGTCTTCCCACACGGGGGGAAAAGGTGATTCCGTGAGCTTCTTGCGGCGACGATTGGATAACCAGTCAAACATGAGGTTCCTCGCTTCTTCCCGGCCCAGCAGCTTTATTTTCGCGTACTGGTGATGAGACTTAGGAGAGCAATGCGCCTCCTGCCGCCCGCCAATGGCCTCTTTTACGCTCGTATTGCAGGCGCCGCAACACCCATAATACTCCATCCGCGAATCCGCCACCACAAAGCCCGGATCGCGTAAGCTGCTGATAAACTCACCTTTGGGGTCTGTCAAGTATATTTTTTAACCAACCACCGAATTTCCTTTGACAGACAAGACCATCTTGCCTTATACGCTAAGGATGAAAATCAGAATTACTTCTCTCAGTTTGTTACTGGTGATAGTTTTTTTGGCTCTTACGGGCTGCCAAAAACGTACTTCTTCTTTAGTTCTTAAGGACTATCCAAAGCCCCCCAAAGATTATTATCGCCATTTGCCGCCGGGCGAGCTGGCACTGAGAAAAATTACCGATCCCAGCCAGATTCCCGACTACACATTGGCGTTCGCTGATACCGACCGTTTGCAGGAGGCAATCGCCAACAGTCTAAACTATATGGCAAAACCATCCAGCAAAAAATTCTATCCCTATGGCGATATCACATACGAACGGGCGGTAAGAAGCCTGCGGGAATTGGAAAAGCTTGTTGCTCTGGGATTGTCTCCCCAGCAGATGAATGCGGTTTTGCGGGAAAGATTCGATACGTATATTTCGGTCGGTTGCGATGATATGGGAACAGTGTTGTTTACGGGATACTATACGCCGATTTTTGACGGTTCGCCAATACGCACAGACCGGTTCAAGTATCCTTTATATAAGCCGCCTGCCGATCTGCTGAAAGGGCCGGATGGGACGATTCTGGGCCAAAGGGGACCGGATGGCCAGATCAAGCAATACCTGAGCAGGGAGGAAATACAAAATTCCAATGTCCTTGCCGGCAATGAACTTCTGTGGCTCAGTGACCCCTTTGAGGTTTATATAGTGCATGTGCAGGGTTCATCCAAAATCCGTATGCCGGACGGACAGATCGAAACGGTCGGCTATGCCGCGAATAACGGCTGGGAATACCGTGGTATCGTGCAAAAAATGATAGCTGATGGCAAGCTTGCCAATAAAAATATCAACCTCAAAGCCATGATTGATTATTTTAAGGCCCATCCCGATGAAGTCGATATTTACGTTAATAAAAACCCCCGCTTTGTTTTCTTCAGGTCTGAAAAAGGCGAGCCCCGAGGTTCGCTCAATGAGCCTGTAATTCCATTTAGAACGATTGCAACGGATAAGACTATTTATCCCAGAGCAATGTTTGCCTTTGCCTCGGTTGATCTTGCCAGCCCCGTAGGGTTTGCTTTGGATCAGGATGCAGGAGGCGCCATCCTGGCTGCGGGCAGATGTGATGTTTATATGGGAGTTGGCGACCATGCAGGCGAGCTTGCCGGCGGAACATACCGCGAAGGGCAGCTTTATTACCTTTTCATCAAGCCTAGTGGTGATCAGACTGCAGACCACAGTGGAAAGTAAGGCAAAAAAGGAAATGGCCGTCGGCAACTATCCGTCGGCTATTGGTTTTCTATCTAATGCGACATTGCCGCAAGAACATGCCTTTTCACCATCCTGCCCTTTACTTTCTGCCAAAATCCTGAAAATTGACCTAAGTCAAGGACGGTTATGCGAATAATTTGTAACCGTGCACGATAACATTGCCGTGACTTTTCCTCCGATGTGGGAGGAACTAATTTTGGCAATGAGAGCCTTTAAGAGATATGATAAGTTCACCTACGGGTTGAAATTTGCTGCCTATCGTGCCGATCATCCGGAAAAGGCTGGCGCTGAAAACAAAGATGTTACGAAATTCTGGTTCTGGATCAATTACGAGCTTTGATAAAGTTTCATAAGGCTTGGTCTGAAACATTTTTCGCGGTGGGAGGCGTGCAACTATGAAAAAAAGATACCGGATGGTCATTGGAAGTGCCGGCCTTGTGGTGATGCTGTTCCTCGTCGCACCGGCCTATGGCGAATCGGGCGGGGAGCTATTCGACAAACTCTGTTCAGACTGCCATACCATCGGCAGTGGCGACAAAGGCGGCCCCGATCTGGCGCAAGTGACTGAAAAACGTCGAGAAACCTGGCTTGCTCAAATCATCACGGCCCCGGACAAACTGACCGCTGCCAATGACCCGTTACAGCTCGAACTCACCAAAAAGTACGGCTTTGAAATGCCAAACCTCGGGGTCAGCCGTGACGATGCCCTCAAGATTATCACCTTCCTCAAGGAAACAGGCAAGGCCGGGGGACAAGCGACAGGGGTAAAAGCAACGGGCGGCCGACCTGCGCCGCAGGAAACCGCAGTTACGCCTGAATTGGTTGCCCGGGGCAAAGCGCTTTTTATCGGCGGGATCCCTTTTACCGCAGGGGGCCCTCCCTGTGCCACCTGTCACCCCTTTCGCGCCCCCGGAATAATCGGTGGCAGTCTCGCAAAGGACCTCACCGATCACTACCACAACATGGGAGAAGCGGCATTTGCGACTCTGAAATTTCCGGTGATGAGGAGAATCTTTGCCGACCGGGCGCTAACCCCTGAGGAAGTTTCCGCCCTGATTGTTTTTGCCAAGGATGCCGCTGCCAGGGAGAAGCAAGAGGAGTCGATGCTCTTTCCGTCGGTCGGCTTCGGCCTTTTTGGCTCCTGCCTTATTTTCTTGTTTTTCTATAAGAGGAGGTTCCGCTAAATGTCCAATTCCAGGATAAAAGACGACCGGACCGGTAATAAACGCGATTGGGAAGAATTTTACCGGAACCGCTGGCAGTACGATAAAGTGGTGCGGAGCACCCACGGCGTCAACTGCACCGGCGGCTGCAGTTGGATGGTGCACGTTAAGGACGGTATCGTCGCCTGGGAGCTGCAGGCCAACGACTATCCCCAGTTCAATGCCGATATCCCCAACCATGAGCCGCGCGGTTGCCAGAGAGGGATCAGCTTTTCCTGGTACCTTTACAGCCCGCTGCGGGTAAAACATCCCTATATGCGCGGCGCTCTCATCGACCGCTGGCAAGAAGCGAGGAGCAAATTCGACGATCCGGTGGAAGCCTGGCAGAGTATCGTGGAAAACCCGGAGACGCGGCAGAGTTATACAGGGAAACGCGGCATGGGAGGATTTCGCCGGGCCTCCTGGGAGGAGGTGGTGGAACTGATCGCTGCCTCGACCATCTATACCGCCAAAAAACATGGCCCCGACCGCGTGGTTGGCTTCTCCCCGATTCCGGCCATGTCCATGATCAGCTACGCGGCGGGCACTCGCTTTCTGCAACTCTTCGGCGGAGTCGCCATGAGCTTTTATGACTGGTATTGCGATCTCCCGCCCGCCTCTCCCCAGGTATGGGGCGAACAGACCGACGTCAATGAATCGGCCGACTGGTTCAACGCCTCCTACATCGTCCTCTGCGGTTCCAATGTCCCCATGACCAGGACGCCCGATGCCCACTACCTTTCCGAAGCCCGTTATCGCGGCGCCAAGGTGGTGGTCATGTCGCCGGACTACAGCATGGCCAGCAAGTTCGCCGACGCCTGGCTGCCGGTGGAGCAGGGGCATGACGGCGCCTACTGGATGGCGGTTAATCACGTCATTCTCACCGAGTTTTACGCCCATCGGCAGGTCCCCTTTTTCGAGGAATACGCCCGCACCTACACCGATCTTCCCTTCCTGGTGAAGCTTAAGGAAAAAAATGGCGCCTGGCAGCAGGGGGAATTTTTGCGGGCGGACGAAATGGAACGGGCCGCCGGCCTTGAACACGCCGATTGGACGCTTTGCGTGGCCGATGCGCAAGGTGACGTGAGGATTCCCCATGGGAGTCTCGGATCTCGCTGGAGCAAAGCCGAGGGAAGCTGGAATCTTGATATGAAGGACATGGTGGACGGCAAGGAGATCGACTGCCGGATGAGCTTTCTGGGTGAAGAAACCCGCCGGATCCGCTTCACTTTTGAAACGGACGGCGAGGTAATTCGGGAGGTCCCCGTCCACAGAGTCATGACCAGGAACGGCGAGATCACCGTCGCCACCGTCTTTGACCTGCTGATGGCTCAGTTTGGCGTTTCCCGGGGTCTGGGCGGGGATTATCCCGCAAGTTATGACGATGACAAGCCCTTCACGCCGAAATGGCAGGAAAAGCATACCGGTATCGCCGCCGCAACACTGATCAAGATGGCCCGCGAGTGGGCCGTAAACGGCGAGCAGAGCCAGGGCCGGAACCTGATCATCGTCGGGGCCGGAATCAATCACTGGTATCACAACGACCTGATCTATCGCGCCGCCATCACCGCCCTGATCCTGACGGGCAGCGTGGGCCGTAACGGCGCGGGGCTGGCTCACTACGTGGGGCAGGAAAAGGTGGTGCCCCTCGCACCCTGGACCTCCATTGCCATGGCCCAGGACTGGACAAAAGCGTCGCGCCTCCAGAACACCCCGAGTTTCTGGTATATGCATTCGGACCAGTGGCGTTATGACCGGAGCTTCGTGGATTACTTTAAACCCGAGACAGGCGAAAAAATGCCGCTCCACACCGCAGATTTCAACGCCAAGGCGGTTCGGCTCGGCTGGCTCCCCTTTTCTCCCCACTTCAACGACAACACCCTGAAGTTGGTGGCCGCCGCCCAGGCAGCGGGCGCAACCACCGACGACGAAATCCGTACCTGGCTCATCGCCCGCCTGCAGAGCGGCGAAACCCGCTTTGCCATCGAAGACCCGGACGGCGAGGGCAATTCTCCCAAAGTCTGGTTTATCTGGCGCGGCAATGCCATCTCGGCGAGCGCCAAGGGACATGAGTTCTTCCTTAAACACGTCATCGGCGCCCCCAACGCGAGCTTTACCGCCAAGGAGGTCGCCAAGGGGCAGGTCAAGGACATCGTCTGGCATGACAAGGCCCCGGAAGCTAAAATGGATCTGGTGGTGGATCTCAACTTCCGCATGGATACCTCGACCATGTACTCGGACATCGTCCTGCCGGCGGCCACCTGGTATGAGAAGTCCGATCTGAACACCACCGATATGCACTCCTTTGTCAACTGCCTGGATGCCGCCGTGCCGCCGGCCTGGGAGTCGGAATCGGACTGGAAGATATTTGCCAAGATCGCCCAAAAAGTCAGCGAACTTTCCCTTAAGCACTTTCCGGAGCCTCTGAAGGATATCATTGCGGCGCCCCTCCTGCACGATACGCCGGGCGAGATTGCCCAGCGTCAGGTAAAGGACTGGAAGCTGGGCGAGTGTGAGCCGATCCCCGGCAAGACAATGCCCAACCTCCCTATTGTGGAGCGCGATTATGCAAACCTTTACAATCGGTTCATGTCGCTCGGTCCGGGTATCGGCCACCTCCACGCCCACGGCGTGGCCTGGGAAGCGGAGGACGTCCATGAAAGACTACTCAAGGAGATGCCCCTGCGTAAATGGCACGGCAAAACCTGCATTGATCTGGAGGACGAGCGTATCGTGGCCGACGTGATCATGGCCTTTGCCCCGGAAACCAACGGCGAGCTGGCCTATCGCGCTTATCAAAACCTGGAGAAGCGGGTCGGCAAGCCCCTTAGCCAGATCGCGGCCGGGGATCGGAATTTCCGCATCACCTGGGAGGAGATCACCCAGAAGCCGCGCCGCTTCCTGAGTACGCCTGTCTGGAGCGGTCTGGTTAACGATAATCGTCCCTATGCCCCCTTCACCCTGAACGTGGAGCATCTCGTGCCCTGGCGCACCCTCTCCGGCCGCCAATCCCTCTATCTCGATCACCCGTACTACGGCGAATTTCATGAGGGGCTGCCCACTTTTAAACCAAAGCTCAATCCGGCGGTGCTGGATGAAACCGACGGGGAAACAGGATTGATTCTCAATTTCCTGACTCCCCACGGCAAATGGAGCATTCATTCCACTTACAGCGACAACCTGCGGATGCTGACCCTCTCCAGAGGCGGGCAGGTGGTCTGGATCAACCACGAGGATGCGGCGGGCGCCGGGATCGACGACAACGAGGACATAGAGGTATATAACGCCAACGGGGTAGTGGTCTGCCGGGCGATAGTCTCATCCCGCATCCCGCGAGGGGCGGCGATCATGTATCACGCCCCGGAGCGGACCATCAATATTAAGAAATCCCGGAAAAGCGGCAAGCGGGGTGGGGTCCACAACAGCCTCTCCCGTATCCGCCTGAAACCCACCCTCATGCTGGGCGGCTATGCCCAGTTCAGCTACTACTTCAACTACTGGGGGCCGACAGGCGTGAACCGTGACTGCTACGTGATTGTCAGAAAGTTGAAGGGGTGAGACGATGGACGTAAGAGCGCAACTGGTGATGGTGTTCAATTTAGACAAATGCCTGGGCTGCCATACTTGCAGTATCTCCTGCAAGAACATTTGGACCGACCGCAAAGGGGCGGAGTACATGTGGTGGAACAACGTGGAGACCAAGCCCGGCGTCGGTTACCCGAAAAAGTGGGAAGACCAGGACATATTCAGGGGCGGCTGGCTGGCGGAAGGTCGCCGGCTGAAGCTCCGCGCCATGGGCAAGGGGCCGACGCTCCTTTCCATGTTCTTCCAGCCCAACATGCCGAAACTGGAGGACTATTACGAGCCCTTTGATTTTGATTACGGCAATCTCTATGGGGCAAAAGCAGGAAATGACCAGCCGGTGGCCGAGGCTTTTTCGCAGATATCAGGCAAGCCGCTGGAGAAGATTAAAGGGGGACCGAACTGGGATGATGATCTTTCCGGTTCCCAGATATACGCCGCGGCGGATCTCAACCTGGAGGACGCCGGGATTATCGAGGCTTACGACACCCTGTTCATGCAGTACCTGCCCCGGATCTGCAATCACTGCCTTAATCCCGCCTGCGTCGCCTCCTGCCCTTCCCGCGCCATCTACAAGCGGGGCGAGGACGGCGTTGTCCTCGTTGATCAGGAGGTCTGCAAAGGCTGGCGCTTCTGCACCAGCGCCTGCCCTTACAAGAAAGTCTATTTCAACTGGCAAAGCGGCAAGGCGGAAAAGTGCATCTTTTGCTACCCCCGTACCGAAACAGGGCAGTGTAATGCCTGCGCCCACAGTTGTGTGGGAAAAATCCGGTATGTTGGTGTCCTCCTCTACGATGCCGAGAAGATAGAAGAGGCCCTGCTTAAACCCGATAACCAGCTTGTTGAGGCCCACCGCGAGGTAATCCTCAATCCGCACGATCCGCAGGTGCAAAAAGCGGCCCGCGCGAGCGGCATCGATGAGAAGTGGCTAAGGGCGGCGGTCAAATCGCCTGTTTACACCCTTGTCAAGGAATTTGGCCTGGCTTTGCCCCTGCACCCGGAATTTCGGACCATGCCCATGGCCTATTACATTCCCGCCCTTTCGCCCGTTCTTTCCAGTAACGACGCAGCCCATGAGCTGATGGAGCACGGCATGATCCCCCCCCTGGCAACGCTGCGGGCGCCCCTCGGCTACCTGGCAAATCTCTTTGCCGGCGGCAATCGGGAAATCGTGGCGGAGGTGTTGGCAAAACTCATTGCTCTTAGGACCTTCATGCGTGCCAGGAATCTCCATTTACCAGCCGGGGATGCTGTCCTCAAGCAGGCAGGTTTGGATGAGGCGGTGGCGGACCGCCTTTACCGTCTTTTTACGGTTGGCGGCTATCACGAACGCAACATCATCCCCGCTCAGCAACGGGAGGGAGAGACCCCCTACGCCCGCAAGGGAGGAAGTGGTTTCGGCATCTTAAAGAAGGGGGGAAGGGAAAAATGACGCTTGCCCAAAGCTACGATGCGCTGGCCCGGATGCTCGACTATCCCGGCCAGAAAGAAATAATTGAGACAGATTGCGAGAGCCTCAGAGGCTTTATGTCGGAACGTGGTCTTGCCTGCCCTATTGCACCCTTCGCCGGTTTTATCGCATCATCGACGCTGGCGGCGCTTCAGGAGCAATATGTCGCCACTTTCGACTTCAACCCGGCGTTAGCCCCCTATCTGGGGCACCATCTCTACGGCGACAACCAGAAAAAGGGGGGCTACATGATCAAACTGAAACAGGAGTACGTACGTTACGGTTTCTCACCCCTTGCGAAGGAACTGCCCGATCATCTGCCCCTGGTGCTGGGCTTCCTGGCGCACCTGGCACAACAACAGCGTGATACGGTCCGGCAGAACTTCATCTCCGACTGCGTCCTGCCGGGCGTGGAACGGCTGCTTACCGGTTTTACCGGCCGTCATAATTCACCCTGGGAAGCGGTTGTGGAAGCAGCCAGGTCGCTTTGCGCCGCGGATAACCAGACCGGCAAGGAGGAAAAGCCATGTTGAACACCTTCGTTTTTATCTTTCTCCCTTACGCGGCGCTGGCGTTGGCGATTGCTGTAACCTCTTACCGTTACTTTACGAACCGCCTCACCTGGACGGCCTACTCCACCCAGTTTCTGGAGCAAGAGACACTTTTCTGGGGGAATAATCCCTGGCACTACGGGATCATTCTGGTGCTCTTCGCGCATCTTGCGGGCCTTATTGCCCCAGGATTCATGAAAAGGCTGCTTAGCGACCAGAACATCCTGATCTACCTGGAAAGTGTGGGACTGGGATTGGGCCTGCTCGCCCTCTTCGGTTGTCTGCTCCTGATCCTGAGAAGGGCCATGTCTCCCCTGCTGAAAAAGGTGACCTTTGCAAGCGATTGGCTTCTTCTCATATTGCTTGCCGCCCAGGCCGCCACGGGCATCTATATGGCGGTCTATGTGCGCTGGGGGGCCAGGTGGTATCTCCATACGGCGGTCCCCTACTTATATTCGCTTGCAACCTTCAACCCGCAGATCGATTATGTGACTGATCTTCCCCTGATCTTCAAGTTGCACGTGGCCGGAGCGTTCCTGATCGTCGCAATTCTTCCCTTCACCAAGCTGGTCCACCTGCTCTCTATCCCGGTGGCTTTTATTTTTGACCCGCCGCTTCTCTACCGATGGCGGTCCAAGCAAAGAACGAATACTTGAGGAGGAACCTGACAAATGGCAGTGATCGAAAAATGGGATGTAGAAAATCAACAATTCTGGGAAGAATCGGGAAGTAAAATCGCCTGGCGTACGCTTACGATCACGACTTTGGCGCTTTTGCTCTCCTTCTCTACATGGTTCGTGATGAGCGCAATTGTCGTGCGCCTGCCCCAGATCGGCTTCAAATTCGATAAAATGCAGCTCTTCTGGCTGGCGGCGATGCCCGGCCTCGCCGGCGGTACGCTCCGCATCATCCACATGTTTCTCATCCCGATTTTCGGCACGCGGCAGGTCGTCTCCTGGGCGACGCTGCTTAAGCTCATCCCCTGCATCGGTCTCGGCCTGGCGGTAATGGATCCCACCACCCCCTTTTGGGTTTTCGTCGTCCTCGCGCTCACCGCCGGCTTTGGCGCCGGTGATTTTTCCTCCTTCATGCCCTCCACCTCGCTCTTTTTCCCGAAGCGTCTGCAAGGCACCGCCCTCGGCATTCAGGCCGGCATCGGCAATTTCGGCGTGAGCCTTACCCAGTTTGTCACCCCCTGGATCATCGGTGTCGCTTCGCTCTCCATCTTTTCCGGGCCGGCACAGACTTTTACCAAGGGCGCCGTATCAAAACCTATCTGGGTCCAAAATGCCGCCTTCTGGTACATCCCCTTCCTGCTGGTCATGACGATTGTTGCGGCGGTATGGCTCCGCAGAGTGCCTGTCAAGACATCCTTCAAGGATCAGTTGGATATATTCAAGGACAAGCATACATGGATGATGACTGTCCTTTACATGATGACCTTCGGATCGTTTTCCGGCTTTTCCGCGGCCTTTCCCCTCATGATCAAGACGATTTATGGCGGCTTTCCCGGCGCCCCGGACGCTCTCAAATATGCCTTTTACGGACCGCTCATCGGTTCCGCCGTCCGGGTCGTCTTCGGACCGCTCAGCGACACCGGCAGTAGGGCCGGCGCAATCATCACGGCGATCAGCGCCGCAGGTCTCATTATCTGCTCCATCGGCGTGCTTCCCTACCTCAATCCCAGTTCTCTCGAACAGTTCCCTTACTTTGTCGGCTTCATGCTTGCCATCTTCTTCTTTGCCGGCATGGGCAATGCGTCCACCTTCCGGCAGATACCGGTAATCTTCTGTCATAACCCGCGTCAAGCCGGCGGCGTGATCGGCTGGACGGCGGCGGTGGCCGCTTACGGCCCCTTGATCTTCGCAACACTCATCGGCGTGGCTATCGCCAAAGGTTCGGCAGGATATTTCTTCTACGGCGCGATCGCTTTCTACGCGGTCTCCTTCCTTATCAACTTTTGGTACTATCTGCGGCCGAATGCGGAAAGAGTATGCTGATCAGGCGCCGACGAAGCAGGTAAGCGAGGCTCCTTCATCAAGGCAAATAGTTAATACAGAGTTCTCAATATGGCAAAACACGATATAGAACATTGGGAAGTAGAAAACCCCACCTTCTGGACAGAGTCGGGAAAAGGCATTGCCGCACGCAATCTTGTCTTCTCGATATTTGCGGAGTTCCTCGCCTTTTCCGTATGGCAGGTCTGGAGCGCCGTCTCGGTCAAGATCCCCGATATCGGCTTCCAATTCACCGATAACCAGCTCTTCTGGCTGGCGGCCATTCCCGGACTTGCCGGCGCCACCTTGCGTATTCCCTACGCGTTCATGGTGTCGATTTGTGGCGGCCGCAACTGGACCCTCGTTTCGACGGCGCTCCTGCTTTTTCCCGCCCTCGGCATTGGACTTGCCATCCAGGATCCGACGACACCCTACACGACTTTTGCCTTCCTGGCGCTCCTCTGCGGCTTCGGCGGCGGCAACTTCGCCTCCTCGATGGCCAATATCAATTTCTTCTTCCCGAAGCGGCTCAAGGGGTTCGCCCTCGGCATCAATGCGGCGGGCGGCAATATCGGTGTCTCGCTTGTTCAGTTTATCGTTCCCTTCGTGATCACCGCCGGTATTTTTGGCACACTCGGCGGCGCCCCTCAGATAATGAGAGTAGCCGGCGTTGAGAAACAGGTTTGGCTGCAAAACGCGGCCCTCCTTTGGGTGCCCTTAATCCTCACCTCACTTATCACGACCTGGTTTTTCATGAACAACCTGCACGTTGCCCGAGCATCGCTCCGCGAGCAGCTCGTCATGTTCAAAAATAAGCATACCTGGATTATGAGCATCCTCTACATGGGGACCTTCGGCTCCTTCATTGGCTATTCGGCGGGCTTGCCGCTGCTTATCAAGTCACAGTTCCCCGGCGTCAACCCGCTCCAGTACGCGTTCTTAGGGCCGCTCGTCGGCTCGCTTATCCGCCCGGTCGGCGGTATGGTAGCTGATAAGATCGGCGGCGCACGCGTGAGCTTCTGGAACTTCATCGCGATGATTGCCGCTGCCTTAGGCGTCATCCACTTTCTCGGAATTAAGACGGAACCATATGCCTTCACGGGTTTCTTCGTTATGTTCATGATTCTCTTTATCTGCGCCGGTATCGGCAACGGTTCTACCTACCGAATGATCCCGATTATCTACATTACCGAAAACTGTCTTCTCGCCGATAATGGCCAACAGACGCATCCTCAGGCAATCAACAACGCCAACAAACAGTCCGGTAGCGTGGTCGGCATTACCTCGGCCTTCGCCGCCTATGGGGCCTTTTTTATTCCCAAAAGCTACGGCACCTCGATCAGGTTGACCGGCGAACCTCAGGCGGCCCTCTGGGGCTTCATCGGCTTTTACGTTATCTGCGTCGCGCTCACCTGGCGGTATTACTATCGGCAAAAGGGTAGAATGCAGTGTTAGTAAGTAAGGTCCCAAGGGCCATCATCGGGAGGCGCTGGTGAGCATTACTTTATTAATTTTTCTTGCGGCATGCGTATTGATTATTGCCGTTTTGTACTCCAGCGTGGGGCATGGCGGCGCTTCCGGCTACATCGCAGTTATGGTGCTGTTCGGCGTCGCACCCTCCGTTATCAAGCCCACCGCTTTACTGCTCAATATCGTAGTGTCGGCTATTACCGCCATTTACTTCTTCCGGGCCGGCCACTTTTCATGGCGCCTCTTTTGGCCATTTGCCATAACCTCCATCCCCTGCAGTTTTATCGGAGGCGCCACGAACCTGCCTCCCCATATCTACAATCCCCTGGTGGGAATTATTTTACTTTTTTCCGCGTACCGCCTTTTTTCCCATCAGGAAGAAAGCATAACATCGAAGTTTCCTTTGCTGCCTACGGCTTTGTCGGTGGGTGCAATCCTCGGTTTGTTGTCGGGGCTCACCGGTGTGGGTGGAGGCATTTTCTTAAGCCCCCTCCTGCTCCTCATGAGGTGGGGAAAGGCTAAAACGGTAGCGGCAGTAGCGGCGCTGTTCATCCTGGTTAATTCCGTGGCTGGTCTCATGGGACACATGAGCGGATTACAGGTAATACCTCATTTTGCTCCTCTGCTGGCGGCAGTCGCGCTTGGCGGTGGGGTTGCCGGCGCCATTGCCGGTAGCCGGCACATGCCTGCCGCGGGCATCGTCAGAGCCTTAGCCATCGTGCTGGGAATCGCGGGGGCGAAGCTGATGTTCATATAGAATCCCCCTTATTGCCTTATTGGGGACAGCCACTATTTATTCCTAAGAATAATTAGTGGCTACCTGATTATACCTAATTACTCAAAAATCTCCTTGACCTTACAGGCAACACTTATTAACATTTCTCGCCTCATATGGGTTGCTTACGGGTTCTCTATGGCGGCTAGATAAAATCAGAGAGGAGCTTTATTTGTCTGGGTTGATTGACGCACACATCCACTGGTGTCTTTTTGGCCGTCAGCCAGGGGAGGTCGTAGCCGAAATCGGATGGCTCGAAAGGAACGGCTATGAGGCCGTGATCGTCTTTCCTCTCCTGGCAATGGAGGTGCCTCCAGAGCGGGCGATTGAATTAATCCCTGGTGCTGTCCTGGACCTTACGGGCATTGATGCTTCGCGTATGCTGCTCCACGACGATCTCAAGGCTTGGCTCGTCTTCAAGTCCCTGTGGGCCGCTGAAGCCCGCAGCCTCCAAGTGCTCTCCTTTCTAGATGTGCGTGCCTGGGACGGCCGCTCGGATCTGGCTCCCTGGTGGGATAAAGGGTGCACCGGCCTCAAAAACGTCCTCATCCTCGAGGAAGATGAGGGCAAGATGCGCATGACACCCTTGCACCAAGTCATCGGGATCGGCCGCGAGGAGTACTTGAATGCCCACCGGGCTTTTTTTACCGCAGCCGCGCTTTGGAATTTGCCCGTAGTGTATCACGCGGACCTCTCCCATCATGCCGCCTTCGTGGAGGAGTGTCTCGAAGCAAATCCGAAACTGCGCGTGGTAATCCCCCATCTTGGCTTCAGCCGTAGCCGTATGGCTCGCCTGCTCGACCGGTTCCCCGGTGTGATGACCGACATCTCGAACCTGCGCCCCTTTATTGAGGCGGAACGAGAGTCCTACCGATCTTTCATCATCGATTATGGGGAGCGGGTCCTGATGGGAAGCGACACTGTCGCCTGCCTTGATTTGCGCCCGGCACTTGAATACGCCCTCTGTGTTCGGGAACTAAGGCTGCCTGGTGAAATCGAAGCCGCCGTTCTCGGGGGCAACGCCCGCCGGTTCCTGGGAATGCTACATTCCCAGAGTGTCAAATAAGGCTGCCCGTATCCCACTGGCGCGCGATGATCAATGGGGCCGATGAAAATCTGGCAAAAAAACAAGGGGTTAACCATGATGCCCTCGTAAAAAGTCACGCTTCCCCTCCCCTGGCGGGAGGGGATTGAGG
>OBOI01000181.1_pt1 | contig 25874 bp, 28 predicted proteins | sample 1670151 | NCBI WGS metagenome assembly OBOI01 (sample SAMEA104232303, study PRJEB22302) | sediment metagenome | biome: forest; feature: aquifer; material: sediment | place: USA | collected 2011-08-07 | depth 0.01 m | reverse complement strand
ACAGAAATTGAAACGCTTCGTTTGATTCTTCCCATCGCACCTTGCCGACGATTTCGATCCCCGCACACAAAAACTGCTTTGATGTACACTCTACGAGTCGTAGACCATATAATAAAATCAATGAATAGTCGTATGTTTATAACTCTCTTAAAAAATTATTGAGTAGTTACCAAAATTTTTCGGGAATTTTTTCAGAAGTTTCAATTCGCCGCGGCGAATCAATCACGGTATGTTCACCCCGTGAGATATGATGCAATCGTGCGAGAAGAATAGAGTTGAACAGTATCTCACGGGGTTAAGCGAACCGCCGTATACCAGACCGGTACGTACGGTGGTGTGAGAGGACAGGTAGCGAACTAATCGCTACCTTCCTACTCGATTAAACGAGAATGCCTTTTTCCGCAAATTTTTGTATACTCTATCCGTATGTTTCACAATTTAAGAGTTTTACTTATGGCTACAGTAGCTCCTTCATCAATAAAAGAATTCGATCCTGCGACAATAGAAAAGATCGCCTACAACAGCGTTGCAACAATTCCGACACGAGAGCCGAACGACCAGTATCGGCTGGGCTACAACGTGTGGATTTATCTCTCGGAGAAAAAAGGAACACTCGAGCAGGCGGTGAAAAATTCCGGCACGGGGATTCTGATTCCTGAACAGGAAGCGATTTCTATTATTAAACGGGAGTTGGATCAGTCCGGCGTTCAATGATCATAATTCCATCATGAAAGAATTCCTTTCCACTGCCAACGATCTGATCATGGCATTCATCCCCCTCTTTGTGGCGATCGATGTGCCCGGAGTCGTGCCGTCGTTCATGGCGCTCACGCAGGGGATGACGCTGAAAGCCAAACGTCAGTTGATCGTGGAAGCAACGGTGACGGCGGGAGGGGTGGCACTGATTTTTCTCATTCTCGGCAAAGTGATTTTCAGATTTTTGGGGATCACAGAAAATGATTTCCGCATCGGCGGGGGCATCGTTCTGCTCGTATTGTCGGTCTCCGATCTGCTCTTCTCCAAAGAAACAAAACGCGAACCGAATCAATCGGTCGGTGTCGTGCCGATCGGGATTCCACTGATCATGGGTCCTGCAGCGCTCACGTCAATTATTATCATCGTGGATTTGTACGGATATTGGATCTCGATGGTCTCACTGCTGGTCAATCTCATCATTGTGTGGTTCACATTCCGTCATTCAGATTTTATCATCAAAATTATTGGAAAGAGCGGTTCAAACGCATTTGCAAAAGTTGCGTCGCTCTTCATGGTCGCCATAGCGGTGATGATGATTCGTGTTGGGATGCAGAATATTTTGAAGTAAATTTTATTCTAGGAATTATCACTCCCGCAAAAAAGGACGGGACGCTGAAAACACGGATTTCAAGATTATCAATAATTGTAATCATGCTAATTTGATAATCTTGTCCCGAAGGGATGCCTTCGGCAAAAATATAAAAATGGCTCTCATCTTCAAACACTCTCCGGCTCAACAAAATAGTAACGATACTTCCCCGGTACTTATCATGCTCCACGGTCGCGGTGCGGATGAAAACGATCTCTTTGGATTATCAAATTATTTTGATGAACGGCTGACGATCTACTCTCTTCGCGCACCATACGAATTCGGCTGGGGTGGTTATGCGTGGTTCGATCTGTATGAAGATGGAACAGTCGATGAAGAAAGTTTTCTTCACAGCAGAAATGAGATTCTTGGGTTCATCAACACGCTGCAATCGCAGAAATTATTTTTGCTTGGCTTCAGCATGGGAGCAATCATGTCGTATTCCATCGCGCTCGCGAATCCCGGTCTGTGCAAAGGCATTCTGTGTTTAAGCGGATTTGCACCACGGCAGATTGATCATGAATACAAACTGAATGAACTTCAGAATCTTCACATCTTCATCTCTCACGGAATCAACGATCCTGTTATTCCGATTTCCTCTGCACGAAAAACGAAAGAACTACTCGATAGTTCCAACGCTCACATTACATACAACGAATACCAGATGGCACACCAGATCAGCGAAGAATGTTTGATGGATATAAAGGCGTGGATTGCTGATGTAATATAGGAGGGGTAGTTCCAAAAACTCATCCGCCGCAGATTTGTCATTCCGGAATGATTGCGCATTATAACGGATCAACCTGGAAATATTATTCCGAGCATTACTTTAACGGAATATTATATGGAGTTGCAGTAACGGACAATCAAGTTGTAGCGGTTGGACAAATGAATGACAAAGCAATTATTGTCATGGGAACCAAAAAACAATTTTTTCGAATTCAAACGAAAAAATCTGTAAATCCCTGCCTGACGGTCTACGACTCGTAGAGCAGGCAGGTGTGGCTAACAAAAAAACGTAACTACTCTGAGCGTGAAAAATATTTTTTTAAATAATAACTTAGGACTTGTACTTTTAAGTAACATTTCATATATTTTGTTCATGCAAAGCGATGAACGAAAACGCAAACGAGCATCAGACATATACGATCAAGGTCGTGATGCTGTTGTTCATAAAATTGTTGAGCGCGAAACCAAAGTCGAAATGATTGGCGAGCATCTGAAGAAACTCGAAGCACGTGTACATCAAGTGAGAAAAAAGAACGATTTAAAGAATAATCGTCAAGATGCTTCGCATAGAACACGGATTTACCCCGTTGAATAACCATTTCTTGTAATGTGTTACAATTCAAGGTGTACTATTCAACGGGGTGAACGCTGATTTTGACTGATTTTCACGGATTTAAATCTGTGTATATCAGTTTAATCTGTGTTCACCCCGTTAAATAAACATTTCAAAATACATTACAATTCGTGATGTGCTATTTAGTGAGCACTGAAAAACTCGTTAGATAGTCATTGCGAGGCGTTTTTTGCCGAAGCAATCTTATAAATTTGAACAAAAGATTGCTTCGCTCGTAAAAAACACTCGCTCGCAATGACTTCTTCAGTGCTCACTATTTAACGGGGTAAATCAGTGGTCTATTTTGTGTTTTGCGCAACATCAGTTACTAATAACTTGGCTGAACGTGCCTGCACGCCGTAGTGCTACGTTTCGGCACGCAGGCGTGATTTGCGCATGACGAAAGTGAAACTAAAAATATCCGGTTGCTTTCGAAGTGTTGCCGGTGCCGAAATATATTGTCGCATTCTAAGCCAAAGGCTTATGAGCCTTTGGCTCAGCAGCTATCTTTCTACGGCTCGCAAGAACGGAGTTGCTGCGTTTGATGCGATCGTTAACCCAAGTTCGACAGTTGGAATGAAAAAAAATTGATTTTGAAAGAAAAAATGCAAAAAGGGACAAAAGTTTACACTACAAATCAGGTAAGTTTTCACTACACGGTGTTTTCAAAAATCTTTGGGAAATTGTTTTAGATTCAGCACTTTCATCACAAAAAGCTATGAGAATTTTTCCAAAGTGTCGAACATGGGTTAACGCATTTCATGGTCAGCCATTTATGTTGAAACCAAATTTCGCTGAATAGATACAAAAAAACAATGCAAAAAACAATCACAGTCATTCCCGGAGACGGCATCGGACAGGAAGTCGTTGCCGCATCGTTGTCGGTTCTTAAAACGGTAGCAAAAAAATTCTATCATACATTTGAATACAAACATGCGCTTGCGGGAGGCGCCGCGTTGGATGCAATCGGAATTCCGCTCCCCGATGAAACATTGAAGCATTGCAAAGAAAGCGATGCCGTTCTTCTTGGCGCGGTCGGCGGACCCAAATGGGATTCCAATCCGCAGCATTTGAAACCGGAACGCGCTCTGCTCGGTCTCCGCAAAGAGCTTGGATTGTATGCGAACATTCGTCCTGCAAAAATTTATTCGGCTCTCGTTGATGCGTCGGCATTAAAGAAGGAAATTGTTGACGGTGTTGATATTATCGTTGTCCGTGAATTGACCGGCGGAATATATTTTGGCAAACCGAGCGGATTTGAGAAACGAAATGGAGAAGAAGTCGGCTTCAACACAATGATCTATTCTGAATCTGAAGTGCGGCGTATCGCTCAAGCTGCATTTGAAATCGCACGAAAACGAAAAAAGAAGATTTGTTCGATAGATAAAGCAAACATACTCGAGACATCCCAACTATGGCGGAAGGTGGTCATCGAAACGGCGAAAGATTTTCCCGACATCGAACTCTCGCATATGTATGTGGATAATTGTTCGATGCAGCTTATCCGCAATCCCAAACAGTTCGACGTCATCGTTACAGAAAACATGTTTGGCGATATCTTGAGCGACGAAGCGGCGATGCTCACCGGTTCGATTGGAATGCTGGCGTCGGCAAGTTTGGGTGGAACTGTTGCAATGTACGAACCCGTGCACGGCAGCGCTCCTGATATTGCGGGACAAAATAAAGCAAATCCGATTGCGACTATTGCGTCGGTTGCGATGATGCTGCGATACTCGTTCGATCTTCAAACGGAAGCCGATGTGATCGAAAATGCAATTGAGAAAGTATTGAACGCCGGTTATCGGACGGGCGATATCTACACCGAAGGCACAACATTGCTCGGAACAAAAGAGATGGCACAAAAAATTTCAGAATCATTGCAATGAAATATCGTCGTTTTGGAAATACCGATCTTAACGTCAGTGTTATCGGTTTTGGGGCATGGGGAATCGGCGGTCCTGCAATGGTAGGTTCAACGCCGATCGGATGGGGCGATGTTGACGATGCGACATCGAAGAACGCATTGTTGCGGGCAAAAGAACTTGGGGTGAACTTCTTCGATACGGCGGATTTCTACGGACTCGGGCATTCGGAAGAACTGATCGGTGAAGTGTTTGGCAATGCAAACGATGTCATCATTGCAACGAAAGTAGGTCACCGTGCAACGGAAGATAACAAGATCGCACTCGATTACAGCAGGAAGCACATCCTCTCCGCGTGTGAAAAAAGTTTGAAACGATTGCGCCGCGAAACAATCGATTATTATCAGCTTCATTCCGCGCGCATGGTGCATCTGGAACAAGGCGAGTGCATCGAAGCGATGGAGCAGTTGAAGAATGAAGGGAAGATCCGCTATTGGGGGTTATCGCTCAACACATTTCATCCGTTTGCCGAATCGGATTTTCTGATCGAGAAGAATCTCGGCAACGGATTTCAACTGGTCTTCAACATCATCAACCAGCGCGCGCACGATGTGATAACAAAAGCGGCGGAACACGGATACGGCATCATTGCACGTATGCCGCTACAGTTCGGATTGTTGACGGGAAAAATTTCCAAAGAGACGACATTCTCTTCGAACGATCACCGGTCGTTCCGGTTATCACAAGAGATTGTGGAAAAATCTTTGTCTGCGCTGCACGATGTGTGGCATATCGCTGACTATAAAAAGATTTCCAAAACGACATTAGCGATGAGTTTTTGCGCGAGCATTCCGGAAATTTCAACCATCATTCCCGGTATCAAAACACCGGCACAAGCCGAACTGAATACAACAACAGTCCGGCTGACCCCGGACGAGATGAACACGATCGTCAGCGTCTATAAGAAGCAACTTGCAGAAGTTGTGATGCTGATGGAAAAACAAGGATAACATTCAACAAACTTTTGAACACTTAACCAAGAAAAAATTATCATTATGCTTACTATGAAATTCGGCGGAACATCCGTTGGCGATGTTCCAAGATTACTAGAAGTTGTTTCGATCGTCAAGCAGTTTATCAATGAACAGCCCATCGTTGTCGCATCGGCAATGAGCGGGGTAACCAATATTTTGATCGAGACCGCCCAACGCGCCGTGGAGCGAAAGACAGGTGAAGTGCACAATGCGGTTACGGCATTGCGCGACAAACATCTGAACATTGCACATACACTCGTGCAGGATTATACACGCAGAGCGCTCCTTATCAAAGAACAGCAGGCATCCATTGACGAACTTGCGCAATTATATTACGGCATCGGATTGTTGAAAGAACTTTCGCCGCGTTCACTAGATGCGATTGCGTCGTTCGGAGAAATACTTTCGTGCAGGCAGATCGCCGCGATTCTGGAAGAGAGCGGCATTCAAGCACAGTTCATCGATGCGCGGACGATCATTCAAACGGATAATAACTTCGGAGAAGCGGCGGTAGATTTTACGGAATCTAATCAACGCATCGCTTCAACGCTCACGCCGCTGGTGCAGCAGGGGATCGCTCCCGTCGTTACCGGATTCATTGCAAGCACGGAAGACGGCATTACCACAACAATCGGTCGCGGCGGTTCGGATTACACCGGTTCAATCATCGGCGCCGCGGTGAACAGCAAAGAAATCTGGATCTGGACGGACGTTGACGGTGTGCTCACGGCGGATCCGCGGATCGTACCATCGGCGCGTGTGTTGCAGGAAATATCGTATCGTGAAGCGGCGGAGATGAGTTACTTTGGCGCGAAAGTGATCCATCCGAAAACAATGGTGCCGGCAATCGAAAAGAAAATCCCCATCCGCATCAAGAACACGTTCAATCCGGCATATCCCGGAACGCTGATATCGGCAACATCAAAGACGAACGGTCACTCTGTAAAGACCGTAACCTCGATTGATAATCTGGCGATTATCTCCATTGAAGGAAACGGTATGATCGGTGTGCCCGGCGTTTCGGCAAGGATCTTTTCTGCGCTTGCGCGCGCACAGGTGAACGTGATGATGATCTCGCAGGCATCATCCGAGCACAATGTGTGTTTCATTGTTCCGCGGAAAGATTGTTCCAAAGGTGTGAAATCGCTGCGGGAAGAATTCAGTGTTGATATTGCGAAAAAAATTATTGATGATGTAACCGTGAAAGAGCCGGTGTCCATTGTTGCCGTTGTGGGAGAGGGGATGATCGGCACGAAAGGAATCGCCGGAAAAACATTCGATGCTGTCGCAAAAGCGGACGTGAACATCATCGCCATCGCTCAGGGTTCATCCGAACTGAATATTTCGTTCGTTGTTGAACAGAACGATGCAATAAAAGCGGTGCAATCTGTTCACGATGCATTTCATTTGTAGAGAGAATTAGCGGTATGCTTCTTTTCGGTGTGCCTGCATCCCGCAGAGCGGGATTTCGGCACACAGGTGTGCAATACGAACAACGACAATAAGTAGAATATCGTCTTTGATCGAATAGATTACACGATACATTCCAACACGGATGCGATAAAATTCAGAATCTTTTAATTTAACGGAAAAACTTTCCAAATCTTAAAGATTTGGAAAGTTTAATCGAAAGAATTCCTCGACGCTTGTGTCGGGGTGGTTTATTTTTTTACAACCATTCGGACGCGGATTCGTTGTAAGTTCGTAAATTGCGTGAGCGATTGTTGTGCGGTAATCGAGCGGAAGTGAGCGAAGACTTTTATCTGCTGCTTTGAGGATTTCGATCTTATACATAATTTTTTATTTCAATATTGGTATCGAGTACAGCGCTATTCCCATTCATCTCTCATTTTCCGCTGGTATTCAACCGGATCAATTGTAGGGAAAAGAACTCCCTCGAATGAGGCAAGTTTTTCTTTGGTCATTTTGAAAGATTTGTTATCTTTTTTAGTCAGTTGTTCCCACATTGATATTGGGATAACAACTTCTTGTTTACGACCTTTGTCGTCAACTATATATTTAATGGATGATATCATAATTGCCTCACACATAAAGTGGCAAATAGAACATCACCAGTCAAGACTATGATTTCACTACTAAAAAGTATTGGTTCCGGAAAAGAATATCCGCTGAACGACGTTCGTTTCACATCCGAAGACGGCGAATTATTGGACGTCGTCCACGACTTTGAAGCGATCAAACAGAAGTACAAGATCTCGAAAGAATATTTTTTCACAAAGCGTGCGCTGATCAACGGTCAGCCGAGCGGCGGCGTGTGGCATTTCAAAGAATTGGTGTTGCCGACAATTGCGGAATCTGAAATTGTCTCTAAACAAGAAGGAAATACTCGGCTGTACCGCAGCAAAAAAATTGCTTCGTGGCTCGGATTAAAACATGAAAAATTCTTTTTGAAGCACGAAGGAGAAAATCCGACAGGCTCCTTTAAAGACCGCGGAATGACGGTCGCCATTACAATGGCAAAAGTGTTACAACAGCGTGCAGTAACGTGCGCGTCAACAGGCAATACATCGGCATCCCTTGCCGCGTATGCATCCGAAGCGGAATTGACAGGCATCGTTCTGATCCCAAAAGGAAATGTTGCGGTCGGGAAAATATCGCAAGCGCTGGCGTACGGAACAAAGACACTCGTGGTGAACGGAGATTTTGACGATTGTATGCGGCTTATTCGCGAAGCGCAGGAAAAACTTTCCGCCTATCCGCTCAATTCCATCAATCCGTTCCGGCTGGAAGGTCAGAAGACTATCATGTGGGAAATATTGCTGCAATTGAATTGGCATGTTCCCGATTGGTTCGTCTTTCCGGGAGGAAATCTCGGCAACACCAGTGCATTTGGTAAAGCATTGTTTGAAGCGCATCAACTCGGATTGATCGATCGGATGCCGCGCTTTGCGGTGATCCAGGCGGAAGGAGCGAGTCCGTTTTACAAAGCGTACAAAAATAATTTTAGTGAATTAAAAAAGGAAAAAGCCGATACGATCGCAACGGCGATCAAGATCGGCGATCCGGTGAACTATTTCAAAGCCGTGCGTGCGTTAAAATGGACGAACGGCATCGTTGAATCTGTTACCGACGAAGAAATTCTTGAAGCCAAAGCGATCGTCGATGCGGCGGGAATCGGTGCGGAACCGGCATCCTGCGCGACGGTCGCGGGAGTGAAAAAGTTGACGGCAAGCGGTGAAATCAAGCCCAAAGATACTATCGTCGGAATTTTGACGGGAAATATTTTGAAAGATCCGCAGGTGATCGTGGATTATCATTTCAAATCAAATTCAGCGCATGCCAATCCGCCGGTAGATGTTCAGCCGACAATCGATGAAATAAAAAAATTTTTGTAATTCCAATATTGCAAGATTATCAAGATTATCGTTAATCTTGAGATCTTGATAATGAGATAATCTTGATAATGATAAAAATAAAAGTTCCTGCATCCACTTCCAATCTCGGTCCCGGATTCGACACGCTCGGTCTGGCGTTGAATCGGTATCTCTTTCTCACTATCATTCTGAGTGAAGCCGAAGGCGAAACGAAGAATCTCACAGATGAGCAAAGCAGATTCTTCGCTTCACTGCGTTCCGCTCAGAATGACAACAAAATGCTGATCACCGTTGAAGGAAACGGCAAAGAACACATTGCAACGGATGACGAAAATCTTGTCTATCATGCAATGCGCTGTACTGCAAAGAAGATCGGGAAAGAACTTCCTGCGTTTCATCTTCATATAAAGAATGAAATTCCTGCGTACGGCGGACTCGGCGGAAGCGGCGCCGCCATTGCCGGAGGAATGTTCCTTGCCAATGAATTGCTGAACGGGAATCTTTCCCGCGATGAAATGCTGAACATTGGTGTGGAGATTGAAGGACATCCCGACAATGTTTCCGCCGCACTATTCGGCGGATTGACGGTGAACTGTTTTGACGAACAGCGGAGGGTGCACTGTCGAAGCGTGAAGATCGAAAAGCCGCTTTCCGTTATTACTTGCTCTCCGCATTTTCAAATTCAAACCAAAGAAGCCCGCAAAATTTTACCGCAGCAAATTTCTCTCAAGGATGCCGTAACAAACATTGAAAATGCCGCGTCGCTTGTTGCCGCAATGATGAGCGGAGATTTCGATGCGCTTCGATATGTAACGGCAGAAAAACTTCACGAACAATACCGCGCCACACTCATTCCTGGCTACGATGACGTAAAGAGCGCCGCTCTTAATGCCGGTGCATTATCGTTCAACATCAGCGGTGCGGGACCGACCGTCTTTGCATTTACCGTAAAGAATGAAAAGGGGATCGGCGACGCAATGGTGAAAGCGTTCGCGAAGAATGGACAGGAAGCAAGCGTGGAAGTAATGAGAATAGAAAACAGTGGGATTGTTCGTCAAAAGTAAGAAATTCACTAATTGACTTACAATATTAATTTTTTTACTTTTTCATTAACAACAGGAAGAAAAGTTTATGGAAACAATTGCCACAACAAAAGGGCAGATTGTCATTCCCTCAAAAGTGCGTTCAAAATTCGGAATCAAAGAAGGGACGCGCATTCATATTGAAACGGATGAACAGGAAAACAGCATCATTCTTAAACCGATCACTCGAGAATATGTCCGCAAAATGCGCAGAAAATTTCGCGGCAAGGGTCTGTTGAAAGCGTTGATGGAAGATAAAAAACGAGAACGAGAATTATAATGGCGCGGAAACCTTCGGCGTATATCTTGGATTCGTGGTCGGTGATGGCGTATCTGGAAGATGAACCGGCTGGAGAAGTTATTGAGCATACTATTGCCGAAGCGAACGATAACAATTCTCCGCTGTTAATGAGCATTATCAATGTCGGCGAAGTGTGGTACACCGTTGCTCGCCGGATGAGCGATAAGGATGCCGATGAAGCAGTTGCAACATTGAAACAACTTGGCATTGACTTTCACGAACCGGATTGGAAACTGACGCGGCAAGCGGCAACATACAAATCGCAACACAAAATGTCCTTCGCAGATTGTTTTGCCGCCGCACTCACCGCACATCACAAAGGTTCCGCGCTTCTCACCGGAGACAAAGAGTTTCACAGCGTTGAGAAAAAAATTGATATTGTGTGGTTGAAAAATAAGTGAGACTTGGTGCTGATGCGATAGTGAAAGCGTTTGAATGTGGGATGAATGGCGGTAACGTGGTGATAAAAACTGATGGGGCTGCCGACTTGCTGGCTCTTTTGTCCCGATTTTCATCGGGATGCCAGCAAATGTGTGTTGGCTTTATAGTTTTATTTTTAATTCATGAAAAAATTCCAGTAAATTCAATGAACGGATACCAAACTGTGATGCTATTGGCGGAATACGCTCATTTTTTGTTTTATGCTCTTGAGTAACTATGATTGCCAGTTCACAAATTGCCATTGCAATTAAATAAGGGTCTGCCCAAGGTCCCGGTCTGTTCATTTTGTTTTGCCAATGCGATGGATTGTATTTTGCCTTTATCAGCAGAATTTGATTTATCTGGCAATCGTCAATTCCTGAAAATATTTTTTTGTTCTTATTACTCCATTGTAATAATTTGTCCTTCGGGTAAATTGTGTTTTTGATTTCCCGATGAACTTCAATATGAGAATGAAGTTGTCCGTCCTGAATAAGAGAAGTAATGTTTTGCCAAATAGTCGGGAAAAGTGTCTTAGGATAACGGTCATGAAGTTCTTTTAGCGAACTCATGTCTATTATGTAAAGCTCATTGGTAAAAAGATTTCGTTTAATCGCCATTAAATAAGTTTTTGCAAATACTTGTCTTTAATGCCAGTTATTGTTGAAAGAGAAGTATAGGTCAAATCTCCTCTTTTGAATGAATCCACCAAATGATTTAAAACCAAACGGCTTGTCCGTTTAATGTATGTCTGCTCCCAATTTCTCCTGCCAAAGCCAGTTCTTTGAACTGCCTCTAATTTTGTTTTCAGCGATTTATATTGATAAGGATTAATAATGTTCAATTCTTTCATTCGGATTATCGTAACTAATTTGCTTACTCCGAACTTTTTTGAAATGTCGCCAAGTTGTTTTAATGTAGTAATTGGAAGTTGTGGTAACTCATGTCTTAATCTATTTTCAGGCATCAATAGAAAAGCTGCAAACTCATCGCAATATCTTTCTTCGGGTTGGTTGTCCTTGTCTTTTTCAATGTCCACGGTGCAAATTCCGTCTTGTCTTTTCAGTAAATGGCAAAACTCGTGGAAAAGCGAAAAAAGTTTTACTTCATTTGAATCGCTTTCATTTAATACCATGACGCATATTTCACTGTAAACCGAAAAGGCACGAACACCGCTTGTTTTAAGCGGATGTTCAATAACAGGAATGAAAAACTTTTCTTCAACTATTGATTTGTAGTAGTTAAGTATGGGTTCTTCCCTCAGTTCCTTTATAAAATCAATTTCAAGTAATGCTCTTACTTTGTTTGCAAGTTCGGGGGCTGAAACATTTGTATTGATGTCAGGAATCGTAGTTATTCTTTCCGTTAATTCTTTGAGTTCTTCTGCGAGATAAAGGGCTTTTCTTTTAGCTAAAAAAACTTCTGCCGACAATTTCTTATCACGATTTAACCTGTAATCGTGTGGCATTTCAGGCATGGTTGAAATGTCGGCTTCATAAAATGCAATGAGCGGTCTTTTATAAATATCGGCAAGGTGAATTAATTCCGATTCGGAAATTTCTTCATCGCCCTTTTCAATGTCAAGGTATTTTGATTTGGAAATTTTTAGTTTTTTGGCAATTTCTTCTTCACTCATGCCCGATGATTTCCGCATGAAAACTAAAACATCCGGGTTAATGCTGTATGTGGCTTGCTCTCTCATATATTTTTACGAAGTTCCAAATTTTTGAATTGATTTACAATTCCCCTTTAAACGCCTTATCCAGTAAGGCAGGCATGAGTTGGGTTAATTCTTTTTCAGTTTCGGTGTGATTTGATTTTACTGAATCAAGTTTGTCAAGCAATGCAACTATTTTGTTTTGTTCTTCAATGGGTGGAAGTGGAATTTCAACTCTTAAAAATTCTTCGGGTTTGATTCTGTTCTTTCCACTTGTTCCAAAAGATTTCTCTGCACACAATTCCCAAAATTTTTTCTGCTTGATTAAAAAAGTAATCCACTTCGGATTTAAAACTTGATGGTCGTATTTGAAAGTTGGAAATTCAGTTGAAACAAAACAGTCATTCAATTCTTGCGGCACAACTGCAAGTGCTCCGTTGCGAACCCAAATTTTATTTATTACCAAATCGTCTGTTTCAACTTTCATAAAAAAAGGATATTGAGTTTGGCTTCCCTCAATAGTTTCTCTTTCATATCCACCTTCTCCCCAAACACGAATTCCCATTTGTCTGTATGTTGTTCCTGCTGTCGGCTTCTCCCAATTTTCAGAGAAAGAAAGTAATTCTTTTAAAGGAACATTTTGAAATTCTTTTTCAACATCACAATACATACTGTATTTCAAATTCCTAATTTCCTTTTCCTGTTCTGCTCTCAACTTTTTTATTTGCTCAATGCGTTGCTTTACATTTTCAATCTTTGAAACGATGCGTTGTTGTTCGGGAAGAGGTGGAATGGGGATTGAGAGACTCAGAAAAAATTTCTCTTTAAATCTGTTCCTGCTTGCTTTGGTTACTCCGATGCAATATTCCTCAACTTGTTTCCAAGTTTTAGATTGATTAAAATAGTAGTGTATAAATTTTAAATCTACTTTTTCTCCATCAACAATAAAAGTTGGGTATTCATCAGAAACAAATGTTCCTTCAAAATCATCTCTAACAAAATCAAATGCTCCTTTCCATGCAAACAAGCGACTATATATAAATTCACCAGGAATTACTTTATTTAATGTTTTGCTTCCTATTTCAATTCCTTGCTTTTGCTCACGAACAAATAATCCTCTACCCTCTAAACTCATACCCAAAAGAGAATAAGTTTTGTCAGGTTTCACTTCAACAATATTTTCTGATTGCTGAACAAAGTCGCCAATTCTTGTATTTGTCCAATTATGCTTCATTGCTCACTACAGTTTGAATTTCGTTTTCAATTTCTTTCATTCCTAAAGGGATTTAATTTCTTTTAATTCATCCCTACGGGATTTATGTATTCGTTTTATTTTTTGTTTTACTACCAATATTTTATCGCTACGCGATTTCAAGAGGATTACCGGTTTATTACAAATGCCGTAGGCATACAATATCGGTAGAAAACAAAAATACGCACCATCATTAAGTTCCGTAGGAACGAAACATTTCATATACCTCATTGGATAATTGCAGCTTGAATTTCGTTTTCAATTTCTTTCATCAATTGCATTATCTGTTTTTCCTTTTTCATTATTGAACTTACCAACTCTGATGGCTCGCGATATGTAAATTCATTCTTGCGGTTTGGATTTTTCAAATCAAGATTTACATTGAGCAATTTGCCTTCATCATCAGTAAGCAAAATATCTTTCAGTTTTACTTTCCATGCGTTGTCATTTTCTTTTCGCTTGCTCCACCATTTTGTTATTTCTGTAAATTCTTCGTTCTGAATTGGTTTTGTTTTACTGTAATTTTTTCTGTCGTCTGGTGGAAGCAATTCGTAATACCAAATTTCTTTTGTGGGTTCACCTGCTTCAAAAAACAAAAGATTGCTCGGTATGCCTGTGTAAGGTGCAAACACACCTTCACCTAATCGCACAATCGTGTGCAAATTAAATTCATCAAGCATTTGCTTTTTTACTCTTGCAGCGATTCCATCTGCAAACAAAGTTCCGTTAGGAACAACAACTGCTGCTCTGCCTCCTTTACTGTTTGGCTTTTTGCGTTTCAATTTCCGCATGATGAGTTGCAGAAAAAGCAAAGCAGTTTCGGCTGTCTTTTTATCATTCGGGAAATTATTCAGTATTCCTTTTTCTTCTTCTCCACCGAATGGCGGATTAGTAAGAATTACATCTACACGCTGGCTGTCGCTGATTTCACCCAATTTAAAACGCAAACTGTTTCCGCTGTCAATGTTCGGGTAATTCAAGCCGTGCAACAATAAATTCATCTGGCAAAGCAAATAGGGAAGTGGTTTTGCTTCTCCTCCAATAATGGATTTGTTTTGCAAAGTTTCCTGCTGCTCTACCGTTTTTGCCTGCTTCTTTAAATGTTCAAACGCTGCAACTAAAAATCCTCCTGTTCCGCTTGCAGGGTCAAGAACTGTTTCTCCAATTTTAGGGTCAAGCATTTCCACCATGAATTTTACAACTGGTCGTGGCGTATAAAATTCTCCTGCGTCTCCGCTTGCATCGCGCATCTCCTTCAAAATACTTTCATATAAATGCGAGAGTGTATTTATTTCTTCATTGTTGGTAAAATGAATTTCATCAATCTTATTCACTACATCACGAAACAAAAATCCGTTTATCATTCGGTTGGTAACGCCTTTGAAGACGGTTGCAATTACATCTTTGCGTTCTGTTCCTGTTTCACTTTGCAGTCCTCGTAAATAGTAAAGCAAACCTGTCCGTTCTTTTCCGTCAGCAAGTTTTACCTTTTCGTTGTTGATGAAAGACAGCAAATCATCACCAGTCAATCTTTCGTCTTTAGCCCAATCTCTCCAACGGTAAGGGCTTGCAATGGCAGGTTTGTATTTTTTATTTTTCAATGCTGCCTGTGTCTCTTGCAGATTTTCGTTGTCGTCTAAAAATTTCAGAAACATAATCCATGTAAGCATTGGCAAGCGGTCTCCGTCACCATTCATGCCTTTGTCTTTACGCATGGTGTTCCTGCACGATTTGATAATTCCTGAAAGTCGTTGTGCAGGTGTTTCTTGTTTTACGATTTTTTCTTTTTTCTTTTTTGCCATTGTATTTTGTTTCATCCCTAAAGGGATTCAATTTATTTGTTCTGCCTATTTACTACCAATATTTCATCCCTACGGGATTTCATTTGATTCTCTTTTGCCTTTTCGACCAATGTTTTATCGCTACGCGATTTTAATTTCATTATCGCAAATGCCGTAGGCATATAATATCGGTAGAAAAATATTCGCCCGCCTAACATAGTGCCGTAGGCACGAAACATAATCTATTTCCGTTTTATTATTCCGGCAATTTAAAAATGTATCGTTCATCATATTCAACCTGAAATTTTTCAAGAAATAATTTATATTCTTCCAAAAATGTTTTCTTCCTGTGATGCTCTTTCTGATTTTGAATATAATTAATCACATCCGGCACCTGCGATTTTGAATAAGAGAAAACCCCATATCCTGACTGCCATTCAAATCTTGATTTGGTAAATTTATTATCATTTATCCATTGAGAAGAATCAGCTTTAACATCCTGCATTAAATCAGCAATGGATTGCGTGGTATGAAAACCGATGAGCATGTGAACATGGTCCGGCATGCCATTAATGCAAAGCATTTTGTGTTTATTATTCTGAGTAATTCCGGTGATGTATTTGTATAAATTATTTTCCCAATCAGAATTAATTAACGATGCACGAAATTTAGGTGCAAATACAAATTGCAAATGAATTTGTGAATAGGTGTTTGCCATTGTAAAATTTTAAGCCGCTTTTGCGTAAAGCAAGGTTTGTAGTTGTTGAATCGCTTGTTTGTATTTATCCATTCCACCAAACTCATTTACAATTTCAATTTCATTTCCCTTATCTCTTATTGGCGGAGCGGAAATAATGTCGGGTCGGATTTGGTTTAAACCAAAGTCAACATACTTTTCTAAAATCATTTGCAATACTTGTTGTGCTTTTTCGCTGTAATGAGAAAAGAAATCAGGTTTATTTTTATTTAACAGTTCCGCTCTCTGCTTTCTTGTTTTCGGTTTCAGGTTGTAAGCAACAAAACAAAGCAGGTCAAAAGGGTCTGCTTCTTTTTGTTTTGTAATATCCATGAGTTGCTCAATGGAAATTCCGTTATTCTCTAATTCGTCAATGATGCGTTGCCGTTCTTCCGCTTTGCTCCATTTGCTTCTCAACTCGTTTGCAGAAGGAAATAAAGTTGTGATTTGCTCTTTTGCAAATTGAGTGAACTGAACCGTTCTAAGTTTTCCATCTGCTCCGTATATATGCACACTTTCAGCAGCGATGGTTACTTCGCCTTCTGTGATGTAATATTTTTTTCTTTTTCCTTCTCCTGTCGGTGGTGGCGGGTTTGAAATTATTTCTTCTTCGGGTGGCGGTTGGTCAGTAATTACAGTTTCTGTTCCTGGAATTGTTTCTCCTTTGTTGTCAATTTTTTCTTCGGTAATTAATGGTGGGACTCCGTCAAAATCAGAGTCGGCAAAATTTCTTGTTGCACTTCCTGTGTAGTCCAGTATTGTGAAAAATAATTTCTCCTTATCTTCTCTTACCCTAGTTCCTCTGCCGATAATCTGTTTGAACTCTGTCATTGAATTTACCATTCGGAAAAGCACAATATTTTTGCATGTTTGCACATCTACGCCTGTGCTCAAAAGCTTTGAAGTTGTTACGACAACTGGAATAGGTTCATCAATGTCCATAAATTTACCGAGATGTCCTTTCCCAATTTCTTTTTCGTCCGCAACAATCCGAACAACATAGTCAGGATATTGAGTTACCAAATCAGAATTTAAGTTGCCTAACTCTCTGCGAAATTGGTCTGCATGTTCCTGATTAACACAAAACACAATGGTTTTATCAAACCTCCCGTTCTTACACATGAAGTCGTAAAGATGTTTTACTACTGCTTTTGTTCGTGGCAAATGGGAAAGAGTGTTTTCAAAATCAGGAGTTGTATAAATTTCGTCAGGAATTAATTCTCCTTTAGCATCTAATTGTCCTTCTTGCGGTCTGAAACCAGTTGCATCAGGTTCAGGAACTACACGATGAACAATATAAGGAGCAAGAAACCCATCTTCAATTCCTTGCTTCAAACTGTAAGTGTAGAGCGGGTTTCCGAAATAAGCGTAAGTGTCTTTGTTATCATCTCGCAATGGAGTTGCTGTCATACCAAGCTGAACGGATTGATTGAAGTATTCTAAAATTATTCTCCAGTTGCTATCATCAGATGAACTTCCACGATGGCACTCATCAATTACAATCAAGTCAAAAAAATCTCTCGGCAATTTTCTGAAAGCACCAATTCGGTTTTCATCTTCTGCTAATGATTGATAAGTTGAAAAATAAATTTCCCTGCTGCTCGGCAAACCTTCATCGGGAACTAAACATCTTGCATCTCCGAAAACTGCAAAATCTTTAGCATGGGGGTCAGTAACTAAAACGCTTCTGTCGGCAAGAAATAAAACTTTTGGTCTGCGGTGCTCTTCTTTTGTGTTCCAGCGATTGTTCCAAAGTTTGTAAATGATTTGAAATGCAACAGATGTTTTTCCTGTGCCTGTCGCAAGTGTGAGCAATGCTCTTTTCTTTCCTTCTAAAATTGCTTTGACTGCTCTGTTTATCGCAATTATTTTATAATATCTTGGATAGCTGTCACCATATTGAGGGAGAAATGGTTTTAAAAATGTTTCCTGAATTTCAGGTTTGATTGGTTCAACTTTATTCAGCCTGTCCCAAAGTTCTGTCGGTGAAGGATATTTAGAAACTTTTGTTTCAAGCCCAGTGATAAAATCAAATTCTAAAATATCTGTGCCGTTGGTTGAGTAAGCGAATTTTAGTCCGAGCATTTGCGCATACTCTTTTGCTTGCTGCATTCCGTCAGCCGCTTCCTTATATTTTACTTTTGCTTCAATGATTGCGATTGGAAAATTTTGAGAGTAGCGTAGCAAATAGTCAAAGCGTTTTGCTTTTTTTCTTTTTGCTTTTCTTCCAAACACAACAATTTTTCCGTCTGTGAAAGTCCGCTGCTCTAAAATCTGCTCGTCTGTCCAGTCGCTTGCATAGATTTTAGGCAACACATCTTTGCGGCATGTGTCCGCTTCACTGTCATTGTCGATTATATGAATAATTGGCTCAGTCATTCAGTTGCAAAATAGTTTTCTAAGATACGGATTTCAAATAATGCGTTGGCAAAAAGAAATTTTAATAAATGCGAAGAGTCGGCTTCTTCTTTTTTGTTTTCCGTTGTCAAAGTCAGGTATAAGTAATGGCAAACCAATACACGGTCAACTTGTAGGTCTGTCTGCTTGGTCAATGTGGTCGGTATGTTAAGTCCATTTTCAGTCATTCGATTGCTGTGTCGTCTGTCTTTTTAGCATTGGCTATACCAAAGGACAAGTGTGTTTTCTTTTCTCAGTTAATGTCGGTTACTTTCAATTTCATTGCAGCAACTTCTCCACGATCTGCACCGCCGTAATTCCATCCGATTCTGCGTTGATGTTGGGAATAATGCGATGTCGCAAAACGGGAATCGCCACCGTGCGAACATGTAGCGCCGTGTTAGGCGAGGTCGCTCTTAGGATTTAACCTGTTTAAGCGGATGATGCGCCTTGAGCTTTCCACTTTTCTCAAGTTCTTGGCGAAGACGTGCACCCTTAGCTAAGATATGATGTATCCCCGCTTCAAGAGGTAGATCCTTGATCTCATCATGCAATGCCTGTTTCCACGCCCAGACTTCTATCTGCGCTTTTGAAATATCTTTATTCATCTTCACCTCCAATTAATTCGAACGGAGTAATTATTCTAAAAGTATGTGTAAAATTTAACAACATATTTTCCGCCAAAACTCTTCTTTCACGAAAAACGTTCGCCAAATGCCTGTAATTCCAACTCAAGAATATATCCATTTGATTTACGGTAGCAATCGCAGCATGTAATGCGTCAGCTTCTTTGTTCACGGAAAATATTCCGTTGGAGATATATGTTTTCACCAGCAGGTCAATTTCTTCGGAAGACTGAATTGGAACTTGTTCAAAAGCGTACTGTATTATTACCTCAAGGAGTTTACTGCGCTTTTCCGTATCCTGTGTAGCACTAATTTCAGCAAAGACAACATCTGATACGAAAAAATCATGAATTCCAGTTTTTACGAACTTGTCAAAAAACTCTATTGTTACAAGTTTTTTCTCTGGCGCATCATCCGCGAACAGAAAGTTGATTACTGAAGTATCGTAACTCCTAAGTAACTCACATTGTGAGTTACTCTTTTTGAGAAAAATTCGCCGAAGGCGTACTGAACGCGCTATTCAGCATCATTAACTTGTTACAATGTGCATCACAGAACTGTTGTGAATCCTCTACGAGGTAAATGAAAAACATCGTAGATGTTTTATTACTGTAATAGCTTTCTTCCCCGCATCTCTGCTTGATCCTCGTAGAGGATCAATAAATGAAATTCTATCCGAAGGATGCTTCGCATTGGAACGCTGAGTAATTACGAAGTATCAAGGTAAATTTTGAACTTTTTCATATATCAAAAGTTATCGAATACATAGACAAAAAGCCATGTAAAAAATTCTGAGGATCATCAAGGGCGATCTCGCCTAACTATTGAATTAACGAACATCTATTGCGTACCTACGGTATCGTAGATATATCCACCTAATTTCTGGCGGGTTGACGTCCCGCAGGGCGGGACGTTTATTTTCTTTTCTCAGTCAATGTCGGTTACTTTTAATTTCATTGCAGCAACTTCTCCACAATCTGCACCGCCGTAATTCCATCCGATTCTGCGTTGAAGTTGGGAATAATGCGATGTCGCAAAACGGGAATCGCCACCGTGCGAACATCTTCAATATCCGGAGTATATTTTCCGTTTAAGATCGCGCGGGTTTTTGCGCCGAGAATTAAATATTGCGACGCGCGCGGACCCGCACCCCACGTAAGCCAATCTTTGATGAATTGCGGCGAGTGTGAATCTTTGGGGCGTGTTTTTGCAACAAGATTTACCGCATACTCCACAACGGAATCTGCAACAGGCACTCTTCGTACCAAATCCTGATAATCAACGATATCATCGGCATCCAAAAGATGTTTTAATTTTGCCGCGTATAAACTTGTGGTCAATTTGACGATCTGTAGTTCTTCTTTGAACGACGGATATTCTAACCACAAGTTGAACATAAAGCGATCAAGTTGTGCTTCGGGAAGTGGATATGTTCCTTCCTGCTCGATCGGATTTTGTGTTGCAAGAACAAAGAATGGTTCATCAAGCGTGTATGTTTTTCCAGCCGCGGTAACTTTGTGTTCCTGCATTGATTCGAGAAGCGCGGCTTGTGTTTTTGGCGGCGTGCGGTTGATCTCATCTGCAAGAACGATGTTTGCGAAAACAGGACCGTGAACAAATTTGAACACCTTCCCGCCGCTCTTTTTATCCTCTTCGATGATTTCCGTCCCGGTGATGTCGCTCGGCATCAGATCCGGGGTGAATTGAATGCGATTGAATTTCAGATCAAGCACATCCGCAAGCGTTTTGATGAGCAGAGTTTTTGCAAGACCCGGTACGCCGACGAGCAGACAGTGTCCGCGTGAAAGAAGGGAGATGAACAGTTGTTCGATGACTGTATCCTGTCCCACGATCACTTTGGCGATCTCGGTTCTGATCTGCTGAAATGACACATTTAGTTCACGGACGGCTTCGACATCGGTACGGTTCGGTTTGATCGATTCGGGTGTTGATTGTTCTTCAGGTTTTGTGATTTGTTTTGCCACAGTTGTTCCTTAATAATTACACCGCAGAGGACGCGGAGAGCGCAGAGAAATTATTTATTATCACCATGCGAACTCTGCGCACTCCGCGGTGAAATGTTCTTTAATTACAACAAACTTGTGAAAAAATGCAAGGTGAGAAGTTGACTTTCTCTTTCGGTCTGATTACCATTGAGATAATCTATGCACAAAATTTATAGTGTTACCGCATTTTCAATTGAAGCGCCATATACGCTTCGAATTTCATTTGACGACAACACACAGCAGACGATAAATTTTTTTTCCATTTTGCATGGTGAAATGTTTCGTCCGCTGAGAGATGCGTCGTTATTCAATCAAGCATATCTTGATAAAGAAGCGCGTACAATAGCGTGGCCCAACGGCGCGGATTTTGATCCAGCATTGTTACACGATTGGTATGAACACGAAAGCGAACTTGTTGAACGTGCCAAAAAATGGGAGATGGTTGAAAGTAAATGATTTATCTTCTCGCCAACCACTCGCGAGGATTCTGTTTTTCTTTCTCTTTCCAGATCTCGAAATGCAGCATATCTCCCGACACCGAATCGCCGCTGCGAGCAATCACATCGCCTTCTTTCACTTTTTGTCCCACTACCACATTGATCTCGTCTAGATGCGCGTACACCGTGCGGTAGCCGTGATTGTGGTTGATGATCACAAGATTTCCGTATGAAGGAAGCCAATGGATAAGGGCGATCTCGCCGTTGGCGATCGTGCGGATGGGCGAATTGTCTTTGGTGGAAATGTCGATCCCCGTATTCGTAGTGATCGTTTTCATCACCGGATGGACGTGATTGCCGAACTCCGCGACAACCTGTCCGCTGCTGACAGGCCACATCAACTTCCCTTTTCGTTCGTGCAGCGGCGCCGTGGAAATATCCGTACGCGCTTCTTCTTCGACATATTCGCGTTCGCGCTCCGCTTCCCGATGGCGCGCTTCGGCGATCTCTCGTTCTTTCTCTTTTATCCGTGCGGCGTCATTTTTCTTTTTCAGTTCCTCCAATTCCCGGTCGCGCTCGATCTTCGCCAGCCGTTCGCTCTCACGCTGTGCGGCACGCTCGCGGGCAATGCGTTCTTTGCGTTCGCGCTCTTCCCGCTCAGATTTTTCTTTGCGTACGCGTTCCTGTTCGATTAACGTGGCAATGAGATTTTCCAACTGCCGCGCGGCGGCTACTTTGCGGATAAGTTCTTTCTGAAACTGGGATTTATCTTTGCGGATCGCCTGTAACGTGCGCCGCCGGCTTTCTTTTGTCTGGTTGAGGGCATTCTCTTCTTTGAGTTTGGCGGAGATCAACTGCTGTTCGGTGGAGAGTTTTTCCTGCAGTGTGCTGTGCTCGAATTCTATCTGATCTTTCTTCTTCGTGATCTTCTCAAGATCTTTTTTCCGCTGATCGGAGAAGCGGCGCAGGTATTCGATACGGATATACAATTGATTGATCGAATTTGCGGATAGGATCGTTTCCAGGTCGTATACTTTGCCGTATTTATAGACCGAAGTTACATAGTTGGCATAATTTGTCCGAAGGAATCCGAGTTGTTTTTCCATCAAGGTAATTTTGTGCTGTGTTGAATCGATCGAGAGCCGGATGTTCTTTTCTTCACTGCGAAGCTCGGAAAGCAGGGTGCGGACGAGATTTGCTTTTTTCTCGATGATATCGAGACGGGTGAGCGTTGCCTTTTCTTTCTTTGTGCTCTCATGAAGCTGTTGTTCGTACCGCTCGATCTCCGCCCGCAGCCGTTGTAACTGCTGATCCTTTTTTTTGATGTCTGTTTGCGGATTGGCAAATATCACCGCCGCAACCCACAGCATGATCAAAAAATATTTTTGCACGATCCTCATTTTGCTGTTATACGTTCAGCATCATTGGGATAAGAAATTGACAATCCGTTCAGCGCAGGATTAAACATGACAGTGTCAAAAACTATTTCGACAAACAATTCTTTTTCAGGCACAATCACTGTCACCGTGGTCGGTTCCCATATTCCGGTATTGTTTTGCCGATAGTCGTATTGCTCACTCCAGAGCAGGGAATGAGTTTCCGTATCGAAGGTTTCTACGCGTGTAATACGCATGGATCGGCTGTTGATCGTGAATTTTTTCCGTCCGGCACTGTTGATGAATTGTAACACGTAATTCTCTCCGGAGACGGAAAAACTGTCCGGTGTCATTTGCTCGTTATCAAATCTGCGGATACCGGTGAGCGCATCAACAATGACCGATGGGGGAATGTCCAACCAGCGAAACATGCGAGCGCCGGATTTGATATTTCCCTCGTACACGCTGTTTTGCAATGCGTTATATGCAATGTAATGTTCTTTTGTCAGCAGCGCCCTTCCCATCGTGATCCCGAACGGACCTTCGACGATGATGCGGATCGAATCGGGTTTTTTCACTGCAAGTTGAAATCCAGCGGATTGAGTCAATCGGGGAGAATCGATATTGATAATACCTTCGGCGGAAAATGTTTGCAGCGATGAGGGGAGCGCGTTGACCATCGCGACAATTTCCGTTGAGGTGATCGAATGGTCTACGTCAACGGTTTCTTTGCCGGTCAAGCATCCGGAAAGATAGAACAGCGTGAACAGGAGTACTGCAATACTGAGATTCTTCGGTCGTTTCACTCTCTGAGAGAGATAATAACTCCAATAGCGCATCACAATCTTCCCCGTTCAATTTTTCCACGCAGCGTATCGTTCTTCTGATCTTTTTCCAACGCTTTCGACCAATATTTTTTTGCCTCATCGGTGCGGTTCAGTTTCGCGTACACGTCGCCGAGATGTTCAAGCACTACAGCGCTTGCATCGCCAAGTTCAACAGACCGCAATATATATACGAGCGCTTCTTCATACCGTCCCAACTTGTAGAGGATCCACCCGTACGTATCGAGATAGGATGAATTGGTTGAATCTTTTTCGAGCGATTCTTTGGACATCTTCATCGCGCGGTCGAGTTGTATACCGCGCTCCGAAAGACTGTAGGCGTAATTGTTCAACACGAGCGGATAGTGTGGATCGATCCGCAATGCGCGTTCGTAGGCGGAATCCGATTCTGCGTGCATTTTCAGAGCGTCGTATGTCAATCCGAGGGAAGAAAGAGCGTTGATGTCGTTGGGATTCAGTTCTACCGCCCGTTCAAGCGCTATGCGTGCATCTTCGTTCATCTGTGCGCGGTTGTACGCAATACCCAGAAGCATGTAAATGCGGAAATCGTCGGGGACATACTGCTTCGCTTTGTTCATCAGGTCGATTGTTTCCCGGAAATTCTCTTTTTCGTAATACAGCCAGCCGAGCTGCCACCATGCATCGCCGTTCCAATTTGCCGTCCGTGTCGCTCTGTTCAAATATGTTTCTGCAATGGAATCTTTTTTTGCGGAGCGGTGCAGAATGCCGAGATACAGCAGCGGACGCCAATCGGACGGATATTCCGCTTCGAATTTTTTGAAGACACCGATCGCATCATCGATCAATGAAGAATCTTTGAATGTTTGCGTAAAGAATGCGATACCAATGCGGAAATGGATGTCGGGATCGAGCGAATCCGACTGAAGGATAATGTCCATTTGCTTCCGTGCGCTCTGCCAGTCGTTCTGCTGAAGATAGAGGTCAACGAGCGAACTGCGGAGGAGTATGTTGTCGGGATTTTTTTCGAGTACATCATTCACGATCTTGAGCGCTTTATCGAATTTTTTCATGCGGATATATATATCCGCCAGATTTTGTTGTAATGCAAGATTGCCCGGATCGAGATGCACCATTTGTTCGAACGCGTCGGCGGCTTTATCGTACCGCTGCAGCATAGTATTCAATTGCGCGACCTGAAGCAATACTTCCCACGAGGGACCCTGCCGCTGCAGAAGTTTTTCGTACAAGCGAAGAGATTCAAGCGGTTTACTTCGCTCCAGGATCTGCGCAAGAGCGAACAGGCTGTTGGTATGCAGGGAATCAAGCAGAAGAATACCACCGTATTGAATTATTGCCTGTTCAAACTGTCCGGCGTGAATATAGATCCGTGCCAGCAGTTCACGGTATTCGATATTGGTCGAATCGCGTTTAACGGCTTCCAGCGCGCTTTCAGCGGCAAGGGTATGGCGTTTTAATGCCGCATAATTCTTTGCCAGGGCATAATAGATTGCGGGATCCTGATCGTACCGGAGCGCTTCCTGATAATCCAGCACTGCTTCCGCAAATTGTCCTTTGCTTTCTTTCAGCGATCCGTCAATAAACAATTGCATCGCTATGGAACGATCTTTCTCTTTTTGTTCGGCACTCACCGCCGGCTGGAGCGATTCCGATATGTTTTCTTTCGTCGATGAACAACCACTGATGAGTATGGCAATCCACACGGCACCGACCACTGCACGAAGTATTTTCATACAATTATTCAATCTCCTTTTGTAAAATATAGAAAAACTGCCTTCTACATACAATTCCAACAAATAAAAAAGGCGGCTCGTTCGCAAGCCGCCCTTTAGTTCACAAAAACCTTGCGAAGGTGAAACTTGTCCGCCTTTGCGGACAAGTGTGAGAGGAAGAGGGGACTTGATGTTGCGTAACATTGTCTGTGGAATAGAAAATTACGAGAAAAACCCCATCTGAACTCACGCGATGCTTTTTACCTGAAACCTGAACCTTGTCCCGAAGGGATGGAGACTGTGTAAAAACTCAGGAACTTTTTTAAGTTTTAAACGTTCTTTAATTAAA
>OBOI01000180.1_pt1 | contig 25875 bp, 18 predicted proteins | sample 1670151 | NCBI WGS metagenome assembly OBOI01 (sample SAMEA104232303, study PRJEB22302) | sediment metagenome | biome: forest; feature: aquifer; material: sediment | place: USA | collected 2011-08-07 | depth 0.01 m | reverse complement strand
CGCGCTTTCGCCGGAAATCCATTCATTCCTAATCTAAATTACGCTGAATAGTTACAATTTATGTTTATTTTTTACTTGACATTGACTGAGTAAAGTTGTATCATACTTCCACATGTTGTAAACACAACACATTGTCTCAGAAAATGTTGTAAACACTACTTGAACCTAGCCGATAAATTCAATCGAATGCAATATTACAATGAAAAGTCCATTAGATATCATAAATGTTCGTTACAACTCCCTGAGTTACTCCGAGAAGAAGGTAGCCGATTTTGTTCAGAAAAAGGCAGAGGATTTGGTTTTTCTTTCCATGCAGGCTTTAGCAAAAAGCTGTAAAACTAGTGATGCCACCGTTATTCGCTTTTGCCGCACGCTGGGTTTCCTTGGATATCAGGATTTTAAACGCGCGTTAGTTCCCGAGTTACTCAGCAAGGGTTTTTCTCCTCATAAGGAAATTGAAGGCCTAAAAACTTCCGAAAGGATAAAGGAAACATTTAGGACGAATTTACAACGTCAACTTCAGGCAACCATCACAAGCTGTAACCTTGAAATGGTGCGCAAGGTGGCAAGTCGGATCGTGAAATCGTCAAGAATTATTATCGTTGGTTTAGGGGGATCGGCGGGAGTTGGCTACATTTTTTGTGACGCTTTGGGTAGCATTGGAATTCAAAGCTATTGTCTCCATGATCGTTCGCTCATTGAAAGTCTTGTACCACTTCTCTCTTCAATGGACATGATCGTTGGAATCTCACATTCTGGTGAAACAGATGAAACAGTATTTGCCCTTCGTCGGGCGCGGCAAAACAACGCATTTACTTTAGGTATTACCAATTTCAGTCCCTCTCCTCTCAGCGATGAGTCGGACATTCTAATTCATACCTGTGTAGCTGATAACCTCATGGGTAGTTATTCCTGCCAGCCAAGAATCTCTCAATTGGCTGTTCTTGAATTACTCCTCTACGAAATAACCCAGGAAATTAAGAAAAACGGTTCCAATGGATCATCAAAAGAAAAGCCCAGCTCAAGAAAGCGCACTTTCTCGAAACATTTAACCGCAAAGTAGTTTATTGATTACATGAAAGTGAAACACAATCTTCATTTTTGTGGGATAGTAAAGTTGCAATCTCGGTACTGATTTGCTTTTGTTTCAGATTCACTAACACATATCGGTGAGTAAATCATCGGTATTTCATTCTTTTTCACACTAACAGAAAGGAGGGTTACAAGCCATGAAAAAATTACTTCTTGGAATTGTAATTCTAACAACGTTTCTCTCGCTCAACCTTTATGCAAACATTTTTGCATCGGGGATAACCGTTACCTATAACGGGTCATTTCCTGCAACAATAGGCTATTTCTTAAATGAAAAAGCGTCATCTGTTCAAGTGATTATTCGAGAATGGCCCAGTTTAACAGTGAAGAAGACGTTTACTTTGGGGGCTACATTACTTGGACCTAACGAAGTGCAGTGGGATGGCACCTTTGATGGTGGTGGTTCTGCAACAACTGGAACCTATGTGATCGAGATTAATGCCTCAGATGCAGTTGGACACACTCGATGGCAGCAAATCAGCTACAAAACTGGACCTGACAGTTGGTTCTGGAGTCCTGCTGGAGTTGCAACCAACAGTAGAGATTATAGTCCCTACTTTGGTATGATTTACGTCGCAGAACGTACCGGTGGAACTTCGAGCAGCTCTGGCGCAATCCTGACTGTGCGCGGCGTCTATATGTTTAATGCCTATGGTCAGTACTACCAGGGGAGCCAGACGCTTGCTTATCCTGCCGGCAATAGCGTGATTCCGTGGAGCAAACTCTCGGGGTCTAGTGGGGCTCCATTTGCACTTTATGTCGGTCCCGATGATAAAGTATATGCAGGGTCTGTCTCCAGTAATTCTAATAACGGGTTAGGTGGTGCACCACCCCCCAATGGAGGTGTGGCAGTGGGCGATGCATTGTGGACAAAATCGAGTGTTGACAGCATTCTTGGATTCTACAAACTAACGAATCATTCTCCGATTTCTGATGTCCTCGTCAGAGGCACGGGGACGAATCGGGTATTGTACACTGTTGAGCAAAATGGGATCGCATTCGGTTCTGATGCTGAAGGTAGATTCAATTTCAACCCAGATACATCAGCAGTATCTCGAGCAAACTGGGGGGAGGATTTTCAAAAAGCACATATCATGGCCTATAATGTTGGTGCAAGTTCAGGAACGTACACAGGAGCGGGTGTTGAAGTTCTTTCGAATGCACAAACTCCAAAAGCTTTTCGAATTGAAATGGATTCGAAAGGAATCTTGTATGTTGTGCAGCAGGAAGTTGCCCACTACGCAGTAAAGAACCCGGGGGTCTATGGGTTGACAAAATGGACAGGCACACCTGGTTCAATGACGAAAGTTTGGCAGACACAGTTCGCTGATGGACCACCTTATCGAAAAAGCTTTACCTCCGGAAAAGATACGGTGAAATATAATCTGGATTCGATTGCCCGTGCATCAAATTTTGCAGGCATAGGTTTGGATGAGAAAAATGGAATAGTCTATGTATCACGCAGAAATACCGGTGGCCGCCCGTTGCATAATGTAATTGGTTATAGCATGTCAACAGGGCAGTCAATTTCATTATACAGTTTTGCTACAGGACATAGCATCGGTAATGCCGGTGACACAACACTTGTTCCTGGCGGAGGGGGTAATAATATTCGTGACCTTACCGTGGATGCAGCTGGAAATGTGGTATGGGTCAATTCTTCAAGCGAACAGATCGGAGTTCACAGCCCACCAGCTGGTCCAAATAGCTTTCTAACTCATAGCGGATGGGCTATTAAAGCCGGAACGGGTGTAATAGCTACCCCGGCAGATCCTCTCCTGACATCTGTAAATGCAATTGATGTTACTGTTCCAGGAGAATTCTCTCTCTCTCAAAATTATCCAAATCCGTTTAATCCCGAAACCGTCATTAAATTTTCGCTTCCCAGTGTATCGAATGTGAAACTTATGGTCGTGGATATGCTTGGACGCGAGATCAGGCAACTGGTCAATGATGTTCAAGCTGCGGGCACGCATCAAATATCATGGGATGGTAGGGACAACAGCGGCATGAAGGTAGCCTCCGGTGTGTATTTTTACAGGTTGACAGCTAGTGATGTCAGCAGTGGTCGTATTTCTCATGTTTCTGTAAAGATGATGCTACTGCTGAAATAAAGAGGTTTGTTCTGAGAGCCAGCATGAGAAAGTAGTCGAACAAATTCATCTCAGAGAAGGCGAGTAGTCCTTCTCTGATTTTCCCTTCTCTGATTTTCCCAAGATTCATAGTTCTCCAGTCACCGATGGTTAATTCAAGAATCATATTGATGTGTGTGGGTATTCTTTTCTATTCGGGCATTCTCTTTGCGGGCACGACAGGTAAATTAGCGGGTAAAGTAAGGGATGCATTCACCTTGGAACCACTCATAGGAAACGTTCTGCTCGAAAAGACTACTCTGGGTGCGGCGACGGATTTGGAAGGTTATTTTGTCATACTCAATATTCCGCCGGGTGAGTATGTGATGATGGTTTCTTCAATCGGCTATGCCACCGTTCGAATCAAAGTTAAAGTGAGCGTTGATCTTACCACTACACAAAATATTGCACTCACTGAACAGGCTGTTGCTACGGATGTTGTTGTTGTCACTGCTGACCAAATTATGATCCAAGTCGATAGGACAAATACGGCGGCTTCTATTGATGCTCAGCAGATAAAAGCATTCCCGGTTCAAGACATCGGTGAGATCGTTCAGTTGCAGGCGGGAGTGGTGCGGGATGCGGATGGAGGGTTTCATATTCGCGGTGGGCGGAGTTATGAAATTGCCTACATGATTGACGGTGTGCCTGTTAGTGATCAATTCTCGCGATCTGGCGGAAGTATCGTTGAGGTTGATAAAGGAAACATTGACTATTTGCAGGTTATAAGCGGGACATTTAACGCAGAGTATGGCCAGGCACAATCAGGAATCATAAATGTGGTCACCGGCGGTCCTGGAGAAAAATATGCCGGCTCCGTTACTCTCTATAATGGAACTTACTACAGCGCCAACAACATTTTTTTAGGTCTGAATAAATTTCGCCCCTCCAATGAACTAAACGCCGAAGGATCACTCAGCGGACCTGTTCCTTCTGTCTCATCCTTTGGGTTCTATGTTTTTGGGAGATTTAATGCGGATAACGGGTATCTATTTGGAAAGCGGCTCACAACACCACAGGATGCGTTTCCTGTGGCTGCGTACAGGGAATGGTATCGAAGAGAGTTTCCAAATACTCCTGCCGCGGTGAACAACGCTATTCCGATCCCCGATACACTTCTCACCGGTGACGGATCATTTGTAGCGATGAATCCGCGAAAAAAGATTTCGTTCAATACCAAACTCGTATATCAACTTTCGTCTGGAATCAAAACCGCGTACAGTCTCTTTGTAGAGAATGAGAACGGAAGAGAGTATGACGATGCATATCGGTATAACCCTGACGGTCTTCCAAATATTGAACATGAGGCATCCACGCATATTCTCAAAGTGAATCATGTCCTTGGAAACAATCTTTTTTATGACGTAAGCCTTTCGTACATGAGGAGATCAAGTAACCGTTTTCTGTATGAGAATTTGGTTGACCCCCGGTATCAAACCCAATTTCCGTTCATCGATAGGTTTTATCTCGGCGGAACAACACTTGGGAAACTATTCTTTAAAACTGAAAAACTTTTGGGGAAAGTAGACCTTACATGGCAGATCAATGAGTATAACTTAATGAAAGTCGGAGTTGAAGCAACACAACACAAGATCCAATATCATGAAGTTGTGCCCGAGATTCTTGAACAAAAACTGCCCCCCCCGCCGCTCGGCCTTTCGTTTGAAGAGTATTTGGCTGTTGCCCGTCAGCGTCAGAGCACGCTTGTTCTTCCCACACTAACGACGACCGGCGAGACTGGATATAACGACCTTTTCAACGATCATAACCCTGTTGAATTTTCCCTCTACGCACAGGATAAAGTAGAGCTCAACGAACTAATAGTGAACCTTGGGGTACGGTTTGAATATTTTGATCCGGATCATGTCATTCTTGTAAATCCTGAAGTCTTGCCTGCATCGGGCAGTGTAAGCTTGCTGAGCAATTCTAGAACACGTCGTGCGAAGGCAACATACCAAGTAAGTCCTCGTCTTGGTGTTGCCTTCCCGATTTCGGATCGCGGAGTGATTCACGTTTCGTACGGACATTTCCGCAAGTTGCCGCCGTTTGAATATATCTATCAAAATTCTCAATTCAAGGTTGCCGGAAGTAACGACCCACGCTTTACAGTTGGCAATGCGGAATTGAAACCACAGAAGACGATTAGTTACGAATTGGGATTGCAGCAACAAGTGTCAGAAGACTTTGGAGTTGATGCTACACTCTTTTACTCCGATTTCCGCAACCTATTGGGTTTAGAAATCATCCGTCAATCGGGAAATGTTTCAAGCTATTTGAAGCGTGTCAATCGAGATTACGGAAACAATTGGGGTTTCACTCTTGCGGTAAGGAAGAGATCATCCGGGCTTGTGTCCGGAACTTTGGATTACACCTTCATGGTCGGCAACGGTAACGAGTCTGATGCGAACAATATAGCAATTGCACGCGGCGCCACAGCCGGTGGATTTATTCGCGAGGCAGAGAAACAAGTGCTCCCCCTTGACTGGGATCAACGGCATTCGTTTAACGGCACGCTGACGATCAGTGAGCCGACAGATTGGACAGTGAGTTTTATCGGGAGATTTGCGACCGGGCAACCGTATACTCCGGAACCGATACGCCTGGACGTTAATACCAAGTTCAAGAACACCGAACGAAAGCCGCTGCAATGGTCAATTGACATGAATGCAAGTAAATCTCTTCATTTTTTTGGCTTTGAAACAGCGATCTTCTTGCGAGTGTTCAATATCTTCGATGTCAAAAACGAAATCAACGTACATCCTGTGACAGGACGAGCGGACACCGATTATCGATTTCCAACGGTGGTTCAGTATGAACAGAACCAACTCGTGGATCTTTTTACACTCCGGGATGTCGATATTCACCAGGATTGGTACGCTCCACCTCGAAGGATCCTCATGGGTATTTCATTCAATTTTTAGAAATCAACCAGATGATGTTCGGCAAAAAATATTCATATCGCTCCTTTATTATTCTTGTTCTCTGCTTTCAAGTGACGCAAGAAGTCTGGTCCCAGCCTTTTCCGCACCCGTTGGAACGCTCCGGAATCCACACGGGTAACCTCGTCCGCAGCGCATTTTCAAACTACGGCAATCTTGGCAGCCGGACATTGGTTGAGGCACGAATGGAATGGCCGAAAGGAAGCGGCGTTCTGTACGGGTTCGAATTTATCTTCTGGGTTGCATCAGAAGTAATTCTAAAGAACGGCGACACACTTCACATCATCAGCGATCGGTACAGTGGGGGGCGAGCCGATGTCCCACCCAGCAGAGATCACAACTGGGGTTGGGAACCGAAGGAAGGATATTTTAACAACAACGCGAATACACGTGGTATCGATGAGGATATTAACAGCAACGGTATTCTCGACAATGGTGAAGATGTGAACGGGAATGGGAAACTCGATAGAATCCTATTTAATGTTGTGAACTACCCGGCGATGAGTCACCTTCCGGAGACGTGGCCGTACGATTGGCCTCTTGGCAGCCATCCAGGAAAATCGGGAGATCGTCGCAACAAGTGGAACGGACTCTTCGGTGCTTTCCCCCGCGCAGATCAGGAGAGTTATTACGTGATGGACGATCGCAGTAATGATGAATTTCCCTATTATCCGTTTCCCAATGATACGCTTCCATTTCTTCAGGGCGGACGAAGGGGAGTTGGACTCGAGGTTGATGTTTGGGGAATGCAATGGTCGAGCCCACTTGCAGAAGATATATGGATAAATATCTACGAGGTTCGAAACATGAGCCCAAAAGCACTTAACCGGAACATTCTTGGTATGTTTGTTGATGCGGATGTTGCCAATACTTCTGCGAATGATGCTTCGTCTTTTGATACTTTTGATGACATAACCTACCAGTGGGATGTCACCGGAGCCAACCTGCAAGGGAAGAAATCGGGATACTTTGGTTATGCATTTCTTCAAAGTCCTGGCAACGGAACAGACGGGGTAGATAATGATCAAGACGGCATGGTCGATGAAACTCAGTTTGACGGTATTGATAATGATAACGACTGGAGATCATATCTTGATGTAAACGGCAATGGAAAGTATGGATTTGAAGATCTTAATCGAAACGGATTGCTCGATGCTGGCGAAGATGCAAACAGTAATGGCATTCTTGATATAGAACCCATCCGTGATGATGTAGGCGCCGACGGCATGGGTCCTTTTGATGACGGATGGACTGGTCCCGATAAAGGAGAGGGAGATGGTGTACCGACTGTAGGTGAACCGAATTTTGAAGGAACGGACAACGACGAGATCGATCAGATTGGTCTAACAAGCTATTACGCTGGCACGATCGAACCACCGGTGGATGACGAACTATACTGGGCGACAAAAGTCTATCCGGGTATTTTCACCCCTGCTTCTCAAGCAACGGATATTGGTTTTTCGTATGGGACGGGTTTTTTCAGACTTCCCGCTCTTCCGGATCCTCCACCGCCGCGTGAGAAGATTCCCTTCCAACGTTTCTCAATCGCTTGTTTGTTCGGTAACGACTTTCCCGATATTCTCAGAAACAAACGCATCATGCAGAGGATCTATGATGCGGACTTCAGTTTTTCAAAACCTCCCCTAAAGCCAATCCTTACCGCCATACCTGGAGACCGAAAGGTTTATTTGTTGTGGGACGATCAAGCTGAAACTTCGCGTGATCCTGTTTATGGACGGGATTTTGAAATGTACAAGATTTACCGCTCGACTGATCCCAATTTTAGCGAAATCAAAACGGTAACAGATGCATTTGGGAATGCCGTTTTATGGAAATCACTCGCTCAATTCGATAAGAGAGACGGGCTCTTCGGACCTCATCCTATTCCACTCACGGGCATTGGCGCAGTATATGACATGGGAACCGACTCGGGTCTTCGGCATTCCTTTGTTGATACGACTGTCGAGAACGGCAGGACATATTACTACGCCGTTGTTTCTGTGGATAAGGGATTTGATCTCGATTTTTACGCGAGAGGATTAGTTGAGGATAGTACTCTTGGCGAAGCAGAACGCACTGCACCTACTGAGTCGGGGAAAATCATAGAAGTTGATTTTCTTGGGAATGTCATTTCGAAAGACAGAAATGTGGCAGTTGTTACTCCACGACAGCCCGCCGCAGGGTATAGAGCTGCTAATCTCTCTGAACGCCCTGTGCAGGTTCAAGGAACGGCGACTGGTTCAATAGACGTTGTTCTTGCACGTCCGGATTCCGTACGTAACCGAACCTATCGAATAACATTTACCGAACGCGACAGCTTTTTCCGTCAAACTCTGGGATTTTCCTTATTTGATAAGGCAACCGCGAAGACGCTTTATGCTATTGATACTGTTGATTTCGACAGCGAGCAACTGGAAAAACATATCGTTGATGGGTTCAATCTTAGATTCTCTAATGCACGCGAAGTCAATATTTCGGGCTTTAAATGGTCCGGAATGTCCTCGGGCAATAACCTGGTCCCTAAGTTCACTGTCTCGACAACGAATGGTCCGTCGCGAATCGATACTATACGATTTCCTGTCGATTTTGAGATCCGGATCACGAACAACCTGTCGGCAAGGTCTTACGGAACACCAACACACAGGGATTCTGTGTACTTTTACATTTGGAACCTCACTGACAACCGCGCCATCGATTTTGAATTCATTGAACCTCTTGGAAAAAATGATAGTACGTTAAGTGTTGGAGATGAAATCAATCTAATCCTCGAACGTGCAAGTCCATCAAGCAATATCATTCGGAAAACCTCTTGGAAATTGAAATTTGATACAACCGTCGGAACGCCATACACGATACCCAAACCGGGAAATGTCTTAAAAGTGACAACAACCAAACCGTTCGCGAAAACAGATATCTATGAATTTTCCATGAGTGCGTCGGAATATTCTGTAAGCCGTGCCAGAGAGGGTCTTGCAAACGTGTACGTCGTGCCCGATCCCTATGTTGCCGTCAACCCTCTCGAACCGAAACGCCCCACCGGTTTTACCGGTCGATACGAGCGGCGCGTTGAGTTTGTAAACCTTCCGCGGCAGTGCACCATCAAGATTTTTACCGTGAGCGGCAGACTGGTCAAGACTATTGAACATCTTGCCGATAGAGATAATGGGAGAGAGCCTTGGGATTTGACGACGAAAGATGGTCTTGAAGCCACTTTCGGAGTTTATTTCTTCCATGTCGATGCGCCGGGCATCGGTGAAAAGTTAGGTCGATTTGCACTCATTAAATAATTGATGTTATCATATATGCGAAAATCATTAACTCCAGAGTGTAGTTTCCACATGCGAGTGCATTATAGGACACATATTTTGTTTGTTGTGGCAATGCTGACTTTGTCTCTTCCTCTGCGCCTTTACTCACAAAAAGCCGGCGGTCAAAATTTTGTTGAAACTGTCTCAAATGTTGGAACAAGTGCTGGAGCATTTCTTGAAATTGGGGTTGGAGCAAGAGCGCAAGCAATGGGAGGAGCGTACGTTTCGTTAGCTAATGATGGAAGCGCCATGTACTGGAATCCCGCAGGCATAAGCCGTCTTGAGAGGATCGAAGTGATGTTTACATCATCCGATTGGTTAGTGGACACTCGGCATACATATGCTGGCATTGTGTTTCCGCTTGGGGGAGTTGGTGCGATCGGCGCCAATGTTACTTCCTTTGGTATGCCTGATCAACCTGTGCGAGTTATCGGTCAAGAGGAAGGAACGGGGGAATTTTATTCCACTGCGGATTTTGCCTTGGGTGTTTCGTTTGCCTACAATTTTACGGACAGGTTTAGCCTGGGCATCAACACCAAGTATATCAACCAAAGAATCTGGCATACATCAGCAAATGGTTTTGCACTCGACATAGGGGCACTCTATCAAACCGAGTGGCAAGGCTTAAGGATGGGGTTCAGTCTATCAAATTTCGGTACCAATCTGCAATTATCCGGCAGAGATCTCTTAAATGTTGTTGATCCGGATAAGAATAATTCTGGTGTGGAAAACATTAACGCCAACTATAACACGGGTGAGTTTCCATTGCCAATAATTTTTAGATTTGGGTTATCCCAAGAGTTCGAGGTCATCACAGAACAACATCGTATCACCATTTCTGCAGATGTGGTGCACCCCAGTAATAATGTGGAAAGCGCCAACATGGGTTTGGAGTACATGTTTTATAAAATGATAGCCATGCGTGCAGGATATGAATCTCTCTTTGATGAAGACAGAATTAACGGATTGACTTTCGGACTCGGTGTGAGTACCGATATTTATGGAGGCATTAGCACAAATTTTGATTATGCCTATGCAGAGTGGGGAATGTTCAAAGCTGTTCATAGACTTTCCTTGCGGATGACATTCTAGATCACTCCCGTCCACGAGCGGCGTTTAACCTCTTGACCAGAGGCACCAGAGCGGTCGTGTCATTCGGGTTGTCCTGATGTGGGTGATGGTTCGCGTAGGCTCCGGAGATGTTTTGCGCCAGCGAAAGCGTACGTCCGACGTCAGTAGGTTTGTCGAGTTTGCCTTTACACATCGGGTTTGGTCTCTATGACAATCGGTTCAGTTTACGTCTTCGTCAAACGACTTACGGCCAATGTGTTCTTCAACTAATCCAGGGCGGTTCATCCATCACTCTCGTTGCAATCCTTCTTCCTTTTCTCTCGCGAGAATAAGGTACGAGTGCATTGAGAAGATCCTTTAACTTGCATAGAGCTAATTCTGAATGAAAACGAAGAGATTTATTCTTGCTGTTGATCAGGGGACGACCTTCACAAAAACCTTTCTTTTCGACAGACACCTCGACGTTGTAGCGGGGAACACTGCGCGTCATACCCAAATTTATCCCAGAGCCGGATGGGTGGAACACGATGGACTGGAGATTTTTGATACAACTATTTCCTCCATACGCACGACGATGAAACATGCCGGAGTCAAACCCTCCGACATTGCCGCTATTGGGATCTCGAATCAAGGAGAAACCGTGATTGCCTGGGATGCTTCGACGGGCAAACCCCTTTATAACGCGATTGTTTGGCAAGACCGGAGAACAGAAAAGGAGTGCGATGCGCTAAACGGCGATTCCACTCTTGTGCGTCAAGTGCGCGACAAGACTGGACTACGGATAGATCCCTATTTTTCCGCAACGAAAATACAATGGTTGATAAGACATGTGCCTTCGGTTGAGCGTGCCGCCCGACAAAAGACTCTGATGATCGGAACAATTGATTCGTGGTTGGTGTGGAATCTTACAGGCAGAAAATCATTTGTTACCGACCCATCCACGGCGTCTCGGACTATGCTCTATAATATCAAGACTCTTCGATGGGACAGTAGACTTCTCTCACGGTTCAATGTGAAACAAATCTGGCTTCCTGAAGTGATGCCTTCAAAAGGTGTTTGTGGTGTTTTATCTCCATCATTGTTCGGCGAAGAAATTCCTATCACAGCATTACTGTGCGATCAGCAAGCGGCACTAATGGGACACGGATGTCTACATGCTGGGCAAGCGAAATGTACCTACGGAACAGGTGCATTTTTTTTGCTCAATGTCGGAGATACATTTACCCGATCAGGGAACGGTCTTTTGACGTCCATTGCGTGGTCTACGGACAAAGGCGTTCAATATATGTATGACGGAGGTGTTTATTCTGCCGGAAGTGCCGTGGATTGGCTAAGGGATGGACTCGGAATCATTCGGGATGCTTCGGAAACGGACACCATCGCAGCCTCTGTTGATTCGGCCAGCGGCGTTTTTTTCGTACCTGCATTGACCGGCATGGCATCGCCCTATTGGGATTCCGCGGTCCGCGGGTGTTTTCTTGGCCTCAATAACCGTACAACCCGAGCCCACATAGCAAGGTCCGTTTTAGAAGGGATATCGTTTCGAGTTCGAGATGTCTTTGAGGCAATGAGTTCCAGCTGGTCTCACAAGATTACGTCCCTTTATGTTGATGGAGGATTAACACAGAATAAATTTCTTATGCAGTTTCAAGCGGACATTCTTGGCATTCCTCTTAAGGTGCCCCGCATGTCTGAATCAACATCGCTCGGTGTAGCATATCTCGCAGGTTTGGTCATTAATTTCTGGAAGGACAAGAAGATATTGCAGAAGAAAAATATCATTCGCAAAGTCTATTTCCCGCAACTATCAAAAACTGCGAGGGACCGAAAGTACCAAGAGTGGAGAAATGCTGTTTCAGCCGCCGTCACGTATTCACGTTCTGACTCGATACGTTTACAGACTACTCTCTTCAATTCATAGCAGTAAGTTCTTATGGCCATAATTGCTCGTTCAACATCTCCTGTCTTACACCTTCAGACAACATTCCGTTCATGGCAGTACCGTATCTTCGGAGTCATGTGGCTGTTATATGCAGGATACTATCTTTGCAGAAAAAACTATCCTGTCGCACAACCTGTCTTTATGAAGGAGTTTGGATGGAACGAGCACGATGTCGGACTCATTATCTCTTCGTATCTGGCGATGTACGCAGTTGGGCAGTTCATATCGGGTCCGTTCGGAGATCGGTTTGGTGCACGAAAGATAATCATTATTGGTCTTTCTCTCAGCGTTGTCATAAATCTGCTTATTCCCTCGGTGTCATCCATTCTCTTGATGGCTGTCTTGATGGGAATTAATGGGTTGGCACAATCCACTGGTTGGCCTAACAGCATGAAAACTATGTCAAACTGGTTTTCCCTGAATGAGCGGGGAAGGATGATGGCATGGTGGGCAACGAACTTTCAAATTGGCGACTTCATCTCTACTGGGCTTGCTGCGTTCATCATCAGTTTTGCAGTATGGCGTGAGGCATTTTGGATACCGGCAATTGGACTAGGGATGGTTGGATTGGTGTTTCTGTGGGGTCAGCGAAATCGTCCGGAAGATGCAGGCTTACCGAGTCTCACTGAGTATTTGAAAAGTGAATCGGGTGCGGACATTACGAACGACGAACCGACCGTGGATGAAGAGTACACCATTACAGAGATCCTCAAAAAAGTGTTGTGGAATAAATACATCTGGAACCTGGGCTTTTCCTATTTTTTTCTGAAGTTTGTGCGGTATACATTTCTATTTTGGTTGAGCACGTACCTTGTTCATGAGATAGGATTTCGTCCCGATAGTGCAGGGTACATGAGTATCATTTTCCCCCTTTCAGGGTTTTTTGGTACGGTGGCTGCGGGGTACTCGTCCGATAAATTCTTTTCCGCAAGGCGTGGACCTGTAAGTTCGATCATGTTGTTTCTCTTAGTCATTTCAATCTACGGGTACAGCCTTTTTTCCGGTCACCCGATTCTGGGTCCGCTGTTTTTAGGTTTCATCGGCTTCAACACGTTTGGTACCGATACACTCATCTCCGCCACCGCCGCAATGGATTTCGGATCACGCAAAGCATCGTCAACAACCGCTGGATTCATCAATGGACTTGGGTCAATTGGGGCTGCATTGAGTGGGGTGCTCGTCGCCTGGATTTCTGTCGAGTTAGGGTGGACTGCTGTATTTTACTTTCTTATGGCGGTTACGGTCGCGTGTCTCATTCTTCAGATTTTCATGTGGAACGCTCGGGGAACTAACTAATCTGGTCGGGTACCAACGGTTACAGAAAGGATGAAGATCTATGACAAAATATCTTTTGTGGTTTTCGACGGTAGTATTGCTCGGTACATGTTCTGTCGTTGGCCAAAACAAAACGGAGAATCTGTTTCTGATAACGCTCGACGGTTTGCGATGGAACGAAGTATTTACAGGTGCGGAGAGAAAATTGTTGAATAGCGATCGGGGCGGTGTGAAGGATACTATTGGCGTCCGGGAGAAATTTTGGAGGGATTCGGCGCAAGCCCGCCGAAAGGCATTGATGCCATTTTTTTGGACAACGTTGGTCAAGGAGGGCGTGGTGTATGGAAATCGAAATCTTGGGAGCGAAGCCAATGTGACGAATGAGATTCGAATATCATACCCGGGATATGCCGAGATTCTCACGGGCTGTTCTCAGCCGGAAATTACTACGAATGATAAGAAGCAAATTCCGGCAGTAACAATTCTGGAATTCCTCAAGAATGAACTAAATCTTTCAGATACAAAAGTTGCCACATTCGCGTCTTGGGATCTGTTTCCTTATGCCGTCAGTCGGAAACCAGGAGCAGTGTACTGCAATGCCGGATATACACAGGTGAACGATGGCACATTGACTCAACAGCAATCATTTCTCAATGTTATACAGGATGAAATTCCCAAGCAATGGAGTAACGTTCGATATGACGCTTTAACGTTTCATCATGGCATGGAATTTATCAAGAAAAACAGACCAAGGGTCTTTTATTTCGCGTTCGGAGAAACCGATGATTGGGCGCACGATAAACGGTACGATCACGTTCTTGATGCTGCACACCGAGTTGACAATTATTTGAAGGAGCTTTGGCAATTTGTTTCATCCGATCCACAGTATGCCGGCAAAACGTCGTTCATCATTACTGCAGATCATGGACGTGGGAGCAGTGATACGGAGAATTGGACCAACCATGGCAGAGAAATACCGGGGTCAGAATATATATGGGTGGCAGTATTCGGTCCGGATTCCCAAAAGAAAGGGGAACTGTCTCAAACACCGATGGTGCATGCAAAAGATATTGCGGCAACGATGGCAAAACTGCTCGGCTTGGATTTCCGAACAGTAGCGCCAGAATGCGGTCAAACGATACCATTGGCTACGCACTGACACAATTTCAACGCAAAAGAAATAATCTGGTTGAATGAATGACACAAAAAAACATCTCCTTAGAAGACGAAGCAGCGATGCTGCAATTCAACTATACGCAACAGCTTAAGCGAACACTTCATCTGTTTGGCTCGTTTGCCGTTGCATTCAGTTTTATCTCGATAACGACAGGCATTTTTACAAATTATGCATTTGTACTCTCCACCGCCGGTCCTGCAGGCATCTGGACATGGCCCATTGTTGTTATTGGGCAGACTTTTATTGCCATAGTGTTCGCTGAGATTTCCGTAAATATTCCAATTGCGGGATATTCCTATCAATGGCTCAGGAGGATGAATGCCCCGAGAACAGGATGGTTTCTTGGGTGGGTATCATTTTGTTTTCTCGTTCTGGTCGTTCCAACTGTTGATTTCGGAATGGCACCCTTGCTGGCAAGCCTTCTCGGATTGGAGATAACCCAGACGGTACTTATGAGCATTGTTCTCGCTACACTTATTCTTCAGTCGACAATCAACGTGATAGGCGTGAAACTTGCCGCGCGAATAAATAACGCCGCAGTCTTTACTGAAGCTGTCGGTATCCTGGGGCTCACATTCTTCCTTCTTCTAAAGGTTTTTTCCGCCTCTGAAATCAATCTCAATGTCCTCACGAATACAACAACGATGATACCAGTTAATGGATCATATTTGGGTGTGTTTATTCTTTCGTCACTCATGGGAGCGTTCACGCTTGTTGGCTTCGAGGCCGCAGCGAACATGTCGGAAGAGACTGTGAATGCCAGTCACGTAGTGCCCCGGGCAGTAGTCCTCTCCGTGATACTGAGCGGTGTTTTCGGAACGCTCTTCCTTATTGCATGTACGCTGTCGATACCGGATGTAAACGCGATAGTCCGTCACCAAAACCCTCTTCCGTTTATCATTCAATCAAGTTTAGGACCCACGATAGGAAAACTCTTTATCGTCCTTGTCATAATATCGATATTTGCGTGCGGTCTTGTCATCATCACATCTGGAGCGCGTTTGATTTTTGCGATGGCACGGGACGGTCAATTTTTCTTCAACGACGTTTTCAAAAAAGTTTCTGCGCGCCATAATTCGCCGGTTGCTGCAACAATGCTCATGCTCACGCTTGGTGTGATCATCACGGTGTTTTCAAACTCGCTAACATTATTAGTGGGAGCTACTTCTGTTCTCCCAGCCGTTATTTATCTGGTCACAATCGTGACGTATGCACGATTTCGTAGTTCGTTTTCGTTTACCATGGGAAGATTTACTATGGGTAGATGGGCGACACCTATTATTATGATATCCATAATATGGCTGGGCATTGAACTTGCGATACTTACCGTTCCAGAACAATTTCACGAAGTAACATATATGTCCGCCGCGATTATGGCGACAGGTATTGTTCTTCAATTTCTGTTTTTCCGAAAACTTCAATCTTATTCATAACACACATATTTTTACGGACATTCTGTACGACATTGCAGGAGGCAAAAATGATTAGAACTATATTTATTGTGTTAACGATCGTTGTGATGTTTTTGTCATGCGGCTGTGTAAGCACAAATGACTTACTTCGAGCACCGACTGTTGGCATTGCATATGATAATCAGGTTCCCATCCTGGTTAAAGGAATTTCGGAGGGTAAAGTACGAATTGAGTATCACAAAACTGCAGACCCTTCCAGTAGTTTTACTGATTGGGGGCAACTTTCCGATGAGAATTCATTTTCAACAAACTTATTCTTAAAAGACCTCAATGCTGGTACAGACTATTCCTACCGCGTTGAGTTTGAGGATGGGCATTATTCCAAATGGTTCAAATTTAAGACGTTTCCGGCACAAGGCAAAGCGGGAAAATTCGATTTCATTTTTTCAGCATGTGCAAGAGAGAAGTATTTGGGCTATAACGTATTTGGGCAAATAGAACTGCTATCACCTTCGTTTGTAGCATTACTTGGTGACCAAATGTATGCTGACTACGATGGTGATGTAAACAAGATTGAACTATATCTTACAAATGATAGCCTTCGTCAAGTAATGGTTAAGAAAGGTGAAATTATTCTCAATGACAAAACAGTGCTGCAGGCTTTCAGAAATAAATATAATCGTGTATTTGACATAAACTTTCAAAATATGGCCAGTAGTATTCCACTAATGGCTGTATGGGACGATCATGATTATGGTAATGATAATTCTGACAGCACATATCCTTATAAAGAAGAAGCAAGAAAAGTTTTTAAAGAGAATTTCCCTCATTATTCGTTTGTACAAAAAGATGGCGGAATCTATTATAAATTTTCAATCGCAGATGCGGATATATTTGTACTTGATGTGCGATGGTACCGTTCTCCTATGCAAACTGATGACGGTGAAAGAAAAACTATGTTAGGAGATGAACAATTGGAATGGTTGTTAAATGAATTAAAAAACTCGAAAGCTAAAATCAAAATTGTATTTTCGGGTGTCTCTTTGAACGATTATGGAGGCGATACTTCCTCTGATAGAGATGGATATGACAATTGGAGTGGTTACAAATTTGAGCGCAATAAGATTTTGTCTTTTATTGATGATAATGAGATAAAAGGTGTGCTTGTATTCTCCGGCGACCAGCATTATCCAAGTTCATACATTCTTAACTGGAAGAAACCACTTAGGCCCATTTCTAGAACTGATAGTTCAACAGAATATTCATTGAGAGATTTGGGCCCGGCTGTATTTGATTTCTCTGCCTCACCCCTTAATTATAAGAGGTCAACCGGAGACACTTTAATAGCTGAGAACCAGGAAAACCCTCAGTATTCATTTGAAATATTTAGACCAGAATGGGCAATGCCCGGTAAAGTGAAAAAGGATGCTGCTGCTGCAATTTCTGTGTTTGGTCTGGCTGAAATAGACACGGAAAGTATTCCCGCTAAAATATCAGTAAGATTCTTTGAATTAGATTCTAAAACCTCTACAATGGTAGAGATATATAAAACAACGGTTACATATTAATAGTAATTCTTTTTCTGTTTTTCCGAACACTGTAATCCTGCCCAGAACAGGTATGCTCTCATGGATACTCAATACGACATTGTAATAGTTGGTGCAGGAGTGGTTGGTTGCGCAATTGCATTTGAATTGTCTCGTTATCATCTCACAGTTGCACTCATCGATAGCAAAGACGATGTGGGTTCGGTCACGAGTAAAGCTAACAGCGCTATTCTACATACTGGATTTGACGCCCCGCCCAACAGCATTGAATCATCGCTCGTTCAGAAAGGATACAAGCGTTTCTTAGAATGGTCCCCAAGTCTCGGATTGCCTGTCGAAAGAGTAGGTGGATTACTTATTGCGTGGGATCAGGAACAGCTACAATCTCTGCCAGAAATTATAGAGAAAGGAATAAAGAACGGACAGAGGGACCTTATTATTAAATCACCACAAGAAATTTATTTGCTCGAACCAAATCTTGGTCCGGGAGTTCTTGGTGGAATACAAATTCCGGGTGAATCAATTACCTGTACTTTTACTGCGCCCATTGCCTTTGCGACCACTGCCGTGATGAATGGAATAAAATGGTTAGGAAGAACTCACGTACAGAACATTGTAAGGGAAAATTCTACCTATCGTCTTTTTACAAATAACGGTACCTTACAGTGTCGTGTCCTTGTTAATGCTGCGGGACTTTACAGTGATGAGATCGATCGTATGGTTGGATTTGATCGTTTCAAAATTACACCGAGGAGAGGCGAATTCATAATTCTTGATAAACATGCGCGTTCATTGCTTTCACATATTATTCTTCCCATTCCTACCAAAATAACCAAAGGAGTACTGATATCACCAACGATTTATGGTAATGTTCTATTGGGTCCTACGGCAGACAATATCCCTGATAAAAGCGACACATCGGTAACAAGAGGTGGTCTCGAAAATTTGATGACCAAAGCTGCGCATCTTATGCCAAAGATCTTGGACGTGCCGATAACAACAACATACTCAGGCTTACGAGCTGCGTCAGAACATAGTGATTACCAATTATTCTTCGAGCCGCAGCGATCCTATGTTTGCGCTGGCGGTATCCGCTCCACAGGTATGTCATCCTCTTTGGGCATTGCCGATTCAGTCATTGAGCGGTTCTCAGAATTTGACGTAAAACTTGAACGCAAGGTCAATTGGACCCCAATTAAAATGCCTAACATCGCTGAGGCATTAGAACGACCAAGCCAATCTTCTGAGAGAATTAGAGAGCATTCAGATTTTGGAAAAATTGTTTGTCATTGTGAACAAGTGAGCTTACGCGAAGTCGAACTTGCATGCGTAGGACCGTTACCGGCAAGAAATTTGGACGGAGTACGCCGACGAACGCGTGCTATGTTAGGACGGTGTCAGGGCTTCTATTGTCTTGCAAACATTGTGGATGTCTGTTCGAAACAAATGAATAAAAGCCCGGAAACACTTTTGGGTATTGGAGAGAAAGGAAACACTTAATGAGCATGCAATCCATCTGGGACGTCATTATTGTGGGTGGTGGTCCCGCAGGTCTCTCTGCAGCAATTGCCGCAGCAGAAAGACCAAACACCAGAGTTTTGATCTGTGAACGGGAGGAGGTTGCCGGAGGAATTCCACGTCATTGTGAGCACACAGGATGGGGAATACGCGACCTTCGGTGGAATTACTCCGGTCCTTCCTATGCGCAGAAACTGACCTCACTTGCACAAAAAACAGGTGCTAAAATTCTCACAGGAACAACCATTCGAAAAATTGAGACTAAGGAAAATAATCATCTTGTGCACACCGTAAGTTCGCACGGCATACAGTCATTTACATCACCAGTTGTTATTATCGCTACCGGCTGCCGTGAATCCACCCGACATTCCCGTCTCATACCGGGAAAACGACCTCCTGGCATTTTCAATACGGGTGCATTGCAGCAATTTGTTTATTTAAAACATATTACACCGGGAACCCGCGCAGTGATATTAGGTAGTGAACATGTGTCATTCTCTGCCGTGATGACATTAAAAAAGTCGGGAATAGAAGTTGTTGCTATGGTAGAACCCGACGCATATCCGCATAGTTTTTTCCCGGTATCATGGTTGTTCCAGCGATGGTATAATTTTCCAGTACTGCTCAACAGCCGCATTGTTGGTATCAATGGAGACAGACGTTTATCGAGCATAACCGTGGAGGAAACGTCAACCCATCAGATAAAGGAAATACTATGTGATACTTTAATTGTATCAGGCGGTTTTACTCCAGAAATAACTCTTGCATTAGATTCAAATCTATCCATTGATCCTGCAACAGAAGGTATTTTTACAGATTCATTACTTCAAACCGAACGACAAGGAGTTTTTGCCTGCGGCAATGTTCTGCATGGAGCAGAGACAGGAGATATTGCAGCACTTGAGGGACGATGGGCAGGAGAGAATGCAATTAGATATCTTGATGATCAAATGTTCGTGGTACAAAAAATTCGTATTAATTGTGAATCCCCAATCGCGTGGATTTCACCCGGAAATGTCCTTACTCCCTCAATGAACGTTCCAGCCTTCCTCTATACAATGCGCGTGAAGCAGCGTGTAAGGAATGCTATTGTGAGCGCTCGGTGCAATGGTGAAATTATCTGGAAGAAAAATTATGGGACGCTAACTCCTAATCGACGTATCCCTGTTCCAGTCCGATATTGGAAATTACCCGCAGGCATCAGTAGCGAGGATTTGATTCACTTGTTGATCGAGTAGGCTCGCTTCCACTTCGTGACTAGCTTTTGTTTGTACGATTTTCCCGACTTAATTGTTTATCTTCAGCAGGTAAAACACTGTTTAACGTCAGAGCATCATGAAGTATGGAATGCATCAGTATCATCAGGAATGTATTTCTATCGTATCGAAGCTGTGGATGTCACTAATCCGAATAACCGATTTTGACTCTTCTGCGATGTGTTTCTTTTTACTCATGTAAATTTATGTTGACTGAAAAGGATAATAACCTTATATTTTTAACATTATTAACCGATAACCTAAATCAATAAGGAAAAACTCGTGAATTCCCTACATCAACTTGACGATATCGACCTGACCCTCCTTGAGATACTTCAAAAAAGCGGACGCACCCGGCGGAATGATCTTGCCCACGCTGTCGACCTCAGTATCCCGTCGGTCAGCGAACGGTTGAGAAAACTTGAAGAGAACGGATTTATCACCGGTTATGCGGCGCTTGTTGATCCGAAAAAGGTGGGGAAGGATATTACCGCATTTATCACCGTAACCGTCGATTCATCGAAACACTACAATTTTTTCATCGATCATGCTCGCGCGACGGACGAAATTCTTGAAGTGCATTCCGTCACCGGCAGCGGAACGCATCTGTTGAAAATCCGTACGGAAAACACTTCCTCGTTGGAAAAATTGCTTTCAAAGATACAAGCATGGTCGGGTATCGTTAATACGACAACGAGCGTCGTTTTATCAAGTCTCAAAGAAACAACACGTTTGAAGATCAACAAACCAAAACAATAAACTAATCAGAAGGAATGCCATGACCAAAACAGTCAAACCGGTGTCGTCGTATTTTGGTGAAAATATTTTCGATCTTGCCAAAATGCAGCAAATGCTCCCTAAAAATGCGTATGAGAAAATTCTCAACGTCATCAACAAGAGTGAAAAACTTGACAGCGACACCGCCAATATCGTCGCCATTGCGATGAAGGATTGGGCAATCTCGAAAAGTTGCACACACTACACGCACTGGTTTCAACCTCTTACCGGTTACACGGCAGAAAAACACGATTCGTTTATTGATTACGGGGAGAACGGAAAGATTATTGAGGCATTTACCGGTAAACAATTGATTCAAGGTGAACCTGATGCTTCATCATTTCCCTCCGGAGGAATTCGTACAACATTTGAGGCACGCGGTTATACGATTTGGGACCCGACAAGCCCGGTCTTTATTCTTGAATACCCTCATGGAAATACCCTCTGCATACCGACAGTGTTTATTTCATATACCGGCGAAACTCTTGACAAAAAAGCTCCGCTTCTTCGGTCGATCGAAGCATTAAACCACGCCGCGATTCGTATGCTGAAGCATTTCAACAATCCCGCGACAAAGGTTTTCTCGACTCTCGGTATTGAACAGGAATATTTTTTGATCGACAGGGATTATTATCACCAACGCCCGGATTTGAAACAGACGGGACGAACGCTCTTCGGTCGCGTGCCGGCAAAACATCAGCAGCTTGAAGATCAGTATTTCGGCAATATCCCTGAACGGGCATTCGCATTTATGACGGAGATCGAACAGGAATCATACAAGCTCGGTATACCATTAAAGACCCGTCATAACGAAGTGGCGCCGAATCAATTTGAAGTAGCGCCGATTTATGAAGATGTAAACGTGGCAATCGATCATAATCAGATCCTTATGGACCTGATGGATCGAATTGCGATCCGTCATAAACTTGCGGTTTTGTTGCATGAAAAACCGTTTGCCGGAGTGAATGGAAGCGGTAAACACTCTAACTGGGCATTGAGTACGGACAGAGGTGAAAATTTACTTAATCCGGGAAAAACACCGCATGCAAATCTCCAGTTTTTAGTTTTCCTTGTTGCAACAATTAAAGCAGTGTATAAAAATTCAAAATTGCTCCGCGCATCTATTGCAACCGCGGCAAACGATCACCGGCTTGGAGCGAATGAAGCCCCGCCGGCGATCATTTCTGTCTTTCTTGGAGATCTGCTGACCAGCGTTCTTAATGATCTCGAAAAAGGAAAAGTCACAGAAAATACGGATGAAGCATGGATATCGATCGGCATTGATAAAATTCCTGAAATTCCGAAAGATAACACCGACCGGAACCGGACATCGCCGTTTGCTTTCACGGGAAACAAATTCGAATTCCGTGCCGTCGGATCGAGTCAATCTCCATCAACACCAATCACCGTGCTGAATACGGCAATGGCTGCAACACTCGATGAAATGCGGATAGAGATCGAAGCGCACATGAGTAAGGGAAAAGATTTCAACACAGCAGTTGTTGATGTGTTGCGCAAAACTATTTCTGAATCCAAAAAAATATTGTTTAGCGGCGACAATTACTCTGACGCTTGGCAAAAAGAAGCGGCGAAACGCGGATTGCCGAACATCAAAACCGCACCGGAAGCGCTTGAAGCATACATCAGCAAAGAAGCAAAAGAGTTGTTCACGAAATACAAAGTGTACAATTCACGCGAGCTTGATGCGATTTACCATATCGATATCGAAAATTACATCAAACAAATCGACATCGAAGCGCGGGTCGCCAAAAAAATGGTCATCACGATGTTCTATCCGAGCCTGGTTTCCTATATCAATGAACTGTGTGAAACTGCCAATGGTTTAAAATCAGTTGTCGGCGGCGGAGATAAATCGGTGAAATCTTTGAAGAGTTTTGTGAAAGAACTTTCAAAACACCTTACTGCACTCCGCTCGGAGGATGCGGCGCTCGATAAGGCATTCGCATCTGCTCACAAACAAAACGATATAAAGAAAAAAGCGGCGGCGTATCTTCTCGTAAAAAAACAATGCGAAAAGGTCCGTTCGATCGTTGATGCAATGGAAATCCAGGTTGCGGCAGATCTCTGGCCTGTTCCGAAGTACGCTGATATGATTATCGGATTATAATCGTCATCGTGATACTTATGCTAAGGTGCCCGTCATTGGTAGAGTGACGGGCACCTTTTTTTGTTTTCAATAACTTCAAAACAAATAAATGCAATTGCGTATGAAGCGAAATAACAATACATTTTGGCAAATACCACGGACATACATAGGTCTGTATGATAGACTGACTGAGTCTGTGTTTGTGCGCAAAGGCGGAGTGAGTCCGCGTTTGTGGAAGAGACATGGAGTAAGTCAGCATAATTACTAGTTAAGTTAGGCTATAAATATAAGGAAATAAATATGCCAACAATATCAATGTTTTTTGGTATAGTTGTATCGCTCTATTTTATTGATAACAGAAAACATAAACGTCCACATATCCATGTAAAATATCAGGATAGCGAAGCTGTTATTTCAATCCCTAACGGTGAACTTCTTGACGGAGAATTACCTCCAGCAAAAATGCGATTGGTTTTGGCTTGGATTGAAATTCACAAAGATGAACTTATGGCTGACTGGGATTTGGCAGTTAGCGGACAGCAGCCGTTTAAAATCGATCCATTGAGGTAAACTATGAATCCAAGAGTGAAAGCAGTAAAGGCAAGAGATAACTATAAACTTGAGATAATATTTTCCAGTGGGGAAGTCGGGATATACGATTGCAATCCTTTGCTTAATTTCGGTGTATTCACTGAGTTGAAAGACAAAATTTATTTTCAACAGGCGAGGGCGGCATATGGAACAGTAGTATGGCCACATGAGCAGGACATATGCCCTGACACTTTATATTTAGATTCTATAAAAATAAAAAGATCGCCTAACAAATCGCTCCAACGGACTGGCACAAAAAGCCGTGCCAGCCGCTGAACTTTGTCGTTAGCTGGCGTGCTCTCTTGCGGAGGATGCGGAAATGAAAATGACATACCAGTACCTCTTTATCCTTGTAGCCCTTGTTTTGATACGCTGCAATCAGCCCACAGAGTCAACCCCGAAGGGCGCGTTTCAGTACACAAGCTATGATTCATCGGGCACCCCCCTCGTCGCTGGTTGGTTTACGATGAATTTCTTAGACTCCGTCACCATCTCAGGCGAATGGCATTTCAAACCGATTGACAGCCCTAAGAACATTGGGCCCCAAACTGGAGACGGGAATCTTGTGGGAGGGGTTCACAATGGGCAAATCTGGGTCGAACTCAACCCTCATTTCAGAGATAACAACCTTCAGTTATCCGGAACATTGCAAGGCGATCGCTATTCTGGTCGGTGGATATGGATAAGCATTGTTGGAGTCACAAATGCGGGCAGTTTCGAGGCGATCAAAAAATAGCATCGCACGCCCGCTAACCACTTTAAAAAGGATCCCGCTTAATCCCGATAAAAAGTGCCGCTTTTTGCATTCCGCACATGCGGCATTTTGAAAAGCGGAACATCGGGACACAAAAAACGTGAAACAGCGGGACGCAAAGAACGCGCAACAAGAAAAAACAGTTTTCCCCCAGTGCAGTTGTAATGCACCAGTCGCAATCTGATGTTGCAACCGCCGCCGCTCTTAAGTTTTGAGAGTTAAAAAAGCCGGAGTACTTCATGGATCTGTTGTCAAAAATTCGCAGCGTTCCCGATTTCCCCAAAAAAGGAATCGTTTTCCGCGATATCACAACATTACTAAAAGACAAAGACGCACTTGCCTATGCCGTTGATCAGTTGTATGAACGCTACAAGGATAAGAAAATATCAAAAGTTGTCGGCATCGAATCGCGTGGCTTTATTATCGGAGCAACGTTGGCATATCGTCTCGGTTGCGGATTTGTTCCGATCCGAAAGCCGGGGAAACTTCCTGCAGAAAAAGTACGCGAAGAATACCAATTAGAGTATGGAAGTGATGCGATGGAGATCCACAGTGATGCACTCTCACATGGTGAACGTATTCTCATACATGACGATCTTCTTGCAACAGGAGGAACGATTGAAGCCGCGTGTAAACTTGTGGAAAAATTAGGAGGAGAGATCGTTGGTTTATCGTTTCTGATCGAACTGTCGTTTCTTCACCCACGGAAGAAACTTAGCGGATATGAGATCTATTCCCTTGTGAATTACGATTCTGAATAAAAATATTCTCTTATGGGCACTTCTAAAAACTCAAAAGAAAATATTTCTGCGTATGCATGCTTCGCATCGCCAAGACGCAAATCGTGCAAAGTATTTAGAAGTTTTCATCAGCCAACCTTGACAAGGTTATGCAAATAGATTTGTGCGAAGCATGGTTCCCATAAAATTTTGACCATTTTTCGTTGCTATCAAGAAACCTTGTCAAGGTTTCCTCCT
>OBOI01000179.1_pt1 | contig 26006 bp, 20 predicted proteins | sample 1670151 | NCBI WGS metagenome assembly OBOI01 (sample SAMEA104232303, study PRJEB22302) | sediment metagenome | biome: forest; feature: aquifer; material: sediment | place: USA | collected 2011-08-07 | depth 0.01 m | reverse complement strand
GCACATCCGGAAATACAGCAAAAACAGTACTGTTATGAATGATTGGAGACAATGTCATTATATAAAAGCAAGTAATTAATATTATGAGAATTATTCCATGCTTAATTGACAAAATATTTTTCTTTGCAGTCTGACTCAATGCCGTTACAATTAAAATTGCTGTTAATATTAGAGGGGTCGTCTGTCGTACCATGGAGGGCAGTAAAAATACTATTACGCCAAACAGATACCCCCACTTCTCTTTTCTTAAGAAGGACAAAAAGAAATAAATCATTCCTAATTGATAGAAGAAAGCGACTTCCGTGGTGAGGTGAAATAAATTGTACATCATATTCTGAAAGGTAACAAATAGGAACAAACAACTAAGGAATGCTAATCCTGTTCCGGAAATATCCTCCGCAATTTTAAATAGAAAATATACGGCAATCATAAAAAGGAGGCCGCCAACAATGAAATATGGAGCTGGATTCGCACCGAAAAGAAGCCACAGTAGTTTCACATATAAATATGTACACGGTCGCCAATACGCACCCATCCCAGGATATTTATAATATTCATTAACATTTAAATCGTGTGAAAATGCAAAATAGAAAGGTTTTGTAAATTCTTTCGCCCATAAAAGCACTGAAGCATCATCATGACGGAAATAAAATAATGATCCTAATATTGGAATGGTTATGAAAGGCAGCAGCGCTAAACATCTCCATAGCCAGCGCATTCGATTTTCAGGTTTTATTTTATTGAATTTGAACATAAAGTTCCTTTTAACTGGATTTATTATTTATGATTGCCCCTGAGAAAATCGGAGTTATGCAAACCCCCGCTCGTTTTTCTCCGTGCGGCCGGGCGTAAGGAGGAGTATCGGAGCTCCGATACTATTAAAGCAACTGATATTGTAGGATAATCATATGATCATGAAAAAGTTTTGTGTTTTCCTACCTTAGCAGTGTGTTTAGATAGTTGTCTATTTCCGCCTTGAGGCTATTGAGGTAATTCCGAAAATTTTCCCTTTTGTCGTCCGACCAAGCCGAGGTATCGATGGAGCGAACCTTCGTCATGGTCTTATTCATCATGTCGAAGATGCCCTGCAACTCGTTGGCGTCTTTCTTCTGACGGCTGGTTTTTCCCTTCTGTTGTTTGGCCTTGTAGGCGATGTAGGCCGTCGTCATACCCCGCGCCTGCTTCTTCTTGGCAATGGCGATAAGAGCGTTTTTCGAGATCGTCCGATCCCCCCGGCATTCATCGCGGACCTCCTGGGGGAGCTTGTTGAGACTCAGTATCTCGCTCAAGGTGTTCTGGGCCTTGCCGATGATGACGCCCAATTGCTCCTGGGTGTATTTCTGCTCCGTCATGAGGGCTTTGAGGCCCTCTGCCTCTTCGACGGGGGTCAGGTCCTGGCGGAGGAGATTCTCCACAAGGGCGATCTCGGCATGGTTGCCCTCAACAAAAATGGCGGGGATAGTGAGCAATGCCGCCTTTTTCGCGGCCTCGACACGGCGTTCGCCGGCGACAATGATCGGGTCGCCCCCCTCCTCATCCGCGCGGAAAATTATCGGCTGCAGGATTCCGTGCTTGGCGACTGAGACAGTCATCTCCTCCATTGCAAGGGGATCCATATACTTACGGGGCTGTTTGGGATCGATTTGGAGCCTGATCAGTTCAAGTTGGTAGAGCTTCCCTTTTTTATACGTTGTGCCTGTGCCTGCCATGATGAACCTCCTTGGCATTTTGAGCTGAAACTATTGTACGGCTCCGCCCTCTCGATTACATGAATCGGCAAGCGGTGAATCCTCACTTCAATCCTTATCGGTTATAACAGCCGGGCCGCAAATCCAACCATTTTATCGAAGAAACAACCGTTCCATTAAAATCCTTTTGCTATTCGTCAATATTGTGGCGGAAGAATACGAAGGAGATTCTGGAATGTCAAGTATATTTTGGCAACCCAATATTGCTTGACATACAAGACCGACAGTCCTATGCTTCCTCAACAAAAATAAGTTCTTAACAGGTAAAGTTTATGTGTGGCATTTGCGGAAAAATATATTTTGATCCGTCCCGAAGAGTTGAGAAAAGCGAAATCCGAGGCATGACCGATTCAATCCGACACCGAGGACCCGACGACGAAGGGTACTATGTGCAGGACAATGTCGGTTTGGGATTTAGAAGATTAAGCATAATTGATCTTAGCACAGGACATCAACCTTTAACGAATGAGGATGGATCGCTTTGGATCATCTTCAACGGCGAAATTTATAATTTTCAAGAGCTTCGGGAACTTGTAATAAGCAAGGGGCACGTCCTGAGCACAAAAACAGATACCGAGTGCATTTTGCATCTCTATGAGGAATTTGGCAATGATTGTGTCGCTCACTTGAGGGGAATGTTCGCTTTTGCTATCTGGAACAATAAAGAAAAAGAGTTGTTTTGCGCAAGAGACCGTTTTGGGATCAAGCCATTCTACTACTATTGTGATCGGCATTCCTTTGTTTTCGGCTCCGAAATCAAAGCTATTTTGAAAGCGGCCGACGTCGATCGCGCGATAGACCTGAATGCAATGGATTTATATTTCACCTATGGATATGTGACAGGCAGTAGGACAATTTATTCCTCCATTAGAAAACTTCTTCCGGCTCATACCCTGTCACTCCACCCAAATTCATCATCGGAACCGCAGATAACGCGTTATTGGGATCTTCATTTCCAACCCGACTTTTCGAGATCAGAGGCACAGTGGCGTGTGGAGATCGAAAAAGAGTTTTCCGAATCAGTTCGCCTGCATATGATCAGTGACGTGCCCTTTGGTGCCTTTTTGAGTGGCGGCATTGACTCAAGCTCTGTTGTAGCCCTCATGACACGGCACTCCAATGAACCCGTGAAGACTTTCTCCATTGGCTTTCTAGAATCACAATTCAATGAACTTCAATATGCGAGAGAAGTTGCGCGACAGTATAAAACGGATCATCACGAACGGGTGCTTGAGCCAGAATCGGTTAGTCTTCTGACCACTCTCGTAGATGCGTATGATGAACCATTTGCCGATAGCTCTGCTATACCAACGTACTATGTATCAAAGTTCGCACGCGAATTTGTTACGGTTGCTCTTTCCGGCGATGGTGGCGACGAACTGTTTGCCGGCTATACCGACTACTATAAATTAAACAACATTGACCGCTACAATTTTCTTCCTGCGCTTGTGCGCAAACCCCTCGCAAAAACGATTCATGCATTTATTCCCAATAAAATTAAGGGGAAAGGACTTTCGTATTTACTGTCGCAAGACGAAGATATTGTCGGCGCGCACATCGCCGTATTCAATCAGCTCGAAAGAAAAAAGCTGTATGCACGCTCTATATACGATAAACTGCAAGAAAGTTATGCTGAGTCTCAGAAAGAAAAGATCATCAGAAATTCGACGGCCAAAGAATACGTGAGCAGAATGCAGGAATTAGATCTCCGGAGTTATCTGGTCGATGATATCTTGACGAAGGTTGATGTCGCCAGTATGCAAAATTCCCTTGAGGTGAGAGTGCCGCTCCTGGATCATAAATTTGTCGAATTGACGATGAAGATTCCGGCGCAATATAAACTGCATAATCGAGAGCAGAAATACATTTTCAAGAAAGCAATGTCTCCCTATCTTCCTGCATCCATACTCAATCACAAGAAACAGGGGTTCAGCGTTCCCTTTAAATTGTGGTTTAAAAAGGATCTTAAGGAATACGTTGACGACCGCTTTCTTGCTAGGCATACAAGATTGTCGGACTATCTGAATATGGACTACGTGAGAAATGTGGTCAGTGACCATCGCAGAGGCAACAGAGATTTCACCACAAAGATATGGTCGATCTTATTTTTTGACGCCTGGCTGGAGCGATTCGGGAAAAAACAATAACTTCGCCATACTGTCCCTATTGTAACCATCTGATGCGACCATGTTGGGACTTTTTTCGGGATGTGCCCCTACTCCTGCTTTTTCCTGCAAAATGCCTCTATCCCATTTCCGCCGATTTCCACCGCGATATCCGCAGCACCGATTGCTTCGAGTAAGTTCCTTATCTGATTCGGCTTGCGGCGATGTTGATAGAAATCCGTTGTTCCATCATGCGTATCTAATAGTGCCCACTCATAATGCATCTGCCGGTCACGTAGACGGAAATCGGGATAATAGAAGTGAACCGGAGACACTCTTCGGAGGATTCGCTGTATGACCCATGAATCCTTAAACCGCCAATGCCAGGGAAACCAAAAATCAGTCACTGCTTTGACGAACTTAAACCTCAACTTTTTGGGAAGTCTTAAAATTAGCTGCCGGTACAGAGACTCGGAAACTCCGAAAGGCGGCGGCAGGACAAGCCGGCATTTCCATAGATAATGGTCTATCGCCATGGCTCCTCCGGGTCGCACCATTTCCCAGAGGTACCTGATGCTTTCCTCAGGATTAGGCGTATGTTGCAAAACTCCCAGGCAGATAACGTAATCATAGTCCGCCTTGGGGAATGGCATTTTTCGAATATCTGCCTGCACAAGAACAAGATTCTCATGATGACCATTGTTTTTTGCGTTTGCCTCCACGGCGTTTGAGTAATCGAACGAATGCACAATTGCACCATATTTGAGCAATATCTCCGTGAAGCGACCGGCCCCGCTCCCAGCCTCGAGAACTTTCTTATCTTTTAGGCTTGCCAGGTTGCCTCTCAGACACCGCGCAAGCCTTGCTTCTGAGCAATCAAGGCCGGTAAAGGAATCCAACTGGGTCTTTTGAAACATATTCCACTGACTGCCGAAATCATCACTATAATTTTCTGCACCAACAAAGCGGGGAATTCCTGCTAGAATTTGATAGTTATGGCCGCATTCTGACTTCAAAATGCCACCTTCAGATATTAACGAGCCTCCGGTTTCCGGATCACGCAGACAAGTAAGATTTCTGTTCATGTCGATATTCCAAATCTTTTGTTTTTGAGGTCGGGATAGAAATGCGGCACGCGCAGTGGACTCCTAACTACACATTGCCCCACGCTTCCGCAAGCCCTTTTCCAGCTAGGAAAAATAATGATAATATTGGACAAACAGCTGATTATCAGTCGAGACTCTATTTCGCTAAATCCAAAACGATGTCGATAATCTTGCGTGCGTCATCAAACAAGGTCGCTATCTGGAATATGAGCAGGAAGGCTAGCCAGTAGAAAAAGGCAGGATGATTATCCTTAAACCAGAAGACAGGCCAGACAATGAAGCGCTTGACCTTTTCCAGGTTGACTATGCCACCTACGAGCCCGCCCAGGAGCACGCCGGCCAAGATGTCCACGGGATAGTGAAGACCGCGGTAAATGCGCGGCATAAAAGCAAACCCCACCAGGTATACAAAGAGACAGGCCCCCAACCGCCAGCTTACGAAGGCGATGCCCAGTGCCAGCGCGGTGAAAATGGCGGCATGGTCGCTTGGGAAGGAACTCCAGTGGCGCAGTGTGTCCTCCATCCCCGGCGGCACGGGAAAGGGAAAGGACGGCATATGGATGGGCCTCGGCTTGTAGGGAAGCAACGCTCCCAAGATCCTGGCCGCCAGAAAGGCCAGGATCGCTCCGACGATCGCTGCCACGAGTGTCTTGCGGGTTTTCTCATCGCCATCCTCGTTCGGATAGAACCAGAGCATCCAGTAGAACGACATGACTAGGCAGCCTTTCAGGAGGTAACCGCCGGATATCTCGTTTAAAAGATTTCGCAGGCCGGGGAATGCATCGACAGTCCGATGGAGAAACAACAATATCTCGTTTTCCCAAAAAGTCATTCTTTTTCAACCTCTATCTGATGGACTGGATTGCCTCTTCCATCCTTAGTAATATTAAAAAATATAACGAATGATCATATATGTCAATTAATTTTTAGATTAATTTTTAGATTAATATTTAGATGAGCCTTTTTTAGCCTAGACGACCAGATTTCATATATTGCGTTGACATACAATAAAGACATTCGCTATACTTCGCTTTAGAATCAAGGAGATTATTATCAAATGAATGACGAGCAGCGGGAGGCCGAAGACGGCAGACCGTCAATCTGTCTGGTTGCCCACAACGCCGCGGGGGCGATGTTTGGCCGCGATCGGGGCCATGTAGGCGGGGTTGAACGGCAAGTCAGCCTCATGGCGAGGTGGCTGGCGGCGCGGGGCTATGGCGTCAGTCTGCTGACCTGGGACGAGGGGCAGGCAAATGAGGAGATCATTGACGGCGTGCGGGTCATCAGCATGTGTTCACGAGAATCCGGTCTGCCGGGCTTGCGCTTCTTCCACCCGCGGTGGACCAGCTTGATACGGGCCTTGCACCAGGCGGATGCGGATGTCTATTACCACAACTGTGCGGAGCACGTCACCGGCCAGATCGCATTATGGTGCAGATGGAGGGGGAAAAAATTCGTATACTCCTCGGCCAGCGATCTTGACTGTACACCGGGATTGCCATGGATGAAGAAGTGGCGCGTCCGGGTGCTTTACCGATACGGTCTTCTGCACGCCGACCGTATCGTGGTACAGACGCGCAGGCAGCAGAGCATGCTCCGCGACGGCTTCGGTCTGGAATCGATCGTACTCCCGATGCCCTGTCCCGGACCTGCATCGACCGAGTATCAGGCGCCCGCTCCCCCGCGGCACGGTTCCAGCCGGATCCTTTGGGTCGGACGGATCTGTCCGGAAAAATGTCCGGAACGTCTGCTCGAATTGGTTCGGCTCTGTCCGGAGATACACTTTGATGTGGTGGGTCCGGCAGATGGCAGTGAGTACGCAAGAAACATTTGCGATCGCGCCCGTACTCTTCCGAATCTGACGTTGCATGGTGCGATACCGCGGGCGCGGATGCCCGAGTTTTATCGGCAAGCCGCATGTCTGTGCTGCACATCCGTGGTGGAAGGCTTCCCCAATACGTTCCTAGAGGCATGGAGCCACGGGTTGCCGGTTGTTTCGACATTCGATCCCGACCGGCTGATCGCCGAACGACAGTTGGGTGTGGCGGCAGGGGACGTTATGGGTTTGGCCGCAGGAATCCGGCTACTCATCCAGTCCCCAGACGAGTGGCGGCAGATATCTACACGTGCACGCCTTTACTATACAGAAAACCATACCGTGGATGCAACTGTCCCCAGATTTGTTGAGATATTTTTAGATGCTTTCCACGAAGGAACTTCCTTGATTTAGGCCCGCCCCGCATGATTGTTCAAAGCTTGGAGATATAAATGCCCCGTCACCTCTCCCCTCCTCCGCATAAGGTCGTAATAGTCATCGACAACCTCGAATACGGAGGCGCTCAGCGGCAGGTCGTCGAATTGGCCAATCACATTGATCCCTCCCGCTTCGACATCCATATCTGCTCGCTTTCGGAATACGTGCCCCTGGCCGAGCGATTGATCGATTGCGAGCGCCGTTTGCATGTAATCGCCAAGAAATGGAAGTACGATGTGACGGTCGTGCCGCGTTTGGCAAAGCTGCTGCGTCGGCTTGAAGCCGATATTGTCCACGGTTATCTGTTTGCTGCCGAAATAGCCGCTCGCCTAGCCGGCAGACTGGCCCGCACACCGCTGGTCTTCGGGTCGGAACGAAACACCGATTACTGTCTAAATTGGCGGCAGTTGACAGCCTATCGCCTGACACGGGGTTGCATGGACCTGCTTGTGTCCAACTCGAACGCCGGGGCACAATTTGATTGTCGCTTGCTCGGCTACGATGCCTCGCAGTGCCGGGTCTGCCACAATGGCGTGGATACGCAGAGATTCCGGCCTCATGACGAGCAAGCGCTGCGGCGTGAACTCGGCATCGGCAACCAAGAGTTAGTGGTGGGTATGTTTGCAAGTTTTAAAGAACAGAAAAACCACCAGCTCTTGTTCCGCGCCGCCCGGCGCGTGTTACAGCGTCTGCCGCAGACTTTACTGTTGCTGGTTGGTGATGAACTGTATGGGGGTATGTACGGTTCCGATAATTACAAGCGGGACATGGACCGGCTGGTGGATGAATTGGCTATACGCGAGCGGTGCCTATTTCTGGGCAATCGCCGCGATGTGGAGAGGCTTTATTGTGTATGCGACCTGACAGTGCTGCCATCGCTTTTCGAAGGGACGCCAAATGTCGCTCTGGAATCTATGGCCTGCGGAGTTCCCGTAATTGCCACGCAGGTTTCTGATAATGCGCTGATAATTCCTGATGGGCAGGTAGGGTATTTGATCCCGCAGGGGGATGAGATCGCTCTGGGCGAAAGAATTTGCGAATTGCTGGAAGACGGAACACGGCGACGTCAAATGGGACAGGACGCGCGCGCCTGGGTGGAGGCGGAATTTTCCCTGGCCCGCCTGGTGGAAAAAACCGCCTGCGTTTACCAGGACGCCCTGGACAGTCTGGATGCCGCTGCGGGTGGTAGAAATGGAAAATAATGAGGTTTGATGGTGATGGCACCGTGAGATGGGAAAAAGGTTCTTGGAGAAGCGATTGCGTACTCGTATGCACGCTTTTTTTTCTGGCCTGCAAAGGAATAGTGAAATCTGTTTTATCCTCCGCCCCGCCCAATGAAGAGATGCTTAAACGTTCTCAAGGCGTTCTCGATCCTGAATTTCAGGAGAGGTTTTTGCAACCGAATCCATATCAACCGGTTATGATGGGTCGCCAGGCTCATTTTATAGCGACTGCCCCCGCCCAGAAAATCATATGTTTTATGGCCCGCGTTTGCATTGTGCCTGATGGCTTCAACATGAACGACTAATCCGGGTTTCAACCGCTTATCGGGATTAAAGTTAATGCCACTCTGATAGAAATACACATTGTTCTTATAAACAAAATTGTATAGACATCCTAACGTATTATTCGCGCACTTGATTCGGAGCAACTGTATTTCATTATGTGCAAAACGGTTTTCAATCAGTTGCTTGTGAAACTGAAACAGGTAGTCGGAAGAAAACGCTCCTCCTTTATGGTTTCTCTTTGTCCAGGCGTCTTCGTGCAGGCCGACCAACTCTCGATAGGTATCCACAGCGCTCCGGGTATCATGGGCAATCTCAAGCTGCACCGGCGCAATTTTTTCGTACAACCGATAGGACCTGTTGACCTGCGATCTGGTATTGGCCGACAAGAGCGACAGATAATCTCCCGCCCGGGCACGCACCAAATCCAAATCAACGAAAGGCGATGAAACTATGACATCATCCTTGATGATGGTCTTGAAGGGCGGCATATGATTCAGCGCTTCCGTTCCCGGTGAAGATTGCATATCGAGGCCCGGCAAATACAATTCGTCCCAGGAATCAGGCAGGAGCTGCAGTATCTCAAGCAATGGCAAAGGCTCATCCTTGTTATAGAGAAAACCATTGTACTCTACCTCGACGCGATCGCAGGCAGGGATGCCGGTTGCATTGAGGAACAATCCCCGGCTCTTGAATAAATGCTTTTGACCGTACAATTCTACCTGCGGCGTTGTCCTAGTCAGCGTCGCTTTTCCGAGAAAAAATGCCAGACGTGGGCTTTGCCCTTCCATGATTAGTGCCAGCTCAGGCTTGGTGTGGTCGGGGAGGCTGTTTAGCCAGTTTTCGATCCATCCCCAGGAGAGGAAGTAGGAAGCGTCAGCGCTTTCCTCTAGATTTTCCCATATCTCTTTTATTCGCTTTAAGTTCCCGGATACAGGAACCAACTCCAGTTTCATGGGCAAACCTTCCGCTTTATTTCTGTCCCCGCCTTGATAGATGAAGTTTAATATGGGTCTGATAATATTCTTTAAGGATTGGATAATATTTCAGAATCATAAATCCGACGCGGCCCGCAGGCGTGGTATTAAAAACGTAAAGTCTGGATTTATTATAAGATTTTGGTTTCCAATCCACATGCCATTCTGCGTCCGTAATTAGGTTTATGTTCTTGATTGCGCCCTCCTCCATGCACCGTTTGAGTAAGAGGTCCACCAGCAAATTTCCAGGAGCGTAGCGTTTGTAACCCTCATCATAACCTATTTTCAGGATGTAAGCTGTGTCGTCCAGCAGAATACAGAACTGCGCTGCGATACACTTTCCATCGGTGCTTAGAGTATTGATGGATACCTTTCCGGAAGCCGAGAGTGTACGGGCAAGCGTGCTGTAAAAACATCTGAGGCTTGGGTGCAGTTTGATGGCGGTCCCAATTCCCCGAGCGCCCTTCCAACCAGAGGCCTCCACGTCCATAAATGCCTCGAGCTTCTCCTCAAATTCCGGACCATTTTGCGTGAAGCTAAACTGGATTTCGTGTAATTCGTCGAGGTATTGCTTGGCCCGCTTCAGACTTCTTCTAAAATTCTTCGAGAGACACGATAAAAAAGACTCATATGTTCCCGTGGTATCCATGAAATCACAGCGGCCTTCATGCTTTAACAAGAAGCTTGAGGGGGGGTGGTTATTAACAACTTGAAGGGCGCAAGCGCCTTCCAACAAGTGGGGAAGCTGGATCATGTCCCATAACTTCCCCTGATTGCGGAGGTGCTGGCTGAGGATTCTAAACAAGGGCAGGTCTAGCGCGTCCCTGTGACATACCAGATCACAAAGCTGCATGTGGTCGTGGTAGGGGAACGCCAAAGCCTTAAGCTTCAGGCCTCCTAAAGAAACTTTGGTAAATTGCAGCGGAAAGATAGCAACAGGAATCGTACCTTTCGTAAACAGGAAGAACACAAGGGACCGGGGTTCAGCCTCCAGGCACTTGAGGTAACTGTGGTGCCATTCCCACAAGTGGAAATAATATCTTCGGTTCATTCCAGCAACGATTTCATTCCAGACATTTCGGAGGGATTCAAGCCCTGCCATGCCCTGAAAAAAGGTTACATCGATATCCTCCCCTGACAAATGCCGCATCAGGAATTCCTCCTGCTATAAGTTTGTTCGTTAACGGCGTCTTCAATCAAAGACGATTTGTTTGAATCTATTCTTAATAAACCCTTTCAGCGCTATCAGATACTTTACCATGTCAAAAGGAAACAACAAAGTCAGCAGGTAGAAAAAATAGGTTCGGTCTTCGGTTGGTCCATTTAGCATCCTTATGAGGTCATATGTTTTACGAGCCTCCGAACGCATGCCCTCTTTGAGATATTTCTTGAAGAGCATAATGTTCAGTAACTTATAGGTTTTCTCGATCTCCTGGTCAGAAGGCCGGTGTACGCTTTGGGATGGTCGATATATATTATTACAAATATCAAGATGAGTTTTAAATTTTTCAATATAGCCGGCCTGACTTATGCGCGGCCCGCTATGGCCTCTATTTTCCGCGGTGGCAATATCGATGAAAAGAACATCGCACCTTTCTGTGAGCAGGCATGAAAACCAATAATCCTCATTGATCTTAAAGTTTTCCGCAAAACGTACTTCTTTCTGCAGACAACCTCTGCGGACGAGCAGAGTCCAATTACTTATGCAATTCGTTATCAAATGGGCGGCGAAAATATTCCCGGTATAAATGGGGAAAGAAACGCCGGCCCCATAAATACCATAATCCGCCGATTCGTATCTCCGGGAATAGATCTGATCCCATATGATATTTTTCCAGACAGAAGGATCGCTGACCCAAGATTGCAATCCTTTGTTCGTAAGGGTTCCGGTTTCATCAAAAATTTGGAATTCCGAGTGGATGGCATTATAGCCGGGAAAGGTATCCAGCGCCCTGAATTGCAAGGTTAGTTTGTCTGGCAGCCATCGGTCATCGGAGTCTAAAAAGGCCACCCATTCTCCCGTTGCTTCATTGATCCCTCGATTTCTGGCGGCACCGACGCCGTGATTATCCTGATATATATATCGGACACTGTCCCCGAACTTTCTGAGAATCTCTTTTGTCTCGTCGGTGGACCCATCATCGACAACAATGATTTCAATTTGACAACCCTGGATATCCTGATTCAGGATACTAGCTATCGCCTCGCCCAGATAATGGGCTCTGTTATAGGTGGGTACGATTACGCTAACGGTTCGCGAACACGTCATGTTACTCCTCGTCAAATCTTCAATCTATCCGCTTTTTTGCTTATCACCGTAGCACGCAACATACGAACTAATGCTTCCCAACAGGCGTTTAAATCTTTTGTCTTAAACATCCAGACAACCCCCAAATAGGTTATGCATACGAGCGTTATGGTAATCGGGAGTGATATCCATTTTGCAGTTTTCACCATCTGAAACAGTCTCAAAGACATAAATCCCATTCCCAACATACAGGCGGCAGCAAGGATTATCCTGTAAAAGCTGGAAAAGATTTCCGAGAGGTTGGATATATCCAGACGACGTTTCAATAAATAGACAAAATACATTGAGATGATGAACATGGTAAAGCTGGTGGAAAGGGCAATTCCCTTAACACCCATCAACTGCATGAAGAGGAAATTGAAAAACACATTTATAAAAATGGAGGCGATTCCCATATAAAGAAGGGCTTTAGTATTCTGCAGAGCGGCAAAAAAGCTGCCATTGATAAAAGTGTAACCATAAAAAAACAGCCCCAGACTGTAGCAGACCAGAGTTTCGGCGGTTTGTCTCGCCGCTGCCATATCGAAAGCCCCCCGTTTCAGCAACAGGATGACCAGGTCCTCGGAAAAAAGCACCACCAGGCAGGTGATGGGGATAGTTAAAAATCCTAAAAAAATGAGAGCGTATTTGAAAATGCCCTTGAGATTTTCCTTGTTTCCGGCCGCCGCTTCTTCACTTATAAACGGGAAAATTGCCATGGAAACCGCTGTAATAATCACCTGGATGGGAAAGTCGTTGATCCGAAAGGCATAACGCAGGGTTGAAATAGAGCCCGTCGGCAATTGAGTGGCCATTATCTGATCTATCATAACGTTTGAGTTGGCGATCAGTGCGTTCCCCAGCATGGGAATGGCCAACAACCATAATGCCTTCATTTTTTGACGATCAAACGGCATGGGGGTGCCATATTGGAATCCTTCACGATAAAGCGCGATCCCCATATAAGTGGTTTTCATCAGCGTTCCAATAAGAAACCCCCACACCAGTACGTAGATATCCAAACCCATATCAAAGAACAGCAGAAAAATAATTGTTACATTCACAAATAGCGGCGCAATATACAGGTGGAAGAAAAGCTTTCTGGCGTGCAAAATTCCCCGGAAGAGAATACCCGCCCCGTCAATTATAATTAACAGGATCAGCAGGCGCTCCATGGTAACAGCCAACTGCTGTTCCCTTGGGTGAAATCCATAACCAATCAACTGTATAATCTCTGGAGTGAAGACAAAACAAATCAGGGCCAGCACAGTAAAAAGCAGCGTAGTTAAATAAATCAACCAGGTGGCTTGAGAGTCTGCTGCCTGAGAAGAACGATAGCGCCATTCCAGATACAGGGGAACAAAAGCTGCACCCAACACGCCAGAAAACAGGACAATGGTCCCTGAAAAGGAATAGGCCAGATTGAAGACATCCAGAGACGGCAAAATGCCAAAACGCTGAGCTGTCAGCATTTCCTTGCCGATGGCCATGATTTTATCCACCATCGACCAGATCATGATTACAGCACCGGCTCTGCCAATCTGACCGGCGAGACTTGGGGGTTCACTTTTCAATGGTAACTTCAAATTCTGCCCTGCGGTTGATCGCGCGGCCCTCATCTGTCTTGTTGTCGGCGATGGGTCTTTTTTCGCCATATCCCACCACTCTGATCCGCTCGGGAGCTATTCCCTTTTGAACCAGATAGCGACGCACCGCATTGGCTCTTCTTTCCGACAGCTTTTGGTTATAATTATCCGAACCCTTAAAATCAGTATGACCCTCAACGGTGACTGGTGATAAGGGATGTTCTGTCAAATAGACAACATGTTCATCAAGATCAGGAATATAAATTTTCTTGATATTGTACTTGTCAAAATCAAAATGAACTATCGGCAGACGGATTTTTTCCGGAGCAGCCTTTTCTATCACTGGGGACGGCTCTTTGGCCACAACGGGTAAACTGACAATGGCATTCTTAATACGGTCCGTGTACAGAACCGTTGCATAAAGCTGCTGGTTGTGATCCAGCCAGAAGGCAATCCCCTCCTTATCGTCAACGTATTTATATTTTATGACTGCTCCGGCGTTGAAAAACATATAAAGTTTTTTCTCTCCTGGATATTGAAGCGGAAATTCTCCCTTTTCTTTGCCTGTGGGATCTGCTTTATTCTCGGTTTCAGTTGTGGCTTTGGTCTGAATGATGCCGGATGGTTGATAATTCAGCTTTTCAATGGAGGCATGAGCTCCGAATTCCTTTTCGATATCTGCAAGCAAAATACCCTCAGGTTGCTGTTTATTGCCCACATAACCCTTGAAATCTCTGGCAAGATATATCTGTTCAACCTGGTCGTTCTGATTTATGTAAATACTTAGTCCCATGAATTCGTATTGCAGGCACATTCCGTAGCTCTTGATGACATCAGGAGTCCCCAGTGTTTCAATCACCTCTTTGCGCGACATGTCCAAACTAATCAGGCGCAAGGTGTCCCCAAATTGAATGCTCATAGTTGTAATACAACTTCCCTTCATCGGAAAAGCTAAAATCAGCATTCCGCACAATAGGGCGACTATGGCTATGCGCGTCTTCATTGTTGTTCTCCTTTCTGTATATCCATTGCGCAACATTCAAGCATATTGTTGAAGAGAGTCATGCGACAACTCTCAAATTTTAAAGCAGCTTGCCTGGCCTGTTGCCCCATCCGTTCGGCTGATTCTCGATGATTCCACAGATATTGGATGTGTTCTGACACTTCCTTATCGTTGCCTGCTTCAAAAAACAGGGCTGTCTGCCGATGCACCGCGTATTCTTTCGTGGCCATATTCTCCGTAATGATCAGTGGTCTGGCCAGGGCCATCACTTCCAGCATGCTGATCTGTCCGGCAGAAATCCGATAGTCTTTCAGGGAAAGAACCACTATCCGGCTGGACGCGATCCACTGTATCATCTCCTGGCTGGAAACATACTCTCTCATTATACAAACATTTTCCGGCACCGTAACCTGCGGTTTATATTTGCGAGAAAGGATATAAGTTTTAATATTCGATGGTGTAACCGAACGAATTAACGTGTCATAGTCTCTGTCGCTGTTCCCAAAAGAAAAAATATAATCTTTTATTGGGCGGCTCGGCTCCTCAAAATTAGACGCTTCTGTCAAAGGCAGGAAAATAATCCGATTGCGAGGAATATTAAACATCCTGCTATAAATTGCTTCTTCCTCCGTGGACGTACAGAAAAAATAATCAATCCCGGGAACTGCCAATTCTAACAGGGCAAGCTTAAACCGATAAAACCATCGGGTTTGCGCCAAATCAATATGGAAATCCTGAATTATATGAACTGGCGGCTTTTGGGAATGAACAATTCGCTTCATAATACCGTAGCAAACGCCCATGCGCATTTGCCAGGAGATAACAACATCATGCCGTTTCTTCCTCGAAACGGCCATAAGCGGCACGTAAAATTCTGATAAATAGTTGGAAATACGAGTTAATCTGCCACTAACCGGATATTTAAAAGAAAGAGGCTGAAGAATATCAACATTCTTAACCATATTCTTTAGCTGATCGAGAAAAGGCCACTGACCTTCTTCCCTCCAATTGGCCAATATCACCAGTTTCAATCGAGAAATCGTCACGTTTTTTTCCCATTGTAATTGGCAATGACGTTTTCAAAAAGGTGGATCAGGCTGTCCATTTGATCCTTGATGAGTAACGTTTTTCCGACATAGTCCTGAGCGGCGATTCCCATTTGCAGCAGTTGATCCCTGTCCGAGAGCATCTCGACCATTTTTTGCGCCAAATCGTCGCAAGAATCCGGCTCAAACAATCGTCCGGTAACCCCTTCCTGAATCTGTTCGGGAATGCCACCAATGCGGGATGCCAGCACCGGCGTTCCATTCATGAAACTTTCATAGGTGCTGATCGGCGCATTGTCATACCAACGGCTGGGCACCACACTGAACAGGGCCTCGGCAATCCATTGCATCAAGGTTTGTCCGGATTGGAATCCCAGAAAATGGATGCGGTTTTGCACATGAGGCTCAATAAGCCGCTTCAGGCGCTCCTCCTCCCCGTCGTAACTCCGGCCGATGATATAAAGGTCTAGCGGCGGATTCAGCTTCTGAAAAGCGCCGATCAGGGTATCTATACCTTTTTCGTAAGATAATCTGCCAAAATAGAGAATATAGTCTTTTTTATGCCAGGCCTTATCCGGGGGTACAGTTCTTTCAATCGGATACTGCAACACATGGATACGTTCTTGGCTCCTTACCTCTCCTTCCCTCCTGCCCTCCCTTGCTCTTTCCCCCTGTCTTTTTCTTATCCCCCATCTTCTTTCAACATGATAATGCAATACCTGCAGCTTATGTTCGGAAATGCCGCCTTCGAGCAGTTTGTTTTTCATGAACTCACAGGGCACAACAAAGGCATCCACCAGTTCATACAATCCGAGCAAGCGCTGGAGATACATGGCGGCAACCCGAACGGCGGAAGCGGCGATATTATTCTTCACGCACCGGTGCTGGAGGCCGTGATAATACTGACCCCGGACGCAGAGCGTGCAGGGCCTGCCATCCCGAAGCAGCGAATAGCTGGGGCAAAGAAGATTGTAGTCGCCAATCTGCATTACCACGGGGATCTGATGGTGTTTCAAGGTGTGGATAATGCTTGGCGACATGTAGTTATAGATATTGAGGATATAGGCGATATCCGTTCCGGGAAACGCTTTCAATAGCCGGCTTAATTTTATTCTGGCTTCAAAAGAGTAGGCGCTTCTGTCCAAAAATCGCAGGATGTTGGCAGGAGAAAACCGGATATTTGACCAAAGCGCCTGCTCAGGGTCCCCGGGAGGCGCCAGAAAATAGTCCTGGTATGGAGAAGGCCACGTCCCGGCATAACGGACGCTGAAAGGAATGGTTGTATGCCCCCTTGACGAGAGGTAATTCATAACATCATAAAGATATTTCTCCACACCGCCGTTTAAAAAAAAATACTTATTACAGAAGACAATCTGCATTTATGGTTTTTCTCCTCGCACTAAGCGAAAAATTCCGGTCCCGATAAACCCGATATATGCTGCGGCCGGCTCTCCCGCTGCAGGAGTAATGACACTCATACTCACCTTGGGAATATCCATGGGAACCTGCCGAAAGGTTTTTGCGCTGTCCGTACTCATAAAAAGTCCTTCTGTTGCCCCGCCATCATAGCGAAGCGTGCCCGCCCAAACCACTCCCGGGCGCTGGGGTTGAAAAGCCACACTATATACGGCCATTTGTGGCGATGCGGTCACGGGGAGGTGGGTTTCCTGCCAGCTTTTCCCCTCGTCCTTTGAGACCAAAAGTGTATTCCCATCACATCCCGCCACAATCCTCGCTGGCGTTGAAGTATCTATGGCCATGCCAAAGATGAACCGCTGACCGGTTGTTACGCGCTGCCAGGTGCTTGCCCCATTGGTGGATTTATAAATACCGCCTGCCTGCGTTCCGGCAAACAAAATTCCCGGATTTTGTGGATGAACGCGCAACGCCCCTGGCCCCTTAATAAAGGGCGTATTCAGCCCCTGATTCATCGGAGACCAAGATATACCTGCATTGGTGGTCTTATACACACCATATCCGTTGGTGCCAACATAAATCGTGTCCTCGGAAAAAGGGTCCAGTTCCACATTTGTTGCCAAACCATTTACATATCCCTTTTGGGGAAGGGTTTCTACGGGTACGGAAAACCCGATATCCTTCCAGCTGTTACCTGCGTTCCGGGATTCATAAACATAAATTTTCCCCTGTTTTCCCCGGAGGTTTATCAACAAGATCATCCGGGAAGGGTCTTGGGAAGATATTTCAATTTCCTGGGCATGGCCCTCCTTAACAACGCCATTCATCGCCCTTCTCCAGTACTTTCCTGAATCTTCGGAGATCATTAGCCCGTTGTCCCAGGCGCACAGATAGAGGGCTTGCGGGTTGCGGGGATGAATCTTCAGGTCATTGACGCAGATATTTTGCAAACCGTAATGTCTTTGATACCAGTGTTCTCCATTGTCCGCGGATTGCCAGAGGTTCCACCAATCCGTCAAAAAGATGGATTGGGATGTTCCTGGAACAAAGGCCATCTCCTCGATACCCGTAAAGGTATTGTACTGAGTGGCGGGCGCTTCGGAATCGAGCTTAAATGAAAGGATGGATTTCCATGTGAATCCGCCGTCCTGGGTTTTGTAAAGCAGATGCGGCCAGCTCTCAGGGTGCGAGCTGATAAATACCAGTTCCGGATTGTTCGGATGGACGAGCAGGGATTTATAGCCCTTGGGCTTTGGTTGCAGCGAAACAGGTCGCCCCTCCCAGGCGAGGGAGGTTGGATTCCAGCGGAACAGGCCGTTCTGTTTTTCTACCATGTATAGCGAATTGCCCGAAGAGGCGATATCCGTAATCTCGTCAAAGCCCGGTAAAAGGCCTCGATATTGTGGTTTCCAGATTTGCCCCTCCAGTCGAAAAACGCTGCGGGACGTTCCGGCGTACAAATATCCCTCATACACCGTAAGCCCATTGACCTTGAAACGCTCCAGTCCCGGAACCGGCTGTGGTGAGGATTTCAGATTGTTCAACGGAAGTTTGAAAACGCCTCTCGTGTCGGTTCCGATCCACAGCGAGTTTCTGGTGAAGAGCAGCACCCTGCTTCCAAAAAATGTTGAAGCAGGGTAAGAGGTTTCGCCGGATATTCGAAGCCAGACGTCACCCTGATTGAGACTGTAATAGAGACCATCGCCGGTCAAGGCAACAAGTTGATGGGGGGCGGCCGGATTTATGGCGATAGCGGCAACGCCAAAGCTTTCCAGTCCCTTTCCTATCAACTCAAAGTGGTTGCCTCCGTCCCGGCTTCTGAATATTCCGGCAACATCCGATCCGACATAGACGGTTTTGGGGTTAGATGGATCTATCGCAATACTTGTAAACCGCCCGCCACCGCCATAGCCTGAAGGATACCAAATCAGACGGTTGTCCCCAGCGTTCGCGCTTACTGAAATCAACACTGAAACCAGGACTGCTGCGAGGATATGGTTCAAGCGGTGCGTCATTACTCTTTAACTTTCGTCCCTTTTTTTTGTTCCAGATTAGGTCTCAGGCTATTATACACTCGACTACCGTATAGCTGGGCACTGTACAGGACAAACGCTTTTTCCACCTGATCATAGCCTCTCATCCAAACCGTCCCTGAAACCGAACTTGAATAGATGCGAAGCTTCAGCTGGCCGGCCATGGCTCTGATGAAGGTTGGAAGGGCTACACTTTCAACTAATTTCCTTCCTTCTGCTCCTGCTGTAGGGGAAACGTGTCGATACAGCTCGGGACTTAAAGAATAAAAGTATATATCGACTGGTTTGATAAACGTTCTTTTTATGTCGCAAGTGATTTCGTTTGCAATCGCCTTCATTTCTGAACCGTCGCCGGCCCAGTAAAAGCTGTTGACGGAATTTTGCTTGGGAAAACCTTCAATGATAATAAGGTAGGGATTGCCGTATTTGTTGCCGGGGACGGGCGCCGTCAGGGTCAACAATGCCTGGGCGCCTGAGAATGTTTCATTCATGACCGTACCGGAAAGTTTCACCAGGTACTGCTTCTTTGATAACACTGCGCCATCCAGGATCGAAAGATCTCCAAAATAACCACCCGCATCTTCTTGGGGCGGATCTTTATAGAACGGATCTTTAATAGCTGAATCTTTTGCAAAGGAGTATGCAGAAAAGAAACCTGAAGCGAGAAACAGCAACAGCATTCCAATGAAAAAAAAACGTGAAATGCCCTTCATAGTCATTATGCCCCCCTCTTTTTCGATTGGGATTGGTGCCAATTCCAGGCTGTTAATATCGTTTTCTGAATGTCGCTGAAATCCGGCTTCCAGCCCAGCAGTGTATAGGCGTAGTCTCCCTTTGCCACCAAAACCGGCGGATCACCAGGGCGCCTGCCGACAAGTCGATAGGCCACCGGTTTCCCCGTAACCTGCTGAACTGCCTGTATGACCTCCATCACAGAGTTTCCTTTCCCACTCCCCAAGTTGATGCAGAGATTTTGACGGGATTCGCCAAGATATTTTAAGGCCAGGACATGGGCGTCGGCCAAATCTTTTACATGGACATAGTCCCGAATCGCAGTGCCGTCCGCGGTGTCATAATCAGTCCCATAGACTTCCGTGTAATCACGTTGGCCCTGTACCGTTTGCAGAAGAAGAGGGATCAAATGGGTTTCGGGATCATGATCCTCGCCGATTCGCCCCTCCGGATCGGCGCCTGCTGCATTAAAATAACGCAGAATGGCATACCGAATACCGTAGGCATTCCCGTAGTCTCGGATGATTTGCTCCATCATGAGCTTGCTGCGACCATAGGGGTTGATGGGATTTTGTGGATGGCTTTCGGGGATGGGAATCTGCAGCGGCATACCATAAGTTGCACAACTGCTAGAAAAGATGATGTTCATGCAGCCATGTCGTCTCATGGCCTCCAGAAGCGTAACCGACCCGACTACATTATTTTGATAATATTTGGCCGGGTGTTCAACTGACTCCCCGACATAGGCATAAGCAGCAAAATGAATAACAGCCGTTGGGTGATAATCTGAGAAAATTTTATCCAGAATCAGAGAATCGGCAATATCACCTTCAAAGAGGGGTCCCCACTGAACGGCCCATTTATGCCCATATATCAGATTGTCGAGGGAAATGGGCAGATAACCCAGCGCGGCAAGGGCCTTGCAAGTGTGGCTACCAATATAGCCAGCGCCTCCGGTGACCAGAACGGTTTTCGCCATTGTAAAATCTTCCTTTAATTCTAATGTGTTGCCGGTGCGCTTAATCGCAGCTTGCCTGTCGCTGTGTAATGTATGAATAAAAGGCGATTGTTTGTCAAGAAAAAAATGACCGCAATGCAATAAAAAGCTTGACAACTTTCTTTTTTTGTACATATATGAGCCACATTGGAATAGTTCGGAATTATACGGATGAGTTATAATAGTAATCGGATAGGCTGGAGAAAGGGAATTATAGAACGTCACTTTGCCGCAGTGGAGGGATTTTTACTGAATTTATTGTGAGGGTTACAGTCGGCTTCAAGGATAACTACGGAATTTGTGCGGGCCTGGAATTGTCTCTATCTCGTATTTTAGGGTTATATGAATAAGAAAAGGGTGCTTGTGACAGGCGGGGCAGGGTTTATCGGGTTTCATCTATCCCAACGATTGCTTGACCAGGGCAGTCAGGTATGCGTGATAGATAATATGTGCGACTATTATGATGTCAGCCTTAAAGAGGACCGCTTAAAATTACTTGCCGGACGTTCAAACTTCCTTTTTATAAAGGCTGACATCGCGGATAGGAAAGTAATGCCTGACATTTTTGCGGGCGAGAAATTTGACATTGTCGTTAATCTGGCTGCGCAGCCGGGCGTTAGATACTCTTTGACAAATCCCTATTCTTATATCGACAGCAATATTGCCGGCTTCCTAAATATTCTGGAAGGATGTCGCCACAACAATATCGAACATTTGGTTTTTGCATCTTCAAGTTCAGTCTATGGCGCGAACACAAAAATGCCTTATTCGGTGCATCATAATGTTGATCATCCGACATCGCTCTATGCAGCTTCAAAAAAAGCCAACGAGCTCATGGCGCACTCCTACGCGAGCCTGTATGGGACCCCTGTGACAGGACTTAGGCTATTCACTGTCTATGGCCCCTGGGGACGTCCGGACATGGCGTATTTTTTGTTCACAAAGGCCATCCTTGCTGGAACACCGATCCAGGTTTTCAATTACGGTGAGGTGAAAAGGGATTTCACTTATATTGACGATATAGTTGAAGGCATGGTCCGGATCATTGACCGGGCTCCTAAGCAAAATCCAGACTGGCGTGCAGAAGATCCCGATCCCGCATCAAGTTATGCGCCCTTCAGATTATACAACATAGGAAATCATCAGTCCCTTGAGCTGCTGCAAGTCATTAAGATTCTAGAATATTATCTCGACCGTGCGGCCACAATAAATCTTATGCCTATGCAAGCAGGCGATGTTCTAGCCACTTGTGCAGATGTTAAAGACCTCATGGATGATGTAGGATTTACACCTCGCACTCCAATTGATGAAGGAATAAAGAAATTTATAGAATGGTATCGTGGTTATTACGGGCTAAAATCAAACACCATGGTTTTGTGAGTAATATCTAATCGTTATGGATGGGATATATGAATGGGAATAGATTGAAGGAGCGGCGCATTGCCGAAGGGCTTACGATAACCGAATTGGCACGCTTGTCCAGAATATGCACCAAGGTCATTAGCCAAACCGAGCGGTTGTTGAATGATCCAACGGCGGTGACGAAGAGAAAAATATTAAATGGCTTAAACACCGTAAAGAAGCCTGGGGAAAAGCCCTATGACTTTGAATATATTTTTCCATCTGCCGACAACGATTAGTTTTTTTCGACGTAGCTAAGGAATATTGGCACTGGATAAAATCTGTGGTTCCATGTAAAGGGAAAAGCAATGACGTTGTTTGTTGCACAACAATTTATTAAGCATCACAAGCCTTTCATGTTAATCATGATTTCGCTTGTATATTTTACATCCTGCGTGCATTCTCCGGATCTTCCTTCCCGGTTCGACGCCAACATAAATACCTCAGATGATGTCAAAGGGCTAAAAACATTGGAGACGCAGTTAACCGTTACTCCGGAAAAGGCCGCACTAAATCCCGATTATCAGGTGATTGATAATATCGCCGTCCCGTATGTTCCCGAGTACAGGATGGGACCAGGGGATGTGCTGGAGATTGTTTACCACCTCAAGTACGAAAAAACCGAGGATGATTATCGTATAGAAGTCCAAGACAGGGTCAGCATCCACCTCCCCTTTTATCCACAATTTAGTACATCGGTTCTGGTTCGATCGGATGGGAAAATTACGGTGCCACTTCTTGGTGATCTGGCAGCAGAATCCAAGACCCCCATGGAATTAGCAGCGGAATTGGATCGGCAATACCAAAAATATCTCACAAAACCAAATGTTACCGTCGCATTGGAAGCATTTAATGTTAAAATTGACGAGTTGAAAAAAGCCATCACCACGGCCGCCAGGGGGCAAAGCAAGATCGCCCCAATTGCTCCGGACGGCCGCATTTCCTTCCCGGTGATCGGCGCCATGCAAGTACAGGGGTTAACAGCGGCCCAAGCGGAAAAGATAATTAACGAAATGTATGCCAAGCAGGTTCGCAACCTCAATTGCACCCTTATTCTCCTGGAAATTCATCATCCCAAACTCTACGTTCTTGGTGAAGTGGAGAGACCAGGAGCTTACGACATTGCCTCCGTGCCCAATGTTATGAATGCACTGACGCTTGCCGGTGGCTTCAAAAAAAGTGGAGAGTTGGAAGAAATTGCCATTTTCCGCAATGAAGGCTTGGAAAGACCGATTTCCTTCAAGGTGAATATCAAAAAAGCTTTAACAACCGGCCTTTCACTGACCAATATCAAATTGAAACCGGGAGACATTATATATGTTCCCAAAACCCGGCTTGATGAGAGAAATGATACTTACGAGAAAATCTTCACCAGAGGTATTTGGGCCGTACTACCCTTTACCACCGGCTTGAGTGCGGGTTACAACTTGAATCCGCTTATAGGACCCCAATAAGGCCATTTTGTTATGCAGAATATACTTCGAGAGTTTGTTTTTATCCTCTTTTATCGCTCTCGGTTAATCATTATAGTCTTCCTGACGGTTTTCATTTTGTCGGCTGTCTTTGCCGTAACGCTTCCTTCCATTTACCGTTCAACAGCTAAATTTTCCCTGGTTATTCCGCAAAGCCTTGATCCCCTGCAGCAGGAAAGTTCCGCTGATTACCGAAACAGGGTACGCCGCTTTCTTCAAGATCAGAAAGAGCTGATTACATCCAACCGGGTACTGACTAAGGTTGTTAAGGAAATATATCCCGGCGCCAACCGGCAGTCGGCAATCAGCGCAAAGATCAATGATCTTCTGGCGAATTTGGCTGTTGTACCTCCAGGTGGAGAGTCTGCTGAAAGTTCCAGTGTGTTTATTGTTGAATTCTCCGATCACAGTCCGGCTTTTGCAGCCAAAGTTGCGCAATCTGTCACTGATAACTATCTGGCCACATACCGGGAAATATCTCAGGACAAGAGCGATTTCTCGCATACTTTTTTTCAGGAGCAAACTCAGAAGCTACAGAAAGACATGGAGGAAAAGGAAGGCAAAGTCCGGGACTTTGAAACCAAGCAGGCATTAGCTCTACTGGAAATCCTGAATCTGGGAGAAAACAAAGGAAACGCGGAAGTTGGCCCCAACGCACTGTTAACTCAGTTTATCGGCAGCTACCATGCGCTTCAAACCGAGTTGGCAGGTCTTCAGGTTTCCATCGGGTCTATTGAGAGAGAACTCACGAAAAAGGGAATTCCGATAGTTATGCCGGAAATGGAAGTAGCCGGTCGTTCAATTTCTGTTTTTAAGAGCAAGGTCGCCTCACTGCAGATTCAATTGAACGAAATGAAACCACAGTTTAAGGAAAATTTTGAGCCTATGAGACAGGTCGAGCAAGAGCTGAACCTTAGTGTGGACTCCCTGAAAAATGAGCTAAAAAGATCCATAACCGCGCAAAAAATAACTGCGCAAAGTATTCGAGCCAGAATAGGGCAACTCGAAAAGATTATCCGAGGATTGCAAGAGCGGATTCAGACCATAGCTCAGGAGAAGGCAACCTATCAGAACCTGCTGCAGCAATTTAACATTGCTAAGGAAGCTTATACCCGTACGCAAGCTCAGATGGAGCAGGCCAGAATGGCACAGTCCCTGACTCAGGACAAGCAGTTTCTAACCTTGATAGATAAGCCTGCTGTCCCGGTCAGCCCTTATAAACCCAACCGCATTATGCTGGCAGTAGGCGGACTGATCTCCGGAATATTTCTGGGAATTGCCACTGCTTTGACGGTTGATCATTTTGATCACCGCTTTAAGACCATTTACGAAATAGAAACACAGTTAAACATTCCGGTATTGGGGTCAATACAAAGCTTGTAATGCTGTAATGCAAAGGTGGCCTCCGTGTATATTCAGATCGCACTTATAATAATCGCTTCGGTGGCCATACTTGTGTGGTTAGCGGGCGGGTATAGACAAACAGGCGAGATGCCAAGTCTGCCAGCAATACTTTTGTCAGCATGGGTCATTGCCAGTGCGGTATTTGGTTCCGCTTATCTTGTTTTAAAGATCGGACTTTTTGATCTCACCATTGAACGGCTGCTCTTTACGATGATAATTTTCTTGGTGGCGGCAGGTCTGCTGAAGGGAAAAGTTCGTTTCCAAATCAACAACACTATCGAGTTAGCCATGGTTTTATTTGCCTTGGTCTGCTTTTTTTCGATGCTGCAACATGGTTTTGCTCCTGTTACACAGGCCTTTATATCCCCGTGGTTTGTATTTATCTCCGCCTATTTTTTCCCTTTTATCGTGTTCGTTTTTGCCAAGAACTATATCATCAGCGAAAAGGATGTGAATCTTATCCTTCATGTGCTGTTTTATTTTGGTATATATCTATCGATTACGGCCTTTTTCGAACACACCAATCTGCGGCAGTTTGTTTTTCCCCGCTATATCAATAACCTTGAACTGGGAATACACATAGACCGCGCCAGAGGGCCATTTATAAACGCGGCTTTCAATGGGGTCGGGATTCTGATCGGATTTATCAGCGGGCTGCATCTCCTGCAAAGCAAAACGGGTTTTGCCAAAGTCTTTCATCAGGCGGCGCTGTTGCTTTTTTTCCCGGCTGTTTTTTTTACCCTGACCCGCTCCGTCTATCTTGGTATGTTAATTACGCTGTTTATTTTCCTGGGGTGGTACAAGACGCCTTTCTCAAAATGGAAACTGATTTCACTGCCCCTTGCTGTCGTTCTGATTATTGGAGTCGTCAACTCTCCTCGTTTGTTGTCCAAGGAAAGACGCGAAGGCGGCGTAGCTCAAGTCGAAGAAGTGG
>OBOI01000177.1_pt1 | contig 26288 bp, 23 predicted proteins | sample 1670151 | NCBI WGS metagenome assembly OBOI01 (sample SAMEA104232303, study PRJEB22302) | sediment metagenome | biome: forest; feature: aquifer; material: sediment | place: USA | collected 2011-08-07 | depth 0.01 m | reverse complement strand
CGATGCGTCGTGATACGCTATGAGTTCGATTCCGGCGGACTCCTTCTCCGCCAAAGTGATTATGAAAACCCGCACAGATCAATGCTCTGCGGGTTTTTTGTTTTATTGCATATGGATTTTCACAAACTCATTTACGATGAAAGCCCTGTGGATAACCACTGCGTTTTTTTCCCATCTGTTCCCGAATTGTTCCCGAAAATCCCATCCAATCCCGTCAGGCCTGTTCCCGATTTGTTCCCATTTGCGGCTTGAGAGCTATTCTCATGATCCTCATCCCGCAGGACTGGGTTCCCTGCTTTTCCTGTTAACGAGTTTCTTCGGACGACCCACACCCCGACGAACCGGCTGAGCAGAAATGGCTACAGGTTGAGGCGATGCCTTGCTCGCACCCGCCCTTTGCCGGTCAACAAAAGCTGCCAAATCGTTAATGCAGACAAAGCGCCTTCCGCCTATCTGCATCGTGGGGATCAACTCCTTCCCCTCCGATCAAAGGTTTCTCAGCCTCTTGATTGACACTCTACCGATGATTTCGCCCGCCATTTTTTCCGTGACAACGGCTTTTCCGCCGGCAGCAGCCATCAGCAAATCAAATGTTTTCATCCCTCCCCTCATGCATGCGCTCTTTCCCTCGATTCTGGATATCCAAGGGCAATGAAATAGTAGGGATGCGGCGGGACTCGGTGGGATCGAAATGCGCCTCCAATAGTCGCATTTCGATCACATGCCACCCGCACAATTCGTAGCGCTGTTGCCTACTTATGTTGAGGATGAAAGAGCTTTCAGCCGCTCAACCACGTCCGGATCCAACTCTCGGCGGCTCAATAGCTCAATGACGGTTGATTGCCTGCCCTTGAGGGCATCGGTAACGAACCCGCTCCGTTCCTCAATGACCGGCATCACTTTTTCGCGGATGAAGTCGCGTTCGGTAGGCAGCAGCCGGTCATCTCCGATGACCTTGGAGATCGCATCCGGCAGGTCAGAATTCATTCGCGACAAGACGCCACGGACGAGCCTGGGCGCCACCCCCGCCTCGAAGGCCATCGCGTCCCAATGGATGCCCTCGATCCAGCCGGGTTTGTTCTCACCGGCGATGGCCATCGACATGGTTGCCCGCGGTAAATAGGCCTCCACGCACAGCATGTCGTAGAACGGCGCAACAGCGGCTTTCTGGCCGCGCATCAGGAAGGCGATGTTCTTGGCGTGCGCATCGAGATTGCCGATCAGGTAGTTGAAGGCAACCCATTGCACGACTGCGTTGGCGGCAACGACTGGACGGTCGATAAATGTGCCCCGGAGAACCTCGAACAGATGGTGCAAACCCAGCCCGCCCTCGCTCTCGTATTTTTTCGAGGGCGAAACCCCGAGCGCCTGACACAGATCAATCTGGTGAAGTCGCCGGATAGCGCTTCCTCCGGACTCTCCTTTCGGGTCGGTCGACTCGCGGTCAAAACGTTCGATGACGTACAGCGGTTCCGGTAAATGTCTCAGATCGACGTTGGGAACCGGAACCTTCAGTTCGGCAGCCAGACGCATACAGAAGAACTCATTCGCCGGGCAGAACGGGAAATCCGCGCTGGCGTTCTCCGGCTTGACGATATGCGTCGAGGCGGCCGTCCCTTCCGGAAGAAACATTGCACCCTGCGTATTGATGCGCAGGCCCAGCTTCTCCTGGGCGCCGGCCAGAGACATGCGAACATCGTCCCAGGAGGCCATGAGCGGCAAATTGCGGGTGCGGGATTCCTCGATCTTTTCTTGCAATGCCTCTCGCGAAAGAGGAAGCAGGATCTCTTGCTCGATCTGGATTTCGCCAGCTTCATCGGGAAGCAGGGAAAGCGCCCCGGCCGTGTCCTGCCCGTGACGAATCAGTAAGGCCCAAGTGTCTCTCGGATCGATGCGGTCCCGCGAAGCAATCAGCTCGCGCAGCCGGCCTTCCGGTAAGAGGTTCTCGAAGAACCATTCGACGAGCCGGACATCCCCCGAATCCTGATACTCACGCGTCGCCAGCGGCAAACTTGGCGAAAGCGCATAGGCGCTCCAGTCCGGGGCGTAGTTGAACGACCAGCGGCCACCGATCACCGCCAGGGTACCGACCAGCGTGCCGTTGGCCGTGACGCGCAGCTTACTCATGTTGCGTCACCCGGCGCCATGGGGAGTCTCAGCTTGACCTCGATACCGAAGCGATGGCAGACGGACAGAACCTTGCCAATCTGAGCAGTAGCCTTGCCCTGCTCCAACCCATTCAGAAAGGGTAAGCTCACGTTACACAGGGCGGCGGCATCCCGTTGGGTCAGCCCAGATTCCTTGCGAACGCGGCGAAGTGTGTCCCCGAGTTCGCTGATCGAGACAATGCTGATTTCCCTGACCGCCATCGGAGCCCCCATAAAAGATAAACGACCGTTGAATTTTGCCCTGCTCCGAGTCACGAAGCAAGAAAAACTCAACGGTCGTTGATTGTTTCCCGGGGGCGTTGCGGTGTTTCGGCAACGCCCCATCGAATTACTTCTTCGCCTTGCCCTTGTTCGCAACCTGTTCCTTGAAGGATGCGCCGGCCGAGAACTTCGGGACGGTCGTCGCCTTAATCTTGAGCGTCTCGCCGGTTTTCGGGTTCTTGCCCTCGCGAGCTGCGCGATCTGCGGACTTGAAGGTGCCAAAGCCTACCAGCGTCACCGAGTCGCCCTTGGCGACCGCAGTCACGATCTCTTCTACCAGAACATCCAGGGCTCGGCCGGCAGCCGCCTTGGAAAGTTCAGCCTTGGTGGCCAGCGCTTCGATCAGCTCGGATTTGTTCATCGTGGTACTTCCTTTCGGTTATGAATACAACTGGATTCTCTCATCATTGGGGCAATGTCGAACGGGATACCGAATACGACGATGCCAAGTACCGAAGCGCCGACATCCGGTTACGCTACCCGGTGCATACCGAATACCTCCCGGGTATCAAGGAAGGCATCCTGCTGGAAGTCGGTTTTGACGATACCAACACGCCCTGTTCCATCACCTCGTGGGCACTGGATGCGGCGCTGAAAAGCACAGTTTCTAGATTAATTACTGAGGCTGATTTACAGCGCCATCAGTACCTGGATTGCCACTCGATTTGAGATTTGAAAGTACGATATTTGATTTGCCTGCGACCATCTGAGCAGTGAAGCTTTCTTAGCGGGGTACGCGCCCACTGTGATCAAAAGTCTTCTTCATGTTTTAGCTGGCGGCAAACAATATCATCCACCGGTATCCAACATTTCCTCGACCAGAAACCGGGCTAAGGGTTTGATGTCCCCTTCGACACTTGCGCGCTCCAGGGCACCCATATAGGTGTCACGCCGTTTCACCCGCACTACGGTCCACGGATATCCCCCAGACGCCAGCATCGCATTCAGTAGGAAGCGGCCGATGCGGCCGTTGCCGTCAAAGTAAGGATGGATGAACACGAACAGATGATGCCCCAGCACGGCGCGAACCGCTGGCTCGGGTTCTTGGGACAGCAGATCAAACAGCGCCTGCATGGCATCGACCAATGCCTCTCTCGGCAACGGCGTATGCATCGAGTTACGGATATAGACCGGTCCGCTACGATAGCCGGCGAGTTGGTGGGGCTCCAGGATGCCCAGCGTCACTGCCGGAGCAAAAAGTTCCCCATACCAGCGATGATGATCGACACGAAACACTTGCCCAGGGTTCTTGCCGGCGAGTATCTGCTTGAGACTGGTCTTCACCGCCTCGAAGGCTTGGAAATATCCGCGAGCGGCCAGCGCATCGCGGTCCCGTCTATCCTCGGCGTTGCCATCAGGATTCCAGCCGGACTTCGCGACCCGGTCGATAAGGGCGTCATTGACTTGATAGCCCTCGATCGAGAGCGAGTTGTACGCATCCGCGCGATAGCGATCGGCGACATTCCGTAGATAGTCCTTGGCGGAGTGCGGCAACCCGGGTGCCGGTGGAAAGATGGACAAGACATCGTTACGCCACCCCGCCCACATGGATTGGAGACGCATGACATAGGGCGAACGCTCTCGGGTAGCCCCCAACCGTGGTGTCGCAATTTCAAACGGATTGCTTTCGCGGACATCGTATTTTGCCTGCCGCATCGTGACCAGGATGCGGTCCGCCTCGTCCGCGCGCCCCGTGAAGCGGAATGCGCCGGCAAGCCGACCGGCGGCGGCCGGCATGCCGTCCCCGGCGAGCAGGACTGTCAACAAGTCACCTGGATCACGCACCAGTCCCAGGGCAATCTCGGCTTCGCGGGACAAGTTTCGGAAGGCCTGCGGCCCCAACTTGCATAAAGTTTCTGGAAGAGAAAATACCTGCAGACCGTCAATGTCTTCGCGCTTCTTTGGTATTGCCTTTTCATCGGGGTAAATCAGCAGGGACGTGTCATGAGGCAAGTCGAGCACCGACGTTCCCCCTTCCCTTGCGATCACCGTAACCTGCTGCGGAATCACCGTGCTGCGAGTATGCAGCAGGAGCGATGCCTCGACATTCAGACAATATCGTTTGCCGAATCGCTTGCCCAGATAGCCGCCGAGAAAGGGCCAGAAACTCGCGTACCAGGCGGTCGAATCCCCTTCGCGGTCTCGGGGGTTGGCGCAGACGTACCATCCCTTCATCACGAGACGCAGGAAGCCTTCCTCGACCAAGAGGACACGCTGAGCTTCCTTCAGGTCGCCCGACTCGATCACTCCCCGATGCTTATCCTGCAAGCGCTTGAGAGACTTCAGGGCATCGGCAAGTTTCTGATTGGGTTTCATGGCACGTAATTTACTATGTTTTTATCGCGTAACATTACTTTGTTTTTGCATATATATATAAACTTTGTTTTTCCCCAAGCAAGCCCTTTTGACCATATGCTGTCAGCGTTCTCAGCCTCCACCTGGTAGTGGTACCGTTGGGCCGCTTTTAGGCCGCCCGACCTGGAAATCCTTATCGTAATAGGCAGATGGCGAATCCCGCCCTCTCCGCCAGAAACGACAAAGCCCCTGACCACGGGGCTTTATCGTTTCGTACCAGCACCGACGCTATTTCATTGTGTCGGCGTATCGAGCTTGGCGATCAGCGGGCCGAGTTTTTCCTGCTTGCGCGGATCGATGCGCACGGCTTCGTCGAACGCGGCTTTCGCCAGTTCGCGGCGGCCGGTGTGCAGGTAGGCGATGCCCAGCCCCATCCAGGCCCGTGCGTTCTTGCCGTCGAGGCCGATGACCCGTTTGTAGCTGGCGATGCCGGCTTCCAACTGCTGGCGCGACAACTGAAAGCCCGCCAACCGCAGCAGGGTTTCCGCCGAACGCGGCTCGGCGGCGACCGCGGCCTCGAAAGACTGCTGCGCCGGCTCGAAGCGGCTCTCCGCCCAATGCTTGTCGCCCTTGGCGACAAGCCCGGCCGCCGACTCGGCGTGGGCCGCAATCACGCAGCCCGCGCCGAGCACGGCAATCAGGAAGTGCCGGCCCCTCACTTCAGCGCGCCCTTGCCGTAACGCTCCTCGAAGCCTTTGCGCACCTTCTCGATGGCGTCCTTGCTGATGCCGTTGAAATACCAGTCGTGCCCATCAATGGGCTTGAAGTACTTCTCAAGGATGGCGTCAGCGAACTTCTCGTTGCCGTCCTTCTTGCGCACGACTTCCTTCAACTCGGGAATCCACTTGAAGTAGGTGTGTTGGGCAACCTCGTACATACCGTGCCACCAGGTGTAGTCCGGCCCCATCATCGAGGCGCCGTGACGCGCGACGCGCCCTTCGTGGTGCCAGATTTCCCACCAGGTCCATTCAATCTTCTCGTCGAACGGCGTGGCCGTGATGTAGCCCTTCTCCTGAAGTTCCTTCATGGCACCCGAGATCGGCTTGGCGAACTTGTCGTTGTAGAGATTCACCAGGTCGTCGAACTGCTTGTAATGGCCGCTGACCTGATCGGAGCCGTGGCAGGAGAAGCAGACGTTCTTCATGTTGGCGCGGCGGTCCTCCCAACTCAGGATTTCGACCACCTTGGAACCTTTCGCCTCTTCACCGATCTTGGGCAGGGGCTTGTCCGCCGGCAGGTCGAATTCATCGCCGTTGGCGAGGCGCACCATGTTGAGCTTGAAGGAAATGGGCGGGCGCAACGTCCAGGAGATGCGCTCGCCAACATCGTGCGTGACGCCCTGCTTGCGGGTTGCGCTCATGTGGCAGGTCGCGCAGGTGGGAGCCGCGGAGTAGTCCACACCAGCCACCCACTTCTTGGAATTGAGGTTCATCTCGCCCACATTGGCACGGTAGAGAATGCCGTGCTTGGACTCGTTGTAAACCTCGAGCTGCGGATGATCCGGGCCGATGTGGCATTTGCCGCAGGTGTCGGGCGTGCGCGCCTGGGCGGCGGAGAAGCGGTGCCGGCCGTGGCAGGCGGAGCAGGAGCCGCGGCTGCCGTCCGGATTGAGGCGGCCGATGCCCGTATTGGGCCAGGTCTCCGGCGTCGGCTTGCCGCGGTGGTCGAGCTTGACCTCGGCGCCATGACATTGACGGCAACCGGCATTGACCGCCGCCGGCCCGCCGATGACCTCGCCCATGATGTTGTCGAGGGAAGCGAGTATCTGTCCGCCCTTGGCGTGATGGGAACGCTGCTGCTGCGCCACTTCCTTCTCGTGGCAGGTGGCGCAGTTCTTCGGCGTCGGGATGGTGGTGATGAAGATCGGCTTGCCGTCGTGCTTTTCGTGCTTGTAGGCCCATTTCTCGCCTTCCTTGGCCTTGTGGCAGTCGTAGCAATCGACATCCTTGTCGGCGTGCCTGCTCTTCTTCCATTCGGCGACGATGCCGGGGCTTTCGTCGGCATGGCATTCGGCGCATTTCTGGCCGATGGCGGAATCGACGGAACTCTTGGCCGGCCGCGTTGCGTCGGCCGCGGCGTTGAACGCCAGCGCAGCCGATGCCGTGAGAACAACGGCAGACAGGATGCTGCGTAAGGATATCGACAAGCGCATTTTGATTTTTCTCCCCGAGCGTGGTGCCTTTCGGACCGGGTTTAACCCGCATCCGTCTTAGACCCTGCTTGCGCAATGGCCTCCGATGGAACTTAACCCGACAGCACGAGGGCAACAATTGACATGGATCAATTTTGGAAAATCATCGAACGCTTATGAATCCGGACAAAGAAACGCGCTGCCGCTGCGGCAGCCGGCCCCTCAGCGCCTGTCCTGAATGCGCGAGCCGCGACTGGCCGCCATGATGGCGTCGATGCGTGCGGCCGTATCGTTCGGATTGGCGGAGTGGGCGAACTTGGTGATGAAATTGCCGTCCGGTCCCAGCAGATACATCCCGGCCGAGTGATCGATGCTGTAGTTCCCCGGTGCGGCGCCGGGCTCGGCATATTTGCGGTAGGTCACCTTGAAGTGCTCGGCGGCCCGCCGCACCAGCTCGGGCGAGCCGGTCAGGCCGAGGATACGCGCATCGAAATAATGGGTATAGCGCTCTACGGCCTCGGCGCTGTCGCGCTCGGGATCGACAGAGATGAAGACAGGCTGCAAGCGCGCGGCCCGCGCACCCAGACGACCGAGGATCAGGGTCATGGTCGCCAGCGTGGTGGGGCAGACGTCCGGGCAAAAGGTATAGCCGAAGGTAATGAGCTGAAAGCGGCCAGGAAAATCCTCGTTGCCGACCGGGCGTCCCCTGCCGTCGGCGAGCAGGTAGCGCGGGTTGATCTCCACGGATTCTGCATTTGCTTCCTCCGGCGCCTGCACTTGCGCGGCCCCTACCGGCGCGGCGCCAAGCAACGCCAGGGCAAGGATGCGGATAAACGCACGCCTCATAACGGCAGCATCACTCGGGCAATATCTGAGGGAGGCTCTCGCGCAGTTGTTTGGCAATGCCATCCATCCGTTCGGCGAGCGCCCTTGCCTCCGGACAAGCGGATTGCGCTTTAACCTGGGCGAGAAAACCCTGCTGCGTGGCCTGCTCGAAAACCTCGCCGTAGCGCTGCGTCCGCGGGGCGTAGCGCAGCATCAGGCTCTTGGCGCGCGCCGCGGCGTCCTTGTCCTTGCACGCCAGCGCCTGGCCGTTTGCCTGTCCCAGATCGGTCACGGCCGCCAAGCCGGGTTCGGCGGCATTCGCGCCCAGCGCGAGTAGCGCAAGCAGTATCAGCAAGGTCGCATATTTCAAGGTGAGGGTCCTGTCTAGGAGAGGGCCAAGGCGCCACACAGCAGCAGGCCGTGAGCGATGGCGGAAAGGATGGTCTGCTTGATGGCAGGCGCAAGCTGTTGCGGCTTGCCGGCGTGACGCCAAAGCTGGCGGCCGGCGCCTATCGACAGCGCTGCCGGCAGCAGCGCCACCACGGCCAATACGGGCAACGCGCCGGCGACGATGCACAGCGCCGTCCAGCCGTAGGCCAGCAGCGCCAGGATCGCGTAGCCCCAGCGTGCCTGCGCGGTGCCCAGGCGCACAACCAGCGTACGCTTGCCGGCCTGGGCGTCCGCCCGTACGTCGGGAAACTGGTTGATGTAGAGCAGGTTGGCCACCAGCAATGCGAAACCGAGGCCGCTCGCCAGCGGCGCGAAAGCGAATTCGCGGCGTTGAACGAAGTCGCTGCCGACCACGATCAGCAGCCAGCCGCTGGCCACCGCCAGTTCGCCCAGTCCGCGGCTCACCAGATGCAGCGGCGGCGCGGAATAAGCCCAGCCCACGAGGAGGCCGCAAACGCCGATCAGAACCAGGCCGGGGGCACTGTAGGAGGTCAGCCAGAGTCCGGCGGGAATCACCGCGCCGAGCAAGGCATAACCGAAGATGCCGGTTGCGCGCAGCGACAGGACGCCGTTCTGGATGAAGCGGCTGCCGCCGGTGAAGGGGAAGATGCGGTCGATATTGCAGGCGTCGGTGCCGCTTTGCGCATCGTAGTAGTCGTTCAGCACATTGACGCCGGCGTGGGCGATCAGCGCAAACAGCAGCGTCAGCGTGGCGGCGGCCGGATCGAGCCGGATGCCGCTCATGGCGGCGCTGGCCAGGCCGAGCAGGCAGCCGACGAAGGTAACGCTGAGAAAGGCGGGCCGCGTCGCGGCGAAATAGCGCAGCGCCGGATTGGGCAGGGCTGCAAGCGTGGGCTCTAGCGGCGGCGGCATGGTCGTTCCTCTCGTCGTCTCACGGCAGGTCGCCGCGGCGGAAAACATGGTAACCCGCCGTGGCGCTGACGAGGCCGATAAGCGTCGGATAGATCAGCGCAAAAACCTTGTAGCCCGCGGCGCCGAAGAAATCGAGAATCACGTAGGCCGAGGGGCCCAGCACGATCAGTTGCGGGTCGAACAGCGCCAGCGCCGCGGTGCGGAACACCTGCAAGGGATTGGCCAGGGCGATCGCCACCGCCACCTCGGCTGCCACCTTGCCCTGGATCATCAGGCCCAGCAGTATCAGATCGAGGAACAGCAGCAGCGTCAGCCACACCATGAAGGCCAGGCCCTGCGCCATGTCGGTGCTGCGCGCGAGCGCCGAGATCAGCATGCCGAGACCGAGAAAACACGCCGCCATCGATGCCAGGAGCGCGGTGTAGTAGCCGAACATGCTCCACGGCACTTCGAGGCCCATGAACAGCGCGATGACCACCGAGACGGCCATGGCGAGGAACACCGGCGCGAAGATGACGATGTAGCGGCCGACGATCTTGCCCCAGAACCAGGCACCCAGCGACACCGGCAAGGAAAGCAGGTACTCGAAGACGCCGGCCTCGCGGTCGCCGGCGACGGAGCGCACCGTGGTGATGAGCACGAAGATGGGCAGGATCGCCATCGTCAACTGAATGTAGGTCACCAGCAGCCGGGAAAGGCCGATGAAGCCGAGCACGCGCGACTCGGTGAGCCCGAACAGAAACAGCAGCGCGACAATGCCGCCGAACACCAGCGTATAGACCTGAAGCCAGCGCGCGCGCAGCGATTCGACGATGTCGAGCTTGGCAGTGAGCCAGAGTTGATTCATGGACGGAAACCCCGTTTAACCACGGCGAACACGGCGACACGGCGAAAAACCGACTGATATTCCCGCGTTTGAATAACGCCGTGTCGCCGTGCCCGCCGTGGTGAATTGCAGTTCATCATTTTCCTTTCGCCAACACATGCTCGCGCATCGTCTGGAAATCGACGCCGCCCGCCTGTGGCGCCGCAACGGCGCCGAAGTTGTAGCCCATGGGCGATGTCTTGCCGCCGATGTACTGGGCCGCTTTCGCATCGAGCCACTGTACCGCGTCGCCGCGGCTGGCAGCAGCGGCGACCCAGATGCGCGTCGCCGCATCCGTGCCCCAGGGCTGCGCCTTGAGCCAGAAGACGACGCAGCCGATGTCGTCGAACTTGAAGCTCGCGTCCTTCGGCCCGCCGCGCACCTGAGCGGCGAAACGGCGGTCGGAGAGCGCCATGCTGCATCGTGCGCAGACGTCGCGATCCCACTTGACCTCGGCCAGGCCTTCCGGCAGCGAACTGGGCCGGCAGCCGGCCAGCAAGGCCGCCAGGGGCGTGGCCGCAAAACCTGCGGCGGACATGTCGGCGAGGAAACGGCGTCTATCCATCATTGCTCCGCCAAGGAAACGTAGTCGATGACCGCAACATAACGCGAGATCATGCCGACGAAGCGCAGGCGGTCGGGCCCGGCAACCTCGCCTTCCCACTCGATGCCGGCGCCGAGGTCGCGGAAGTTCCAGGTAGCGAGCGCCTTGGACAGCGCCGGTTCGGCGCGTTTCACGGTAATGCGGCAGGCCAGCTTGCCCGACAGCGAAACGTCGTCGGCGACCTTGTCGTCGAGCACGACCTTGCCCATGTCGAGTTCTATGACGCGATTGACCAGGGCCGACACTTCGTTGAGGCGGTGACTGGAAATCAGCATGGTCACGTCGTTCTGACGTTCCGCCAGCAACTCGAAAAATATCTTGCGCGCCTCGGGGTCGAGGTTGGCGGCCGGCTCGTCCATCACCAGCACTTTCGCATCGCGGCCGAGCGCAACGGCAATGAGTATCTTCTGCTTCATGCCGCCGGAAAGCCTGACGAACTGGCGATCCCGTATCGGGGCAATGTCGAGGCCAAGGCGGCCGGCAATCGCATGAATGCGCGCCGGGTCGGTGCCGCACAGCGACGCCGCGAAATCGATCAACTGGCCGACCGGCATTTTCAGCGGCGGCGGCAGTTGCGGCACGAAGCCGATTTTGCCCAGCACCGCCGTGCGGCTGTGGCGCGGATCGAGGCCGTCGATGCGGATTTCCCCGTCGTGGATGTACTCGCCGAGCAGGCAGCGAATCAGCGTGGTCTTGCCGGCACCGTTGGAACCGATCAGCGCAATGCGCTCGCCCAGCACGATGTCGAGATCGATGCCGTCGAGAACGCTGACGCGCTTGAAAGTCTTGGAAACCTTGCGGAAACTGATCATCGGGTCGCTCATCCTAAAGCAGCTTCGACAGCCCCTTGACCTCGAAGGTCAGGGAGCCCGTCGGACAGGTATCGACGCACAAGCCGCAGCGCGTGCAATCGGGGCCGATGGCAACCTCGGTATCCGCCGCGCGCCCCTTGATGACGGTGTCGAGCACATGGGGCACCAGGCAGACCTTGCGGCAGTCGCCCTCATGGAAGCAGCCGTCGAGCTTGTACTTGACGCGTAGCGGCGAAAAGATGCCGACGACGCCGTAGGTGATGCCGATCGGACAGGCGTAGCGGCACCAGGCGCGCTTGGAGATGAAGACCTCGAACACCAGCAGCGCCAACACCCACAGCAGCGCCACGCCCGGCCCATAGATGAGCGCACGGGAAAGAATGCCGGTGGGCGAGATGGCCTCGAAGACCGTGTAGCCGGTGGTCCAGGCCAGCACCGCGAACACGATCCAGAAAGCGCTGCGCAGGCCGCGGTTGATGTTCTGGTCGACGACGAGTTTCCGGGTGACCAGATAGAGGTGGATTCTTTCCGCCCATTCGGCCAGCAGGTGGTAGGGACAGACCCAGGAGCAGAACGAACGTCCGCCGAACAACAGCCAGAACACGAAAATCGTCGCCGTGCCGATGACCAGGTTCACGATGATGTGCTTGTGCGCCAGCATCACCTGTAGCGCCGAGTTGAGATCGATCAGGTGGAAGCCGACGAAGCGCGATGCCGTCAGCGCGCCTTCGAGAATCTGGATGTCGAAGTAGAACGAAACGACGAACAGCAGGTTGGATGCAATCAGCGTCGCCCAGCGACGATTGCGCCATTTGTGCGAAGTCTCCTGATGCGCACGCACATGCTCGCGCGCCGCCTTGTAGTCCTCCTTGTTGGTCATGCGCTGCAACGCATGAACCTGCTGCGCGCGCGCGGTGATCTGGGCGGGCTTTTTCGGCTCGCGGCCGAACATGATCATCACTTGATCGAAGAGCCCCCTCATACCTTCCAGACCTCGCGTTGTTCGACGACGATGGCGGCCGGCTCGACCGGGCAGATCATTTCGCAGACGCCGCAGCCGACGCAAGGCTCGTGCACCACCGGCCGTTTGTGCTGCGTGCCGTCCATCGCATACGTCATTTCAATGGATATCGCGCCCTTGATCGGACATTCGCGCACGCACAGATCGCATTCCTCGACATCGTAGGGATGCTCACGCACACGGATCGGTTTCCAGCGATCGACGTCCATGTAGCGCATGCGGCCCTTGAACGCTTCGCCGCGTGCCTGTCCCTTGAAACCCTTACCCTTGACCGCGAGGCAAAGCTCGGGACGCACCAGCCGCGCCACGCCCATGCGCTCGGTCATGTTGAGCTTGTTTTCCGCATCCTTCTCTTTGGCCTTGAGGATGGGCTTGGCCGCGAGCCCCGCCCCCTCGCGCACCGATAGAAACTCCGGTTTTTCATACGTGAGCGCACCGGTCGGGCAGGCCAACACGCATTGCACGGCATCGCAGGAAAAGTCGCAGGCCTGCTCGCGCGCGTCGATGTAGGGCACGCCGACGCCGAAGCCGTCGACGAGGTCGGCCAGCTTGATCGCCTGCACCGGGCAGACCTGCACGCACTGGCCGCACTTGATGCAGGAGGCGAGAAAGTCGTGTTCGTCGAGAGACCCAGGCGGCCGCAAGCGCGACCGCTTCGCATAGACGAGCGGCAGAAAGCCCGACAACGCGGCGCCAAGCACGCCGCCGGTGAGCAGCGCCGTGCGCAGGAAGCGGCGGCGCGCTTGCTGCCTGCGCTCGCGCGACAGCGGCGGCTTTGCCGGCGTGGCGATCTTGTCGTCGGCGCCGCTCATGAGGCATGCACCGGTCTGACGAAACGCGGCTTGTCGTCCCGCAGTTGCAGTTCGGGTGTCGACAGTGGCGCCAGGCGTTCGAGAAAATCGAGCAATTCCATCACCGGCGCCGTCTTGAAAAAGCGTGCGGCGGGAATCTCTATCCATATCTGGTCGGCAAACGCGAATTGCTCGTGCGGCGTATCGCCAACCCCGTTGCCGTCGCGGTCGAATCCCAGGTAAGTGTCGAAGTAGTTGCCACTCCATTTGTTCAAACCGCCCTTGCCGCGCCCGGACTGGATCACGTCGGTCAGATTGCCCTCGAAAACGTTGTCCTTGAAAATGTTGCCGCCCATCTCCGAAGTGAAATGCACGGCGATGCCGTTGTAGGCGAAGCGATTACCGCGAAAGCGTATGGTCGTGTTCGGCTGGAAGGGCGAAAGATCGGAGCCGACGCCGGTGGCGCAGTAGATGATCTCGTTATCGAAGATGTCGGAATCGCTGGCTTCCTTGAAGCCGATGGCCATGCCGGCGGCACCGTCGGCGTGATAGAAAGTGTTGCCGCGGACATTCACCCGCTCCGTGTACATCATGTAGACGCCGACGGTATTGTCGTAGAAGCGGTTGTTCTCGACCGTGATGTCTTTGGCGAACATGAAATGCAGCGAATAACGGCTGCGGCGCCCGACGTTGTTGCGGTAGACGTTGTGGCTCGAATACCAGGCCACCATGTCGCGCGAATCGACCACCTCGTTGCCCTCGATCAGGTTGTAGTCGCTGTACCAGAGCCGCAAGGCATCGCCGCGCATCGACAGGTCGAGCGCCTTGGAACTGATGCGGTTGCCGCGCACGATGCTGTGGTTCGACTGCTTGAGGTCGATGCCGAACAGGCAGTTGTCGATTTTCAGATTCTCGATGACGGCGCGATGGCCGCGCACGTCGAGGCAGGAATCGTCGGTATCGTAAGACTCGCCCGAGCCCGTGAGGTGGAGGCCCGACAAGCGGGAATCGTCGGCTTCGAGCGAAAACACCGTGCCCTTGTCGCCGGCGTCGATGGTGACCTGGCCGCCGCCGTCGATCACCAGCGTCTTGGTCACCCGTACCGGCCCGGCATAAACGCCGGGCGGCGGCTTCAGAACGGAACCGGCCGGTGCCGCATCGACGAGTTCCTGGAAAGGCCGCAGGCCATGGATGCGCGGGTCACGCTCGCGCAAGGAATAGGCAGGTTTGGGACGATCGACATCCGCACGCGGCCCGCCGTGCGAATTCGAAAGGTCGGCGGTGCGCTCCGGCAGGTCGGTGTCGGCGCCGGTAATCAACTGACTGCCGGCCGGCCCGGCAAGCGCCAGACACAGCCCCAGCGGAATCAGCCAGCGCCCGAGTATTCTGCGCGCCATGGCGACCGTCCGCGTCAGGCGCCGTCCTGATCGCGCATCTGCTTGCGGCGCAGCAGCAGCGCCAGCATCAGGCAGACGAAGACCAGCACCAGCAGGCCATAGCCCCAATACGGGTAGGAATAGGTGGAGAACTGCGCCACCTTGCCTTCGCCGAATACCGTGGGCATGAACGGATGGACGGTAAAGGCGCCCCACGGGTGCAGATTGTGGCCGAAGAACCAGAGCCAGGCGGCGTAGGTAACGACGAAGAAAAGCGGCAGCAAGGCCGGCACCAGTGCCAGCAGCAGCGAGAAGCGGCGGAACTTCGCCACACCGGCAACGACAATGGCCATGACGACGATAAGTCCGGCGATGACGATGTTGCTCACCTTGCGCACCATGTCGCCCCAGTGACCGATCTTCTCCGGTTCGTTGAAGAAGGCGGCGGCGTCATGGACATAGCTTTCGACGTGAGCGTTGAGGTGACCAAGGGCGTATTGGTCGCCCAGCATCCAGGCGGCAACGCCGGCAAAGCCTGCCGCGAGCACCAGCAGGCGCTGCTTCTTCCTGCTCTCGGGCACCATGAAGCCAAGCAGCATGACGGCGAAGAAGCCGAAGAAGAACTTCGCCAGCGGCTTCTCCACCGGCGCGCCGGTGGAGATCGGGAACATGCCCACGTAATGGTTGATGGTGTTCATTTCATGGACGCAATCGATGCCTTCCGCGCCCTTATTAACATCCTTCTTGGCATCGAGGATGGGGTTGTAGCGCTCGACCTTTTCGTCCAGGTCCTGCTGGATGATTTCGGCCTGTGGCCGCCCGCCGCTGCCGCCGGGCGCAACGCTGCAACCGTTGTAGACGCCGTCGAAATGGAAGTGGATGCGGATACCGTCGGGAAAGGCCTCTTTCGGATAGTTGGGCGCGGTCAGCGACACCCACCAGATCGGTGCGAAATAGGCGGCGATCATGGCCACCAGTGCGATCAGGGTAAGGCCGGCAATCAATTTGTCCTGCTTGTTCTGGGCTTGCATTTTTTATCCGGTACTTGCTTTGCGGTCACAGCGGCCGCGCTGAGTCTGGTCTGCATTCCGCCCGGCGCCTGCCGGGCGGAAGATACTGCGGAGTCTACTTCTTCTTCGCGCCCGCCTTGCACATGGCGCCTGGCATCGACATGCTGGCCTGGAAGGCGGAGATGGCGACCAGTTGCTGGTCGTCGTACTTCTTGATGATCTTGACCATGTCCGGGTTGGCATTGCGGCGCTTGCCGTCGCGAATGTCGGTCATCTGGCGCAGCAGGTACTTGTAGTGCTGTCCGGCGATCACCGGATAGAACTTCTCCTTGTCACCTTCGCCGTTGGCGCCGTGACAGTTCTTGCATTCCTTCTCGTACAAATCCTTGCCCTGGGCCAGCTTCTGCTGCGTATCCGCCGGTGCCTTCCAGTCCTTGGCGGCATCGCCCGGCTTCGAGTCGTATCTGCCATGATCGACAGGAATACACAGACTCTGGATGTAGGCGGAGGCATCGGCCAACTCCTGCGGATCGGTCAGGGTCATGGCGAACGGGTACATGGTCGGGTTGTCGCGCAGCCCGGCACGAATGTCGGCCATCTGCTTGATGAGCACCGTGCTGTGCTGGCCCGCAAGCTGCGGGAAGGTGCCGTCGGAGCGACCGGCGCCCGAAGGCAGGTGGCAGGCGCCGCAAACCTCGTAGGCTTCCTTACCGGCCTTGACGTCGCCCTTCTTGTGCAGGGCTTCGATCTTCTCGCCCTCCTGGGCGTTCCACTTGTAGTCCTTGGACTCGATGCCTTCCTTCTTCGGCGCCGGAGGGCCGGCGAAGACGGTGGTCGCCACGACCAGGGACAATATCGTTACGAGCGACTTGTTCATAAATGGATTCCTTCTGCTGTGGGTGTATTTGGCGGTCTGATGTTAGCGCCCTGGAATATCAGCATACCTTGATATTCATCAATGGCGCGCCGGCGTCATTTCATCTTGGAAACGAAATCGGCGAGTTCCTTGATCTCGGCGTCGCTGACGATGACCATGACGCCTTTCATTGCCGCGCTATTGCCGTTGGCGCGCGCGCCGCTCTTGATGTCGTTCATCTGCTTTTCGATGTAGGCCTTGTTCTGGCCGGCGATCTTGGGGTAATCAGGCATCAGTGTCTTTTTGCCGTCCTTGCCGTGACAGGCGATGCAGGTTTTTTCGGCGTAGAGCTTGGCGCCGTCGGCAAACGCCGCACTGCTGAGCGCGGCGGCTATGGCCGTCGCAAATATCATTTTTGCTTGCATGGTTTTCCTTACTCCGTTTAAAACTCGGGGGTAGCGCAATTTACCGTCTACCCCCGATGTTGAGCCTTGCCTCAAATCAAGTTACTTGGCGACTTTTTTAGCGCCGTTCTGTTCGAGGAAGGTCTTGGCACGCAAGCCGAGGTCGGCGGTCTTGACCTGATACTGGAAGACCTGTTCGGCCCAGAGGTTGGCCTGCTCCCAATCCTTCTTGGCAGCAAAGCCTTCATGCTTGGCCTTCAGATCCTTGGTCTTGCCCAGTTGGTCGAATGCGTCCTCGACCATCGCCACCACTTCCGGGAAGTCCTTGAAGTTAACCGACGTGATGTACGCCACCACCGAGTCGATCACCGCCTGGGTGTCCGCCACCTTCTTCACCGTCGCCTTGTAGTCGGCTTCCGTGTAGTGCTGCGCGGCCAGCGTCGTCACCTTGCCCGGCTTCCAGCCCTTCGGCTTGACCAGCAGATAGCCTTGCATCTCCAGGTGCAGCGCCGAACAAAACTCCGTGCAGTAGTACGGATAGACGCCTTCCTTGTCGGCCTTGAACTTGACCGATACCGTCTTGCCCGGCTCGATCGAGGCATGCACGTTGAACGTCGATACCGTAAAGCCGTGCGTCTCGTCCTCGGCGCGTTCCAGGTTGGTCAGGTTGATGGTGACTTCGTCGCCCACTTCGGCTTCGATGGTCTCCGGCGTGATGTGCGAGCGGATCAGCGTGCCGAACACTTCAAGCTTGTTGCCCTTCCTGACCGTCTTCTCCTCGCCAGCTCGCACTGCCCCCGGATGCGGCTTGTCGGTGCGGCTGTCGGTGCCGACCTTGTAGCGCACGCCCGGCTTGAGCTTGTCCGCAGCAATAGCAACAGCATAGTGCGGCTCGCCCAGCGGCAGCGGCATGTCGTACAGCAACTGCATCTTGTCGCCGCTGATGTCGATCAGTTGATGGTTCTGCGGGTGCAGCGGGCCTACCGGCACGAAGCGGTCGATCGCCAGCTTGTTCAGCGCCACCAGATAACGGCCCCGCGGCGTCTCGGAATCGCCTTCCATGGTCATCAGGTGACCAATGTTGTAGTGCACCGAGAGCTTGTCGATCACCTTGCCTTCGCAGTAGTTCCACTTGGCAACCTGCGAATCGACATACACCGAGGTGTAGGCCAGGCACGGCTTGGAATCAAACTGCGTATGCAGCGGGCCAAGACCAATTCCCACCTGCTTGTCCAGCGCATCCTTCATGGCGATCACCGGAATGCCGTACGGATCCTTCGACTCGAACTTGCCGGCCTTGATCGCCGCCTGGATCTTCTCGAAGCTATACACGGAGGCATGGGTGTCGAGCTTGCCGGAGACGATGATGTACTTGCCGTCCGGCGTCACGTCGGCGCCGTGCGGGCTCTTCGACTCGGGAATCAGGAACAGGATGCCTTCCTTGATCGCGGTCTCCATCATCAGAACGTTGTGGCCGTTGATCTTCTTCGCCTTGCCTTGCTTGACAAGCTCGGCAGCCTTCTTCCAGTTGATCACATGCAGATAGTCGGTGTCCTTGGCGGAGCAGCCGGCTTCATACGGCGGACGACCCTTCTCGATACCGCCGACATAACGCTCGGCGCAGAACGAGTTGGTGAACGACCAGCCGTCGGATGGGCCTTTGCCGGCATCCGACAGATCCTGCGAGTACGGCGGAAGTTCCAGCGTGAACGACTCTTCCGGCTTGATGCGGCCTTCCTTGCGGTCGAACTTCCAGTAGGTGACGCCGCCGCGATACTTGTCGTTGAACTCTTCGAGCGGGTAGAACTTCTTGTTCTCCAGCGGGGCCGCATACTGCGCCGCTTCGATGATGTAGTCGGTGTTCGGGGTGACGAAGGCGCCGCCATGCTCGCTCTTGAACACGGGGTTGACCACGATCTGCTTGGTCTCAAAGTCGCGCAGGTCGATGACGGCAATACGCGGGTTGGCCTTGTCGTTGATGAACAGGAACTGACCGTCGTACTTGCCGTCGGTCTCGGAGATGGCCGGGTGGTGCGTGTCGCCCCAGGTGATGTCCTTGCCGTCTATCCTGCCGCCGGCCAACACCTTCTTCGACTGCTCGTCGAAACCGTAGCCCTGCCACGGTTCCGGCGTAAATACGCCGATGTACTTGAGAATCCGCATCGACGGAATCCCATACACAATCACTTGCCCGCTCTGCCCGCCCGAACTGAACGCAACAAACTCGTCGCGCTTGCCCGTCGGTACGTACGTCTTCGCCGCCGCCAGCAAATCCTGCTGACTTAAGCCCCGACTCTTCATCACGTCTTGCAGTGTGTCGGCCGACCACGCTCCCGCCGCCGCGAGACCCATCCCCGCCGCTAGCAGCAGCGGCGCGGTTCGCCTTGCCATCTTTTCCATAATGTCGCTCCTATGATGAATTCAACGACTGGTGTATTCCGCGGGCCGTTCCGGGCGACCGTTCATGCGCCGCCTGCGACAATCCGCCGCACCGCTGGCATGATGGCGTTTCCGGACGGGAAAAGAACGTCGGACGAAGCTGAATTCCAAGTGGGAAAACCTGAGGAGCTGCTAGGAAACTTCCTACCCGTCACCGTGGGAGGCGTTACTCGGGCGACGAACCCCCGTCACCGATCAGGCCATGCCTCATCGCGTAATAGATAAGTTCGGCCGAATTGGCAAGTTTCATCTTTTCGAGGATACGGGTCTTGTGGGTGCTGACGGTCTTCACGCTCAGATTGAGCCGCCGGGCAATTCCGGTAAGTCCCTCGCCGGCGGCGATGCCCTGGAATACCTGGTATTCGCGATCCGACAAGTGCGTGTGCGGCAGCGTGTCCGTGGTGAAGCCCTGGAGCATACCGGCCGCCAGCTTCTCGGCCACCGCCGGGCTGATGAACAATTGTCCGGCTGCCACTTTGCGAATCGCCGGCTCCAATTGCGATTCGGCATTGTCCTTGCAGAGGTAGCCGGACGCTCCCGCCTTGAAGGCGCGCACGGCATAGACGTCTTCCTTGTGCATGCTGAGGACGAGGATCGGCACCTTCAGATTTTCCAGCCTGATCTGCCGGATGAGTTCGATGCCGCTCCTGCCGGGCATGGAGATATCCACCACCATGGCGTCCCATTCTCCTGCACGCACCATGACCAGCGCATCGACGCTGTTGCCGGCTTCCCCGGCCACCACGATGTCGCCGGACTCGGAGAGGATATGCTTGAGTCCTGCGCGCAGGATGTCATGGTCGTCGACAATAAGTATCCTAATCACGCGCCATCGCTCCCTCCTTCACCGGCAGCCACACCGCTATGGTCGTGCCGCTACCCGGCGTGCTCGCGATCTCGAGCCGGCCACCCAACATCGTCACCCGTTCCCGCATGCCCAGCAGGCCAAAGGTCTTTCTGGATTGATCGACGACGAAACCGCGGCCATCGTCCCGCAACGACAAGCGGATGTTGCCGTCGGTCTCTTCGATTTCTATGGCAACGTCCTTGGCTCCGGCGTGGCGGGCGACATTGGTCAGCGCCTCCTGAACGATTCTGAAAATCGCCGTTGCCTTCACGCTGTCGATGTCGAATTCCTCGCGGTTCATGGCCAGGCGGCACGGAATGCCCGTGTGCGCCGAGAATTGATCGACATGGTGTTCGATCGCCGCCGCCAGCCCCAGATCGTCGAGCATGCGGGGGCGCAAGTCCTCGGAGATGCGACGTACCGAATCGACCGTCCGTTCCAACAATCTCAGCGCCGACACCATGCGGTCCATGACCGCAGGATCGAGACTGGAATACTTGGTTTTCAGCCAGCTCAGATCAATGCGTAGCGCCGTCAGCGACTGCCCCAGTTCGTCGTGAAGCTCGCGGGCGATACGGGTACGTTCCTCTTCGCGCACGGTTTGCAGAAACGCCGCCAGTTCGCGCAGTTGCAACTTCGATTCGTGCAGGCGCAGTTCCGCCTGCCGGCACTGCTCGGTACGCTCCCGCACCCGTTCCTCGAATCGCACCTGCAACCGGTGCAATTCAACATGGGTACGAACCCGCGCCAACACCTCGTCGGGCTGGTAAGGCTTGGCAATGTAGTCCACTGCACCGAGATCGAAGGCGTGTACCTTGTCCTCCGTCTCGCGTAGTGCCGAGAGAAAAATCACCGGCACATCGCGGGTGCGCGGATCCCCCTTCAGGCGACGACAGACTTCGTAGCCGTCGATGCCCGGCATACGCACGTCGAGCAGGATCAGATCCGGCGGCCTTGCCTGGGCGGAAGCGAGAGCCATCCTGCCATCCTGCGCCCGCCGCACGGAATAGCCAGCCTGGGTCAGCAGGTCGGCCAGCAGTTGCAGCGATGCGGGCGTGTCCTCGACGATGAGGACTTCGCCGGCGCTGGAACGACTGCTTACCTGATCCACGATGTTTACTCCGCTTCGGCGATGCCGAGAACATGCCAGAGACGATGGTAATCCATTGCCTCGGCCAACTGTCGCAACTTCGACGCCAACGCCGGATTCTCCCGCTCGACGCCGTCGAGCGCCATGCCGATCTGCTCGTGATTGAGCGACAGGGCGGCCCTGACCAGGTTCATGCGTTCCTCGGCGGACAAGGTTTCCAGGTCTGCGGCACCGATATCCGTCGATGCCGGCGCCGTTGCGGGCGCCGGCGTTTCGCCGCGCACGAAACCGATGTCGAGCAGGCGCTCCAGCAGGGCAAACAGATCGTCTTCGTCATAAGGCTTGCCCATGAAGTCGTCGGCCCCCGCCGCCAGGGCTTCCGGTCGGCTTTCGTTGAGGACGTTGGCGGTCAGGATGACGATTTTCGGCTGGACGATGTCGGCCTGAGCCCGGATCCGCTTCGTCGCTTCCAGGCCATCGACGGTCGGCAAGCGCCAATCCAGAAAGATGAGTTCGGGCTTGAAGACAGCAACCGTTTCCTCGATTCCTGCGCCATCCTCGGCCTCCGCCACATCGAATCCCAAGGGTTCGAGCAGGGAGCGTACCAGCAGCCGCGCGTCCGCCATGTCATCGACCACCAGAATGCGCTGGCCGCGATCCGACGGCTTGACGCCGACGACGACACCAATGTGGTCGCGCTTCGGGGCCGGCGTGTGGCAGGCCGGCACCGCAATGGCGAAGCGGAACGTCGAGCCGCGCTCCGGCGCCGACTCCACGGTAAGTTCGCCGCCCATCATTCGCACATACTCCCGGCTGATGGTAAGACCGAGGCCGGTACCGCCGTGATGGTGGCGCGTACCCGCCTGCTCGAAGGGCTTGAATATGCGCTCCAGGTCTTCCGGCGCAATACCGATGCCGGTATCGCTCACCGCAAAATGGAGCCGGATATCGCCGTTGGTCGCCGTTTCGGCGTCCACCCTGACAAGCACCTCCCCGGCCGGCGTGAACTTGATCGCGTTGGAAATCAGATTGAGCAGCACCTGGCGCAACTTCACCGCGTCGAGAAACACTGTCGGCGGCAAATTGCGGGTTTCCATGCGCAGCGACAAACCCGTTTGTTCGGCACGTACGCGCATCATGGCCACCACTTGGCGCAGCAGATCGACGACCCCCGCTTCGTCAACGACCAGCGCATCCTTGCCCGACTCTATCTTGGAAAGCTCGAGCACGTCGTTAATCAGGGTCAGCAGATGTCCGCCCGAATTGCCGATGATCTCCAGGTTGCGCTTCTGTATTTTGGAAAGCTCGGGATCCCTGTCCATCAACTGCGAAAAACCAATCACCGCATTGAGCGGCGTGCGCAATTCGTGACTCATGTTGGCAAGAAAGACCGACTTGGAACGGTTGGCGGCCTCGGCCAGGTCGAGGGCCACCGTCAATTCCTCAGTGCGCTGCGTGACCAGGTCTTCAAGGCGTTCGCGATACTTGTGCAGTTCTTCCTCGTTGCGCTTGCGCTCCGTGATGTCGGAGAAGATCGATATAAAGCGCACGATCCTCCCGTCAGTACCGCGCAGGGCCTGGATCGATATTTCCTCGGGGAACACCTCTCCCGTTTTGCGCCGGTTCCACAATTCGCCGCGCCAGTGCCCGGTCGTGGTCAACTGGCGCCAGAACTCGCGATAGAAGGCGTCGTCATGGCGTCCCGATTTGAGAATGCGCGGGGTACAGCCTATCGCCTCCTCGCGCGTGTAGCCGAAGATGCGGCAGAAGGCATCGTTCACCCAAAGGATATTGCCCTTCGCGTCGGTAATGACCGCGCCTTCGGCCATGGCCGAAAAAGCCGTCTCGTTTTCGCGCCGCTCTGCCTCCTGGCGTGCCTGCTCGATGGCACGGCGACGGGAAAAGAACCAGAAGGCATATATCGTCGTCAGACCCATGATCCAGATGCCGAGATGCCAGTACTGGATAGTCCGCCAGGTCGGTTCCTGGGCTGTCCGGTAGGCATTGAGATCGAGCGAAATCGCCGCGCCACCGCGCAAACCGCCGACCGGAACCAGAGTGTCCCGATGGCATTCCAGGCATTCCTTGTCCATGCGCATCGGGATCATCACCCGCAGCAAGCCATGGCCGCCGCCGCGCGGCAGGGCCTCCGTCACCATGTTCGCGCCCTTCTCCAGGGACTTCAGCGCGTTTGCCTCCCACTCATCGGGCGCGTTGGCGCTGTTGTGAAGTTGCAGGGAGGTCAGCCTTTCCTTGCGGCCGAATTCCTTGTTGCTGACGTTCTGGATACCCAGAAGGATGTGAATCGGTGTCAGTGCGACCAGCTTGAACGCCACCCCATCCGATCGCGAGGCAAACACCCGCTCCTGCTCGCTCAGGTCATCCACGTTGGGCGCTTTGCTCTCGTTAATGAAAATGCCGCCCATATCGGCGGCCCACTTGCGGATCGCCATGTCCTTCTTCAGGTTGGCGACGGCATCGATGCGCGCCAGTTCCTCCGCCGTCCGGTCGAGTTGCTGACGTTGCGTCCATAGCGAGAACACCACCAGTGCCGACCACATGACGACAGCCATGACCAGCGTCGTCGGGGCCACGATGGGGGACAGCATTTTTTCCTGCCGCGCCCACGGCTTATCCGCGGCCACATCGGTGCGCCCATCCGAAACTTCGTGGCCGGCTTTGTCGATCATGGGGTTCTTCTTCGCAAACACGGGCACTCCGTTTGTGCATCCGTTGCCGTGATTGTAGTCGAGTGCTGTTTTGCTTCAGACGCCACGGCGTCTGCAAAGAAATCGGGGGACGGAAATCCGTCCCCCGAAAAGCCCTACATGTCTATGCAGAAGTTACTTGGCGACTTTTTTGGCGCCGTTCTGTTCGAGGAAGGTTTTGGCACGCAAGCCGAGGTCGGCGGTCTTGACCTGATACTGGAAGACCTGTTCGGCCCAGAGGTTGGCCTGCTCCCAATCCTTCTTGGCAGCAAAGCCTTCATGCTTGGCCTTCAGATCCTTGGTCTTGCCCAGTTGGTCGAATGCGTCCTCGACCATCGCCACCACTTCCGGGAAGTCCTTGAAGTTAACCGACGTGATGTACGCCACCACCGAGTCGATCACCGCCTGGGTGTCCGCCACCTTCTTCACCGTCGCCTTGTAGTCGGCTTCCGTGTAGTGCTGCGCGGCCAGCGTCGTCACCTTGCCCGGCTTCCAGCCCTTCGGCTTGACCAGCAGATAGCCTTGCATCTCCAGGTGCAGCGCCGAACAAAACTCCGTGCAGTAGTACGGATAGACGCCTTCCTTGTCGGCCTTGAACTTGACCGATACCGTCTTGCCCGGCTCGATCGAGGCATGCACGTTGAACGTCGATACCGTAAAGCCGTGCGTCTCGTCCTCGGCGCGTTCCAGGTTGGTCAGGTTGATGGTGACTTCGTCGCCCACTTCGGCTTCGATGGTCTCCGGCGTGATGTGCGAGCGGATCAGCGTGCCGAACACTTCAAGCTTGTTGCCCTTCCTGACCGTCTTCTCCTCGCCAGCTCGCACTGCCCCCGGATGCGGCTTGTCGGTGCGGCTGTCGGTGCCGACCTTGTAGCGCACGCCCGGCTTGAGCTTGTCCGCAGCAATAGCAACAGCATAGTGCGGCTCGCCCAGCGGCAGCGGCATGTCGTACAGCAACTGCATCTTGTCGCCGCTGATGTCGATCAGTTGATGGTTCTGCGGGTGCAGCGGGCCTACCGGCACGAAGCGGTCGATCGCCAGCTTGTTCAGCGCCACCAGATAACGGCCCCGCGGCGTCTCGGAATCGCCTTCCATGGTCATCAGGTGACCAATGTTGTAGTGCACCGAGAGCTTGTCGATCACCTTGCCTTCGCAGTAGTTCCACTTGGCAACCTGCGAATCGACATACACCGAGGTGTAGGCCAGGCACGGCTTGGAATCAAACTGCGTATGCAGCGGGCCAAGACCAATTCCCACCTGCTTGTCCAGCGCATCCTTCATGGCGATCACCGGAATGCCGTACGGATCCTTCGACTCGAACTTGCCGGCCTTGATCGCCGCCTGGATCTTCTCGAAGCTATACACGGAGGCATGGGTGTCGAGCTTGCCGGAGACGATGATGTACTTGCCGTCCGGCGTCACGTCGGCGCCGTGCGGGCTCTTCGACTCGGGAATCAGGAACAGGATGCCTTCCTTGATCGCGGTCTCCATCATCAGAACGTTGTGGCCGTTGATCTTCTTCGCCTTGCCTTGCTTGACAAGCTCGGCAGCCTTCTTCCAGTTGATCACATGCAGATAGTCGGTGTCCTTGGCGGAGCAGCCGGCTTCATACGGCGGACGACCCTTCTCGATACCGCCGACATAACGCTCGGCGCAGAACGAGTTGGTGAACGACCAGCCGTCGGATGGGCCTTTGCCGGCATCCGACAGATCCTGCGAGTACGGCGGAAGTTCCAGCGTGAACGACTCTTCCGGCTTGATGCGGCCTTCCTTGCGGTCGAACTTCCAGTAGGTGACGCCGCCGCGATACTTGTCGTTGAACTCTTCGAGCGGGTAGAACTTCTTGTTCTCCAGCGGGGCCGCATACTGCGCCGCTTCGATGATGTAGTCGGTGTTCGGGGTGACGAAGGCGCCGCCATGCTCGCTCTTGAACACGGGGTTGACCACGATCTGCTTGGTCTCAAAGTCGCGCAGGTCGATGACGGCAATACGCGGGTTGGCCTTGTCGTTGATGAACAGGAACTGACCGTCGTACTTGCCGTCGGTCTCGGAGATGGCCGGGTGGTGCGTGTCGCCCCAGGTGATGTCCTTGCCGTCTATCCTGCCGCCGGCCAACACCTTCTTCGACTGCTCGTCGAAACCGTAGCCCTGCCACGGTTCCGGCGTAAATACGCCGATGTACTTGAGAATCCGCATCGACGGAATCCCATACACAATCACTTGCCCGCTCTGCCCGCCCGAACTGAACGCAACAAACTCGTCGCGCTTGCCCGTCGGTACGTACGTCTTCGCCGCCGCCAGCAAATCCTGCTGACTTAAGCCCCGACTCTTCATCACGTCTTGCAGTGTGTCGGCCGACCACGCTCCCGCCGCCGCGAGACCCATCCCCGCCGCTAGCAGCA
>OBOI01000176.1_pt1 | contig 26366 bp, 19 predicted proteins | sample 1670151 | NCBI WGS metagenome assembly OBOI01 (sample SAMEA104232303, study PRJEB22302) | sediment metagenome | biome: forest; feature: aquifer; material: sediment | place: USA | collected 2011-08-07 | depth 0.01 m | reverse complement strand
GGCAGGGTCAAGAGCTTGGTACGGATGGAGTGCATGAGGGTGGCGGTGTCGCCGCCGGGAAAGTCGGTGCGGCCCACCCCGTCGACAAACAGGGTGTCGCCGGTGAACAGGTTGGGTGGCGCGTAGAGGGCGATCCCCCCCGGGGTGTGACCCGGGGTGTGGATGACGGTGAGCTTGATCCTGCCCACCATGATGATATCGCCATCCTTGACCGTGCGATCGGCCGGCGGTGAGACGGGGAGGTTCAGCATGGAGAAGTAGGAGTTGATCTCCGGCCGGGCAATGAACCGGGCCTCCTCCTCATGGAGGACGATCTCGGCCCCGGTGGCGGCCTTCAGCGGACCATTGGCGCAGTCGTGGTCCGGATGGCCATGGGTGTTGATGATGGTCTTGATGGTCAGCCCCTCGGCCTTGGCCGCGGCCAGGATTTTCTCCGGGTTGCCGCCGGGGTCGATCACCGCCGCCATCCGGGTCTCCTCGCACCCCAGGAGGTAGCAGCAGACCCCCATGGCGCCGACGATAATTTGCTGGAGGATCATGGTATTCCTTTTTTCTGTTGTTGCCACGGGGCGACCCGGTGGGTCGCCCCGCCATCATCGGCAGAGATGGTCAGCAGTCACACTTGTTGGGGTCGCAACCACCGCCGCCGCAACCGCAGCTGCCGGCCGTGGCCAAGGTGACGGGCTTGGCGGGCTGTTGCTCCGTCAAGACATTATCGACCACGGCGCTAAAGGCCTGGATGGCCAGGCTATCCTGATCCGAGGTCAGATAGGGGGTGCCGGCGTCTCCACCCAACACCACCCGGGGGTCCATGGGCACCCGGCCCAGGAAGTTGATGCCGAAATCCTTGGCCGTGCGCTCGCCGCCGCCGCTTTTAAAGACATCCACCAGCTGGTTGCAGTGGGGGCAGATCAGGCCGCTCATGTTCTCCACCAGGCCGACGATGCGCATCTTGACATGGTGGCAGAAGTTGATGGACTTGCGGACATCGGCCAAGGCGATGTCCTGGGGGGTGGTCACCACCAAGGCCTGGGCGTCGGGGATGGTGTTGGCGATGGTCAGGGGCTCGTCACCGGTGCCGGGAGGGGCATCGATGACCAGGTAGTCCAGTTCGCCCCAATCCATGTCGGCGATGAACTGACGGATGGCCTGGATCTTCAAGGGGCCACGCCAGATGATGGGGTCGTCGCGATCCTCCATCATGTACTCCAGGGAGGTGACCTTGAGGTTCTCCGTGGCCTGGATGGGGGGGAGCAGGCCGCTGCCCTGGTGGTCGGCGTCCTGCAAGCGGTGTTCCAGGTTAAGCATGCGGCAGATGTCCGGGCCGTGCAGGTCCACATCCATCAGCCCGACTTTCAGGCCACGCTTGGCCAGGCCCAAGGCCAGGTTGACGGAGACCGTGCTCTTGCCCACCCCACCCTTGCCGCTCATCACCAGGATCTTGTGCTTGATCTTGGCCAGCGAGGTCTTGATCGCCACCTCCTGCTGGGCGATATGGGCCTGGGCCTGGGTCTGGGATGAGGACGAACCACAAGTTGGCTTCTTACTTTCACATGTACCACAAGAACTACTCATAATAGAGATACCCTCCAGCTGTTGGTGTGTGTTGATTTAGACATCAATGACAATAAATTCAATACGCTCCATGGCGATCTCCAGATAGAAGCGGGAGCCATCCTCCAGCTTAAAGACAATCCGGCGATTATCGAAGACACTGTCCTCGTCAGCGGCCATGGTGTTGGTGTTCGAGGCCTCCGGCACCAGGGAGATGCCGTTGTTGAGGGAGAGGGCCTTGGGCTGGCCGAAATAGGCGTTCAGGTCAAACTTGGCCTCCACCATACGCATGGCCCGGCCCATGATCTGGTTGGTGATCTCGCCCAAGGTGTCCGCCACCTCGGCCGAGGTCGAGTCATTGACCAACTCCTCGGCAGGCAGGCCCATGGTGAGCATGTAGTTGCGATAGATATGGAGGGCGGCGGCGGCGGAGAAGGTCAGGGCCACCAGGCCGTTATAGTCGCCGGAATACTGGACAAAGCAACCGATGTCGGGCCGGATGCTGACCCGGGGGATGCTCTGGATGGTCTTGACAAAGTTCACCGTCTTGCCAGTCCCCTTCTCCAAGGTGTTCTTGGTGGCCAGACAGAAGGCCTGGGCCACTTGATCGATCGCCAGATTGTCCATGGTGTTCCTCTCCTTAATGTGTGGGCTGCCCCAGGGGAAAGATCTTTTCGCCTGCCTTGATCGCCACTTCAACGTGGTTCTCCGGCGGCGGGATCGGACATGAAAAGTTATAGTTGTAAGCGCAGTAGGGGTTGTAGGCCAAATTAAAGTCCATCACCACCGCCTCTCCCGCAGCCGGGGCCTCCATCTCCAGATAGCGGCCGGCCCCATAGCTCTCGTGTCCTGAAGTCAGGTCGGTGAACGGCACAAACAGGGAGTTGGTGGTCGCTGCCTCGTTGCCCTTCTCCTGATAGGCAAAAAGGGTCGAGGCCTTACCCTTCAGGGTAAAATCGAGTTGCCCCAAGGTGGTGTAGACCCGTTCATGGCCGGTGGAGGTCTGGATTCTGAACTCAACCGGCTTCGGCAAGGAGTGAAAGCGGGCGGTCACCCGGTAGGCGTAATCCACCTGATAGTACTCCAAGGCCTTGAACCGCCACTGCTGATCATCCAGCAGGGGGGACTGCGGCGAGCTCTTAAAAAACCGGTCCTTATCCTTGCGCGCGGACATGACCTCTTTCTTATGCTTCAGGATCTCCACCCGATTGGGACCCGAGCCGCAGGAGACCAACCCCAGCAGCAGCCCAAACCCAAGGAGCAAGCGCCACACCCCATCCCCCTTAAAAGTTTGCAGCACCCCCTCCACCCAATAAGAGTCCCCTCCCCCCTTGCGGGGGAGGGTTAGGGTGGGGGGGAAGTTGGCCGCTACCCGGCAGCCTGTCTTCTGCCCCCACCATCGCAACCCCATCCTCAATAAATCAAAGCGCATGGCCATCAACAAACTCCTTGATCGCTTGCACCTCGGCCGGCAAGATCTCGCAACGGGTAGGCAGCCCCTGCAGGGCGGCCAGGGAGGGAGGCAAGGGCTGCTCACCAATGGCCTTAGTCACCGCGGCCCCAAACTTACCGGGGTGCGCCGTGGCCAGGCAGACCATGGGCCGCTCGCCCTTCAACTCCAGGCCGGCCTTGACCCCGACAGCGGTATGGGGGTCAAGGCAATAACCGGTGTCGCCATAAAATGCGCGGATGGTGGAGATCACCTCTTCCTCGCTCACCCGCCGGCCCTTGAAGTCCGCATGAATCCGGCCCATGGCCGCCTGATCAAAGTGGAGGCCACCCTCCCGGGCGAGGGTCTCCATGTCCTGGGCCGTGCGGCCGGCATCCTCGCCGTTTAGGTAGTAGAGATAGCGCTCAAAGTTCGAGGCCAACTGGATGTCCATGGAGGGGCTGGAGGTGGGCACCACCTGGCTGGTGGAGTAGTCCCCGGCGCCGATGAAGCGGGCCAGGATGTCGTTGTCGTTGGTGGCCAGGATCAAACCGCCGATGCGCTTCTCCCCCAGCAATCGCCGGGCGACGTAGCCGGCAAAGACATCGCCGAAGTTGCCGGTGGGCACCGAGAAGTCCACCGCCTCTGCCCCCTCGGCCTCGCACACCCGAAAATAGGCATGGACATAGTAGACCACCTGGGCCAGGATCCGCGCCCAGTTGATGGAGTTGACCGCGCCCAGGTGGTGCCGCTCCTTAAAGGGGATGTCGTTGAAGATGGTCTTGACAATGGCCTGACCGTCGTCAAAGGTCCCAAGGATGGCGATGTTGAAGACGTTGGCGTCAACCACCGAGGTCATCTGCAGCTCCTGGATGGGGCTCACCCGCTTATGGGGGTGGAGGATGAAGATGTTGATCCCCGCCTTGCCCCGCACCCCGTGGATGGCGGCGCTACCGGTGTCCCCGGAGGTGGCGCCCAGGATATTCATGGTCTCGCCCCGCTCGGCCAGCAGGTACTCGAAGAGGTTGCCCAAAAACTGCAGGGCCACGTCCTTGAAGGCCAGGGTCGGCCCGTGGAAGAGCTCCAGGATATAAACCCCACCCTTCTTGACCACGGGGGTGATCTGGGGATGGGTGAATGACCGGTAGGAACGGTCGATCAGGGCCTTAAGCGCGGGGGCCGGGATGTCGTCGATGAATTGGGACATCACGGCCAGGGCCAGCTCGGGGTAGGAGAGCCCCTGCCACTGGGCCAGAGTCTGATCATCGATCACCGGCAACCGCTCCGGGAGCAGTAGGCCACCATCGTTGGCCAAGCCCATCATCACTGCCTCTTTAAAACCAATGGCCGCAATGCGGCCGCGAGTGCTCAGGTATTGCATAGTCTGTTCGCTTTGGGTAGGGGGCGGGGTGCACAGCCAGCCGCCCAGGTTATCAGTCACGGGCCAAGGTCCACCCCCGGCCCCATGGTAAGCGCGCCCCGGGATTACGGTTGCAGCAGGGAGAACCCTTCCATCTCCGTGGGCACCTCCACCCCCATCAGGGTGAGCACCGTGGGGGCGATATCCTTCAAGGCCCCGTCCCGGCGGAGGGCGCGGCCGAGATGGCGATCATCGATCATGATGAAGGGCACCGGGTTTAGGGTGTGGGCCGTATGGGGGCCGTGGGTCAGTTCGTCATACATGGTATCGGCATTGCCATGGTCGGCGGTGATCAATACCACCCCGCCCAGGGCGGTAAAGGCCTCCACCAACTGCGCCAGGCAGCGGTCCACGGTCTCGCAGGCCTGGACCGCCGCCGCGAACTTGCCGGAGTGGCCCACCATATCGGCATTGGCAAAGTTGAGGACCACCAGACTGTAGGGGGTCTCTTTCAGGCGCTGCAACAGGGCGGTGGTCACCTCGGGGGCACTCATCTCGGGCTTTTGGTCGTAGGTGGCAACCTCCCGGGGGGAGTTGATCAACACCCGCTCCTCCAAGGGGAAGGGCGCCTCGCGGCCACCGTTGAAGAAGTAGGTGACATGGGCGTACTTCTCGGTCTCGGCGATCCTGAGTTGTCTTAATCCCTGGCCGCTGACCTCCTCGCCCAGGATACGGGTCAAGGACTGGGGCGGAAAGAGGATGGGCAGGTTGAGCCCCTTCTCGTAGCGGGTGCAGGTGACAAAGTGGGCGAGCCGGGGCCGGTTGTCCACGGCAAACTCGGCAAAGGACGGATCGGTGAAGATATGGGTCAGTTGCCTGGCCCGGTCGGCCCGGAAGTTAAAGAAGATGACGCTGTCGCCATGGGCAATGGTGGCCAGCGGTTGTCCGGCAGGGTCAACCATGACGATGGGCTTGATGAACTCATCGTTCTCGCCCTTGGCGTAGGCCACGGCAACCGCTGCCACCGGGTCCTGCTCTTGGACCCCCTCCCCTGCCACCATGGCCTGCCAGGCCAGTTGCAGGCGCTCCCAGCGTTTGTCACGATCCATGGCATAGTAGCGGCCGATCACCGTGGCGATGCGGCCGACGCCGATGGCGGCGAGCTCCTGCTGGAGATCGCTAAGGAACTGCTGGCCACTCTGGGGCGGGGTGTCGCGGCCGTCCATGAAGGCGTGGATGGCGATTTTGGAGAGCCCACGGGCCGCGGCGATGCGCACCAGGGAGTGCAGGTGTTTGACATGGCTATGCACCCCGCCATCGGAGACCAGGCCCAGCAGGTGCAGGGTCTGGTCATGGGCCAGGGTATCGTCAATGACTTGGGTGAGCACGGGATTGCTGGCCAGGTCGCCGGTCTCGATGGCGCGGTTGATGCGGGTGAAGTCCTGATAGACCACGCGGCCGGCGCCGATATTGAGATGCCCCACCTCGGAGTTACCCATCTGCCCCTCGGGCAGGCCCACGGCCCCGTTATGGGCCAACAGGGTGGTGGTGGGGTAACGGCTGGCCCAGCCATCCATGTTCGGGGTGTTGGCCATGGCCACGGCATTGGTGGCGGTCTGCTCGCCCACGCCCCAGCCGTCGAGGATGATCAACATCACCGGGGTGACGGGGGTCATGGCCGCGCCTCCTCCTTGCCCACCAGACGGGTCAGGTCGATGCGGGGGGCATCGTGCCACAACCCTTCCAGGTCATAGACCGGCCGCTCTTCATGGTAGAAGATGTGGACAATGATATCGTCAAAGTCGAGGAGGACCCAGTGGCCCTCATCCAGACCTTCGGCCTTCAGGTTACTGATCCGTTTACGGCTCATCTTCTCATCCAGGGCCGAGGCCAGCCCCTGGACATGGCGGGTGGAGCGGCCACTCATGATCAAAAAGTAGTCGGCAAATCCCGAGACCTTGCTGACGTCCATGAGCACGATATCCTCGCCCTTCTTATCCACGGCGGTTTGGTAGAGGATGGTGGCCACCTCAAGGGTGCTCTTCTCGGCAAAGGCCTTTTTCTTCTTTATCTGTGTCAAACGGTTAACCTCCAAATAGGATTCAAACGGGGACTCTTTCCAGGGGCAGCCCTACTGGGGCATGCCCGCGTCACCCCGTGACATGGTGCAAACGGCCCTTTCCTTGCCCCAGAGTGCACGCTTCGCCCCGCAGCAGGGCGTCGTCAACAGGGACAAATTAAGACTTGGACCATATATAATCCATTCGCCAGCACTTTGAAAGGCCTATGAACCGTGGTCTACCACTATTTGCTTAAACTGCTTGGAGTTTCGCTGCATGTGCTGGCCAAGGACGCCAACACATGCAACTGGTGAATATTCGGGATCCATTTGACAACGAAAGGAAGAGAGGCAACGGCCTTTCGTTATCCCGCATCAGGATAGGCGAACATGGGGCAGGAGCGGCGGAAAGGGTCGATCACTGCAACAAACTATTGTCATGGGCTCGTGGATGGGATACTTACAAAAAATCGAGGGCAGCCGCCCGGCTTTGCCCAACTTATGAAGTTGGGGGCCAAGGGCTTGCAAGCAAACAGATGCCCCTCGTTCAAACAGTATATGCAGACTTGCCAGACCCCATTTTATCGACTTCAGGAAGTACCCACCCGGGGGTGAACCATGAACGAACCAGCCAAAAAGATTGCCACCTATGACGACCTGGGCAGCCTCCCCGATACCATGGTGGGGGAGATCATTGACGGTGAAGTGATCGCCAGCCCCAGACCTTCCAGGAGTCATGGCCACACCGCCTCAATCCTTGGTGGCGAGATAGTGCCACCCTACTTTGCCGGCCGAGGCGGGCCAGGGGGATGGATCATTATTGGCGAACCGGAGATCGCTAATACCAACCAACAGGAGGAACCATGCCGGACTTAGAGCAGCTGGACCAGACCTACCACTTTATCATGGAGACCTTTATCGCCACCGGTCATGCGCCCCACTACACCGACATTGCCCATAAGTTCGCCCTTGACCCGGAGGGCGGCAAGCGGCTGTTGCATGAGCTCATGGGCCAGGGGATGGCCATGTGGTTGCACCCGGGCACGGATCTGATCGCCTCCTTTGCCCCCTTCAACAACCTGCCGACCCACTATCGGGTGACGGTGGCGGGACAACAAAAATGGTTTGCCCAATGAGGTTTCGAAGCCCTGGCGGTCGCTTGGGTCTTTGCGGGCAAGACGGTGGCAATCGATGCCCCGTGTCTCGATTGTGGCGAAGCCATGCACATCGAGATCCGTGACGGGGTCATTCATGCGCAGGAGCCGGAGGAGATCTGCGGCTATATCGACCTGCCGGTCAAGCGCTGGGCCAGCAATTGGCCCTACACCTGAAACCGTATCCACCTTTTCCGGTCGGAAAGGCATGCGCGTAATTGGTCGGAATTCCGGGAAGGGAGTGAGGAGGGGATCTTGCCCCTGGCCAAGATCTTGGCCATCATGAGCACTCCCCGTCATCGCGAGAAATTGAGTGGCCACTACATCTCCTCCGCCCCAGGCTATGCGGCGGCCTTTTGCCAACGGCTGCGAGAGGTGGCAGGGGCCTCCCCCTTTTGGGATCCAAAGACGTAGCGAGGAGTGATGCGGTGAGGGTAGCGGGGGCGCACGATGAGTTTCGTACCCTACTGGGGATTACCCGGGCGGGTCTGGCACAGGGTGAGGATGGTGTTGACCAGGGATTCTATTTGGTAGGGTTTGCAGAGCAGGGCGCTACCGGTGAACTCCTTGATCAGGGCCTCGGTCTCCTTGTCTACCCAGCCGCTGGAGAAGATCACCGGGATGTCGGGCCGAATGCGGCGCAGGGCCAGGGCCAGCTCACTGCCGCTCATGCCGGGCATGCGCAGGTCGGTGAGCAGCAGCGAAAAGGCCATGGGGGCCTTGCTGAAGGCGGCCTGGGCCTCGACCCCACTGGTGCACCCCTGAACGGTAAAACCCTCCATGGTCAAGATCGCGCCCCAGTTGTTGACATTGAGTTGTTCGTCATCCACAAACAGGATGTTGATGCCGGAGGGTGAGGGCAGGGGGGCCGTGCCTGCGGCAGCCGTGGGCGTTAAGGGCGCGGGGGACGTGGTCAACAACCCGCCGGAGGCGCTGATCACGGGCATGTCGCCGGCCGCGGCGACCGGAAAGTAGAGGACAAAGGTCGTGCCCACTCCCGGCTCACTGCTCACGGTGATGCCGCCGCCCAGGCTACGGACGATGCCATGGATGATGGCCAGTCCCAGCCCGGTGCCGCCGGCCTGACCGCGCGTGGTGAAAAAGGGCTCGAAGAGCCGGGCAAGGGTGGCCTCGTCCATGCCGCAGCCGTTGTCGTGGACGGTGAGCCGCTGATAGCGCCCTGGTGCCAACCTGTCGTCATAGGTCGGCAGGGGTGAGGCGTGATCTTCTCCCATGAGGGTAACGGTGATGCGGCCTCCGCTCTCGCCCAAGGCTTGGCCGGCGTTGACCAGAAGATTGGTCACCAACTGCCGCAACTCCTCTGCATTGGCCAAAATCGGCGTAAGCCCTTCGTCAAGGCGCGTCTCCACCGTTACCGTGGCGAAACGGCTGTCCGCGGCAAAGAGTGCTGCCGCCTCCCTGACCAGCAGGGGCAGCGCCACCGGCCCTCTCTCCTCTTGACTCTGGCGGCTGAAGCGCAGGATCTGCTGGACCAGGCCTTTAGCCCGCTCGCCGCATTGGCCAAGGACCGCCAAGGCCTGACAGAGCGGCGGCGAGGCAGGCTCGCGTCCGGCAAGTTCCAGGTTGGCGGTCATGATATGGAGGATGTTGTTGAAGTCATGGGCAATACCGGCGGCCAATGTGCCCATGGCCTCCATCTTGTGTCCGCGGCTGAGCTGGGCTTCCGCCTCTTTCCGTTCGCTGATGTCGAACTCGATCCCATCCCAACAGGTGGCACCATCGGCCAGCCTGGTGGGTGTGGACACGAAATAAGACCAGCGGATAGCGCCGCTGGGGTTCACCATCCTCACCTCCATCTTGAATGGCGACAAGCTCCTGTTGGCCTCCTCTTCCAACTGCCGGACGCGTTCCCGGTCATCCTCATGCACCCTGCCGTAAATCAGCTTGGCGTCGGCCAAGCCTTGCTCCGGGCTGATCCCGTAATAGCGCCGGACACTGTCGCTCAGGTAGGTGAACCGCCGGCTGCCATCGTGTAAGCGCAGGACCTGATAAATCATGCCGAAGATCAGGTTGTTACTAATGGCCCGCAGCCGCAGTTCATTATCCCTAAGCGCCGCTTCCGCCTGCTTGCGCTCGCTGATGTCCCTGAGCGCGGTCACCCGCGTCTTTTTCCCCTGCCAGGTCATCATCCTGGCGCGGGCTTCACAGGCCAGATGGGAACCGTCCTTGCGCAACAGAAAGTGCTCGTAGACCCCTTCAAACCCGGCCTGGACATTTCTCAAGACCAGTTCCCGCGACTGGGGGGCCACGAAATCCGTGACCGGTCGGCCAATCAACTCCCCGGGTTCCCAGCCCAGCATCTCAGCCATCTGCCGATTGCCATCAATCACCCGCCCCTCTTCAATAACCGCGATCCCCTCAAAGGTGGCGGCGCTCAGCTGCCGAAAGCGGGCGGCGTTCAGGCGTGCCGCCTCTTCCGCCTGCCGGCGTTCGGCGATCTCCCGCTCCAGGGGGATCATGGCCCGTGTCCTGAGGATTGACCACAACGACGCCCCCAACGCTGCCGTTAACAACACTGACACGGCAATGAGGCGCAGGGTGAGTTGGTTTAAGGTCTCGTCGATAAAGGAGAGATCTTTCTCCATCTCCAGCAACACCAGGGGGTGGCCCTGGGAGAGGACCTCATGGCTGGTGCGCAGGGGGAACTTACTCGGGCGTTGATCAAGGTACTCGGCCAGGACGAAGTGGTCCGGGTTCACTGCCCGGATCACCCGAATCTCCTTTTGCTCAGCGGCGAATTGGGTGAGGAAATTTCTTACGGTAATATAGTCGTGCGCCAACAGGGCCTCTCGGGATAGAGTGCCGATCAACTCCAGTTCGTGTTGGGCATGCCCCGTGGCCTCCATCGTCAACAGGGCGCGCTGATAGGAGAGGATGAGGTAATCGGCAAAGACGAGAAAGAGGAGGAGCAGGGTCATGAAACCGACCACGGCCCGACGATAGAGGAAGGCCTTGCTCTCACTCATGGGCGGCAGCGGCGCGATACATGATGCGCAGTTCCTGGTATGCCTGGTCCTCGATGGGGACCAGGGCGGTGAGATCCGTCTGCAGGGTGGACAGGATCGCTCGGCCGTTAGGGGTTGCCTGGTTTAGGGCCTGCATGGCCTTGGCCAGGGCCAGTGTCTTTTTCGACCCCAGCCGCTTGGCAGCCACAAAGAGGTGTTCCGGCAGGGGCGGGCTGATTGCCAAGGCCCGCAACCCTTCGTGCTCATAGGCCTTGAAGACCGCCTCGCGGATGGCCCCGGCATCGAAATTGCCCATGAGTACCCCCAGGGCAACATTCTGCTGGTTGGCAATATGCGCATAACTCGCCAACGATGTAATCTCCACCCCGGCTTGGTGCAGCAGCAGACGCGGAAGAAAGAAGCCCATGGTGGAGTCGGCGGAGCCAAAGGCAAAGCGCTTCCCTTTCAGGTCGGCCAGGCCATGGAGGGCGCACTCCTTTTTGACCACGATCATCCCTTGAAAGGTGGCATGGCCGTTGATGGCAAAGCCGGCAAGGATCGGCTTGGCGCCAAACCGCTCGGTCATCTCCACATAGGAGATCGGCCCCATGAAGGCCAGCTCAAGCTCCTCCTTGCCCATGCGATCGATATGCATTTGATAACTCTGGGCGATCTCCAGGGTGACAGGTTGCCCCAGCTGTTGGCCAAGGTATGCGGCCAGGGGCGAAAACTTTTTGACAAGTTCGGTGGCGGCCAGGTAAGGATAGAGACCAAGGCGCAAGGGCTCTTGGGCCAGGGCCTGGCCGGTGCGCAGGGCAAGACAAAAAGAGAGGATCAAACAAGGGATGAGGATTAGGTGGGATTTTTTCATGGTCCGGGTGACAAAAAATTTTGCTGGCTCCCCTGGTTGGTTAGCCGATAGAGTAACAGCTGTCAGTAAAACCTCCAAGATCAAACGACAGCCCAACCACCAACACAGATTACCACTTGGAGCACGATTCCCTTGATCTTTTTTCAGCGGCGACACCTTTTTTCCGCCTTCCCCCTACGCTTCACCTGCATCTTGGGCCTCGTCCTGCTGAGCCTTGCCCCTGCCGCCATGGCCAACCCGCGGTTGCCAGCCGAGATTGAGGCCGTCTTCACGTCGGCCCAGGTGCCGAGTTCGGCCATGGCCATCGTGGTCGAGAAGCTGGACGGGCCCGAGGCGGGGCAACGGCTGTTGGCACAAAATGCGGACTTGCCCATGACCCCGGCCTCGGTGATGAAACTCCTCACCACCGGCGCCGCCCTTGACCTGCTCGGTCCGGCCTTCACTTGGCTGACCGAGTTTCGCGTCACCTCCCTGCCGGTCGCCGGCGTGCTGGCGGGTCCGCTCTATCTGCTGGGCAGCGGCGCCCCCAAGCTGAGCCTGGAAGAGTTTTGGCTGTTGCTGCGCCAACTGCGCATCAAGGGTGTTCGCCACATCCAGGGCAACCTCATCATCGACCGCACCCTGTTTGCCCTTGCCCCCTACGATCCGGCCGCCTTTGACGGCAAGCCCTTGCGCCCATACAACACCGGCGCCGACGCGGCCTTGATCAACTTCCACGCCGTTCGCCTGCTCCTGACCCCCGACGAGGCCAAGCAGCAGGTGACCGTCCTTGCGGAAACGCCCTTTGCCAACCTCCGCCTGAATAACCGCTTGCAATTGGTGCAGGGCGAGTGCGGCGACTGGTTGGAGAGGGTCCAGGTCCAGGCCGCGGGCACGGCCCTGGAACTCTCCGGCACCTACCCCCAAAGCTGCGGCGAACACCATCTCGACCTCTCCCCCTTTACCAGTGACGCCCAGGTCGAAGGTCTCTTCCGCGCCCTGTGGGACGAGCTCGGCGGCACCCTGGACGGCACGGTGGAGAGCGGGGTTGCCCCTGCCGACAGCGTGGTCATTGCCGCGCAGGGGTCGCAACCCTTGGCCGAGGCCGTGCGTGACATCAACAAGTTCAGTAACAACGTCATGGCACGCCAACTCTTTCTCGCCCTCTCCGCCGAGCCGCCGCCCGCCACCTACGAAAAGAGCTCGGCCCGCTTAAAGGCTTGGCTTGCCGCCCGAGGCATCGTTGCCCCCGAACTGATCATCGACAACGGGGCCGGGCTGTCGCGCACGGACCGGGTCAGCGCCAACACCCTGGCCGCCCTCCTCCGCACCATCTGGAAGAGCCCGACCATGCCGGAGATGATGGCCTCCTTGCCCATTTTCGGGGTGGACGGCACCATGAAACATGGTGGTCATGACAATGGGCCTGAATACTGCACCTGCCAGGGTCTTGCTCATCTCAAGAGCGGATCCATTGACGGGGTCCGCGCCTTGGCCGGTTACCTCCTTGACCGCCAGGGCGGGCGCTGGCTCCTGGTCACCCTGGTGAACCACGCCAACGCCGCCCGTGCCAAACAGGGGATGGACCGGCTGGTGCAGTGGGTGATCTGCCGCGAGCAAGGGGAAACTTCCCACACCGTTGACGCCAGGTAAGGGTGAATACACCATGACGGTACTGGTAAAATCAATTATATCCCGTTAACCCATCAGCAACATCCCCAGCAAGTTCATTGAACAAACCGCTTTCGAGGTGCCCACGTGAAGAAACTTTTATTGCTCATCATCGGTATGGCCTTATGGCCGCAACCCTCTCCTCTCCAGGCCGCGGTTATCGATGCCCCCCATACCCAGGCCGGCGGGGTCTCCTGCGGCAACTGCCACTCCTACTCGCTATGGTGGCAGTTTTCCCCCTCCGATAGCGCGGCCAACCGGGCGAATATCGTGGAAGCGCTGTGTGCCACCTGCCATGACGGCAGCGGTGCCGCGCCAACAGCGATCACCCACTCCAGTGCCGCCTTAGGCAGCTTTCACCGCACCGACATCCTGCCCCCGGAGGGGTGGGCGCGCACCTGTACCGACTGTCATGACCCCCACTTCCAACAACAGCTACGGGGCTGGGCCGGTGACCCGTCCGTGCCGGATACCGAACTCTATCTGGCCCAGGGGACCATCACCTCCTTGCAGGGCAACGGCAGCACCGTGGTCTACACCCTGGATCCGGCCAAGAGCAAACCGGCCTGGGCCGACCCGGCCGACTGGACAGCGAAGACCGGCCCGGGCCGGGGCTTGGTGCTGGTGGTCAGTGCCAACAATCAGGAGAACACCTATCAGCTGGTTGCCGCGGTTGAGGACACGCAAACACCCGGCAGCGGTACCATGACCGTGCGGGGCACCATCGACTCTGCCTTTATCGGCCAAGGGTTTGGACTGATCTACGGACAACTGATCAAGAAGCAGATTGCCGTTGATCCTGACCGGGACGGCCTCTTTGTCCCGACGGCCGTCAAGTTCCTTGACGGCAGGGGCGGCTTTGTCGATGACAACGGGGCCGATGGCACCACCGGCATCTGTCAGGTCTGCCACAGCCAGACCCTGCACTTCCTGGCGGATGGCACGCCCGACACCCATGCCGATATCCTGGGGGCGAACAACGCCGCCACCCTGCGCTGCACCATCTGTCATGCCCACAGTGTCGCCTTTGGCCACGGCAGTGATGGCGGTTCGGCCTGCGTGGGCTGTCACAACGATCAGAAAGCGAATGGCGACGGCACCTTCACCTATTCCAAGCATGAAGAGCATCTCCACCTGGAGTTGAAGTGCACGAACTGCCATGACACCGCCCAGATGCGTGATGGCGGCGGCGCAGTGATGCTCTCCGATGCAAACCATCTCGCCACCACCGCGGTATGCGGCAAGTGCCACCACGACGGAACCGACCTGACCCCAGTTGACGGCAACAACCCGCCCAACGTGGGCAACACCCTCCCCGACCTTGGCCTGCAGGCCCTGAAGACCGGCTGGGGGGACCTGGGCTACAGCTTCCCCTGTAACGGCTGCCACAATCTGCCCCCCTCCTATGCCACCACCCCGGCCAAGGCCAATAGCCATGCCGCCCACAACAACAGCGGCTTTACCTGTGACACCTGCCACTACGCCACCACCACCGACGGCTCCACCCTGATTGGCGCGGGGGCCGCCACCGGCTCCGGCGGCCACACCAATAACCAGTACGATGTGGTGGCCAAGCCCGGGCTGACCCTCACCTATGACCCGGCCACCCACAGCTGCGCGGGCGTCTCCGTCTCCTGCCACGGTACCACCCAACCCACCTGGGGAGAGACCCTGACCTGTACCGATTGTCATCTGGCCGCCGCTGACGTGGATGATTTCCAAAAAAATCAGACCCTGGCCAAGATCGATGGGGCACAATGGGTGGCCACCGGTCATGGCCGGCCCAGCAGCGAGCACTATGGCGCTCTGGTCCCGGGCGATGGTATCGGCAACCCCGGTGCCGGCCTCGCCTGCGCCTACTGTCACGACAAAAACGTGGGCCACTTCAATGCCACCAACCCCTTGCGCCTGGCGAACTTCACCCCGGAGGAGCCCAACCGTGTCTGCTGGGTCTGCCACCAGAGCGGCTCCACCGGCTATGACCCCGACCCCAGCGATGCCATCCCGGCCATCAACAGCTCCCTGGCCGCCAAGGTGGACAGCTACCACGAGTTTCTCCCCGGCGCCGGGGGGCAGTTCTGCTGGGACTGCCATGACCCCCACGGCGACTCCAATCTCAAGATGGTGCACGACCAGGTGGCCATCACCTCCAAGGGGGGTACCGGCGAGCCTTTGCAGGTCAGCGCCCAGGTTGATTTTACCGACCGGGGCAGTGGCAACACGGGGTATGCCAAATCCGCCGCGCCGTTCAACGGCATCTGCAACGTCTGCCACGCCGTGCCCCTGCGCTACGACCACCCCTTCCACTACACCAAGACCGCGGGCGATGGCCATGGCATCAATGACCCCGAAGGCCGCAAGTGCACCGATTGCCACAACCATACCGGCGTGCTCGACCAACAGAGCGGGGTGGCCAACGAAAAGGCCGCCTTCTCCGAAGGGACCTGCTTGAACTGCCATGACACCGTGCAAAACGGCACCTACGCCACCCGCCGCGCCATTGGACCGGAGTTCCCGGCCCTGACCGAGAGCAATGGCAGCGCCCATGGCCATTTCGGCAAGGACCTGGACTTCATCGACTGCCGGGTCTGCCACGACATGTCGGACCACATGAGCGGCCAGATCGTGTTGATCGACGGCGACTGGGATGTCCTCTACCGCGGCGCCAACGTCAACACCCTGGAGGCCATCAACTCCATGGAGCACCAGTTCGACGACATCTCGGACTTCTGCATGTCATGCCACGATACCGACGGCGCCACCAGGCTGCCGAATCCCAAGGACCCCTTTGCCAACGGTAATGCCCCGCCCGACGTGGCCACCCGCTTCAAGGGATCGCTGAACGTGGCCGAGGTCTATGGTGATATCGGCATGGGCTCGGAAGGGACAGGGAGGATGGTCTTGAGTCATCACCCCTTGAGTCGCGACGATCAGAACAAGACCGGGGCCAAGGTTGAGTGCACCAACTGCCACGGCGCCCACAGCGCCTCGGCCACGCAAAAGCTCGCTGACCCGCAGAACACGGCCGCGCCTTGGACCGGCACCCTGAACACCTTCTGCCTCTCCTGCCACGCCGGCGGCAGCGACGCCACCCACCCAGGCTTCCCGGCCAATGTCACGGGGCCGGTCAAGAATTGGTACAACACCCCGGGCTCCGCCTGTGACAGCGACGGCGACCCTCTCACCGTGGAGGTCTATGACTGTAGCGACAACTGTGTCCTGCAAGCCACGGCCACCTCGTTTACCGGCGACAATTTCTGCGATGACGGTTACGCTTACTCCTACGCCTCCGTCCCCGTGGATCTGCGCTGCGATGCCTTTAACAACGACGGCGGCGACTGCGGGCCTGTGGTGCTGAACAGCGGCTACTCCATCCTGGCCGGCATCGACCAGTGCACCACTTACTCCCAGGCCCCGTGGCATGTGGACATGACCTGGTCCAACGAACCCCACGGCGGCGGCAGCAAGCGCACCTGGCCGGGATACGCCCAAGAGCCGCCGGTCCCCATGTATGAGCTCAATTGCATCGTCTGTCACGACCCCCACGGCTCCTACACGCCGACCCACAAGACCGGCAACCCCTACATGATCCGCGATGTGGTGGATGGCACCCCCTATGTTGACGATGGCAGCAGGCGCCTGGGGAGTCAGGTGTTGGGGTGTACCGACCCCGCCACCTCGCCACCGACCTGCGAGAAGTTCGGCACGAAAGGCTCGGTGGTCATCTATGCCCCGGCCCATTTTGGCGACCCGCAGCAGCGCAGCGGCTGGACCAGCTTCTGTAGTAAATGCCATGCCAACTGGGTCAACGCCACCCTGTCGCCGGCGCACTCTTTAAACAACGGCTCCAACTCCTGCCTCACCTGCCACGCCCATGGCGCGAAGATGGGTAACGATGACTATCTTGATTACGACAACGCTGTTTGGTGTCCGTAAAGCGTACCCCCCTCTACCGTTGTTACCCGTTCAGGCCCTGGCCTGAACGGGTAACAACACCTCCCGGCCATGCGGACGACTCTTTGGTGGCTTCGTCAGCTGGGTTCGCTTAATGGCCGACCAGTGAGCGCAATGGCGAGTCTAGCACCCCTCCACTGCCTTTTTCGCCTGCTTGACGTGGCAGCCAGTACAGGCGGTTGGCCCGCTCTTGCCCTCATAGCCGGCCTGGTGACACTCTTTACAGCGGGCGTGAAAGACATCCTTTGATGTTTGCAACTCCTTATTGGCAAAGGTGCTGTTGTGGCAGCTGATGCAGTTGAGCCCCTTGGCCTCCGGCAGGGCGGCAATGGCCTCGGCCGTCAACGGTTTGTGGTCGCCGTCATGGTGACAGCTGCCGCAGGCCACTCCCAACCGCACATGGGTGGGGTGGCTAAAATGCGCGGGCTTCTTGCCATCAATGATGATCTCCTGCTCCGGTCCCTGCAGCGGGCCAGCACCCGAGGTGGAGATGGTTCCCAAACCCAGGGTCAAGGCAACAGCCAACATGGTCCCAGCGATCATAATTCTCTTCTTCATGGTCATTCCTCCAGCATACGATTTTGCTTGCAAACAGGTGAGCGCCTATGAACCCCACCACGGGATTCGTCCTTTAGCCGCAACATAGTCCCGATGATGGGCAAGGCATAGCCGACATGACCCGACACGGGAGCCGACATGGCCTGATGTCGACCCGACATCCTCAAACCACGGGGCTTGCCCATAGGAAAAAGCCCTTGCCCCGTTGGCCATGGAGGCAAAGAGCGCCAAAAAGATCCGCCTAGGCCGCTTTCAATTTGAATCTGGCGTAGAGAACAGGTATACCTGATACAGTTGCGGGCAAGAATTGCCGGTTTCGCAAAAAACCCTCAACCGCCGCTGGCACGCCTGGTAACACCTTGAAATTGCATTGGCAGATGCTCCGCTTCACGACTTTTCGCGAGACTATCAGAATTCTCACTCTCTCTTTTTGTGTTGCGCAAGGTCATTCTACTCCCTCACGGTTCTCTCATGGATAAGACCGCCCTCCCCCCTGCCGTGACTATCGGCCCCGGCACCGTCCCCATGGCCAGAATTGATGGCGGAGGCATCCGCCGGCTGCGGGAGAGTAAGGGGCTGACCCAGCTCTACCTGTCCACCTTTATCGGGGTGACCACCGACACCATCTCGCGCTGGGAGAATCGCCGCTACCCCTCCATCAAGCTGGAAAATGCCGAAAAGCTGGCCCAGGCCTTGGAGGTTACGCTTGCCACCATTCTGGAGCTTACCCCCAGCGATCTCCACCCTGGCCAAGATGACCAGGAGCCGGATACCGATGAACCGCCCTTGCCCATGGCAACTCCCCAGCCCGCGGCCACGGGCGATACCATCGCCACTCAGGGAAGCCCCCGCCGCCGATCCATCCTCCCCTGGCTGCTGCCCCTTCTCCTGCTGCTCATCCTGGGTGCTCTCGCCTGGTGGCGGAGCAAACACGCCCCTCCGGCCATGACCGTGACCGCGAAACGGATTCTGCCGGACCATATCCCGGCCGGTCAGACCTTTCCGGTATTGATTCGGGTCACCACCAGCCAGCAGGGAGCGGTGGCCTTGATCCTGAAAGAGACCATCCCGCCCGGATGCGTGGTGGTGAACGCCGAGCCCCCCTTGACCTCGACTGTTGCCAACAGCGGTCTCTTAAAGTGGGTCAGCCGTACCGACCACGGGCAGACCCTCTTTGCCTACCTGCTCCGCGCCCCGGTCAAGGGGAATGATGGCGACTCGCTTACCTTTAGCGGCGGAGTCACCTTGAACCAGGCGGAACAGGCCCAGGCGGAGATCACCGGCGCCACGGCCATGACCATCGCCCCATACCACTGGGCAGACATGGACCGCGACCAAGTGATTGACGACGAGGAGATCCTGGCGGTCTACGATCAGTACGGCACCTTGGCGCAACTGGATTTTGACCGGGATCTCATCGACGGCATCTGGGCCAGCAAGGGCTATGTCTGGAATGGGAAGACGGGAAAGTACGTGGCGGAAAAATAAGGATCATCGACGCCAGGGGCCGAGGGATAGGGATCAGGCCTTACCGGTGATTCAATGAGTTGAGGAGGAGCCAAGCCATGACGACAGCACCCCACGGCAGTACGCAACCGATAACCATCTCTCGCTTCAGCTGCCTGCTCTTGCTGCTGCTCCTGGAGATAGCGGAGCGAGGGTGGGCCACCCCGCTGGTGACGGCGAGCTACGTGCGCCTGGGGGGCCAGGAGATTGCCATCGAAATTGTGACCAACGCCCCGCCGCCTCCCAGCCTCATCGTTTTGCAGAATCTACCGCCGGGGGTCTCGGTGATCCGTGCCCAACCGGCGACCAGCAGCGTCAACAGCGCCAAGGGTGAGGCCAAGTGGCTGCTCAGCGGGGTGAAGCCCGGCACCCTTGCCGTCCTCATGACCCTAGACCAAGCGGTTACCAGCAGCCAAATCTCCGGCGATATCCGTTACCGTGACCCCGCAAGCGGCAGGATGGTTACCCTCCCCATTGCCAAACCATGATTGTCGGTTTCGCAAAAACCGCCCAACCGATGCCGGCGCACCGTGTAATTAATTGATAGTATGTAGGCGGATAGCGAGTATTTAGACTTTTGCGATTCCATCAACAATGCCATGGAAAATTTCCTTGCCACCATCAGCTGCCTGTTGATCGGCATGGCCATCAGACGGCTCCCCGACTTCCCCGAGGAGAGCGGCAATGTCTTGAACCTCTTTGTCATCTATATCTCGCTGCCCGCCCTGGTGCTGCTTAAAATTCCGGAACTGGTCTTCTCACGGAACCTGCTGGTGCCGGCACTCATGCCCTGGGTGATGCTGGCGGTATCCTGCGCCATCATCCTCATCCTTGCTCGGCTCCTGCACTGGCAGCGGGCCACCACCGGCTGCCTGCTGTTGTTGATCCCCTTGGGCAACACCTCATTTTTGGGCATCCCCATGGTCAAGGCCTTTTTTGGCGATCAGGCCATCCCCTTCGCGGTCTTGTATGACCAACTCGGCTCCTTCCTGGCCTTGGCCACCTATGGCTCCTTGGTCTTGGCCCTGTATGGCTCCGGGGGGAGCAGACCGACCGTGGCCGGGGTGGTTAAAAAGGTCCTCTCGTTTCCGCCGTTTATCGCCCTGATCCTGGCCTTGCTGTTGCGAACCGTGGCCTACCCGGCCATGGCGGTCAATCTCTTAAAGATCCTCGCCGCCACCCTGGTGCCCCTGGTCATGATTGCCGTGGGCTTCAAACTCAGCTTACGTCTCGACAAGGAGGTCACCGCCCAACTGGGCATCGGCCTCGCCATCAAACTGATCGTTGCCCCCTTAATCGCCCTGGTGCTGTGCAAGATCGGCGGACTGACGGGGACGGCGGTCAAGGTCTCCATCTTTGAGGCCGGCATGCCGCCCATGGTCTCCGCCGGGGCCTTGGCCATTCTGGCCAATCTCTCACCGCAACTCACCGCCGCGCTGGTGGGCATCGGCATTCTCTTGAGTTTTATCTCCCTCCCCCTGCTCTACCAACTGCTCTAACGCTCGCCCCTTGCCTAGCGGATCAAACGATGCCTGGGGGCGTCGTCAGATCGCCCCACCAACAAAAAGGTGCGCCATCCTGGGCAGTACCTTTTCCCTTACACCCCTTCAGCCACTCGTCTCACCCACCTGATCAGTGACCGCCCTCCTAGATCTCGATCTGCCTGCCGATCTCGACCACCCGTTGCAGGGGGATGCCGAAGAAGGAGACTGCATTCCAGGCATTTCGCGACATCAGGGCAAAGAGGTGTTTGCGCGGGCGCCACATCCCCCCGGCCTGCCGACCGGCCAGGATGGTCTCCCGCCCCAGAAAGAAGGTGGTGCGGTCGATGGGCATGCGCAGACCCCGTTCCGCGGCCAAACGGGCGATCTCCGGCACACTGGGGGTCTCCATGAAACCATAGTGGGCGATAAGGCGGTGGAAGCCGTTGCCCAAGGGGATGATCGCCAGCCGCTCCTCGGGCTCTACCTGTGGGGTCTCGGCGGCAACGATGGAGAGGATGATGACCAGGGTGTGCAGCACCTTGTTGTGCTCAAAGTGATGGATAAGGGCGGAGGGGGTGCCGAAGGGCGAGACCGTCATGAACACGGCGGTCCCCGGCACTCGGTGGGGGGACTTCAACTGGAGGTGGTCGAGGAACTGGTCCACGGGCAGGGCGGCGGCGGAGAGCTTGGCCGCCGTGATCGCCCTGCCGTCCCGCCAAGTCAGCAGACAGACCAGGATGGTGAAGGCGAGAAGCAGGGTGAACCAGCCCCCGTCGACAATCTTTAAGAGATTGGCACCGAGAAAGGCCAGATCAAAGCTGAGAAAGAGGGCCAGCAAGGGTGCCCCTTTCCACAGCGGCCAACGCCAGCGGTGGTGAAGCACGGCAAAATAGAGCAGCGAGGTGATGGCCATGGTGGCGGTGACCGCGATGCCGTAAGCGGCGGCTAAGCGGCTCGACTCGCGGAAGGCCAAGACCACGGTCAGACAGCCGACCATAATCGCCAGGTTGAGGCCGGGGAGATAGATCTGGCCCTTGGTCTGCTCCGAGGTGTGGATGATGCGCATCCTGGGGCAGAAGCCCAGTTGTATCGCCTGCTGGGTGAGAGAGTAGATGCCGGTGATCATGGCCTGGGAGGCGATCACCGAGGCCATGGTGGCCAGGGCGACCATGGGATAGAGCAAGGGCTCGGGGACCATGGCGTAAAACGGGTTGCCGGCCGCGGCCGGGTTGGCCAGGAGCAAGGCGCCTTGCCCAAAGTAGTTCAACAGCAGCGCGGGCATGACCATCACGTACCAGGAGAGCTTGATGGGACGCAGGCCAAAGTGCCCCATATCGGCATAGAGGGCCTCGCCGCCGGTGATGCACAGCACCACCGCCCCCAGCACCACCATGCCGTGGAGGCGGTTGGTGATAAAGAAACGGACGGCATGAAGCGGACTCACGGCCCCCAGGATGGTGGGGTGGTGGATGATGTGGGTGATCCCCAGGCCGGCGAGGGCGAAAAACCAGATGACCATGATCGGCCCAAAGACCTTGCCGATGGTCTCGGTACCATGGCGCTGGGCCATGAACAGCGCCAAGAGGATGCCGCAGGTAATGGGCAGCACGAAACGGGTGGCCGCCGCGGTGGCCACGCTCAGCCCCTCCACTGCCGACAGCACCGAGATGGCGGGGGTGATGATGCCATCGCCATAGAGCAGGGCTGCGCCAAAGATGGCCCCCACGGAGAGCAGGGCCATGCCCTTGCCTCTCTTGTTGCCGTGGGGAGAACCGAGCAGGGCCAGCAGGGCAAAGATGCCGCCCTCGCCCTTGTTGTTGGCCACCATGATGAAGGTGACATACTTGACACTGACCACCATGGTCAGGGACCAGAAGATCAGGGAGAGGACCCCCTTGACATTGGCCTCGTTCAAGGCCATGGCGTGTAGTCCATGGAAACACTCTTTAACGGCATACAGCGGGCTGGTACCGATATCGCCGTAGATGACGCCGAGGGCGGCCAGGGCGAGACCGAAGTTTGTGGTGCAGGGGGACAAAGGCAGATGAGGAGCAAGGGGGGCCACAGGGCAATCTGGGCCAACGGCAAGCGGGGCGGGTGACATGGTGTAAAACCTTCATGAATGAGGACGGGAGGCGCCTCCATTCGGAGATGGCTTCCCCTTCGACGCTTACGAGGTTAGCTGTCGGGCTCGGGCCGAAGAGATTGACCTACGCCGATGATCCGGCGATTCGCCCCAGTAAGGTGGGTCCCCCGTTCCCGTCCACCCGGACGGGACTCAGCACTCCGCGAGGCCTGCTCAGTGTGCCAAGGAGTACGGCACACCACGGCATAACTCCCGTTCGGATCGACAGCATATACCACAATTGTCAGCGGTCGAAAAGAGAATTCACGGCAACACCGTGAGCCCCCTTCCCCGGTGAGCGGTAAACGACCGCCAGTTCAGGGAAGGGGGCTCCTTTCCGGCCCATGGCCGGCGTTCCTCCCACGGAAAATTCGCCCTCCCTCAGCATCTCAGTTTGACATCTGTATTCACTAAGGTATAATCCCTGGCGTTTAGAAATTATCCGTTGTAACTCCTCGGCATCTCGTGTAATGATGGGCTCTCACGCCATAATCGCCTCTCGGCGGTGGCGCCATGCCCACCACTGAACAAAGGAAAAATCATGAACAAGTCCCTGCGCTGGAAACTTATCCTCCTCTGCTTCGTCACCATCTTTTCGGCGATCAGCATCGTCCCCTCCTTCTCCGACAAGGTCCCGGATTGGTGGAAGAAGTACTTTGCGCCGGCAGGCCTGAAACTCGGTCTCGACCTCCAGGGCGGCATGCATTTGGTCCTTAAGGTGGACCTGAAAAAGGCCGTTGAGAACTCCCTGGATTTCGCGGCCCAGGACCTGAAAGAGGCCCTGCTGGAGAAGCAGATCTCGGTGGTCAAGACCAAGGCCCCCCAGGCCGACAAAGTGGTCTTTACCCTGCCCAACAAGGGCGCCATGTCCCAGATCAAGGAGTTGATCAAGGGCGACACCTTCGCCAACCTGGAGATTGAGGTACGCGAAGAGGAGGGCTCTTTCCCTCGCCTCATCCTGGGCCTGAAGCAGGAGCGGGTCGACTTCATCAAGAAAAACGCCGTCAGTCAGTCCCTGGAGATCATCAGAAACCGCATCGACCAGTTCGGGGTGGCGGAACCGATCATCATCCGTCAAGGCGAGGATGAGATCGTGGTCCAGCTGCCCGGGGTCAAGGACGCCTCCCGGGCCTTGAGCCTGATCGGCCAGACCGCCCAACTCGAGTTCAAGATGGTGGTGGACAACAACGGCGGCCTGGACCTGAACACCCTGGTCAACAAGGCCATCAGCGAGGGCAAGTGGCAACACGGCCAGGATCTCAAGAAGCTGAACATGGCCTTGAGCAGCTCCCTGCCGCCGGACACCCAGGTCTACTTCGAGACCAACAAGGACCCCCAGACCCAGGTCGAGACCACCACCCCGCTCTTGATCCAGAACCAGGTGATGATGAGCGGCGACATGGTGGCCGATGCCCAGGTGCGGGTGGGCGGCACCTTTAACGAACCTTACGTCACCCTGGACTTGACCGGCCACGGCGGCAAGGTCTTTGGCCAGGTCACCGAGAAAAACGTCAACAAGCGGTTCGCCATCATCCTGGACGGCAATGTCAAGTCCGCCCCGGTGATTCGCGAGAAGATCATGGGCGGCTCGGCCCAGATCTCCGGCAACTTCGCCTACGAGGAGGCCACCGACCTGGCCATCGTGCTGCGTATCGGCGCCCTGCCCGCCCCGGTGGAGATCATCCACAACCTGACCGTGGGCGCCTCCCTGGGCCGTGACTCCATCGAAAAGGGCCTGGCCTCCGGTATCTTGGGCACGGTCCTGGTCATCGTCTTCATGCTGATCTACTACCGCAGTGGCGGTATCATTGCTTGCGGGACCATGTTCCTGAATATCCTCCTGATCATTGCCGGGCTGGCCTTCATGAACGCCACCCTGACCATGCCCGGCATCGCCGGCATCATCCTCTCCATCGGCATGGCGGTGGACTCCAACATCCTGATTTTCGAGCGCATGCGCGAGGAGTTCGCCCTGGGCAAATCGCTTCGCTCCGGCATTGATGCCGGCTATGACAAGGCCTTGGCGGCTATAGTCGACGGCCATGTCACCACCCTGGTGACCGCCATCGCCCTCTTCCTGTTCGGCACCGGCCCGATCAAGGGGTTCGCGGTTACCCTCTCCTTCGGCGTCGCCTTCAACCTGTTCACCACCCTGTTCGGCTCCAAGCTGATCTATGACATCCTGACCAGCACCAGAAAGATGAAGCCGATGAAGTTTTTGCAGTTCATCAACAAACCCAATATCGACTATATGCGGCTGCGCAAGTTCGCCTTCACCTGCTCCCTTCTCTTGTCCTTGCTTGGCGTGGTCGCCATTATTCAGATCATCCGTGGTCAAGCCAATCTGGGCATCGACTTCTCCGGCGGCTCCATGATCCAGTACAGCGCCGGCAAGCCCTTTGACCTCGACAACGTCCGTTCGGCCCTGAAGAAACATGACCTGGGCGAGTTGGACCTGCAGCAGGTGACCAATGACAATCAGCTCATCGTCAAGTTCAAAAAGTCCACCGAGAAGGTGGAGAACATGGCCGACAAGATCACCAAGGCCCTGAACACCGAGTTGCCAGAGGCGGGTCTGGTCGTGGAGAGCACCTTCGAGATCGGCTCCTCGGTCAGCGACGCCCTGCGGACCAAAGCGGGCCAGGCCATCCTGATCTCCATGCTCGGGGTCATGCTCTACCTGGCAGTCCGTTTCAACACCCGCTTCGGGGTAGCGGCGGCGATTGCCACCTTCCACGACATCCTGATCGTCCTTGGTATCTGTTATCTCTTCAATATCGAGATCACCCTGCTCGTGGTCACCGCCCTGTTGACCCTGGCCGGCTACTCCTTGAACGACACGGTCATCATCTTTGACCGGATTAGAGAGAACCTCCACCGCCCGGGCCATGACAGCAAACTCACCAACGTCATCAACAACAGCATCAACGAGGTGCTGTCGCGGACCATCGTCAACTCATTGACCACCTTTTTGACGGTCATGTCTCTCTTTTTCCTGGGCGGTATCGTTGTTCACGACTTCTCCCTCATCCTGCTGATCGGCTTCATCACCGGTGCCTACTCCTCCGTCTTCATTGCCGCTCCCATCCTGTGCCTATGGGAAAAAAAGGAGACCGCCTGATCAGTGGTCACCCTAGCTGACCACACTCCCTTCCAGGGCGAAAGCAGATCCTTCCTGATCGGCGAGGGCGAGACCAGCGTCACCCCGGTAGCGTTCGCGGAGAGCTTCAACTTCCGCTGCCATGCCGGGGTCACCTGTTTTACCGAGTGCTGCCGGGAACTGGAGTTGAGCCTCCCCCCCTATGATGTGGCCCGCTTGCGCATGGCGCTGGGGCAAAGCTCCAAGGAGTTTCTTGCTGAGTATGCGGTCATCGAATTCACCGCCGAGGACCTCTACCCCAAGGTCTATCTGGCCATGGTCGATGACGGCCGGGCCAGCTGTCCCTTTGTCACCCCCACCGGTTGCCGGGTCTATGACGACCGCCCAGCCGCCTGCCGTACCTACCCCCTGGCCCGTGGCGCCTCCCGCCAGACCAACAACGAGGTGCGGGAGCAGTTCGTGATCATCCGTGAAGCGCACTGCCAGGGGTTTGCTGAACAGCGCGGCCAGACAGTGAGGGAGTGGCTGCATGAGCAGGAGCTGGACGGCTACAATCGCTCTAACGATCTCATCCTCCCCCTGTTGATGGATGCGGA
>OBOI01000175.1_pt1 | contig 26428 bp, 11 predicted proteins | sample 1670151 | NCBI WGS metagenome assembly OBOI01 (sample SAMEA104232303, study PRJEB22302) | sediment metagenome | biome: forest; feature: aquifer; material: sediment | place: USA | collected 2011-08-07 | depth 0.01 m | reverse complement strand
GTTGGCATGACGGGTGGCATGGCGGTTGGCATGGCGGTTGGCGTGGTGAGTGGCGGGGCGGCCAACGTGGCGGGTGGTGTAGCGGTTGGCGTCGGATTTATCGGCGGTTACTTCCGCCTGTTCCTCTTTCCACTGGAGACCATCTTGCAGCAAGTGCTCCACTGGCAGGGACTCACCAATCCGCAACGGACCTTGCGCTTCTCACCGATCCTATTTCATGAATTGAGCTTCATCCCTCTCCCCTTTCTCGCAGTCCACATCGTGGCCACCGCCGAGAAAGACCCTGGCTTGGCCGGCCGCGTCATCAAAGCCTGCCAGCGCTCCCCCGGCCAGCACCGGGTAGGCGCACGCGCCCTGGCCGAACTCCAAGCCCGGGAACTGGAGGCCCTGCTCTTGTCCCGGAGTTTCCGGGAGGTCGTTGCACTAGACGGCCGCTGGCTACCAGCCAAGGAGACGGACTCCCCCCTGCTCCGGTCTATGTCCGATGCGGCCCGCTATCTGTTGGCGGCCGGGGAGGCGGCCTCACCCCATGTGGCCGTGCAGCACCTCGCAGCCGCCGGTAAGCAGTTGCACGGATTGGCGAACCAGATCATCCTTTCCAAGGAGGTGCTGGCCCGGTTTCTCCCTCCGACCCTGGCCCAGTTCCGGGTGGTCCTCTCTGACATGCAGGAAAAGGCCTCCCAGCTGGCGGCGCAACAACTGCCCAACCCCTTTGTCACCGGCAACCCCCTGTGCCAGGACATGCCTTGGGGCACCGCCCTGTTCCGTGGCCGTGAGGAGACCATCGCCCAGGTGGAGCGGCTGCTGGCCGATCGGTGCGCCACCGCCTCCCTGGCCCTGATCGGCCCGCGTCGCTGCGGCAAGTCCTCCCTGCTCAACATGCTGCGCACCATGCTGCCGGACACCCTGGTGGTGCTCTTCGACCTCCAGGACAACCCGGCCTCCTCACCGGAGGCCTTCTACCGAGCCCTGGCGGACCAGGCCCGGCGTCAGGCCCGGGCGGACCGTCAGCTGGACCTGCCCGCCTGGCCGGAAGGACCCCCCATCGAGGGACTGCGCGTCTGGCTGGATAGCCTGGAGCAGTTCGCCGCCATCCCCCGCATCTTGATCTGCATCGACGAGTTCGAGCGTTTGGAGTCCCTCTTCCCCGGCCAGCGGCAGGAACTCCTCCAGTTCATGGGCCTGTTGCGGGCCACCATCCAGCACCGCCGCCGGGTACGCCTGTTGGTGGCAGGCGCCGCACCCTTCGACGAACTGGACTCCCTGTGGCACGACCACTTTGTCAACCTGCGGGAGATCCGCCTCGGCTACCTCCCAGAGGCGGAAACAATCGGCCTGCTGACCCTACCGTTTCCCGAGTTCCCGGCAGGCGCCATCCCCACGCCGGTGGCCAAGGAGGTCTTCCGCCGCACCGGGGGCCAGCCCTTCCTGACCCAGGCCTACGGCTGGCACCTGATCGACCGGCTGAATCAGGCCAAACGCCGGGAGGCATGCCCGGAGGACGTGGCAGCCATCGAGCCCACGGTGCTCGACGAAGCGACCTACTTTTTCAACAACATCTGGAACGACACGCCGTCGGCCTACCGCCAAGTGTTGGCAGCCGTGGTCAGAGGCGAGCCCTATACTCCGGACGTGGCTACCCGCCGCTGGCTGGGGCGCCGCTTGCTCCTGAATGAGGCAGGACAACTACCGGTGCCCGTACTCGGCCGCTGGATTCAAGAGCGGCAATGAGCACGGAGACAAATCCCCTGGCCCAGATCATCAGTGTGGCCTTGAATAACCTGGGCGTTGCCGCTGACCGGCTGCCCGCTATCGACAACGGACTACCCCTTGCTCCCTGGTCCGGATCGTTCGCCTCCTCACCCTTCCCCACGGATGCCGCGGGCAAACCGCTCTACGACTCGGTGGAGTTCGCCGGCGAGGCGGGCCTGTACGAGGCGCTCAACGCCGAACCGGATCTTGACGTGCTGTGGACCGGCGCCCTGGCCTGGCAGTGGCAAGGGATCGATGCCATTGCCCAAAATCGGCAGACGGGCAGCTACGTGATCTGCGAAGCCAAGGGCACACAAGGCCCCATTGCCGCCTCTCCCCTGCCCTACCTGCGGCAAACTCGGCACAAGGGGCGGCAGCTCTCCTGGCCGTGGTGCTGGAAATCACTCATCGACATGGCGGAGCACCCGGCCACGGCCCTGGCCTTCCTCTGTCTGCTGGAGCCGCTGCTGCACCACCGTTGCGAACGCCTGCTGGCAGTGACCCGGGTGGAACGTCAGGGCAACAGCTTTCGGCAGCTGACTCGCCGCCTCCACCGTGAACCCGACCTGAGCAAGTACGCGCCGCTGGCCCTCTCCTACGACCTTGGTCGCCAGCAACGGATGTGGGCGGACATGCCGGGACAATGGCGGAAGCTCGCCCGGACCATCGCGGCAAACAGGGTAGAGATACAACAAGCCCCGTTACTCTGACGTAGGCGAGAGAGGGGGCTACTGACACGGTTATCCCACCTGCCGAGCCCAAGAAAACTTTAAATATTAAGGGCGTCCCCCAGTGATTCGGAGCAACACCTCCCCTCGTCCTCCAGCATCCAAGACAACCCCTGCAAAACCCAGCCATCCATACAAATCACCCCTCATCCAGGAAACCATTTGACCGCCCCCGACCAACAGAGATACACTGATCGCTAAACAACGGCCGCCTGCCCCTTGGCCGCGCACCCTTCCCCCTCTCACACCCCCTGGTCCATGCACACCGCGAAACGACAAAAGATCCTGATTATCGACGACACCTACATGAACACCATCATCCTGATGCGTGGCCTGGAGGATGACTATCACGTCCTGATCGCCGACACAGGCCCCCAGGGTCTCGCCTTAGCCCAGCAGGAGGTGCCGGACCTGATTCTGCTCGATATCGTGTTGTCGGGCATGTCGGGGTACGAGGTGATCAAGCGCTTGAAAGAGGACCCGGCAACGGAGGGGATTCCGGTGATCTTCGTCTCCGCCATGGACGGGCAGGCCCAGGAGGAGTACGGCTTCTCCCTGGGGGCCGTCGATTACATCACCAAGCCCTACAGTCTGGCCATGGTCAAGGCCCGGGTCAAGAGCCACATCAAGTTGAAACTCTTGCAGGACAACCTGGAGGAGTTGGTGCAGGAGAGGACCAAGGAGCTGGAAAAGGAGATCCTGGCGCGCAAGGTGGTGGAGACCAATCTGCGGGCCATGAAGGAGGTGGCGGAGAACGCCAGCCGCGCCAAAAGCGAGTTTTTGGCCAACATGAGCCACGAGATCCGCACCCCGTTGAACGGCATTATCGGCATGTCCGAACTGATCAAGGAGACCCGGCTCGATCAGCAGCAGGAGATCCTGGTGCAGAGCATCAGTGTCGAGGCCAACGCCTTGAGCACCCTGATCAACGACATCCTCGACTTTTCCAAGATCGAGGCCGGCCGCCTGGAGCTGGAGCGCATCCCCTTCGACCTCCGCTACCTGATGGACGACTTTGCCACCAGTTTCGCCTGGGTGGCGGAACAGAAGGAGATCACCTTCGGCTCCTTCCTCCCCCCCGGCACCCCCACCCTGCTGGTGGGCGACCCCGGCCGCCTGCGGCAGATCTTTGTCAACCTGGTGGGCAACGCCATCAAGTTTACCGAGCCCAAGGGCGAGGTCTTTCTCCATGCCCAGTCCATGGAAGAGAGTGCAGAACAACTGAAGATCGCCTTCACCATCCGCGATACCGGCATCGGTATCCCCGCCGACAAGCACCAGACCATCTTCGACAGCTTCACCCAGGCCGACGGCTCCACCACCAGACAGTACGGCGGCACGGGTCTGGGCACCACCATCTCCAAGCAGCTGGCGGAACTCATGGGGGGTGAGATCGGGCTCGAAAGCGAAGAGGGCAAGGGGAGCACCTTTTGGTTCACCGCCCTCTTTGCCAAGCAACCCGCCCCCCAGCCCCCTCTCCGCGAGCCGGCGCTAGATCTCTCCCAGTGCCGCATCCTGGTGGTGGATGACAACACCACCAACCGCCGAACCATGGTCGAATACAGCCGCTCCCTGGGGTGTCCCACCGTGGCCGCCGCTTCCGCCGACGAGGCCATTGCCCTCCATGAACAGGCCGTGAAGCGCGGCGAGCCTTTCTCCCTATGCCTGGTGGAGCTGCGGTTGCGGGGGATGGGCGGCTTTGCCCTGGCCAAGGCCTTGCAGGAGGTGGAGGGAGGTCAGGAGGCCCACACCATCATTGTCACCACCGCCGGTGAACTGGGGGACAGCAGGATCTGCCGGGAGTTGGGGATTGCCGGCTATCTGACCCGGCCGATTAAGCTGTCGGATCTGCGCAAGGCCATCGCCCTGGCCCTTGGCATCCCCAGGCAGGATGCCGACACCAAGGAGGCCAACGCCTTGATCACCAGGCATCTGTTGGCCGAAAAATTTAGCCGGACCGGCCCCCTCCTCTTGGTGGAAGACTACCCCACCAACCAGAAGGTGGCCCTCTCCTTCCTCGGCTCCGCCGGCTACCAGGTGGACCTGGCGGAAAACGGCGAGCGGGCCATCGAACTCTTTCGCAAACGGACCCCGCCCTACGCCTTGATCCTCATGGATGTGCAGATGCCGATCCTGGACGGCTATCAGGCGACCCAAGCCATTCGCGCCCTGGAGGCGGAAGGGCCGCCGCCCGGCAGCAGGGTCCCCATTGTGGCCTTGACCGCCCATGCCACCAAGGGCGACCGGCAACGGTGCCTGGAGGCCGGCATGGATGATTATCTCACCAAACCCTTGCAGAAGAAAGACCTCCTGGCCATGGTGGATAAGTGGTTGCATACCGGGGAGCAGCGGGGGGGGGGCGCCGGCCAAGCCACGGCCGCCCAGGAGGGAAGCGCGGTGGACGCGCCCCTCGATTTCGCGCGGGTGGTGCACGAGTTCGAGGGGGAGCAGGCCCTGGTGGAGGAGATCATGGCGGAATTTCTCGCCGATATCGACCTCCAGCTGGTCACCATTGCGACGGCCATCGACGCGGGCCTGAGCGCCGCGGTGCGCAAGGAGGCCCACTCCATCCGGGGTGGGGCGGCGAATCTCTGCGCCTTTCCCCTCTCCGAGGCCGCGAAGGAGCTGGAACAGCTGGCCGCCCAGGAGAGGGTGGACGACTGCCCGGGCGCCTTGCGGGCCATGACCCTGGAGATCCACCGCCTGCGGGCCTATATCAATGACAAGGAGAGGGGATGAAGGTGCTCGTTATCGATGACAGTCGTTCCGTGCGCACGGTCCTGCGCACCTTTTTGGCAGAGGCCGGCTACAAAGTAACCGAGGCCCGCAACGGGGCGGAGGCCCTGGCCATCGGCGCCGATCTGGCGCCGGACTGCATCACCATGGATGTGCAGATGCCGGAGATGGATGGCTTCGAGGCCACGGCCCGTATCCGCGAAACCGGCTGGGGCCGCCGGGTCCCCATCATCTTTGTCACCAGCATGGACTCCCTGGCGGATCGGGAGCGGGGGTTCGCCCTCGGCGCCACCGAGTTCATCTCCAAGAACTCCACCGCCTCCTGGCGGGAGGTGACCTTGGCCGTGGACAAGCTCCTCAAGAGCGAGGGCCGGCTGGAGGGGGTCTCCATTCTCGTGGCCGGCGCCGATGGTTTGCGGCGCCTCCCCGTGGTCGAGTGCCTGCGTCGCCAGGGCGGCAAGATCATCGAGGCCGACAGCGGTGCCCATGCCATTGAACTTTTGCGCCAACAAGGGCCGCAGCTCGATATGGTCATTGCCGACTGGGCCTTAAGCGATATGCGTGCCGATGCCCTCTGTGCCCAACTCAGGCAGAAGGAGGGGTACCGCATCCTCCCCTTCATCGCCCTGATCGAGGCCGAGGACCGGCCGGACGTCCTCCAGTTCTTTGCCGGCGGCGGCACCGATTACGTGGTGAAGCCCTTTGTGAAGGAGGAGTTCATCGCCCGGGTGGGGGTGCACCTGGAGACCAGGGCGCTGATTAGGGAGTTACGCCACAACGTCGATGAACTTGAACGACTCAGCCGCATCCGCGACAGCTTTCTGGCCATCGCCTCCCACGACTTGAAGTCGCCGTTGAGCGGCATCCTCAATGGCGCCGAACTGATCCTCCAGGACAAAGGGCTCAGCGTGCGCGACGAACACCTCCTGCGCTCCATGGTCACCGCCTCGAAATCCATGTTGGAGATCATCAGCGACATCGTGGAACTCGGCCGCAGCGAAGAGGGCAAGGAGTCCCTGATCAAGGACCTGCTGCCGGTCATCCCCTGCTGCAAGATGGCGGTCTCCACCCTGCACCAACAGGCCCTGAGCAAGGGGGTCCTCCTGGGGGCGCACTATCTCCATGACCGCGACCCGGTCATCCGTGGCGACAGGAACCGCTTCCTGCGCATCCTCAACAACCTGTTGTCCAACGCCCTCAAGTTTACCCCCGCGGCCGGCTCCATCCAGCTGACCGTGGACAAAAAGGGGGACGACCTCATCCTCACCGTGGCCGATACCGGCATCGGCATCCCCGACGCCATGCTGCCGCAACTCTTTGAGCGCTACTCCAAGTCCTCCCGCCCCGGGACCAATGGCGAGCGCGGCACCGGACTCGGCATGTCCATCACCAAACAACTGGTGGACCAGCACAACGGCACCATCGACGTGGAGAGCGCGGAGGGCAAGGGCACCGTGGTCCGGTTGAGCTTCCCCCTGGTCACTCACTCGTGACGGCTAGGGGATCATGTGGTCACCGTCGTCCCCCGGCCAGTCATCCCAGGAGTGCTTGAAATCGACATACACCGTCACCTGACCTTCCGCCTGCAAGAGGTAGGAGGTCTGCAGCGGATCGCCAAGCATGCCGGTGGTAAGCGGCATGTACAGCGGCCTGAGCTCATAGCCGATCACGCTGTTGTCCGGACCGTGGATGGCGCGCCTCTCCATGGTCCGGTAGGAGACCAGATCGTTGATGAACCGCTCCCCCCTGTCCACCGCCTCGCCAACGGAGAGGCCCTTGACGATCCGGTAGTTAAAGGCGGCCCCGAAGGGCACGATGGTATACGGGTCCCCGTCGCGATCGAGGATGGCAACGGTGCGCAAGTCGCGCGCATTCTGCCCTCCATGGAGGATCAGGGTGTAGCTGCCGCCGGCCGGTTCGAGGCCGCTTAGGGCATGGGTCGCCAGCAGGGTGCCGCTGGTGCAGCCACTCAGGCCTAAGAGAATGACAACGGCCAGCGACCAAAGTGATACTCGACAGGTGTTCATGATCTCCCTCCTCGGATGATGCAGTCTCTCCATTGGCAAACAGCGCCACGATCACTGGGTGTGTTGCTCATCGTGGCGCCTCCCTCTTGTCCTCGCCGCGGCCTCCTTGGCCGTGATCGCTCCTATCCCCCCCGACCCGTCTCATAGGTCTCGGCAAACTGGTCCGCCACCGCCAGGAAGGCCCGCAGCACCCGGGGGTCGAAGTGCGCGGGCAGGGTACGGCCATCCCCTTCACGCAAAATGCGGCAGGTGGTAGCGTGATCAAAGGCCGGTTTGTAGCACCGCTCGGTGCGGAGGGCGTCATACTGGTCGGCAAGGGTCAGGATCCGCGCCTCCATGGGGATCCCCTCCCCGGCCAAGCCCTGGGGGTAACCGCTGCCGTCGAACCGTTCGTGGTGACAGAGGGCGATGGTCTTGGCCATGGTCAGGCGCACATGGTTACCGATAATGACCGCGCCGGCCCGGGTATGCTCCTGCATGGCCGCGAACTCCCAGGGCTCCAGCTGTCCCGGCTTTTTAAGAATGGCCGGCTCCACATGGATCTTGCCGACATCGTGCATGATCCCCTGCAGGCGGATCAGATCGACAAACTCATCCGACATCCCCATCCGCCGGGAGAGCAAGGCGCAGTAGGCGCCGACCCTCTTGATATGCCCCCCCGTGTCGTCGTCGTTGGCCTCGGCGGCCCGGGCCAGGGCGTTGACCGTGTAGGCGAAGGCGTCCTCGGTCTCCCTGACCTGGGTGGCCAGGGAGGTGAGGAACATGCTTTGGGTCGCCACGCTGTTCAGCACCTCGGCGTCATGATGGGTGACCTCCCGGCCATAGTTGATGGCGCAAAGGGTGATCACCTCGCCCAGGTGACAGACCAGGTTGACCGGCACCACCCCCAGCTCGGTCAGGCACCTGGCCAGCAAGGCCCCGGAGTCGTTGGCCAGGTCGGCCAGGTTGAGCCAACACCCCCCTGAGCCACTCACCAACAGGGTCAAGGCGTGACAGGCCTCTTCGGGCAAGCGGCTCATGACCAGACCGCGCTCGGCATCCTGCCGGCTGCGAAAGGCCAACACCCCCTCGGAGCCCGCCACCCCCAAGCGCACCACCACCAGCTCGGGCTTGTCGCTCTCCTCGGGCGAACTGGCCAGCAGGTGCCGGACCACGCCGGTGATCCCGGCCATGATGTCGTAGTGGAGCGGGTCGAACTCCTTGGCCAGTTGCTGGCCATAGCCGATCAGGCTGTTGATGTGCTGGTAGGCGGTAACCAGCCGATCGTTCAAGCCCTTGACCTTGAGGAGCATGGCGACCCGGGCCAGGACCTCATCGATGTCGAAGGGCTTGGCGAGGAACTCCTCGGCCCCGGCCTCGATGCCGCGGATGCGATTCTCCTTGCCGCTGTTGGCGGTGATTATCACCACCGGGATGCCGCGCAGGTGCTCATCGCCCTTGATCTCACGGCAGACCTCGTAGCCATTCACCCCCGGCATGATCACATCCAACATCACCAGGTCGATCCGCTCGCCCCGCAGCTTGACCAGGGCCTCATGGCCGTTGCGGGCAAGAACGGTCTGGTAGCCGTGGGGGACCAGGACCGCCTCCAGCAGCGCCAGATTGGGTTCCTCGTCGTCCACGCAGAGAATTATTGGCCGTTGGTCCATGGTCCATCCTCCCCGTTATCCCAAGGTCTCGGCTGCCGAGGGTGGCTGCCCGGCCGGGGACGGCTGGGTAAAGGGCAGGGTGAAGATAAAACTGCTCCCCTGGCCCGGGGTGGCCTCCACCCAGATGGTGCCGCCATGCAAGGCCACCAGCCTCTTGGTCAGGGCCAGACCGAGCCCGGTCCCCGCCTCTTCCTCGTGTTTCCGGGATGCCGCCAATTGACTGAACGGTTTAAACAGCCGCTCCTTGTCCTCCTCCCGGATACCGATGCCGGTGTCCGTTACCCTGATCTCCACCCACTCACCCTCCTCGCCAGGGGCCGGCAACTGCCGGGCGGCCACGCTGATCTCCCCGCCGTCCGGGGTGAACTTCACCGCATTCGAGAGCAGATTATAGAGGATCTGCTTGAGCTTGCGCTTGTCGGCAACAATCTCCCGCTCCCGCTCCAGGGCCAGATCGAGGGAGATCCGCAGATGATGCGCCATCGCCTTCTCCCGGACAATGACCAAGGCCCCCTCCACCAGCTCCTTGAGCGGGAACCGCTCCAAGTCTAGCTCCATCTTGCCGGACTCCACCTTGGCCAGATCGAGGATGTCGTTGATCAGGGAGAGGAGATGATGGCCGCCGTTCAGGATGTGGGCGACGTATTCCGTCTGTTGGTCGTTCAAGGGACCGACCAGCTGATCGCGCAACACCTCGGAGAAGCCGATGACCGAACTGAGCGGGGCGCGCAGTTCGTGATTCATGTTGGCCAGGAAATCGGTCTTGGCCCGCGAGACCGCCGCCAGCCGCTGGTTGCTCTCGGCCAACTCCCGCTGCTGGGCCTGCAACTCCTCGTTCATGGCCAAGACCTCGTCATTCATCGCCGCCAACTCGTCGTTGGTGTGCCCCAACCGTTCGATCAACCGCCCGCGCAGCAAGGAGTTGTTGATGGAGGCGATGGCAATGGCGATCTGGGGGGCAATCCGTTCGACCAGACGATGATCATCCGCGCTGAACCCGTGCAGCGAGGCCAACTCCAGCACCCCCATCGCCTCCCCCTTGCAGAAGAGGGGCACGGCGACAATCTCCCGGGGCAGGAACTCCCCCACCCCGGTTGCGACTCTCAGCTGGTTCTCGGGACCGAGCCGGTCAACCCTGATCTCCCGGCCTTGGCTGAGGGCCTCCGTGGCCAAGGCGTCCGTTGCCGCCGGCAAGGGGATCGCCAGGGCGGCCCCGGGCAGCAACTCCCCCTCGTGAAAGCCATGGAGCAGGGCGGCATCGGTGCGGGTCACCTCCGCGAGCTTGACCAGCACGACCCGGCCCAACTCCCCAAGGTCGTCCATCTGCCGGTTGAACAGGACGAGCAGGGCGGCATGGGCCTTATCAAAGGACTCCTGCCGCTGCAAGCGCAGCGCTACCGCCCGGCTGGCGCTGAACATGTCGGCCCAGCGGTAGGCAATCAGCATGGCCATCAACATCATGGTACCGCTAAAGAGGGTCAGACCCCGGGTCAGAGCCGCCATCGGCGCCAGCACCTCCTGCCGCGAACGTTCGTTCACCACCCCCCAACCATAGCCGACCAGGGGGTGATAGACCGCGGTGATCGCGGCCCCGCTCTCCGCCTCCCGCATCTCTTCCACCCCGCCCCTGCCGCGCAGGACCTTGGCCACCACCGGCACCCCGGAGAAATTGGCCATGGGACCGTTGTCCCCATGGGCCGAGTGATAGATCACTAAGCCCTGGGAATCCACCACATAGGTGGTGCCGCTGGTCACCTTGAGGTCGTTGACCGCCCCGCGGATAAAATCCTCCTTGGGCTGCATGACCAGGATGCCGACCACCCGGCCCGCCTCCTTGATGGGCATGGCGATGACGAAGAGATATCGCCGGGGAGAGGCCTGCCGCTGGTAAAAGCGGGAGACGTAGGGGGTCCAGGTACGCGACACCCCCTGATACCAATCCAGGGTGGAGAGGTCCTGCCCCATGGCCTCGGCGTCCTCAGGGTAGTCGCGGAGCACGACCCCCTGGGGCGAGGCCACCAAGGCCCGGTCGATGGTGCCCGAGGTCTCGACCAGGTTACGCAGGTGCAGGGAGATCTCTGTCCGCTCCTCCCGGGCCACGGCCGCGGTAAACCGGGGCCGAGCCACATAGGCCGAGCCCAGGACGATCTGCATCTCCAGGTGATCGGCCAGCTCTTGGGCCACCGAGGCGACAATCGCCCTTCTGGTCTCGTTCGATTGGGCCACCAAATACTTGCCGCAACCGAGATAGACGAAGAGGGCCAATGACACCAAGGGGATGGTCGTAATCAAGACCCCGGTGACGATGATCCGCCAGCGCTCGCGGAGCAACCACTCTACCATGATCAGCCTCCTCTTTGGCAACATCAGGCAAGGGGAAAAATCGACCTTTTTACCTCTTCCGGCCTTCTCCGGTGCACTGCATGAGTAAGTTTGTCGGTTTCGCAAAAACCGCTCAACCGCCGCCGTCACCCCTTTTAACGTGTTGATCTTGTGTAGGCGGATGGCAAGTGCATGGACTTTTTGCGATTCCATCGATTTGGCGCAGCGACATCGCTATCCCTTCAGCCTAGTGGGAAAAGAGCATGAACTAAATAGGGTCTTGCCCCTATTCCAGGGCCGCGGCATGTCGACAAACCTCCTTAGCGGTAAAAGCATGCGGTTAAGCACCGGAATAACCTCTCCCCGCCCCCTACTTACGCGGTCTGGGCAAGGAACAGCTGGCCGGGCAGCGTATCTCCCGTCCTGTCGGCTCGGTTGACGCCACCATTGACCAAGGTCTGCAACTCCGTGACAATGGACATCATGCCGGCGGACTGGCTGTTCAGTTCCGTGGCCGAGGCCGCGGACTCCTCGGCCGTGGCCGCGTTCTGCTGGGTCACCATGTCCATCTGGGTGATGGCTTGGTTGATCAAGGCAATGCCCTGGGCCTGTTCCCTGGAGGCGGCGGCGATCTCGCCAACCAGAGAGGCGACCTGGGCACTGCTGTCGCTCACCTGGCGGAAGGCGTGCATGGCCTTGCCCACCATGAACTTGCCGCTCAAGACCTTGGCCACGGTGATCTCAATCTGGGTGGCGGTCTCCTTGGCCGCCTCGGTGGAGCGCAGGGCCAACTTTCTCACCTCGTCGGCCACCACGGCAAACCCGGCCCCGGCCTCGCCGGCCCGGGCAGCCTCCACCGCCGCGTTTAAGGCCAAGAGATTGGTCTGAAAGGCGATCTCGTCGATGGTCTTCAGGATCTTCGCGGTCGAGCCGCTGGCCTCGGCGATCTCCTCCATGGAGTGCCCCATCTCCCGCATGGTGTCATCGGCCTCCCGGATGGTGCCCAGGGATACGCGCATCAGGTCATCGGCTTGGGCCGCGTGCTCCGAGTTCCGCTGGGTCATGGCGGACAACTGCTCCATGGAGGCCGAGGTCTCCTCCAAGGCGGCGGCCTGTTGGCCGGCCCCTTCCGCCAAGAAATTGCTGGACGAAGAGACTTGACCGGAGGCGGAGGCAACCTGTTCGGCGCCGGCAATCATGCTGTTGACCGCAAGGTTGATCGGCCGGCAGATGGTACGAACCAGAGCGATGGTCAAGCCGCTAGCCAGGAGGATGGTGATCAGACTGGCGGTCCAGGCCCCCTTGGCCAGGGTCTGGGCCTGGCTTTCGATGCCGATGGTCTCCTGGATTCCCGAGCTGTTGGCCTCGACGGCAATCTTGTCGATCATGGGCTCCAGGCGATTGACCACCTTCCCTATTTTGTTTTGCAGGTCATCAATGGCGGCCTTTTCCGCCACCAGGGCGTCGAAGGCCTTGGCGTAGGCGGCCAACTGGTTAGTGACGTCATCAATATGCCCTTGGTCCACCCCGGCCGTGACAAAGGCCTGCCGGAGGGCATTCATTGCCACATGGGTCTGCCGGGCATACTTCTCCGTGCCCCGCAGCAGATAATCCTTCTCATTCTTGCGGATATCCAGCATCAGGGCCATGGCCCCCGGGACCTTGACCGAGGTGATGGCCCGCTCCATGGTGACCATGGCCACGCGCACCTGCTCTTGGTTGGCCGTACGATCGCTGTCGGGGTCGGCAAGCAGCCTGTCGCTGGCCGCCGTGCACTGACGTAAAGCCCCCTGTTGGACCCTTTTGGCCACCGGGTCACAGGAGGCGTCGTTGAGGATGGCGCTGTAACGGGCCAGGGTGGCCCGGAACCGGTCATGACTGGGCGGGTCCCCGCCGGCCAGGTACTCCTTGGCGTCGCGTTGCAGTTCATAAAAGGAGGTGGCCAGGGCATCCAGGTCATGCTCGGGCATGGCTTGTTGCAGGGCATGGGCCATCTCCCGGAACTGACCCTGATAGCCTTTGCTCTCATCCAGCCCCATCAACTGATAGGCGTTGACCACGGCATCGGTGAGCCCCCGGTACTCTCGGACCAGGGAGATGATGGCGGCGACCGCCTGGGCCCGTATCGGGTTGTCTCGCCCTTCGATCTCCTTAATCGCGGCCAGATGCTCAATCAGACCGGTGACGCTCCGCCGGTGGTCGTCCATGACCTGCGGATCCCGGGTCAACAGGAAAGCGTCCTTGTCCATCAATGCCCTGGTCAAGAGGGTGTCGGCCCGGGCCGCGTGCCGCTCGAGGGCGACATGACCATTGAGCAAGGTCTGAAATCCCCGGCTCATGCGCTGGGCAGAGAATTGGCAGATACCGACCACCCCGGTCATCAGCAGGATGACGAGAGCAAAGGCACCGATAATTTTTTCGCTGAGCTTGGTCTGTTTCATGGCAGTAAACCTCCCTGGCAATGGAAAAAATTTTAGAGTTGCCGTTCTCCTGGCGACGGCACGCACGCGGAGGGTGGGGGAGCCGCGTGGTGACGCGCGGCCCGCGCCCTCCTCTCCTCCTCTTCATGGATACACTGTAGGAAACAAACGACCTGCTCAACAATAGGGGGTTGGCCCTATTTATAGGAGGACGAGGAATAAAGGAGCGGGAGGAAGGGGAGGGAGGGGAAGGTCTCGCAAGGCGGCAATCAGTACGACTTTGTCACATGGACACCCCGGCATGTCCGCTTGGGGTCGGGTAGCGGCGAGGAAAAAAATACCCCTCCCCCGGCATTCGCGGGGAAGGGGCATGTCCACCGGGTTGTTGATCGGTTCACGCCATCATTTCTTGACCTAGTCCCCTACAGATAAGCGGGGTCATCGAATGTCACCCCGTCTAAGCTGTTCAGGTGCTCGGCAACCAGATACTCCGCCACGGTCATCAGCCGCGGGCCACCCTCAAGGGGCTCCGGTGTCAACTGGCCCTGGGCGATTTCGCAACGACGCAACACTCTCGCGGCCTCTTCCTTGCTCTCCGTCTTAAAGGTAAACTTGCTGGCGTTGTAGGTGATAATGTTCATGGTATTTCCTCCTTCCGCGTCCTTAGTGGCTGGCTGCGGGGTTGATCGTCATACCCTCTCGCGGCAGATCGCGCTGCCGCGCAAAAAGGGGTTAGTTCCCCTCTTACCCATAAGAATAATTCCTATTGGGATATTTTCCACACCCGCCTTTCGTCTCACAGGGTGGTAGTCGACAAGATCATCTGACCTTTCATAAATGAGGGATGCACCCTATGTATCGATTTTGCGCTCCGCATTATAGTGGGTGTAACCATTCAATAGAGGCCCCTCCACCATGCACCTGCGATTACAGACCGCCATCATCCTCTCCCTCATCCTCTCCCTGCCAACGATTCCGTCCCTGGCCGCGGCGGATGAACCGAGACTCACCAGCCAACGGGATCAATTCAATTACGCCCTGGGGGTCAACATCATCAACACCTTCAAGCAACAGGGCGCGGACATCGATTTAGACATGGTGACCCGAGGCATGAAGGACGCTGCCAGTGGCGGCAAGCTCTTGTTGACCGAGGAGGAGTTGCGCCAAACCTTGGCGGACTATCAGCGCCTGATGATGCAACGCCGGGTGACGGCCACCAGCAAACAGGCCGAGGCCAACAAGCGCGAAGGTGAGGCCTTTCTCCGCGCCAACGCCAAAAAGGAGGGCGTCGTCACCCTGCCCAGCGGACTGCAGTACACCGTCATCCAGCAGGGAAAGGGGGCCTCTCCCCAAGAGAGCAGCATGGTGGAGTGCCAATACCGAGGCACTTATATTAACGGCAACGAATTCGACAACTCCTCTCGTGCCGGCCATTCCGCCATCGTCAAGGTCTCCGACATGATCCCCGGATGGCGGCAGGCCTTGCCCTTGATGCCCGCGGGATCGAAGTGGAAGTTGTTTGTCCCGCCAACACTCGCCTACGGCGAGCGTGGCAAGGGCGGCATGATCGGACCCAATACCGTATTAATCTTCGATCTTGAACTGATCGCTATCAAATGATGATGGAATCGCAAAAAGTCGTGAAGCCGACCATCTGCCAATGCAATTTCAATATGTTACTGGACGTGCCAGCGGCGGTTGAGCGGTTTTTGCGAAACCGTCAAATGATGGATATCCGGAGCGGTTATGGAGGATCCGACAACAGACCCTCCATGTCTGATCGCCCCTTCTTGAGAGATTCAATTTTAGTCATGGGAGGAGTTATGAAACGATACATATCGGTTGCCGCTTGGATTGCCCTGTCAATGCTAACGAATACCCCTTCGTTCGCCGCTACTGATGCCCCTGCCGATCCCGGGGGGCAAACAGCTACGGGGGTCGCCCAAACCCCTAGCGCGGCAATCACGTGGCAGGCGAAAGAGCTGGCCCGCTATGCCAACCAGAAGAGGGCCGCCGAGAGAAGACAGCTGGAGTTAAGCAAGGGCGATACCCCCCCGACGGCCCCGGTTACTACGACGGTTACGGCCAGAAAACGGTCCAGCGCCAAGAGAATCGGTAGGGCCAAAAAATAATCCTTGGGCCAACCTGACCTCCGTCCACCCCAGGCTGGCACTAAGCATAGACAACCGACGAACATTGACGGATCGCCATACCATCGAATTGCAGCCCGCCAGCAAACAGTAAGAGGAGGATTTATGTCCAGACGAAATCAGTTGCTACTAAAAACCATGGTCATTGTGTACGCCATCCTTGCCAGTGGGATTGAGCTTTGCCGAGCAGCCGTGCCCATGCCGGACCCGGGCGGCCCCCCGGATTACTATACGACCCCGAACTGGGCATTTTCTCCTCCTCTACGCAAATTTGTCGATACCCTCCCCGGGTTGAACGTGGGTGCCAAAAATAACTTGGGCCAGTACCTGCCGGTGGCCATCCCGGACACCACCACCTACCCCGGCTCCGACTATTACGAAATCGAACTGGGCGAATATGCGGAAAAGATGCACTCCGACCTCCCGCCCACCAGACTCCGGGGCTATCGCCAGACCAACACCACTGATGCCGATGTCAAGAAGTTCCACTATCTCGGCCCGGTGATCGTCGCCACCAAGAACCGGCCGGTACGGGTCAAGTTCACCAACGCCCTTGGCGCCGGCGCCGCGGGAGAGCTGTTCGTCCCCGTGGACCAAACGATCATGGGCTCGGGGCCCTATGATATCGACTATGACCCCGTCACCAAGCAACCGCTGCTGACCCACAAGACCGGCAACTTTGCCCAGAACCGGGCCACCCTCCACCTCCATGGCGGCCGCACCCCGTGGATCAGCGATGGCACCCCCCATCAGTGGGTCACCCCGGCAACGGAGGATCAGAGCTACGGCAAGGGAGTCAGCGTGGCCTATGTCCCGGACATGTGGTTTACCGCCACCGGCCAGACCATTACCGCCTGCGCCAAGCAGACCACCTGCAATACCAATGGGGCCAGCAACAACCCCGGACCCGGCTCGCAGACCTTTTACTGGACCAACCAGCAGAGCTCCCGCTTCATGTTCTACCACGACCACGCCTGGGGCATCACCCGGCTCAACGTCTATGTCGGCGAGGCGGCCGGCTACCTGATCACCGACCAAACCGAAACCGACCTGCAACCGTTTCTCCCCGCCGACCAGATCCCCCTGGTCATCCAGGATAAGACCTACGTCGATGAGAACACCATTGTCAATACCGATCCCACCTGGAACTGGGGCACCAACCCCGGTTGGGCGGTGACCGGCGATCTGTGGTGGCCCCACGTCTACATGCCGGCCCAAAATCCATACAACCCCGACATGAGCGGGGTCAACGCCTTCGGCCGTTGGCACTATGGCCCGTGGTTCTGGCCGCCGACCCCCCTGTGCGGTTCGGCTGCCAATGCGATCTACCCCTTTTGCATCGCCCAGGGCCCGGTGCCCAACCCCCTCTATGACCCTGCCTGCGACCCGGCCACGGAGCCGTCAGGCTTTTGCCAACCGCCGGAAAACCCCGGGACACCAAACCCGTCATGGGGGGCCGAGGCCTTCCTGGACACCCCGATCGTCAACGGCACCCCCTATCCCGTGTTGAAGGTAGCGCCCAAGGCCTATCGCTTCCGCGTCCTGAACGCCTCCCATGACCGTTTTATCGACATGCAGCTGTATGAGGCCGACGCCAGTGTGCCTGCCGGCTGCCCGACCTGCGCCAACAACTCCGAGGTCAAGATGGTGCCCGCCAACCCACGCCCTGACTGCAGCACGATCAAGACCAGCGATTGCACCTGCACGGCCACTGACAGCCCCGCCGGCTGTTTCCCCATCACCTGGCCCACCGACGGCCGGGAGGGCGGGGTCCCGGATCCCGCCACTTCAGGCCCGAACATCATCCAGATCGGCACCGAAGGCGGCTTCTTGCCGCAACCGGTGGTGCTGGCGAATAACCCCATTACTTGGAACCTTGATCCCACCATGTTCAACGTCGGCAACGTCGACGGCGGCACCCTGATCCTGGGTCCCGCCGAGCGGGCCGACATCATTATCGATTTCTCCCAGTACGCCGGCAAGACCTTGATCTTGTATAACGATGCGCCCACCGCCTTCCCGGCCCTGGACCCCCACTACGACTACTACACCAACAACCCGGACCGCACCGATATCGGCAGCTCGCCGTCCACCCCCGTCGGTTTTGGCCCCAATGTGCGGACGGTCATGCAGATCCAGGTGGCGGCCACGGCCCCGGCTGCCCCCTATAACCTAAACGCCCTGAAGGCGGAGTTCGCCTCGACCACCAATAAGCCCGGGGTCTTCGAAAAGGGCCAGGAACCGATTCTCGTTGGCCAGACCGCCTATGACTCCACCTACATCAACACCACCAACAACACCCCCTTCCCCGCCACCTGGCCGGAGTGGGGACAATCGCGCATCTCCGACAACACCTTGAGTTTTTGGCGGCCCAATAGCGGCAGCAACTCCGGTACCACCCCGTTTGCCAATATACCGATGCTCCCCAAGGCCATCCATGACGAGATGGGCGGCACCTTCGACGACTTCGGTCGCATGAGCGCCAAACTGGGCCTGGAGGTGCCATCGGCCAATGCCGCCATCGCCAACTTTGCCCTGCAAAACTATGCGGACCCGGTTACCGAAATCGCCCAGGATGGCGAGGTCCAGTTTTGGAAGGTCACCCACAACGGCGTGGACACCCACCCCATTCACTTTCACCTCTTCGACGTACAAATCATCAATCGCGTCGGCTGGGACGGCTTCATCCGCCAACCCGACGTCAACGAACTGGGGTGGAAGGACACCGTGCGCTTCAGCCCCTTGGAAGACACCATCATCGCCCTGCGCGCCACCCTGCCCACCGTCCCCTGGCGATTGCCCGACAGCGTCAGGCCGCTGAACCCGGCAGCCCCCTTGGGGGACACCGCCGGCTTTACCAACCTGGACGCCCTGGGGCAGCCGCTGGCGATACCGATGACCAACGAGATCACCAATTTCGGCAGTGAGTATGTCTGGCACTGCCACATCCTCAGCCACGAAGAGAATGACATGATGCGCCCCATTGTCGCCGTGAACTTAAAGGCCCCAACCAACCTCCAGGTGGGCAACGGCTTCGCCCTGTCCTGGAACGACAACTCCCATAACGAGACCGGGTTTATGGTGCAGCGGGCAACAGATGCCCTCTTTACCCAAAACGTGACCGACTTCGCCGAACCGGCCAGCGCCCCCGCCTCCTCCTTCGGCACCACCCTCAACATGACCGACGCCTCGGCCGTCGCCGGCAACCAGTACTACTACCGGGTGCAGGCCCTCAACGACTACGGCTCGGCACCTCGCCCGAAGATTGTCGGCTCAAGTTGGTCCAACACCGCCTTTGCCGCCAGCGGCAAGGAGATGACCCTCTCCTCGTCAGCCCTGGTCTTTGTCAATCAAGGGGTGAATACCGTCAGCCCGGCAAAAACCATCACCGTCACCAACACCGGGACCACCGGCATTACCATCACCGGCGTCACCCTGGGCGGCATTGCCCCCAGCCAGTTCTCCCTGACCACCACCTGTAACGGCCAGCTCAATTCCAACAGCACCTGCACGGTGAGTGTCTCCTTCAAACCCACCGCCACCGGCACCAAGAACGCCACCGTTACCGTCAACGAGACGGACCCCGGCATCTCCAGGTCCGCAACCCTGAGCGGCACCGGCACCACCACCACCATGACGGTATCACCGTCCAAGCGCGCCTTTGGCAATCAGATGGTTAATCTCCCCAGCCTGCCGCAACTGGTGACCATCCGCAACGCCGGCGCCACCACCTTCAACATCAATAGCATTACCTTGAGCGGCGCCAATGCCAACAATTTTTCCCAGACCAATAACTGCCCGGCCAGCCTGACGCAATCCAAGGCCTGCACGGTCACCTTGACCTTTACCCCGACCGCCCTCGCCGCCCGCAGCGCCAGCCTCAATATCGCAACCTCGGCGGGCACCAGTGCCGTGGCCTTGACCGGCACCGGGACCCCGGCCGAGCCCATTTCGGCCATTGCCCCGATCAAGCTGACCTATCCCGGTCAGGTGATCACCACCACCAGCACCGCCCAACAGGTGACCTTGAGCAACGTGGGTCTAGCCAACATGCAAATCAACGCCATCTCCTTGGCCGGCACCGATGCCGCCGCATTCGGTTTCGATGCCGCCACCTCCACCTGTAATGTCGCCAACGTCTTTACCTTAACCGCGGGAGCGAACTGCACGGTTGGGCTTAAATTTTCCCCAACCACCACCGGGGTCAAGACCGCCTCCCTGAGCTTCGACACCCAGGCCCCGGCCCTGCCCAAGGTGGTGGCCCTGAGCGGCACCGGCATCAGCCCCAGCGCCTCGGCATTACCGGCAGCCCTGGCTTTCGGCGATCAACTCAACGGTGCGCAGAGTAGCCCGCAGACAGTGACCGTGAGCAACAGCGGCACCGCTGCCTTGACCATCAGCAGCATCTCGGTGGTTGGTGGCAACACCACCGACTTCACCATCGGCGCCAACACCTGTGGACCTACCTTGGCAGTCAATGCCTCCTGCACGGTCGGTGTCACCTTCACCCCCAGCGCCACCGGCCTCCGCTCCGCGACCTTGAATTTCGCCGTCGCGGCCCCGGGTCAAAACCAAGCGGTAGCCCTTGGCGGCAACGGCATCGCCCCCAGCTCCGGGGTGTTGCCGACCACACTCGCCTTTGGCAATCAGGTGCAGGGCATCGCCAGCACGGCGCAGACGGTAACGGTCAGTAACGGTGGCACCGCCCCCATGACCATTTCCGGGGTCGCCTTGGCTGGCGTGGACAGTACCAGCTTCGCCATCGCCAGCAACACCTGTGGCGCCAGTCTGGCAGTCAATGCCTCCTGCACGGTGGGTGTCACCTTCACCCCGACCGCCACCGGCCTCAAGGCCGCTACCCTTGATTTCACCATCGCCGCCCCAGGTCAAAACCAATCCGTCACCTTGTCCGGGACCGGCATCGCTCCGGTGGCGACCGTGGCCCCGGCAGCCTTAAGCTTTAGCAACCAAATCATCAACACGGTCAGCGCCCAGCAGATGGTCCAGGTGAGCAACACCGGCGACGGACCGCTGGTCATCACCGCGATCAATATCACCGGGGCCAATGCCTCCGGCTTCCTCTTCTCCCACAACTGCCCATCACCCTTGGCCGCCGGCCTGAGCTGCGCGGTCAGTGTGGCCTTCGCCCCGATCACGGGGGTGGCCAACCAGAGCGCCAACTTGCAAGTGGTAGCCAGTGCGCCGGCCACCAGTAAGGTCGTCCCCTTAACCGGCACCGTCTCCCAATCGGTCGCGGCGGTTTCCCCCCTGGCCCTGACCTTTGCCGATCAGAACCAAGGGACCACCAGCGCTAGCCAGACCTTGACCCTGACCAACCAAGGGATCGCCAACCTGACCATCAATAGTATCGCCACGGTAACCGGCACCAACTTCGCGCTGACCAACAACTGCGTCTCCCCGCTGGCCTCCGGGGCCTCCTGCACGGTGACGGTGACCTTTACCCCCACCACCGCCAATGCCACCATCACCGACAGTATCCTCTTCTCTGTTGCCGCCCCGGCCACCTCGCAGACCATCGGCCTGACCGGTACCAGCACCCTGCCGGTCGCCACCGTGTCACCCGCCACCCTTGCCTTTGGCAACCAACTCATCAATACGGTGAGTGCCGAAAAGATCGAGACGCTAAGCAATACCGGCAGCGGCCCGATGACCATCACCGGCATCACCCTGGCAGGCGCGGATGCGGGGCAATTCATCAAGACCACCACCTGTGGCCCGACCCTTGCCGCCAATGCCAGTTGCACGGTCGCGTTACGCTTTGCTCCCACCGTGGCGGTGGCGACACAAGGGGTAACCCTGGAGATTGCGGTAGCACCCCCGGCCCAGTCCAAGTCAATCGCCGTAAGCGGAGGAGGCACCATCCCGGTCGCCGGCTTGTCCCCAGCGACTATCCTGCCCTTTGCTGACCAGGTGATCAATACGACCTCCGCCAACCAGGCGGTTACCATCACCAATACCGGCACGGCGCCCCTCACCATGACCAACATCGCCCTGGCAGGGAGCAACCCCAGCCACTTTGCCCTGTCGCAAGTGAACACCTGTACCGCGAGCCCCATCGCAGTCAACGGTTCGTGCACGGTGAACGTAACCTTCACGCCGACGACCGCGGGGGTCATGAATGCCGTCCTGAACGTCTACTCCGCCGCGCCGGCCGCCAATCAGTCCTTGATTCTGACCGGTACCGGCACTGCGGCGGCCACCAACACGGTGTCGCCGACCAAGCTCTCCTTTACCGCCCAGACGGTCAAGACCACCAGTGCGCCACAGACCGTTTCGATCCAGAACACCGGTTCCGCCGCCATGACCATCAACGGCATCGCCCTGAGCGGGAAATCGGCTTCCCAGTTCGCCCAGACCACGACCTGTAAGGCCACCCTGGCCGCCGGCAAGACCTGCACGGTCAGCGTGACCTTCAGGCCGACCGCCATTGGCAAACTTGGGGCAGCACTGGATATCTCGGTGGCGGCCCCAGCTCAATCCCAGCAGGTATCCCTTGTCGGGATAGGACAATAACGAGTGCCCTTCGCACCTCCCTCCCTCAGTAGGGAGGTGCGATTTTTTTGCCCGCGGCGTCAAACCCCCGCCGTGGCACAACAACATCATGGGAGGACCATTATGCCTTGGTTATATCGGACTATCGCCGTATGTCTCTTTTTCCTCGTCTCGATTGTTCCGTCGGCTTACGCCGGGACCTTGGCCGAGAGTTTGGACAACACCCTGACCTGGACCACGGGGGGGAATGCCGTTTGGGCTGATCAGGCGGTAACCACCCATGACGGGGTCGATGCCGCCCAGAGCGGCACCATCCTTGACCTCCAAAGCTCGTGGGTGGAGACCACGGTCACTGCCCCGGCCCAGGTCTCTTTCTGGTGGAAGGTCTCCTCCGAGGACGGCTTTGATTTCCTGTCGGTTGCGGTGGATGGCGTGCAACAGGGCGGAACGGCCGCCCCCATCACCGGTGAGGTAAATTGGGTCCAGGTGACGATCAATGTCCTGGGCACCGGCGCCCACACGGTCCGCTGGCAGTACACGAAGGATGACACCAATGCCGCGGGCCAGGACAGCGGTTGGCTGGACCAGGTGGCAGTCACCGCCGCCGTGGATGCCGACAACGATGGCTTCAACAGCACGGTGGACTGTAACGACAACAACAATACCGTCCATGCCACCCTGTTCGGCTATGCTGACGCGGATAGCGACACCTTCACCAGTGGGGCCGCTCAATCCTTGTGCACCGCCGGCACCCTGCCCCTGGGCTACGTGGCCACGCAACACGGCGAGGATTGCAACGATGCCGCTGCCGGGATCAATCCGGCGGCGGCGGAGATCATCAATGACACCATCGATCAGGACTGCACGGGCAGGGATGCCACCGCCACCCTCCTCGATAGCCTTGACAATCCCGCCTTGACCTGGAGCTTTGCCGGCAACGCCAACTGGGATGGCCAGATCGCGCTCACCCAAGACGGCGTTGATGCGGCCCAGAGCGGCATCATCGCCAACGCCCAGAGCAGCGAGCTCCAGACCTCTGTCTCCGGCCCCGGTGTGGTCACCTATTGGTGGAAGGTCTCCTCCGAGGCCAATGCCGATTTCCTGACGGTCTATGTGGACAACGTGGCCCAGACCGGGGCTGCCGCCGCCATCAGCGGCGAGGTGAATTGGACCCAGGTGACCCTGACCCTCCCTGCCGGCACCCACACCATTCGTTGGGCCTATAGCAAGGATGGCACCGTGGCCGCCGGCAGCGACAGCGCCTGGTTGGACGGGGTGACGATCACTGCCGGTGTTGACGCTGATGGAGATGGCTTTGCCAGCTCGGTGGATTGTAACGATGCCAATGCCACCATCTATCCCGGTGCGCCGGAGACCGTCAATGACGGTATTGACCAAGATTGTTCCGGCCGTGATTCCCAAGTAACGATTGCCCAGGGCCTTGACCTCTCGGCAGGGGCGGCGACCTGGACCATGGGTGGCAATGTCAACTGGGATGGCCGCACCGACATCACCCATGATACGGTTGACTCCGGACAAAGCGGCGTCATCACCCACTTACAGAGCAGTGAGGTGTCAACAAGCATCACCGGCCCCACCGTGCTCTCCTTTTGGTGGAAGGTCTCCTCGGAGGCCAACTTCGATACCTTGCAGGTCGCCATTGATGGCGTGGCCCAGGCAACCATCAGCGGCGAGGTAAATTGGGCGCAGAACCTGCTCAATATCCCGGCAGGCATCCATACCGTCAAATGGTCCTATGCCAAGGATGTGACCTCCTCCGCCGGCAGCGACTGCGGCTGGTTGGATGAGGTAACGGTAGGCGCAGTGGCGACAACCCCCGCCCCCCCCACCGGGGTCTCGGCGGTAGCCGGCAACGGCCAAGCGGTGGTCAACTTCACGCCACCCTCCTCCACTGGCGGCAGCTCGATCACCGGCTATACCGTGACCTCATCGCCCGCCGGGGGCGTGGACAGCAATGCCGGGCAGACCGGGACAACGCATACCATGACCGGCCTCACCAATGGCCAGGCCTACACCTTCACGGTGGTAGCCACCAACGGTGTCGGCAACAGCCTGGCTTCGGCGGCCTCCACGGCAGTGACCCCGAACCTTTCCGGGGCCACCGTCCCCGGGGCGCCAACCTCGGTCACCGCCGCGGCTGGCGACACGCAAGCCACCGTCTCCTTTGTGGCCCCGGCTGCCGACGGCGGTAGCGCCATCACCGGCTACACGGTCTCCTCGATCCCCAGTGGCGGTTTTGACACCCAAGCCGGGACCACGGGACTCTCCCATGTGGTTACCGGTCTGACCAATGGCCTCTCCTATACCTTCACAGTCACCGCCAGCAATGTGGCGGGCACGGGTGGGGTATCGGCCGCCTCAAGCCCCATCTTTCCCATGGGCAACCAAATCATTACCATCACCACCCCGGCGCCCGCCTCCGCGAGCTATTTCGGACAGTTTACCGTTGCCGCCACCGCCCCTGGCGGCCCGGTAACCTATAGCAGCGGCACTCCCGCCGTCTGCACCAACAATGGCGCAATCTTCACCATGATTGCCTCTTCCGGCAACTGCACGGTGCAGTTTGATCAGGTAGGCAGCGGCACCTTCAACCCGGCCCCGCAGGTGACGACCACTGTGACCGCGCAACAGGCCACCTTGACCGTGACCGCGAACTCCTTGACCAAGACCTACGCCGCCGCCAACCCCACCTTGACCTACACGGCGACCGGCTTTATGAACGCGGACACGGCGGCGGTCATCACCGGCGCACCGACCCTGGCCACCACCGCCACCGCCACCAGCCCGGCGGGGAGCTACCCGATCACGGCCGCGGCCGGTAACCTGAGCGCCACCAACTACCTGTTCGCCTATGCCAACGGCGTGCTGACCGTGGACAAGGCACCCTTGACCGTGACCGCCGATGCCAAGAGCAAGACCTATGGTAGCGCCAACCCGGCCTTTACCTACGCCGTGACCGGCTTTGTCAATGGTGACACCGCGGCGGTCATCACCGGCGCACCGACCCTGGCCACCACCGCCACCGCCACCAGCGCGGCGGGCACCTACCCGATCACCGCCGCTGCCGGTGACCTGAGCGCCGCCAACTACCTGTTCACCTATGCCGACGGCGTGCTGACCGTGGACAAGGCGACACTGACCGTGACCGCCGATGCCAAGAGCAAGACCGCAGGCTTCGCCAACCCGCCCTTGACCTACACGACTACCGGTTTCCTGAATGCCGACACCGCGGCGGTCATCACCGGCACCCCCGCCATATCAACCACCGCCACCACCTCCAGCCCGGCGGGCACCTACCCGATCCAGGTGGCAGCCAATAACCTAAACGCCGCGAACTATGTCTTCACCTATGTCCCGGGGACCTTGACCGTGGGGAATCCCCCGGTGACCACCGCCACCCCGGCCGCGGGTACCTACAACGGCGCCATCAACGTGACGCTCAGCAGCGTGCCCGCAAACTCCACCATCTACTACACCACTGACACCGCCCCCTTGACCAAGGCCAATGGCCAGCTCTACAGCGGCCCGATCACCATACTGACCACCGCGACCCTGCAGTTTTTCGCCATCGATCCGGACCAGTACCAGGAGACGGTGCAGAGCGCCACCTACACCATCGCCAACACCGACCTCACCGGTAGTGTGCAGATCAACAACGGCGCCGCCTTTACCAAGAGCGCCAGCGTCAATCTGCAACTCGCCGCCATGGATCCGGCCGGTGTGAAGTCCTACATGCTCTCCAACGACAACATTACCTACCAGACGGTCGCCATTACCCCCGCGACCGCCACCTTCGGCGCCACCGTGCCCTGGACCCTCTCCCCGGGCGACGGGCTGAAGACGGTCTATGTCAAGTATGTCGACACCCCGACCCCCAACAACATCTATGGGCCGTTTACCGCCGAGATCACCTTGGACACCGCGCCTCCGGTGACCACCTCCACCCCGGCCAGCGGCACCTACAATGGCGCCATCAACGTGGTCCTGGCCAGTGAGCCCAACACCACCATCTACTACAGCGCCCTCTCCACGCCGTTGACCATCGCCAATGGGCAGGTGTACACGGGACCGATCACCATTGACGCCACCGCCACCCTGCAGTTCATGGCC
>OBOI01000173.1_pt1 | contig 26509 bp, 23 predicted proteins | sample 1670151 | NCBI WGS metagenome assembly OBOI01 (sample SAMEA104232303, study PRJEB22302) | sediment metagenome | biome: forest; feature: aquifer; material: sediment | place: USA | collected 2011-08-07 | depth 0.01 m | reverse complement strand
GGACGCTTGCCGAGCTGCTTGTGACGGTGTCCGCCCATGTGCCGCCGGGAGACGGCGCTGCAAAAGCAGGCATGGCAGGTGCTACAAGCTGGATCATCATGATACTCGCGAGACTTAGTGTGAACCGACGATTGAGTGTTTTCATATCATTGGATACAAAAAAAGGTGCAAAAAAATGCCCCTCTCTTAGGTTAATGTTTTGATTAAATGTAATAAATAGACCATGAGTAAATGGTTGATGCCATGTTCTCATTTGTCAGTATACATCTTTTGGAAAAAATAAAATGTGCATAAATATTCAAGAGGGTTTAACCCTTTGACCCTTTAACCCTCTAACCCTAAACCCTGCATTTATACTGTGGTATACTGAATCGTATGGAAGTTATTTCACAGTTTTTTGGGAATATTTTTCGACTGATCGTCAACCAGCCAGGAGACAGATTTATTCTTTCCATGGATTGGGCGCTTTTTTGGTTTCGCGTTGTGATTGGAACCATATTTTTAGTTCACGGAGTTCAGAAGCTTCATTATTGGGAGCCGGGGCATACGAACGCTGTTTTCGCTCGATATCTATTCTTGTTCCGCGTCGTGTCTCTTCTGGAGATCATCGCCGCAGCATCACTGTTTTTGGGATTTTTTGTTCACATCACCGTCATTCTTCTCATTGGCATCATGCTCGGAGCGCTGTATTTCAAAATCGTGATTTGGAGGAAGGGTTTCACAGGAGAGAGCGGATGGGAACTTGATCTATTATTGATCGCAGCGCTCATCATCTTATTCTTTTTTGGCGGGGGATTATTCTCATTTGATCGAAAACTACCACTCTAATATGAAGTCAAAACCAGTCGTTTTGTATCACAAGAATTGTTTGGACGGATTCACTGGAGCGTGGATTGCGTGGAAGACGTTTGGATCGGGCGCGGAGTATATCGGATTAGAGCATCAGGAGAGTCCGCCAAAAGGGCTAAAGGGGAGAGAGCTTATCTTCATCGACTTTTGTTATCCGCAAGCCGTCATGAAAAAAATTACGCGCATAAGTCCCCACGTGACGATGATCGACCACCACATCAGCCAGAAAGAGGCGGTTAAAGAGGCAGATGTTCTCGTATATGATATGGACCATTCAGGCTGCATGCTTGCATGGAAGTTTTTTTATCCGAATGAGAAGCCGCCGCATTTTCTGATGGTTGTCGAAGATAATGATCTTCATCGATTTAATGTCCCTCATACGAGGGAATTCATAGCAGTTCTTGGAGGAATCCTGTTTTCGTTTAAAACATGGTCTCGCTTGGTCGATGATTTTGAAAACGTTTCGTCGCGAAAGGACATCGTGCAGCACGGCAAGATCCTCCTGGAACATAAAAAGAGGATTATTGACCGCACATTGCTGCATGCTGAACCGATAATATTCGAAGGACAAAAGACGTTTGCCATCAACACGTTTGCATTCTATTCGGATGCGGCGTGCGCGATTTATGAGCGCATGGGCGTGCCGATTGGCATCTCGTGGTTCTACAAGGACGGGAAGATCCATGTATCGCTTCGCTCGAATGGATCGGTGGATGTCTCAAAAATGGCACAGAAGTACGGAGGCGGCGGCCATGTCGGTGCGGCTGGATTTTCATTTCCTGTCGGGAAATTATTACCCTGGAAACGGATAAAGTGAGCGCGTATGCATCATCAGAAAAAAACATCTCCTCAAGATTTCTTTCTTAATATCAGCGCTTTCGGGTCCTTCGCCTGCGTTCTGGTCAGCTTCGGGGTGATTCTCTTTAGTGCTGTCGATTTCATGCTTTTGGGCATGAATGACGATCTTCGCCTGAATTTCGTCAATGCCATTGCATTTTTTGTGGCGATGCTTCCTACGTGCATCGCTCTCTTTGCCCATATCGAGAAGAGCTATCGCCAATTCCCAAACCGGAGGGGAAGTATGGTGCGTCGGTGGCTGTTGGCGGCAACGCTCTTTGTTTCCGGCGTGAGCGTTATTTTTGATCTCATTTCACTTCTTGCAGTTGTTTTCCAGGGAGGTTTCGCATATACGGAACTCATCAAACCGATCATTGTCGGGTTGATGGCGACCGGGGTCTTTCTTTTATTCTTGTCTGAGGTAAGATCGTTGAAACAAGAATAGATCCCACATGCTATGAACCCGCAGCTTAATGTATCGGTCAAAGGTCTTTCAGAATTGCAAGAGTATCTTGACTCGAATCCGAGCATTGCCTGCGTCGCCTCGGATATCGACTACACGCTTGTCGATTTTGAACCCGGAAATATCGCCGGATCGCGGGCGATAAGGGACTTTTTGGGCGACGAGATAGCCTCTGAAAGCAGCCGATTGTTTTATCTCATTTTGGAAGGATTTCGTCGCTCGGCCGATGAGATATGGGACGAAAGAGACGATTTTGAAAGGCTCATGAGGGACCTGTCGCGTTTGGAAGGCCGCTTTTCAGAGCTGTATGGTTTGAGGGTTTGGAGCCGAGAGGCCTATCTTTTACTCGCCGCCCAAGCAGTCGGTCGCGTGCTCACGGCAAAAGAGCTCGAAGAGGCGCGTGATCGGTTTTTCCTGGCGGCGCGGGACGCCTCGCGTTTATATCCGGATACGCTTCCGTTTTCGGCATATCTGTCACGCAGATCCATACCATTGCTGGCAATGACAGGAAGCGACTGCATCTTGTGTGTCGGTCCCGGCTGTGTATTGGATTATAATCCAGATTTTTCTCGTGAGTATAAAGAAAGAAGGCTGGGTGACATCCGATCGATTGCGCAGGACGTGTTTATCGGAGATCCGTACGATAAGCCGGATGGTCGTTTTTTTGATGAAATGTGGACGCGCGCTCTAAAACTTTGCCCGACACTCACGGGCGAAACACTGCTCGTGTTGGGCGATTCCGAAAAGAATGATTTGGAAGTGCCTCGGTCTCGAGGATGGAATACGTGTTTGATCGATCGGAAATAATAATAACGTGGCCTCATATGACGGTTTCATTCGATGAATTTGTAAAAAATGATCTACGTGTCATCACCGTGAAGGGTGCTGAGCGGATCGAGGGCTCGGAGAAGCTGCTTAAATTATCCATCGATATCGGAGAGGCGGAAGACAGAATTCTTATCGCAGGCATTGGAAGGCAGTACGCGCCCGAGGAGCTTGTAGGCAAGCAGTTCTTGATAATCGCAAACCTCGAACCTCGAACAATGATGGGGGTCGAGAGTAGAGGCATGATGCTTGCGACCGACGATGACCAAGGCATCGTACTCTTGCAACCGTCACGCCCTGTACCCGCGGGGAGCAAACTGCACTAGCTATATACTTATGATGCCCTCAGAGGAATTCCATCCATTCGCCAAAATAAGAGATGCGTTGTCGTCTCTTCCCGGCTCTAATCTCGACGGGGAAATCCGCGGTGGAAATTTTGTCGTGCGCGTAGACAATAAGAATGAATGGAATACATCCGAGAGCATGGGCAAATTATCGGAAATTTTCGGGGCTCTTATCATGAACGAATACGATCCGGAACGCGTTCGTTCTCCTGAAGAGCAGATGAGATTTTCTTTTCAGGATTGTGACATGGTGTATGTTGAAGCGTGCAGAGGAGGCATCGGTGCGTTTTGCGCGCTCGAACGCTCGACAGAAGATCCATCGGTTGCCATCATTCGAGATGTCATCAGCGATCCAGAGGCGCGAGGTTTATATTTTTTCAAAATATTTCGAGAGATCTGTTCAGACCCTTCAATAACCACTCTTGTTGGCACTTCTGATAACCCCGCTCTCATTGAAACGGTCACTCATTTTGGCAAGCGTGGCGGGCAGGAGGTGTCTTTTGCCGATCAGGGAAAGGAAATGCCTCATATCCAAAAGCTTCTCGCGATCAACAAGCGCTATCTAGAAAAAGAAGGACTGCTTCTGGAAGAGATCGAACCGGGCATCTATGTGTTGCCCGCAAAGGTTTTAGTTCCGTTGTCACAAGAAGTAATCGACAAGAGAATCGGCCGGGAGTCGGCAAACTTTGGGGCATTTCAACGTATTGTCGATCTGCAGGCGAATTACAGCAACGGCGAGACGGTAGCGGGGGGGTTGGTTATGATTTTGAGAGAGAACGATGATTATGAAGATCGAGAGGAGCAGAAAGCAACGGGCGCAGTCTCTGCTTAAACGGATCAAGAAAGTTGTTCCCGATGCAAAGATGCTCTTGAAGTACTCAAATCCGTGGGAGTGCCTTGTTGCTGTCATGCTGTCCGCGCAGTGTACCGACGTGCAAGTCAACAAGGTCACAGAGCGGTTATTTAGGAAGTACCGGTCAATCGACGAGTACGCGTCGGCACGCCCGAGAGAATTTGAGAAAGACATCTATTCGACGGGATTTTATCGCAACAAAACCAAACACATTCTTGCTGCTGCTAATATGATACTGGACGCATACGGAGGGGTAGTTCCAAAGACCATGAAGGAGCTACTCGTGCTTCCGGGGTTGGGCCGAAAAACGGCCAACGTCGTCTTGGGAAATTGCTATGGCGTCGTAGAAGGTATCGCCGTTGATACACATGTGAAGCGATTGTCTCGGGTATTCGGATTGACAAAGCACGCAGATCCCAATAAAATTGAGCAGGATTTAATGCGTCTCTTTCCGAAGAGCGAATGGTTTGCGTTGACGTACTATCTTATTGAGTACGGACGGCGTTATTGCACGGCAAAACCGCATAACCACGCGAACTGTCCACTGGCAAACTTTTATTGTTAACCCCAGAGTAATATGTCGTTTTTCGATAAATTGAAAGACATGCAGGAGATGCGCAAATCTGCCAAAGAATTGCAGTCCGCGCTGTCAAAAGAGACGATTATTGGGACCGCTTCGAATGGCTTTGCCGTGACAATCGATGGCAATCAGAATGTGCTCAGGGTTGAAATACCCGACACGCTTGTCGGTGACAAATCCCAGCTCGAGAAGGGCGCGAAGGAAGCCTTTACGCGAGCGCTGGAGGGTCTGAAAAAATTGATGGTATCGAAATTTTCCAACATCCTTAAAGCATAGAAGGTGTAACGTTCATGCGATTTATCTTCGCCGGCCTTCTCGCAGTCGTCGTGCAGCTGTTTGTCGTTCGATCGGCGGATATCCCCCTGTTATTGCTTTTGATAGGGGTGTTTTTCTTTTCGTTTTCTCGTACGCTGATATCCGGATTCATATTGGGATTTGTGTTGGACATCTATTCGGGGATATTCGGTGTCTATTTCATCCTCTATCCGCTTGCGGTTACGGCAACGCATTATCTCTCGACGCGCTTTTTGACAGACCGCTCTCTAACCACATTTTGCGTGGTTTCATGCGGGATGTTTGCGGTATTTACGTTCGTACATATGGCCGTATATGCAATCGTCTCACGCATACACCAATATGCCATCGGGCTCCCGCTCGATATGCATACGGGGATTTTATTGCTCAAAAGCCTGGTACTTCAGCTCGTCTTATCCGCAATTGCGTATCTTGTGTTTTCTCGAATTCGTGAGCGGAGATCATTATGAGCCGTGAAAAGAAATTTTTTCTCATCGACTGGAACGATTCTGCGCCCCTGATATCAGGCCGGAAGCGCCATGATTGGGTAGAGGAATCGTTTGACACGTCGGGTGTGACGGAGCGTCCGGAATACCTTGGGGTGTCGGTTTCGGATATTGCGATAAAAATTCTTTTTTCGTTCATCGCTTGCATGCTGGTGCTTTTTTTTCTAAGAACGGGATATGTTCAAGTTCTTCAAGGAAGCGGGTTTATGGGGCTGGCGGAACGAAACAAGGGCAAGGAACTTGTACTTTTGGCTCGCCGCGGAATTTTTTACGATAGAAACGGAACCCCTCTTGTGTGGAACGTGCCAAGCTTTCTCGTCGGGATCGTCAAGTCGGAACTCCCCGCGGTCCAATCCGAACGGGATACCGTTATCGCAGAGCTCTCAAAAAGAATCGGCGTAAAGAAATCGGAGATTGAACAGGCGCTAGAAAAAGCACCCCCCTACCAACAGGCGATCATCGCAGAAGATGTGCCCTACGAGTCCGCGCTGGATTTGGAGACGATTAGAGATACACTACCCGGTGTGACGCTTGAAATTTCTCAACGCCGATCGTATGAGAAGATGTCGGGATTCTCGCTGTCGCATGTTCTCGGCTACACGGGACGCATCAGCGAAAAGGAGCTGGAGGAGAAGCGAGATTTGTCGTACGTGCTCCACGATATCGTAGGAAAGGAAGGATTGGAGCTGTCGTACGAACCGCTCATTCATGGCGTTCATGGAAAAAAGCGAATTGAGGTCGATGCCCTTGGACGCGAAAAGCAAGTTCTCGCGGTCACCGAGCCGCAAGACGGAAAGAATCTCTATCTTACCATTGATAAAAATCTACAAGAGGTCGCCGAAAAGGCATTGGAGGATTCGCTGAAGCTGTTCAACAAGAAGAAAGGCGTTGTGATTGTGAGCGATCCGAAGGATGGTGGCATCCTTGCGATGGTAAGCCTTCCCTCGTATGACAACAATCTATTTGCAAGGGGTATTTCTCAGAAGGAATACAGCGAGCTCATAGATAATCCTGATCGTCCGCTGTTTCATCGGGCAGTGTATGGCGAGTATCCCTCCGGTTCCACGATTAAAATGATTGTTGCTGCCGCCGGTTTACAAGAAAAGATCGCGACGCGCTCGACAACGGTTCGAAGTGTCGGAGGATTGCGGATCGGGGCGTGGTATTTTCCGGACTGGAAGGCCGGGGGGCACGGCGTGACAAACGTTGTGAAGGCGATTGCCGAATCCGTGAATACGTATTTTTATATGATAGGCGGAGGGTATGGCGATTTTGAAGGGCTTGGGGCTGACGTATTGGCAAACTATTTTAAGGCATTTGGGCTCGGAGAAAAAACAAATATCGACTTAGTCGGAGAGCGCACAGGGTTTATTCCGACGCCAGAGTGGAAGCGATCGACAAAGAATGAGCCATGGTATATCGGGGATACGTATCATATCGCGATTGGCCAGGGGGATGTTCTGGCAACTCCGCTCCAAATAAATACTGTGACGCAGTATTTTGCAAGCGGCGGCGTAAGCTACCGCCCTCATTTGGTAAAAGGCGTCGAAAGCGAGGAGAAGGGTGCTATTACATCAGTAGAACCGATCGTAGTGAAGACTGATGTCGTTGACCGTAAAAATGTCGAGATCGTGCGGGAGGGCTTGAGGTCCGCTGTTGAAGCTGGAAGCGCGCGGAGGCTTTCGTTGCTCGGCGTGACGGCCGCCGGAAAGACCGGAACTGCCCAGTGGGGAAGTGGCGCTCCACATGCGTGGTTTACGGGATTTGCGCCGTATGAAGATCCGAAAATTGTCGTAACGGTGCTTGTCGAACAGGGGGAAGAGGGAAGCCGTTCAGCAACGCCTGTCGCATATGATATTTTGAAGTGGTATTTCACAAAGCCTCCGCAGAAACCGCAGCTCCAAAGCTCTGACTTATGAAACTCTCACCCTCAGGCATCTATTATCGGACACGGGTGTTTTTCTGGTGAAAAAACCCTCTTATTCAGCCCGTCGGCTTCGAATACGATCCGATAATAGACACCCTCGGACAGTTTCGTAAGTCAGAGCTTAAAGTGAAATGTTCCAATCGCTGACCTCGTTTTTATTGAGAGGGGCGAGTCTTTTTTTATCAATCAGGACTGCGCGAAGTATACTGCTCATCCAGGCTGTGGCATTTTGTGAGTCGGTTTTTTGGAGCTCTTGTTGCGCTGGGAGTGAAGCGTCCCGATAGCCCTTTAGGCAACTTTCAAAAGCCGCCTCGCGAGCTTTCTGCCCCGGAACATGAAGAACGTCTGTCATTAACTGTATGCAGTAGGCCATGTCCCGCATATCTTTCAGGCTCGCGCGCCGGACGCCGTTGTGTCGATCTACTGCCGAGGGGTTCTTTGCAGACTTCCAGTGGAAAAGAGTTTCCATATCAACAATCTCTGCTGCCATTGTCACATTCGCCGAGTGCAGCCAAAAATGCGCGTAGCCTTCATTGAGAAGTACTGCAATATTCGACCCCATGCGGGAGGAAAAATCTTTTAAGAATTGCAATCGATCATCGGGGTTGTCAATGGATAATTCCTTGTTTCCGGCCGCTCGATTCTCACGATTTGCAGTTTCAAAGGCATGTGCCAAAACGTCATTCGGTCGATTGCCGTATCCTTTCGAACATTCGGCAACGCGATCATTGGTCCGCATGAGCCGAACAGCCATGAGCGGCGTGTAGTCTCGACGGTTGATAATAACTTTCTTCGCTTTAAGCTCGTCGACAGAAGTTAGCGCTCCCTGATACATGACATTTTTCAGCTCCGCAACGCCCCATATGAGCTCAGTCCGCAAACCGGCTTTTGTGAGATGTGCGGTCGTGTCGATAAGCTGAGGCTTTATTTCATGAAGCAGGCCAAGAACTTTCGCGCCGAAAAGGTGTTCCTGGGCATCATCTGAATCATCCTTTATCCATGAATCAAATTGCTCGACTCGGTATCCCTTTGCTAGCGGCTTAAGATATCCGACGCCTTTTGTATTAGCGGCATAATACTCCGTTTCGTCTTCGGCGATTCGGAATGTCGCGTCAATGGGCTGCGTGATCGTTCGCCAATGGGGTGCATGGACAGGTAGTTCTATTTCGCCGCCGATGGAGTCCGTGAACACCATATACTGCTGGATCGGATGTGGCGATTTTACTAATGGATCAACGGCAAGGAACGAGTAATCTTTTCCTTCCTCAAGGCGGCGAAATGCGCCCTTCACGGACGGAAGCATCTCGCGCCCGCTGCCGCCATCAATTTCTGTTAACGTCAGCTTAGGAGTGAGCGATTCGGTCATAATAGTTTTTTTGTGTACCAGGTCTCATTGCCGCCTTCATCAATGGCCCAGATCGCGTAGCAAGGGTACTTTCCATATGAATTCCATACCGTGTAATCATTGAAATTTGTTTCAGGCGTCGAAATAAGACTAATCCTAGGAGCGCCAGATGACCATAGATTGTTCAGCGCTTTATGGACGCCAACGCGATTTGTTGATGACTCTGTGGCGTTGTCCCGCGGAGCTACAACGATTTGCCTCTTTAAGTGATCCGGACAGTCGGGTGTTTGTAAGCGTTTTTCACGGAGATTCCTTGCGGCTTGGATAACTGCCGCCAGAGATTGTTCAACCAGACTCTCGGGATCTACCGCATTGGAAGACAGGCTGGAAACGAAATTCTCTTTCGGATTCATGGCGCGGGAGACGAGGACCGGCGTACCTGTGCTTCCTTGCACTGCCTCGATCATGAGGGATGATCCCTGGATCGTTTCTCGCGCGGAACCAGCGTCTTTTACGTATATCAGCGCATGTACTCCTCGAAGTCCTTCCGCGAGCTGGGCATGCTGTGATGTGTAGCAGGCATTTCCGATATCGCCCGAATAAACCCGCAAGAGTCCTGTCACCGGGACTAACGAAACTGAAGCAGTTGCCTCCAGAACGTTTTTGGAAATCCCAGCTTTCTCAAGTGCAAGCTCGAACGGTAATCGTCCTTTCTTGTCCTGGGTAACCCCAAAGAGTTCAGTAAGACGTTCGCGTAATCGTTGAGAAAATGGCACATGGCCCGTATGTTGGGGGTTCTGGTCGGGGTGCAAGTAATGCTCTGCAATGTATTCCCTGATAAACAGGCTCGTGGTATGAACTGCGCTAACCGTTTGTCCTCCGACATCGGCCAGATCCCAGCCAGGGGGTACGACAAGGGGAAGATGAGCCCCGGTTACGTATGCGAGCAGGTCGCTATATTTCTCGGGCAGGTCGTCTATCGACGCAAGGACTTCCATGATTTCAACAAGCTTTTCCTCGTTTTTCGTTTGGAAGGCCTCCTGGAACCCCTTCAGCGCGCCATCCCCATCAAGGAGTGTCTGTTCCGCCGCTTGCTGATTCGCGCAGTAGTCATCAAACAATGAAAACATGTCGTCTGCCTTATCGGGAACCCCAACACCAGCAACATTTTTAAGGTTGTTTCTGATTGCCGCATAGGGTTCTGCACTCATAATTTGATCAAGGTTTGCCTGGTGTTCTTCTCCATTTTTCGCCGCGCCGATTTTTTTTACCGATAACTCAGCTTTAGGGAACCATTCCTTGGTATTCGCGGGCCGTGATGACGCAACTCGCGCCACGAGATGTCCAAGGGAGTCAAGGCGTTCCCAGCCGCTCTTGCCACGAATACTGACAAACAACTCTTCGCCCAGTGCCGATTCGATGCCGCGTGGAATTTTGTCTTCCAATAAATCAGATCGATATCGCTTAGCAGCTACTCGTAGGTCATTAAAAATCTCTTTCGGTGTACGCTCCCGCGCGTTTTTCCCCCGTGTCGTGAGAGCTATACCAAAATCATGAAGATGGGAGCGGGCGATCGGATCAATATTTTCAACATTCTCAGCTCGAATACACGCAGCGGTGACACGATATAGTTTTGGAAGATTCTTCAGTCCAAATTCCTTGACAAACTCTAAGAGATTCTCAGCATCAGCGAGGGATTTCCCGGTTACACTCCTTAACAGTGGGGCCAATTCGATTGTCCATGGATCGTTTTTCGCATTCGCGGCAGGTGCTTGAAACGCAACCAGCCGTTTGATCGAGCCATACCATCCTTGGTTCTTTAGGTAATCGGCAAGGATCTCGACTGATACCTGCGTCTCGTCACTTTTGTCCCAGGATGCCAAAAACTGTTGCAATTTCATGTATGCTCCGTATGCATCGAGAGGGGATTTGAAAAATAATCGGGAAATCAGTTCACAGTAATATGCACCGCAGGTTTCTAAAATAACACGTTCTCTACAACCGATACGAATAAGGTTGCCTATCCAGGTATATGTCTGTTCCTGTGCTAAATATTTACGAGTGAAGGCGGCTGTGACGTTATCTGACGGAATGTATGATGAATCAATGCTGCGCGCAATACTTACAATGTATTCATCTGGATGAGACGCAGTTAGCGTGTTGCACCTTTCAACGAGATCCTTCCGTATGCCAGCTTCGTCCGCGCCTTGCGGAAGGAGTGCCTTTCGGCACAAATCGAACTGCTCGATAAACAAGTTTGCCGCGAGGCGTTGTCTAATGGAGTCTTTGAGAAAGGCAGAAAACGCCGCTTTTGCCGTTTCGGGAGTGAAGCGAGCTTCAACTCCCGCAACTTGGGCAAGTGAAGCGAAATTCGAGAGGCTGAACGTGCGACTGTCGCCTAGTTCAATTCCACCCCAGCTTTTCTCATCTGTGAGGGCCCGAGAAATCCCGTTTTTGAGAGTAGTGGGAAGATTACTTATACATTCTGGATATTCGAGAAGAAGGGCATGTCCATAGTCGAGGTGCATGGGGAGACCCATTTCTTGGAATGCAGAATCGACCACCTCATTGCTTGGAGGCGGCAGCCCAAGTAATTTGATAAAAGAAAGTACGCTCTTGAATTTGAACGCATCCACGGACGAGAGCAGTGTGTCAGAGTAGTCCGATGAGAGTTTTTCTCTAGAAATAATCAATGATAGATTTGCGGAAAAGCTTAAAAGAAATGGAACAAGCTTGCTGCCGGGGTCGATCTTTCTAGCAAATAGCCGGGTAATATCCGCCGGAGAATCGAAAAGTGAAATCTGAGCTATTTCCGCAATAGTTTTCAAAATTTCAAATGCCTCCATGTCAATAAGAGTCTTGTAATATGCTCGAAGTTCACGGGCAAAGGGCTCAAAGGAGAAGTCCTCGATGCCGACGTTTTTTGCTGCATTGGCGATATGATGGGCGACTACGGAAAAATCACCTTCTTGGATTGCAAGCCGGACGATATCTGGGAACACTTCTCGTACTGCTCGCGCTGGCGCAATATCACAGATCTCATCCGTTGGCATATATGCAAACAGGCCGCCGGTAGCCGTCATAACCAGCGCGTCATGCTCAGAGACACCGTTTTTTTTCAAAAGCGAGTTTGTTTCCCGAAACCCGTGGGACTGCACGAGCTTTCGTGCAATGGCCGATCCGGTAAATAATCCGACAGGTCCGTAGGATGTAATGCTTGAGAGGAAGGCATCGGTTTTTGTAAGGTCGTCCGCGTCTGAATCAGAATCACTCCAATTGCTGCCCCAGATATCTTCGCCGAATGTCTGGAGATATTCCACGCAGAACTTGTCGCGCTCATCCGCGGGAATACGGGCAAACAGATCCAAAAATGAATGTATGACATTGGGATTTCGTACGCCAGCGATACTGATATCTGCGATCCGGAGATGCTCAAAACGCAGTCTTCTTCCAAGAGCATCTTCTAGCGTCGCGATGGACGTATCGACAGATCCTTGAGAAGAGTGGAGACGAAGAAAAATACTTGTATCGAATCCGGAAGGATGGGGGGCGTCCATGCCGACAAGGCTGCAGAATTCATTGACTGCGTTGATTTCAATGAGAAGACGTTCGAGGTTTGCATTCTTTGCCGTGTTTGCCATTGAGTCGTGTATGGCTGATGCCAGCTTTCCTCGCTTCTCTTCACTCAGTGTTATTGGACCGGGAGAATGCCCTGCAACATGAAGCGCTCTGTACGGATATGAATCCGAAACGAGGGAAGAAGATCGCCACTCAGGCTCAAGATAGCTCTCAATCATCTGCCGTAATTCCGCATTGAGCTCCTCCCAAGGAAACGGATCCCCGAGAATATGCGCGAGCATATCCCCGGGCCATACTTTTGGCGACAGATCGGGTGTTGTCATGCGATTTACCTCGTCCTCGCTCTTGGTAGCCAGAATGAAAGCAATATTTTCCAGGATGGATTTAAGATCGAAGACTGAACAACCGCGATCAGTTTTTTGATATTCATCCGGAAAAACACCCGTCCATTCGAATACGGTATTCAGTGTTGTAATCATTCCGCGAAGCTGCTTAAAAGAATTGCTTGTTAGCTTACCAGTTATCTCTTCATAATCATCCCCGTTATAAGCCGACCAGTTTTCCCAAAGCGCAGCGTATGCTCTGCGAGCGAGAGTGCGCGCCCACGATTCATGCAATGGGTGATATTTTGTCGCAAAATCTCCAACAAAGCTTAGGATTTGACTGTCCGACAAACCTTCGTGGCACTCATTAGCAAAAACCTCCAGCTCGGTGAGCAGCGCACCTTCGTCAACAAGCATTTCATCGTAGTCGTGAAGGCCCTCCTGGATTTCAAATTCTTTTGGAAGGTTAGGCATACTGTTTAGACGCCAGTATACCCTGTTGACACAAAAATGAAAAATCCGTAGACTATTTCGGAAGGAACTGAGTAGGAGGTAAGTCCCTTTCTTTATTTTCCTCCAAACGGCAACCGATTATTTATGAAACACTATCTCACAAAAGAGGGTTTGGAAAAAATAAAGAAGGACCTCGCGCACATGAAAGCAGTGACGCGCAAAGAGGTTATTGAGCGTATCGCCGCGGCGAAGGAATTAGGTGATTTGAAAGAAAATGCCGAGTATGCCGAAGCGAAAGAAGACCAAGGGTTTCTGGAGTCGCGGATTTTGGAATACGAAGGAATCCTGAAGGGCGCGATTATCATCGATGAGGAAAATCACTCCATCACTAAAGTTTCGATCGGCTCGACTGTCACCGTGAAATGCGGCGACTCATTATGTACATATAAAATTGTCGGCTCGGAAGAAGCTGATCCGCTCACATTTCGCATTTCGCATGAATCTCCCTTGGGAAAATCATTTCTTGACAAGCAGATTGGAGATTCGGTCGTCGTTAAGGTTCCAAAAGGGGAGTTCGAATACGTCATCATGGAAATAAAGTAAGTAGTAAGTAGTAGGTGGTAGGTGTGTAAGTAGTAAGTGAACCACCGCCGTTGGCGGGGTAAATAGGTGAAAGGCTCGTGGCACATACGCAATGCACGAGCTTTTTTGATGTTGTTTTGACGTTTCTGCTTGAATTCAGTACACTTTTATAGATTCCCGGCTTAACTCCTGGGCACTATTTTTTATGGCAGATATAGAAGAACGCGGAGTACGAATTCAGAAAATGAATGCGGCTCGTCAATGCGGAATGAATCCTTATCCGAGCGATGCGCACCGTACACACACTTGCCTTGAAGCGATCCAGCAATTTGAGCAGCTTGTTTCTCAGGCGATGCCAATCAGCCTTGTCGGACGCATTCGTGGTATTCGTCGTCACGGAGGTTCGTCATTCTTTGTCCTCGAAGACGCGAGCGGCAGCATTCAACTGTTTCTCAAAAAGGATCTGCTTGGAGAAGAGCAGTATTCGCATACGAAGGAGATGTTAGACATGGGTGATTTTCTCGAGGTAGCCGGTACGATGTTTGAGACAAAGACTGGCGAAAAAACTGTGCAGGTTTCCGGTTTTCGTCTTTTGACCAAGGCGCTTTTGCCGCTCCCAGAGCAGTGGCACGGCCTGACAGACGTTGAGACGCGATTCCGGCAGCGATATCTCGACCTTATCGCCAACAAGGAGGTCAGAGAAATCTTCGCGTCGCGAGCTCGGATCATCAAGACAATGCGAAACTTTTTTGAGGGTCATGGGTTTTTGGAAGTTGAAACGCCGGTTCTTCAGGCAATTCCGGGCGGAGCGACCGCGCGGCCATTCATTACGCATCACAATGCGCTTGATGCTGATCTCTATTTGCGGATAGCGCCAGAGCTTTTTCTAAAAAGGCTTGTTGTGGGCGGGTTTGAACGCGTGTTTGAATTTGCGCGCTGTTTTAGGAATGAAGGGATTGACTTTTCGCATAATCCGGAGTTTACGATGCTTGAGGCGTACATGGCGTATGCGGACTACCGTGATTTGATGGATCTTGTCGAAAGGCTCATGTGCGAGATCGTAATCGCGACTCACGGCAGCGAAACAATGAGTATTAACGGCGTTGACGTAGTGTTCAAGCCGCCCTTTCGCAGAATTCCATTCGCTTCAGCGATCCAAGAGCGCTCCGGCATCAACATCTTCGACTATCACGATCATGTCACGCTTCTTGCGGCTATGAAGAAGCACAATGTTTCTTTGGAAAAAACGGAGAAGATTCATTCATGGGCCCAGCTTGTCGACGTCCTGTTCAAAAAGACGGTCGCCTCGCAGATAACCGAACCCACGTTTATTATCGATCACCCGCGCGTGTTGTCGCCCCTGTCAAAGAGGAAAGCCGATAGCGATCACCCGGTTGTCGAGCGCTTTCAGCTGATATTAGGCGGAGTGGAGATTGTCAATGCGTTTTCTGAGCTCAATGATCCTCTTGACCAGCGCGAGCGGTTTGCGGAACAGCAGAAGGCAAAACTGGCCGGCGATGAAGAGGCGCATCCGTTCGATGATGACTTTGTGACCGCGCTTGAATACGGAATGCCTCCGACCGCCGGATTGGGAATCGGGATCGATCGCCTCGTTTCGCTTTTGACCGGACGGCACGCGATCAAAGAAGTTATACTATTTCCAACGCTGCGCCCGAAAACGCAGCATTCAGACGCGCAAAGCCCTGTGACAAAGGATATCAATGCGGATCTATGAAAGTCGTTGTAGCGTTTGGCACATTCGATCTGCTTCATCCCGGCCACCTGGCATATCTTCGTCAGGCTAAAACATACGGGGATCGCCTCATCGTTGTCATTTCCCGGGACGTAAACGTGGTGAAAATCAAAGGAGGTAAACCGCTCTTTTCCGAGCAGGACCGAAAGAAAATCGTTGGCGCGCTTAAAGATGTGGATGAGGCGGTACTGGGCAGTTCTGCCGACATGTTCAAGATTATCAAAAAGCTCAAGCCGGATATTGTCTGTCTGGGATATGATCATGAGATCGGCAAGGCCGAACTGCAAAGCAAATTGTCCGGCATGGAGGCGCCGCCGAGAATCGTGAGAGCAAAAAGCTATCATGCTGAAAACTATAAATCATCAAAACTAAAAAAATGATAGATCCCAACATCATCCGCCAACATCCGGACAGGGTAAAAGAAGAACTAAACAGACGAAATAAGACATTGAATGTCGATGAGTTCCTTTTGCTTGATGAAAAACGAAAGGCGTTAATCACCGAGCTGGACGCGCTTCGCGCAGAGCAAAACCGTGTCGGGAAAGAGGTGCAAGGCGCAAGCGGAGAAGCGCGAGATGCAATTCTTGCGACGCTGAAAAGTTTAAAAGAAACGATCAGCGCAAAGGAAGGCGGCTGCGCCGCGATAGAGTCGGATTGGCATCGCATGCTGTGGGAATTTCCGAATATCTCGCATGATGACGTTCCTGTGGGGCCCGACGAGAGCGGGAATGTACCCATCCGCTCATGGGGGGGTCCACGAACGTTTGACTTTCCCGTTAAGGATCATATCGAACTTGGCGCATTGCATGACATAATCGATGTCGAACGGGCAGCGAAAGTTTCTGGCGCGCGCTTTGCGTACGTGAAGGGAAAGCTTGCTCTGCTGCAGTTCGCTGTTATTCAGCATGCCTTTAACATTCTTACCAATGAGACGATTCTAAAAGAAATTGCCGCGTCTGTTGATTCGTCCATTCCGGCGAAACCATTTGTTCCCGTGTTGCCGCCGGTATTCATTCGGCCGGAGACATTCGACCGAATGGCTCGTTTGGAACCAAAAGAAGAGCGGTACCATATCGTCAGCGACGATCAATACCTCGTTGGCAGCGCGGAACATACGCTCGGTTCAATGCATATGGATGAGATTCTTCCTGAGGAGACACTTCCTCTCAGGTATGTCGGCTACTCCTCATCATTTCGCAGGGAAGCGGGATCCTACGGCAAGGATACGCGCGGTATCCTCCGAGTACATCAGTTCGATAAGATCGAGATCGAATCATTTACCACTCCTGGGTCATCGCGGCTGGAACAAGATTTTATTGTTGCCATTCAGGAGTATCTCGTCAGATCGCTTGAAATCCCGTATCAGGTTGTTGCGGTATGCACGGGCGACATGGGCGCACCAGACGCTCGGCAAATTGATATCGAATGTTGGCTCCCGAGCCAGGGGTGTTACAGGGAAACGCACACGTCTGATCTAAATACCGATTACCAGTCCCGTCGTCTCCAAACAAAACTTCGCTCAAAAGATGGAACGTCAGAACTTGTTCATATGAATGACGCGACGGTGTTTGCTCTGGGACGGATTCTTGTGATGATCTGTGAAAATTATCAGGAGCGCGATGGAAGCATTCGCGTGCCGACTGTGCTTCAGAACTACTGCGGATTTACAACCATTGGATAGCATCTTATGCGTCACGCGTCATGGCGGACTCAAAAACGCGATTGGCATGGGAAACATGATGCCAAGCGGAACCGATCGAGGAAAAAATCTTTGAGCATTCCTGTGTTTGTCCTTTCTTTTTGTCTGCTCGGCATCGGCGGCTGGTTTTTCTTTTTTTCACACTTTTTTATCATCGATATTGTCGATGTTTCGGTTGAAGGCGATATTGACCCTGCCGCGGTTCGGGAGGTGTTTTTCGATGAGATGGAAGGACGGCGCCTCCTTATCTTTCCACGGTCGAATGTGTTCTTTTTCGATTCCGGAGCGGCACGGCGCGCGCTTGGAAATTCATTTGCCGTAACGGATCTGAAGATTCGCAGACAATTTCCCAACCACCTTTCAGTCACAATGACTGGAAAACGGTTCCGAGCGCTGTGGTTTACACAGGGAATTTTGTATGAACTTGCGCCATCAGGGCAGGTCGTGAAGAATGTCGACCGAGGAATCGTGCAACTTCCTCCTGAGTTTCGCGCCGTAGCGTCCAGCACTGCCAGCAAGCCGAAAGAAAAGAAGCCGCAGGAGCACATCGCGGTTATCCCCCTGATTGCCGATGAAAAAAATCAGCCTGCCGCGATCGGGCAAACCGTGATTCCCGAAGAGGATCTGTCGTTTGTCACGGCGCTGCCATCCGCGCTTTCAGATATTGGCATACGTCTTTCTTCATTATCATTGTCACAAGGCGCGCCGGATCTGACAGTGACGACTGCGGAGGGCTGGAGACTGCGACTCAGCTTCCATACGCCGCTCGATGAACAGATCCACTATCTTGATACACTCCTCAGGGAGGCGGTCAAGAAGAAGAGGAAAAAGCTTGAGCTGGTGGACGTACGTTTTGAGAATAAGCTTTTTTATACATTTAAGGACGGAAAATGACGATCGCTATTGATCTGCGCCCGATGCTTTCGGAGGGGGGAATTGCGACATACACTCGATTCATTAGTCGAGCGCTTGCTGATTCGAACGATGCACGCACAGTTTTTTTCCTGAATGCATGGTCATCGTGCATTCGAGCGCGGATTCAAAACACCTGCGCGGTTGCCGACACGCGTGCATTTTTTTCGATTCCTTCCAAGCTGTTCAATGCATCGCTAATGGCTGTTCATCGGCCGCGCATCGATTCGCTGATCGAGTCAAGGATCGGAGAGCAGGCGGATATACTGTTCATGCCGAATATTCATTACACTTCGTATTCGAGCCGCGCAAAACTTGTTGTCACCGTGCACGACCTTACCTACGAAATCTGCCCGGAGGCATTTACGTTCAAAGAACGATTGTGGCACAACACGGTACGCCCCAAAAAGCTCCTTTTAAGAGCGGATCATATTATTGCCGTTTCGGAATGTACAAAGCGGGATCTTGTTGCGATCTATCAGATACCGGAGGAACGCATTACCGTCTGCCCCTTGGGGGTTGACCCTGTATACCGGTCGGTCGAACCTCTTTTGGAGCGTGAAACCTATGGTTTGCCGAAAAAATATATCTTCGCGCAGTGCGCGGATCAGTCGCGAAAGAATATCCAATTGCTTGTTGATGGCTACGTTCTGCTTCTTCGCGAGGGTAAAGTAAATAGCTGCACCCTGCTACTCTCGGGGGCTTCAAAGATAATGCCCCAATGGTTGGCGAGAATGGTGAGGGCGCACAATTTGCATGGGAGGGTGGTGTATCGATCGCGTATTCCCGCGAATGAAATGCGGGCGGTGTATTCGTACGCCGAATTATTTGTCTACCCAAGTGTCTATGAGGGGTTTGGATTGCCGCCGCTTGAGGCTGCAAGCTGCGGTGCGCCGGTTGTCGCATCGGCCTGCACGAGCATTCTCGAGATAGCGGGCGACTTTGCCGTGCTTGTGAATCCGTTCGATGTCCGTGCGCTTGCGGAGGGGATATCATCGCTTCTGACAGATCAGGAACTGCGCGAACGCTGTATCGAAAACGGCAAGCGAATTGCCTCGATGTACACGTGGGAGCGGTCTGCACGGGAGCATCTTGCTGTATTTGCGTCAGTGAGGTCTCTTTGAAATATACCGATCATATATGCGAATAGGAATTGACGCGCGAATGTACGGAGAGGGGCTTGGTATCGGCCGATACATCGCGGAATTGATTGCGGGCCTTGAAGATGTCGATACACACCATGAGTATGTTATTTTTTTAGGCAGCTCGAATTGGGACGCGTATACTCCCTCGTCGGGGCGCTTTACAAAAGTGCGCGCGCCGTTTTCCTGGTATTCCTTTTCCGAGCAGCTACTCTTTCCGATCAAAATAGCACAACAGCATATTGACCTGATGCACTTTCCTCATTTCAATGTGCCTCTTTTCGTTCCATGCCCCTTTGTCGTGACTATCCATGATCTGATCATGGTCCGTCACCCCCTTTCTGCCCGTAATGCTGTCACGACCCGCCACCCGTTAGCGTACTGGATTAAGCATGCGGCATTTCGTTTTGTCATCGCGCGCGCTGTTCGTAGAGCCCGCCGCATAGTGACAGTCTCTGAGACGGTCAAAGCGCAAATTCGCGAGTATTTTCGGATTCCGGAAGAGAGCATCACTGTTATATTGGAAGCGGCAAGTTCGCTGCCTCCGTGCGGCGTGGGATGGACAGCACCCGTTCGTGGCGAGTATGTGTTTACGCCTGGCAACGCGTATCCGCATAAGAATATTATGACGCTGCTGAGGGCGTTTAAGGAGTACACGGTGCGGTGTCCATCTTCGGATCTTGCACTGGTTCTCTGCGGACAAAACGACGTGTTTAGAGAACGTATGATCGACGCCATTCGTGAGAATGGACTAGAAACACGCGTCGTCCATTTGGGGCACGTATCACAAGAGGATCTTTCCTGTTTGTATAGGAACGCGCTCGCGCTTATATTCCCCTCGCTGGACGAGGGATTCGGCTTACCTCTCTTAGAAGCTGCGGAATGCGGAACGCCTGTCCTTGCTTCTGATATTGCGGTGTTTCACGAGGTGCTCGGCAGCGACTTTCGGGCGTTTAATCCAAAGGATATCTATGCTATCGTGAGTGCAATCGAGTGGCTGGCAGCTCATCGCGATGAAGCAGGGGAAATGGCGGCTCGTGCTCGCGTGCGCTCGGCGGCATTCACATGGGAGCAGACAGCGAGGCAAACATACGGTATCTATTCGTCACTACTATGAGATCGTTCAAAATTTTCGAACTCTTTTTGATTCCCGCCATTCAAACGGCAGCTATTTTTTTTGCGTTCCGTCTTGAGCAATGGTATCTCTTCATCGGGCTTGTGGCATTTCTTGCAACCGACATGCTTCTTGTTCCATTTATTGGAGAGCAGCGGGAGAAGAGATTCATTTTTATCACCGCATGGCCGCCGCTCGCATTGATATCAACGGTTTTTGCGGCAATCTTTTTCCTTGATGATCCCGTCCTCACGATATCCGTCATTTGTCTGAACGCCGCGCTTCAGTTCTTTTATCTTCTCAATCTCTACTATTACTTGTATCGACGGGAGAAATATCAGGAGTCATCCTTTTATCACAATCATCTCGTCATCCACATTGTGACGATTTGGCTGGCAGCCGTGTCCCTGTTTGGCGCCGAATACTATATCGACGTTAAGCCGCGATTTCTTATTTTACCGTTTCTCGCGCTGTTCACTGTCATGATCGCACATCTTCTGAAAACATATCAACGTTCACTAAAAAAGCATCGCCTGTTTATTATTTCCTCTCTCGTAATGATGGCGGAGGCGATAGCAGTCGCGCATCTTTTGCCGAATTATTATCTGATGAATGCCAGCATCATTCTTGTTCTCGACGCGCTGCTTGTTCTCGTTGGAATTCCTTCATTAAAAAAAGAAGTCAGTAAAACAGGCTACAGAGTAACTATTATTCTTTTGGTTGTCGTGCTATTATTGATACTGATATCGGCACCATTGAGATGAAATGTGATAGGTCAATATGGATCAGCAGACACATCATTCGCCCGCACTTCGCATTCTTCTCGTACTTGTTTTAAGTGTCGGGAGTCTTGTCTTGGGATATCTCGGAGGATTGCTTGCCTCAAGCGGCGAGCCTCTTGATATTGATGATATTTCGCAAAATAGGCCCATTATCTTTGACGCGCGCCGAGCACAAGATACTCAAACGCCCTCACCACAGCAGGCAAACGATATTCGTTCCAGTATCATTTCATTGTATAGGGCTTCGTCGAAAGACGTATCGGCAAATCCAATAGACAGGATTCCGGCCCGTGATCGTTTTGTCGGTTACGGTATCGTGCTTACGGTAGACGGATGGCTCGCGGTACATGGGAGATTTGAGAAGAATAATCCAAAAGATTTTATCGGCGTTACCCAGGGCAATACCGCTTTTGCGGTAACCAACATCATCTCCGACCCGGCACTGCCGCTAAGCTATCTTAAAATCCAAGGACGGGGACTAAAGCCAGTCCAATTTGCGGCTCTGAGCGTTGAAGAGTTTGAATCTGCGATTCTTGCCTCGCCGCAGTATGCGGAGTCGTTGATCGTCTCGCCGCTTTCATTCCCGCTGGCATCAAATCAAAAAGAGACAGTCCACTCTTCTGATCTGCTGGAAAAGCGCTTGAGTCCTTCGGTGAGATTCTCACACAGCGGACTGCCTGTCATGAATTCTCGTGGAGAACTGATTGGCGTGACGGATGCTCTCGGCATTATTCCTTCCCAATACGTTTCCAACGCGTTCTCAGGAATTCTCAAGAGCGGAAAAACAGAACGTCCCAAGGGCGGCATTACGTATAATGATCTCTCGCAAGTTTTTCAATTCGGTGCGTCAGGAGAGCAGATACTGCAAGGAGCCCTGGTCGTATCTTCGTCAGCGTCAGGTCTTCTTCCAGGTGACCGCATCCTGAAAGTTAATGATGAGCAAGTGGATCAAAATAGGAGTCTTTCGGAGCTCGTATCAGAATATAAGGTAGGCGATAGTCTTTCATTGACGGTTCTGAGGAGGGGCAAAACACTAACGCAAAACGTTACGCTTCAATAATCATAATCTTATTCCCATGACCATGCCCGATTTCTATCTTGTCGTAACGAGTATTGCCGTCATTCTTTTTACAATTTTCGGAACGGCGGTGCTTATCTATCTCTTATTGATCCTTCATCGTGTCCACAAGATGCTGGATGGCGTTGAGGATTTTGTTCACCACTGGAAGACGACTGTTCGCGAGTTGTTTTTACGTGCGCAGGGGCTAAAGGCTACTGCAGATATGATCGGGGACGGCATACGTTCACTGATTCAGTTATATCAAAAAAGTCCAATTTCAAAACGTGGATCGAAGAAGTCAAAGAACGAATAAGGCGGTTAGAGCTAGGGTTAAAGGGGCAAAGGGTTAAAGGGTCGAAGGAATTGTTTTCCGAAACTTTAACCCTTTTACCCTAAACCCTATAACCCTCATGACACGCTTCGAGTTTCGAGTTTTACGAACACCTACTCATTGAACTTGGCAGGAACTCACAAAATTGTCTGATGAGGTAAGAGGGGGTACACAATACCTTGTTTTTGTGTTTAAGTGTTCATCAGATATGTCAAAATTTGTAAATCTTCACGTTCACAGCCACTACAGCCTTCTCGACGGCCTTGCCCGCATCGAGGGGCTGGTTAAAAAGGCGAAAGATTTTGGTATGCCAGCAGTGGCTCTGACAGATCACGGGTATCTTTATGGCGCCATCGAATTTTACCAACGGGCGAAAAAAGCGGGGATCAAGCCGATTATCGGCCTGGAAACGTATGTGACATCTCGCGGGCGTTTTAAGAAAGCGAGCAAGGAAGATGATGAGCGGTTTCATCTGACGCTGCTGGCAAAAAACAAAACGGGATACACAAACCTCATGAAACTCGCGACGCTGGCCAACCTAGAGGGGTATTATTACCGTCCGCGAGTTGACCTGGAGTTGCTCAAAGAATACCACGAGGGCATTATCGCGTTGTCCGGGTGCATGAGCGGACAGATCGCGCGCGCAATTCTCTCCGGAGGAAACGCGGAAAAGGCTCTTGAACGGTATAAGGATATTTTTGAAGACGATTTTTATCTTGAGGTGCAGCATCATCCCAACCTGCCCGAACAGGAGACCGTTAATAACGGGCTGTACGCACTGTCGACCAAATACAGCATTCCTCTTGTCGCAACGGGGGACTCCCATTATCTCGATTCTCAAGACGCAGACGCGCATGACGTTCTTTTGTGTCTCCAGACGAAGAAAGAAAAAAGCGACCAGAATCGCATGTGCATGCTTGGCGAAGACTTCTCTTTTAATGACGGATCTCGTCTCCGAGCGGCATTTGCGGACCATCCGCAAGCCATTGAGAATACGGTCAAGATTGCAGAGAAATGCGATCTTACTATCGAATTTGGCAAGATCATCTTGCCGCATTATGAACTGCCCGAGGGAAAAACGCCGGACGAGACTCTTCGACTGCAGTGCGAGGAGGGTCTCGCAGTTCGGTATCGAGAGCACATCACGGAAGAAATTCGCAGCCGTCTTGTGTACGAGCTGGGTGTTATCAAAAAGGCTGGGTACTCCTCGTATTTTCTTATCGTCCAAGATTTTGTTAATTGGGCAAAACGAGAAGGGATCGTTGTGGGTCCGGGCCGCGGAAGCGCCGCTGGAAGTATCGTGTCCTATCTTATCGGCATTACGAATATCGATCCCATTAAATACGATTTGCTGTTTGAGCGGTTCTTGAATCCTGAACGCATCTCAATGCCTGATATTGATCTTGATTTTGCCGATGCCAGGCGAGACGAGGTTCTCGGATATGTCGAGCAAAAATACGGCAAGGATCACGTCGCTCAGATTATTACATTCGGGACAATGGCTGCTCGCGTATCGCTTCGGGATGTCGGCCGAGTTCTGGGCGTGCCGTACTCATTTTGCGATTCGCTCGCCAAGATGATCCCGCAGCACAACACGCTTCAGCAGGCTATCGGCATGGTGCCAGAGCTTAAGGAGCTCGTTAAAAATAACGAACAGGCGCACGCGATCATGGATATTGCAAAAAGGCTTGAAGGGGTTGCGCGCCATACATCAACGCACGCGTGCGGCGTGGTTATCACAAAGGATCCGCTCACCGAGTACGTGCCGTGCCAGTACGTGTCGCCCGATGACAAGACTGTTGTGACTCAGTACTCGCTGCATCCGATCGAAGACCTGGGCCTTTTGAAGTTTGATTTTTTGGGACTTTCAAATCTCACGATTCTCGAACATGCCCGCAATATCGTAAAGATAACAAGAGGCGTCGAAATCGATTACGACAGCCTTCCTCTGAATGACGAGAAGTCCTTTGAACTTATGAGAGAAGGACGAACAACCGGCGTCTTTCAATTAGAAAGCGCGGGGATGAAACGGTATCTCAAAGAGTTGAAGCCGACCGAGATCGAGGATATCATCGCGATGGTTTCGTTGTATCGTCCGGGCCCTATGGAGCTCATCCCTGATTATATTGCGGGCAAGCATGGTACTAAAATTCCGGAATATCTTCACCCGAAACTTCGGCCGGTTCTTGAAAAAACATACGGCATTGCCGTGTATCAGGAGCAGGTCATGAAGATGGCGCAGGAGCTAGCCGGATTTACCCTGGGGGAAGCCGACGTGCTCCGCAAGGCGATGGGCAAAAAGATCGCGAGCCTTCTGCAGGAGCAAAAATCGAAGTTTATTGAAGGCTGTGTAAAAAACGGGATGACAAAGAAGATGGGAGAAAAAATCTTCGAGTTTATCGAGCCGTTTGCCGGATACGGTTTTAATCGTTCGCATGCCGCCTGTTATGCGATGATCGCGTATCAAACCGCCTACATGAAGGCGAATTATCCCGCGGAGTTTATGGCGTCCTTGTTGACGGCGGATCAGCAGAACACCGATCGTGTCGCGATCGAGATCGAAGAGTGTCGCGCAATCGGCATCAAGGTGTTGCCGCCCGATATCAATGAGAGTCATCGATCGTTTACGGTCGTCGGGGATGAGGACGGCGGATTTAGGACGATTCGGTTTGGTTTGCTTGCGATTAAGAACGTTGGCGAGCACATTGCAGACGCCATTGTGGCCGAGCGTAAGGAACATGGGCCGTTCTGCTCGCTGGAAGATTTGCTCAAACGCGTACACGACAAGGACCTGAACAAAAAATCACTTGAAAGCTTTATACGGTGCGGAGCGCTGGATCGGTTTGGCGATCGAAATCAGATGATGTATAATATTGATGCGCTTCTTTCGTACCATAAAAAGGTAATTGAAGAAAAACAGGGAAGGCAGTCTTCGCTTTTTGGCGATCAGTTCGTCGCGAGCTCATTGCGACTCGAGGTCGCGCCGCCGCTGGATCCCCGGCAGGAGCTTGCGTGGGAAAAAGAGCTGCTCGGCCTGTATTTGTCCCGGCACCCGATGGAAGAGCTGTTGCCCATTCTCAAGACGTTTGTCATGCCATGCCGCGATGCGCGCAGGGCAGTGGATGGCCAGACAGTAAAGATCTGTGGAGTCGTTTCGACTATTAAGAAGATCTTTACTCGCAAGAACGAGGCGATGTGCTTTGTAAAAGTCGAGGACATGGGCGATTCAATGGAGGTGATCGTTTTCCCGTCGACATTGAAAGAAACGGCGAGTGCATGGATTGCGGATACCATCGTTGCGGTTGAAGGGAGAATTTCACTGAAGGATAATGAGCCGAAAATTCTGTGTTCTCGGGTAAAGGTGGTGACGGATGAATTGATCGAGCACCTGAAAAAGACCGCCGCGCCCTCCGCAGCCTCTCAACCCGCGTATGTTCCGGCAGATGCCGCACCAGACAGTTTCGAAGAAGACTTTTCCTCGCCGGAATCAATTTACGAATACGAATAAAGTATTCACATATGTTTGGAGGACATCGTGAGACAAAAATGGATCTCTATCGGAAAATAGCAATTTCTTTTTTTGTATTGTCAATTTTCCTTTTGTTGGCTGTATTTTACGTTTCTTTTTCCTGGGCAACGATCATCCTGAAACCCCGACCGACCCAGATCTCACAAAACTATACATTTGACGGTTTACAGAACGGAGCGGTTGGACAAGATCAGTTAGGTGTGAAAATTATCGAAAAAGATCTTGAAGGCGAGGGGAGCTTTCCCGCGACAAAGCAAGATTTGCCGCCAAAACCTGCCGAGAAGGTGTCTCGAGTAAAGGGGGCTATTACTGTTGTAAATACCTCATCAAAGCCGCAGCCGCTTCGTGCGACCACGCGCTTTTTAAATCCTGCTGGCGTGCTGTTTCGTTCGACAGAATTTGTGACGGTTCCAGCGGGCGGCCAGGC
>OBOI01000170.1_pt1 | contig 26727 bp, 23 predicted proteins | sample 1670151 | NCBI WGS metagenome assembly OBOI01 (sample SAMEA104232303, study PRJEB22302) | sediment metagenome | biome: forest; feature: aquifer; material: sediment | place: USA | collected 2011-08-07 | depth 0.01 m | reverse complement strand
CCCCCACCACCAGACTCAAGGCCGTGACCCCCAAGGTGGGAATGGTGAAGCTCTGGCCGTAGAAGTCGTAGCGGATGCGGGTGAGGGTGTACTCCCGCACCACCACCCGGGGCAAGGCCGCCTCCCCCTGCTCTCCTTGGCGAAAGCGCCGGACCAACTCCTGAAACTCCTCTTCCGCCGAGGGGTTGCGGCCTGTCCCCTGCTGTTTTTTCAGCAGGTCCCGGACCAAGCGCAGGCCGATATAGAGGAGGACCAGCCCGGCGAAGCCGGTGAAGTTCTTGGGGTTGGGCAGGTATTTGACGCGGATGATGGCCCCGGCCAGCACCCCGGGCAGGGTGCCGATGATCACCACCCAGGTCAGGGGCCAGACCATCCGCCCTTCGCGGATATAGCGGTAGACCCCGCTGGGGATGGCCACGATGTTGAACAGCTGGTTGGTGGAGCTCACCGCAGGCGAGGAGAAGCCCAGCACCGAGACCTGAAAGGGGAGGAGGAGAAAGGCCCCGGAGACCCCGCCCATGGAGGTGAACAGGGAGATGACAAAGGCCACCAGGGGTGGCAGCCAGGGGGAGACGGTGATACCTGCGGTGGGGAAGTCCATGGGATGAGACCCTCAAGGCGAAATGGCGCACGGGAAGGATGAACGGCGAACGATGCCGGGGCAAGGTACGCCTGGTGGCAGCGGCCAAGAACAACGGACGAGCAACGAGTCACCCCTACGCCGGAGTTGTCCGGCCATGACAGGTGGTCCACCTGCTGCCTTGAGTGGAGAGCCCCTAACCCTGCCCCCCGAAAGGTCCGGGGGGAGGGATTTTTGTGAAGGATCATGGCGTTAGGACAACGGCATGGTTGGGCCACCGTGTCCTTGACCGTCAGCCGGCCCCTTGCACCTTGGACCAGGTGTCGCGCAGGCCGACGATGCGGTTGAAGACCAACCGCCCATCCACCGAGACCACCGGGTCGGCGTAGAAGTAGCCCTGGCGCTCGAACTGGTAGCGGTTGCCCACGCTGCCCTGGGCCAAGGAGGGCTCCAGCACGCAGTCGGCGAGCACGGTCAAGGATGCGGGGTTCAGGTTCTCCTTGAAGTCCACGTTCTTATCCGCCTCCGGGTCCTCGGCCAGGAACAGGCGGTCGTAGAGCCTGACCTCGGCCGTCACCCCGTGGCGGGCCGAGACCCAGTGAAGGGTGCCCTTGACCTTGCGGCCGTCCGGCGCCGAACCGCCACGGCTTGCCGGGTCGTAGGTACAGTGCACGGCGGTGATGGCGCCGTTCGCGTCCTTGTCCACGGAGTGGCAGGTGACAAGATACGCCGAGCGCAGCCGCACCTCGCGGCCCGGGGCCAGACGGAAGAACTTGGGGCAGGGGCTCTCCATGAAGTCATCCTGGTCGATGTAGATCTCCTTGCAGAAGGGCACTTTCCGTTTGCCCAGCTCCGGCCGCTTGGGGTGGTTGTCGGCCTCCATCTCCTCCACCTGGTCGTCGGGGTAGTTGTCGATCACCACTTTCACCGGTTTCAGCACCCCCATCACTCGGGGGGCGTTCTCATTCAAATCCTCGCGGATGCAGTTCTCCAAGACCCCCATGTCGATGCGGCTCTCTTTCTTGCTGATGCCGATCAGCTCGCAGAAGGCGCGCATGGAGGCCGGGGTGTAGCCCCGTCTTCTGAGCCCCGAGATGGTCAGCATGCGCGGATCGTCCCAGCCGCTGACCAGCTTGTCGTTGACCAGTTGCAGGAGTTTGCGCTTGCTCATCACCGTGTAGGTGAGGTTCAGGCGGGCGAACTCGATCTGCTGGGGGTGGTAGGGGGTCTCCAGGGTATCCAGCACCCAGTCGTAGAGGGGACGGTGGTCCTCGAACTCCAGGGTGCATAGGGAGTGGGTAATCTTCTCAATGGCGTCGGAGATGCAGTGGGCATAGTCGTACATCGGGTAGATGCACCAGGCGTCGCCGGTGCGGTGGTGGCTGGTCTTCCTGATGCGGTAGATGGCCGGGTCGCGCATGTTGAGGTTGGGGGAGGCCATGTCGATCTTGGCCCTGAGGATATGGGTGCCGTCCTCGAACTCGCCGGCCCGCATGCGGGTGAAGAGGTCCAGGTTCTCCTCGATGGTGCGGTTGCGAAAGGGGCTCGCCAGGCCGGGTTCGGTCAAGGTGCCGCGGTGGGCGCGGATCTCGTCGGCGGTGAGGCTACAGACATAGGCCTTGCCCATGCGGATCAACTGCACGGCGTACTGATAGAACTGCTCGAAGTAGTCGGAGGCGTAGAAGAGCTTGTCGCCCCAATCAAACCCCAGCCAGCGCACGTCGCGCATGATGGACTCCGCGTACTCCACCTCCTCCTTGGCGGGGTTGGTGTCGTCGAAACGCATGTGGCAGACCCCGCCCGGGTTTTCATTCGCCACCCCAAAGTTCAGGCAGATGGACTTGGCGTGGCCGATGTGGAGGTAGCCGTTAGGTTCCGGGGGGAAGCGGGTCACCACCCGGCCGTCGTTCTTGCCGGCCGCGAGGTCTTCAGCAATCTTGGTGCGGATAAAATCGGTTGGGGTTGTCATAAAATCACCGTGATCAAGGAGGTGGGAGGAGAGAGTTGTTGCGCAGATAGTCAAAGTAGAGCTGATCTTCGGTCAGGATGTGGTTCTGCAACCAAGCGCCCAAAAAGAGGAAGAGGCTTAAGGCCATGGCCTCGGGTTTGGAGGCAAAGAGTTGCCGGTCAAACTCCTTGGTGCGCTCGATAAACACCAGATGCTTGGCCTTGTGGCTGGCGAAATCGGGGTGCTTGCCCAAATACTGCTCTTCGGTCCGGAGATGGTTCTCGACATGATCGATCATGTCGTCAACGATCGCTTCGATGGCGCCCAGGCTGGGTTTGTTGTCGAGCAGGCGCACCAAGGTGTTGATCTCCTTGAAGATCCGTTGGTGCTGGCTATCGATGATCGGCACGTGGACGGCATACCGCTCTTCCCAGGGGAAGAAGGTCATCCCTCTCTTGGCCTCCAGCGCCATCTCCTCACCCTCCATAACGGGCGGCAATGGCCCCGGCCTGGCGCAGGCGGCGGGTCACCCGCTCCTTGCCGATGGCAATCAGCACCTCGAACATGCTGGGCCCGGCCACCCGGCCGGTGACCACGGCCCGAGCCCCGTTGATCAGCACCCCCGGTTTAACGGCCAACTCCTCGGCCATGGCACGGAGCAACTCCTCCACCGCCTCCAGGGTGTAGGCGGGCAGCCCATCCATCCGCTCGGCCAGGGCCGGCAGCCAGCTGGTCAACTCCGGAAACTTCAACAGGTTCTTCCTGATCGCCGCCTCCTCGAACTCGTAGTCGTCGGCAAAATAGGCCCGGCCCATCTCACTGAAATCCTTAATGGTATGAAAACGGGCGCGGATCAGCTCCAGGGTGGAGAGGAACCACTCCTGGCGCTCGCCGGCATAGGCCTCGTCCCACAGGCCTTGGCCCTTGAACTCCGCCGCCACCATGGCCCCGATCTCGGCGATGGGCATGGTGCGCAGGTAGTGCTCGTTGATGCTGATGGCCTTGGGGTCGGTGAAGAACTTGGGGTCATCCTTCTTGAAGTTGAAGATGGCGTTGGAGCGGTTGATGCGCTCCAGGGTGAAGGCCTCGATCAACTCCTCGCGGCTGAAGATCTCCCGGTCGTCGCCGCCGGACCACCCCAGGAGCACCAGGAAGTTGGCCAAGGCCCAGGGGATGAAGCCCCGCTGCTTGTAGAACTGCACCGCCACGATCTCGCCGTGGCTGCGCTTGGAGATCTTGGCCTTGTTCAGGTCCAGGGTCAGGGGCATGTGGGCGAAGACCGGCACCGGGGCGTTCAAGGCGCGGTAGATCAAGATCTGCTTGGCGGTATTGCCCAGGTGATCCTGGCCGCGGATGACGTGGGTGATGCGGTCGCGGATGTCGTCCACCACGTTGCACAGGAGGTAGAGGGGGAGGCCGTTGGAACGGACAATGACAAAGTCCTCGATATCGTTCACCGAGCGGGCCACCCGGCCCAGGACCTGATCGTCAAAGGCCACCTCGCCGCCGCCTGCGCGCTCTACCCGAAAGCGCACCACAAAGGGCTCCCCCGCTGCCTCTTTCGCCGCCACCTCGGCAGGGGAGAGCTTGCGGCAGGTGCCGTCGTAGCCATACTCCTGCTTGGCCGCCTGGGCGGCATCACGCTTGCGGTCCAGCTCCTCCTTGGAGCAGAAACACTTGTAGGCGTGGCCGCTCTCGATCAGTTCATGGGCCCGGGCCACGTGCTCGGCCGCGAACTCGGTCTGGAAGTAGGGGCCTTCGTCCCAGGTGACCCCCAACCACTCCAGCCCCTCGATGATGCCGTCGATGGAGGCCTGGGTGGAGCGCTCGGTATCGGTATCCTCGATGCGCAGGATGAGCTTGCCGTTGTGCTTCTTGGCGAACAACCAGTTATAGAGGGCGGTACGCGCCCCGCCGATATGCAGGTAGCCGGTGGGGCTAGGTGGGAAACGGACTCGAACCTCGGACATGATGGGACCTCTTGCATAAGTAATAATCGGACAACAAAACGTAGTCCTCCGCACATAGACGGATCGCCATAAGGGGGGCAAGCCGCCTTGCGTTTATAGCTCGTTTTTCAATTCCCTTCAACAGCCGATTGTCGCCAAGACTATCGGCCCTGGCGCTAAAATCCCAACTCCTTCAAAAAGCGCGGGTCCCGGGTCCAATTCTTCCGCACCTTGACCCACAGCTTGAGCATCACCTTGGTCTGCACCAGATCGGCGATGTCGTGGCGGGCCGCAGTGCCGATCTCCTTGAGCTTGGCCCCCTTCTTGCCGATGACCATCCCCTTCTGGGAGTCCTTCTCCACGATGATGGTGGCATCGATGGTGACCAGCTCCTCGCCCTCCTGGAAGCGGTCGATGACCACGGCCGTGCTGTAGGGGATCTCCTGGCCGGTGAGCAGGAAGACCTTTTCGCGGATGATCTCCCCGGCAATGGAGCGCACCGTGGCATCGGTGGGGATATCCTCCGGGAAGTAGAGGGGCCCCTCCGGCAGCAGGGCCACCAGCTCCTTGAGCAACTCGTCCACCCCATCCGCCCGGCTGGCCGAGATGGGGATGATGGCGGCAAACTCGTGCAGGCCTTGCAAGGCCTGGATCAGGGGCAGAAGCTTCTCCTTGCTCAACAGGTCGCACTTGTTGATCACCAGGACCACCGGGGTGGGGTTGCCCCCGAGGCACTCCACCAGGTCCGTGTCCGCCTTGGGCATCTTCATGGTGGCCTCCACCATGAAGATGATGAGATCCACCTCGGTCAAGGCCTCCATGGCGATGCGGCCCATCTCCACGTTCAAGGGGATGGTGCCCTTGTGCAGACCGGGGGTGTCCAGCATCACGATCTGGTAGCCAGTCCCGTTGATGATCCCTAAAATCCGGTTCCTGGTGGTCTGGGGCTTGGGGGAGACGATGGAGATCTTCTGCCCCAACAGGCCGTTTAAGAGGGTGGACTTGCCGACATTGGGCGGGCCGACCAGGGCCACCATGCCGGATTTTAACAGTTCATTTTGTTGTTGATTCATGGTAGTCTCTGCCTTTTTCTCAAAGTGACGTGACGGCCCGTGCCAAAAAACGCCCCCTGTACCCCAGCCCGGTGAGCGAGGCATTTGCGCCCACCCCCATAAGGGCTGTCCCGCGCACGGGCCACCATACCAGGTTGCCCTGGAAAAGGGAAAAACAAAAGAGTCGCCCCACGGGGTGCCCAATCCGAACCACCACAGGCAGCAGCCTGTTCTCTCACCTACCCGGGACACAACTCACTATGCAGGGAAGAATCATCGAATACGTCGAGCACGGCAAATTCATCTGTGCGGCGATCATGGAGGAGGCGGGCGGCCGCCTCCACCTCTTGAACCAGAACGGCCGCGAGGTCAAGCTCACCCCCAACCGGGTGGTGCACCAATCCCGGCCGGTGATCTCGGTGAAAGCGGACCACGACCTGATCATCAAGACCCTGCAAGAGACCGACCGGACCCGCCAGCACCTGGCCCTGCCGGTCCCCCTGGAGGAGGTGTGGCAACTGGCCAGCGAGGAGGAGAACCTCACCTTCACGCCTCAATTTCTGGCCGACCTCTGCTTCGGCGGTCAGGCCACCGAGGATCAGGTCTCCTCCCTGCTACGGGCGGTGTTTAGCGACCCCATCTACTTCAAGTTCCGGGACAACCACATCGTGGCCCACGCCCCGGAGGTGGTGGCCCAGCTGTTGGCCAAGCAGGAGGAGGCCCGTCAACGCGAGAATATGCTTAAGGTCGGGGCCCAGGCCCTGAAAAAGATCATGGCGGGCGAGACCCCGGAGAGCTGGCCCGAGCAGGACTGCCTCAAGATCATTGGCGACCACTACCTCTTTGACAAGGAGGCGGAGCATGGCGAGCTGGCCCGGGAACTCATGAAAGAGGCCGGACTCACCCGCCCCCACGATGCCTACTGGATCATGGTCAAGTCCGGGCGCTGGCAAGAGCACGAGAACATCGGCCTGCTCCGTCACCGCCCGCCGGTGGAGTTCAGCGACGAGGCCATGGAGCAGGCCCGGGCCATCGTCGCCCAGGCCCAAACCCTCCCCCTGGAGGGGCGCCTTGACCTGCGCCACCTGCCGGTGATCACCATCGACGGGGCCTCCACCCGCGACTTCGACGATGCCCTGCACCTGGTCCGCGATGGCGAAAACTTCGAGGTGGGGATCCACATCAGCGACGTGGCCCACTACGTGCCCCCCGGCAGCCCGCTGTTCAAGGAGGCCGAGGCCCGCTCCACCTCCATCTACTTCCCGGATGCCGTGGTGCCCATGCTCCCCCGGGAGCTCTCGGAAGGGACCTTGAGTCTGCTGAAGGGTCAGGATCGGGCCGCCCTCACCTTCCTGGTCACCCTCTCCCCGGATGGCGAGATCATCAAAAGCCGCATCGTGCGCAGCGTGGTCCGGGTCCAGCGCCAGTTGAGCTACCAGGAGGCCGAGTCCCTGGTCAGCAGCGACCAAGAGCTGGCCCATCTCGCCGACCTCAGCCGGCGTCTCATGCGCCGGCGGGTGGCAGCCGGCGCCCTGATCATCCCCATCCCCGACGTGGTCTTCCACTTCCACCAGGGCCGCGTCACCGCCATCCGCTTGATGGAGGTGGACACCCTGATGCGCAGCCTGGTCTCGGAGTTCATGGTCCTGGCCAACACCCTGGCGGCCAGCTTCCTGGCCGACCGTCAGGAGCCCGGCCTCTACCGCACCCAGGAGCCGGCCAGAAAACGGCTGATGCAGCAGCCCGAGCACGACCTCTACCTCAACTTCCGCCAACGCCGCTTCCTGGCCCGAGGGCTGTTGATCACCACCCCCAAGCGCCACGACGGCGTCGGCGTCGAGCAGTACACCACCGTCACCTCCCCCATCCGCCGCTTGTTGGACCTGGTCATCCAGCACCAGATCGGCTCCATCCTGGCCGGACGCGGCGCCCGCTTCCGGGAGAGGGAGATGCACGAGTTCTCCAGCCTGATCAGCAGCGCCCAGAGCCGGGTCAACCTGGTCCGCCAGCTCCGCCACCGCTACTGGCTGTTCACCTACCTGGAGCAGAAAAAGGGGGAGTACCTGCCCGCCCTGGTCCTGGACACCAGACACAACAAGGTGCAGGTGGTGCTGCTGGACTATCTCTTCGAAAGCGAACTCCCGGCCAACCAGGCCATCCGCCCGGAACACGGCGACACCGTGCGGGTCAGGGTCGCCAAGGTCAGCCCCCTGGACGACACCCTAACCCTGGAGTGGTGAACGCCACCCCCGGCGCTCTTCCACTGCTGGCGGGGAGAGAGAAGGTAGGCCCCTTCCCGGCTAATACAAAATCTGGCCGCTGTAGTCAGGGATCTCCGCCCCGGCCTCGCGGTAGAGCAGCGCCTGCCGATACCAGGCCAGTAGTCCTTCATGGCTCTGCTCCGGGACCAAGCGGTACCACCCCATGGAGTGGCGGAGGGCCAGGGCGTCCATCATGAGTGTAAAGGAGTCCAGCCGGTCCGGGGCCTCGACCTCTAAAAAACGCGTGCCCTTGTCGACAAAATACTGGGCCGTCCGCCCCTGGCCGATCTCCATGAAAAACGAGACCACATCCACCAACGAGCCGATGATTTCGTTATCGATCTCATAATTTCTGACCACAAACCGGGCCTCGGGATTGGCCTTGGCAATGGCGGCAAAGGCCGCCTCTCCCCTCTCCCTGGCCCCTGCCAACAAGACGATGGTCGACAAACCCACGATGAGCAGGGTGGCCAAGCACCATTCCGTCACCCGCCGCCGTACCGCGCGCCCGGCCAGCCAGACGGCCGTGCCGCCGCTGGCAGCGATCGGCAAGAGCCATGCCATATCCGCATGTTTCGGCAACACGAGCAGGGCCACCAATTTCGCGGGCAGCACGGTAGCACAGTTGGCCAGGGCCGAGAGCAGCAACGGATAGTGGTTGGGCATCAGAAAGCCGCTGCGGCCGTCCGCAAAGCGCCACCCCTCGCCATAGACCGAGTAGAGGGCCATGGACCACAGCGCCCCCACGGCGCAGAGCAGGGCCAGCCCCCGGAAATAGGCGCGGCTCAGGTCAAAGAGCCTGGCCAGGAAGAGGATGAAGCAGGGCAGGACCACCAGAAAGCGCCGTTGACCAAAGGAAGCGCCCATTTCACCGCTCCAAAAATTGGTAGAGCCGCAGATGACGGCCACCACGACCAGGATGGCGGCCATGACGTGAAACAGTGCCGGATTGCGGCGCACGCGGATGGCGTAACCCAGCAGGGCGATCAGCAGCACCGGCCAAAAGGTAAAGAGGCCGTTGCGCGTGCCCACCAGCATCAAGTAGGATTGCTGCAAGATCGCCAGGTCAAATTGGATGCCGTAGGTGCTGCCTGGCGTGCCAAACACCACCTGACGGATCATGACGGCCGGCACCACAAAGAGTAGCGCGCCCCCCCCTGCCAGCCCCAGGCGCGGCAACACCTGCCGCCACCTGCCGCCTCCGGGGTGAGGCTGGGCCATGATCCCGTAGAGCAGAAACAGCCCCCAGGCCACAAATTCGGCGCGCACCAAGACCCCCAGCCCCCACACCGCGCCCAAGAGCAACCAGCTTCGCCACTTATGCAGATCCGTGTAGTGGTAGAGATAGAGCAACAGCGCCGCCAGAAAGGCCACGGGCAGCGTCATCTGGCAGGGGAAGACGGCGGTATAAATCAGCAGCGGCCCGCCGTAGAAACAGGCGAGCAAGGCCGCGACGATTGCCCGAGCAGATCCATAACAGCGGCCGACGCGGTACATGAGCAGGCAAAACAGCAGGGCCAGCACATAGGCGGTGCTGCCCACCCACAGCCGTTCGTGATAATTGAGGTCATAGAGCCGCTGGGGCAGACCGGGCAGCCATGACGCCACCTTCAGGGAAGCGAAGGCCGCGGCCGAGGCAGGCAGAAAAAACAGGACCCCGCCCACATTCTGGTGGATCGGGGCATGGTTGCTCCGGGTTATCTGCCACAGGGTATCGGTGGCGAGTTCGTCAGGCAAGATGTTCAGGTGGCCCGCGGTCACCAGCCGATGGGCCACCCCCATATAGATATCGCAGTCCGGTCCCTGCCCCGTATTCGTGTGATAGAGGGCAAAGGAGAAGAGACCAACAAGGATCAGCAGTAATTTCCTAACCGTAATGGTATCCATGGGTTCCAACACTGTGGGTGACATCACTTGACTGACGGCGGTTAAAGGGTTTTGGCGAAACGCTCTATACTCAAGGAGACAAAACCTTTCAAGAGATTCGTTTTGCCGACCTCCCCGGCGGATGGCACCGCCCGCCAACCGGGGCCTCAGGCTGAAGCGACGACACTCCCCCGTGCCCCTACTTGATCGCTCTTCTCAAGTCGAGTAGGATGACAAGACCCCCCACGCACACCAACGAGACAGGCCAAACCCAAAGACAACAGGAGACCACCGATGACCACCCTGATGACCGCCCTCCTCCGCCTCGCCGTCAGCCTGTGGCTGGGCGGGGTCGGCATCTTCACCTTCTTCCTCACCCCGTTGATCTTTGCCCATGAAAATCGGGACGCGGCCGGCCGCATCGTCGGCTACCTCTTTCCGGGCTACTTTCGTTGGGGGCTGGGGTGCGGGGCGGTGGCCCTCATCACCCTCGTGGTCCTGGGACGCAGACAGGCGCACCTGCGCACCGTCGTTGCCCTCGTCTTGCTGATGACGGCCATCACCGCCTTTCAGGCCTGGCACCTCGAACCCAGGATCGTTGCCCTGAAACGGGAGATCCCCTCCTTTGTCACCACCCCCAAGGAGCACCCCTTGCGGCGACAGTTCGCCAAGCTCCACGGCATCTCGGCGGCCTGCAACCTCGCGGTCTTTGCCGGGGGCGTGGCCCTGGTGGTGTTGCTGTAGTTTTTTTGATAAATGGCTGGGGGAGGGAGGCAGCGGGCGCATCACCATGGCCGACGGCCAGTTGGACGACCGGGAGGGTGTGGGCGGAACAGCGCGGCAGGGCAGGGAGCCGTTGCTATCCGCCCTAAAACGATTGGCGGATGTACTCCCCCAATTTTTTGAGGGAAACCGGCTTCACCAGATAGAGGTCGCACTCGCCCTTGGCCAACAGCGAGTTAATGACCCCTTCGTCATTAACGGACGAGGTCATGACAATTTTACTCTTCTGGCGGACACCGGAAGTGGCCTCCAGGCGGCGGATCTCCTCGGCCACCTTTTTGCCGTCGATGCCGAGCATCATGATATCCAGGCAGACCAAGTCGTACTCTTTTTTTTCGGTTAAGGCCCTTTTGATGGCGACCACCGCCTCATAGCCGTCAACCGCGATATGGGGAGTGCCAAAGGCGGTCAAGAAGTCCTGGAGGATGAAGCGGCAGATAAAGTCATCTTCAACGATCAAGATCCTCAGATCAGTGGGGATCTTTTTCGATTCCGGCCTCCTCTCTTCACCGCTGTTGGTAATGGCGTTGATCTCGACAAAGAGCTCCGCGGTCTGGCTGGCCAGCAACTGCTCGTCTGCTTGGTCGTCGGCCTCGATCAGGCCCAGGATCAAGTCCCGGGCATGGAGCAGGGGATCGATGAGGGCGAGGGTGAACTCGATCTCCCCCTTGCGGATGGCATCGATCACACTCTCGATCGTATGGGTGAAGGCGGCGACATGCTCGAAGCCGAACATGGCCCCCGACCCTTTGATGGTGTGAAAATTGCGAAACAGGTGATTGAGCAGCTCCTGATCTTGAGGCGCCCCCTTGAGTTGCAGCAGGGTTGCCTCAATATCTTCGAGCAGCTCATAGGATTCCTCGCGAAACACCTCTCTCTCGTCAATCATCTCCTCGCTCCGCTCTCATCTCTCTCCCTCGTGGCCTGAAGGGTGTCCCCACCAACGCCACCATCACTTGCCGTCGCGCACCAGACGCAGGGTGAAGGGGCCGCTGGGGCTACCGTAGTAGAGATCCCCGAAACCGAAGGCGACGATCCAGGTGTAGTCGGGATTGAAGGCCCCGGGCGTCGAGGACCAATAGCCGGTGGTCGGGGTGCCCGGGAAGAGGGTGGCGTTGATGGAGGGGTTGTAGCACCGTTTCTCCACCAGGGTGAGGAGTTCCTTGTGGGTGGGGAGCCGCCAATCGGAGTGGCCGGCAAAGGTCTGACCTTGCGGCTGCTTTTTGGCATCCTCCCGGGTGAAGTGCATGGGTGCCCCGCTGACGCAGTCAGCGCCGGAGAGCCCCTCCGCGCACTGCTTCCACATCAGCCCGGTGGTGATGTCGGTCACCGTGCCGTCGCCATGGTTGACATAGCGGCTGTCAGGTGCCGTGGCCACCTTATCGGGACCACAGGTCTGGAGTTGCTGGGCCTGGGGTTGCTGGGCCTGGGTCTGCCCGGCCGTCGGCAGGATAGCCGCTACCACTAAGGCCACAAGGGTTGTCCTCTTCATAACGTTCTCCGGGTGAAGGTTACTGAGTCAGATGCTGTTTCGCTGTTACCAATACGGCGCAACCTTAAGGAGATCAACACCCCCACCCTTATTGGCGGTCGATCAGCCCAAGGCCTTGGCTCACGGCCACGGCCTTCGCTTGGGTCAGTTTGGGCATGATCTTGGCCACCTGGTCCACCTTCATGGCCCGAAAAATCTTGACCACGGCCGGGTCGTCCATGGAGTCCAGCAGGGGGGCCACCTTGGCGGGACTCATGACGCTGTAGATCTTGACCAGATTGGTGAACTCCGCACTCTCGGCCCCCTTGATGGCCGCCAACTGGTCCTTGAGTTCCAACTGCTGGGAGGCGAGCTTGGCGAGCTTCTCATCGAGCTCCTTCTGCACCTGCTCTTGGGTCTTCTCCCGTTTGGCCAACTCCGCCTCCTTGGCGACCAGGGAGGACTCCCGCTCCTTCAACTCCAGGGCCTTGGCCAGGTCCCCCGGGGTGATGGCCCTGACCGGCTGCTTATCCAAGGCGTAGAGCACCGCCCCCCCGCTCACCATCAGCCCCATGGCCACCATCACCAAGATGATCATCTTTTTCATCATCGCGCCACCTCCCTACCGAATTCCTTACCGAACCGCATCACTGCCTGCTCGTCGCTCTCGATCTGCTCCTTGCGCAGGACCTCCTGCTGCCAGGCGAGAAAATCCTTCTCCTTCAACCGCTCCACCACCTTACGGGCCTTGACCTTGTGCAGCAGTTCGGCGCGCACGGTCTCGATCAACTCCTGTTGGGCCAGGACCGCATTGTGTTGGAAGGCAATCATCCGGTTCTTCATATGGATCGCCTCCACGTAAAAGGTGTACATGGCCGCTGTGATGTCCCGCTGCTTGCGCTCCTCCAAGGTGGCAAACAGGGCCAGACGCTCATCCTCCAGTTCCGCCAGATACTTTTTGTGGTTCTCCAGCACAAAGAGTTCATGGGCCAGCCGCTGCTGGGCCTGCTCCTCCAGGTTGCGACGCACGGTGAGCAGGGTTTCGAGCTTGTAATGGTAGGCCATGGGGACGGCTCAATTACGAATTAGGAATTACGAATGGCGAATTGACAGGGGCATGAGCGATTGTTTGGGGCTATCCACATGGGCATTTACACCAAGGCACTTAAGGCGGTGGCGCTCTCGGCTAGAGTCACCTTCTGGTCCACATCCTGCTTGAGGAAGAGGTTCAGGCCGTCGATCATGGTGATGGCCTTGTCGATCTTGGGGTTGCTCCCTTTGGCATAGGCCCCGATATTGATCAAGTCCTCGGACTTCCGGTAGATGGCCAGGGTCTCCAGAAAGCGATGGGCCCGTTGCAGATGCTCCTTGGGCATGGTGTCGCTCATGCAGCGGCTGATGCTGCCCAGGATCTCGATGGCCGGGTAGTGGCCCCGGCTGGCCAAGTCGCGGGTCAAGACGATGTGGCCGTCGACAATGGAGCGGACCGCATCGGCAATGGGCTCGTTCATGTCGTCGCCCTCCACCAGCACGGTGTAGAGGCCGGTGATGCTCCCCTTGCCCTGGCAGGTGCCGGCCCGCTCCAAGAGCTTCGGTAGCTGGGAGAAGACCGACGGCGTATACCCCCGGGAGGTGGGCGGTTCACCGATGGCCAACCCCACCTCGCGGCTGGACATGGCAAAACGGGTCACCGAATCCATCATCATGATCACATCCCGGCCCAGGTCACGGAAGTACTCGGCAATGGCGGTGGCCAGATAGGCCCCGCGCATGCGCACCAGGGGGGGCTGATCCGAGGTGGCCACCACCACCACCGAGCGGGCCAGCCCCTCGGCACCCAGGTCCCGTTCGATAAAGTCCTTCAACTCGCGGCCACGCTCGCCGATCAGGGCGATGACACTGATGTCGGCGGCGGTATGCTTGGCAATCATGCCGAGGAGCGTGCTCTTGCCCACCCCGGAACCGGCCATGATGGCGATGCGCTGCCCCTTGCCCAGGGTGAGGAGGCCGTTGATGGCTCGCACCCCCACATCCACGGGCTGGGTGATCCGCTCCCGCTGCATGGGGTTCAAGGGCTCGGCGTAGAGGGGGTAGACGTCATCCACCACCAGCGGCCCCTTGCCATCCACCGGGTTGCCCAGGCCGTCAATAATCCGGCCGAGCATGGCCTGGGAGACCGGCACCGCCGCCTGCCCGCCGATCTGCTGGATGACACTCCCCGGCTCCACCCCGCGCATCTCGCCCAAGGGCATGAGCAGTACCCTCCCCTCGCGAAAGCCCACCACCTCGGCAGGGATCTTGCTCTGCCCCCGGTAGGTGCTGATCTCGCAGATACTGCCCACCGGGATCCCCGGACCATGGCTTTCGACCACCATGCCGATGACCTGACTGACCCTCCCCCGCACCGCGATCATGTCGGTGGCCAGGACGGCGTTGATGCAGTGTTGGAGGTTCATGGGGGAGGTCGCGGGGGTGAAGGTTAAAGGAGAGTAACGGGGAAGGCCCATGGGCCGTAACTGTTCAGAGTGTTAAGAGATGCGCCGTGCGCTGTGTTGCGGTCAGCAAGCGCCCCACTCTTTTGCCTGACCGCCTTCAGCCTCAACAACCGACCGCCTCGCCCTACTCGATCACCTTCTTCAAGACCGCGTCAATGGCGGCGCAAACCCGATCCCGCCGGGAGTCCAGGGTGGCGTCGATATCGCCAAAGCCGGTCTCCAACAGGCAGCCACCCTGGGAGATGGTCGGGTCTTCGGTAAGTTCGATCTTGGCAAAACCGGAAAGCAGTTCAGGCCGCTCCATGGCCGCCTGTTTAAAGCGCTCCAAATCCTGGGCGTGCAGGCGGATGGTAATATTGGAGTTGTCCACCACATAGACCAAGGCCGTCTTCAGGCAGACCTCAATGGCCTGGGGGTTGGTCGTCACCTCGTGGAAGAGGACCCGATCCACCATGGCCTTGACCAGGGTCAGGATATCGGCCTCATAGCGCTCGTGGAGCCGTTGCCGATCCGCGGCAATGGCCGCAAAGAGTTGCGCCGACTGGGCGGCGAACTGCTCCATCCGCTCCCTCTCCCGGGCCTCGGCCGCGGCCTGAGCGGCGGCGACTCCCTGGTCGTGGGCCGCCTTTTCAATCTCAACGACCCGGGCCTGGGCCGCGGCCACCATGGCCTCGGTCTCGGCCTGCACCGCCAGCGCTTCCTGGCGCAAGCGCTGCTTCTCCTTCTCCAGTTGGCTCAGGGCGGCAACCAGTTCCGGGTCATCCGCCTGCCACATGGAGGAGAGGGCATGGAACCCCCCCTCACTGGACTCGGCTCCGGCGGGTCGCCGGGTGCTCGCGGACTTGATCACCCTAGACGAATTCATCCTCACCTCCACCGGCGGAGAGCTGTACCTTCCCTTCCTGTTCCAGACGCTTGGCGATCTTCAAGATGGATTGCTGGGCCGTCTCCACGTCCTTCAAGCGGGTCGGCCCCATCATCTCCATATCCTCCTTCAGCATCTCCACGGCGCGTTGCGACATATTCTTGAAGATCTTCTCCTGCAACTCGGTGGCCGCCGTCTTCAAGGCCAGCTTCAGGTCGTCGGAGCTGACCTCCTTCAAGATGGCCATCACCCCGCGGTCATCGACCCCAATCAGGTCATCGAAGACAAACATCAAGCGCCTGATCTCGTCGGCCAACTCCTCGCGCTGCTCTTCCACCCCTTCCAGAATGGAGGCCTCCAAGGCGCGGTCGGCTTGGTTCAAGATCTCGGCCACGGCCTCGACCCCGCCCAGGCGCTGACCCTCGACCCCTTCCACGGAGAGCAACTCCTCCTGCAGCACCCGGTCGATCTCCACCAGGATCTCGGGGCTCACCTTGTCCAGCTCGCTCATGCGGATGATGACCTCGACCCGCTGATCCTCCTTCAGTTCGCCCAGGATCACCGCCGCCTGGGACTGGTCCAGGACCGCCATCACCAGGGCAATGGTTTGGGGGTGCTCGTTGCGCAGGAAGTTCACCAGGATGCGCGGGTCCAGTTTCCTCGCCTTCTGGAACAGGGTCAAGCGCCAGTCGGAACGGATATCATCCAAAATCGCATTGGCCTTGTCCGACTCCAAGGCCTTTTTCAGGGCCGACTCCAGCAAATCATCACCGGAGAGGAAGAGCCCCTCGCCCCCTTCGTCGGAACGAAACTCCTTCAGCAGGTTGGCGATATCGTCTTTGTCAACATGGTCGATCTTGGCCATCTGGCGGCCGACCATCTTGATCTCCTCCTCCTCCAGGCGCTGGAAGACCTTGGCGGCAAAGTCCTCCCCCAGGGTCAGCATGAAGATGGCAGCCTTCTCGGGACCGGTGAGTTCGTCCCCTCCCTGTTGCTCTTTTCTCGCCATTGCTTACGCCTCTTCCCGCAGCCAACGCCGGACCAGATCCGCGGCCCGATCAGGGTCGCTCTGTGCCAGTTTGTAAATCTTCTCCCGATCCGTCATCCCCATGGGCTTCAGGGAGAGGTCCTCTTCCGGGGGTGCCTCCGCGGCCACCATCCCCGGTTTTGTGCCCAACATGGCCCGGCGCTGCTCCTCCAGTTGCTTATTGGCGAGCAAGCGGAAGAAGGGCCGCACCACAAAGAAGACAAAACAGATGGCAATCAGCAGGTAGATCACCGGCTGGGCCACCCCGTCGATGAGGTGCTGCCAGCGCTCCATGGGGTCCACCTTGGGCTCCGGCACCATGGAGGTGGCAAAGCTCGTACCCACCACCTCCAGCTGATCGCCACGCTCGGGGTCGAAACCCACCGCGTTTTTGGCCATCTTCTCATACCATTTCAGGTCGTCTCCGCCACGCGGTATATATTTTAAGGTTGCTGCTCCATCCTTGTCAACGCCCTTTTCGTAAGTGCCATCCACCATCACCGCCACGGAGAGCCGCTTGATCTTGCCCATGGCCGCCTTAACCGTCTTCACGGTCTTACTGACCTCGTAGTTGCGGGTGACATTGTTGCGCGTGCCGCCGGCGTTCCCGGTCCCTTCGCTGGCAGCGGTCCCGGCCTCGTTGAAGGTGGCGAGGCTACCCTTGACCCCGGGGATGCCCTGGGGGGTCGATCCCGGCTGGGAACTCCCCTCATTCAACAGCTGCTCGCTGCGGACCACCTGACTCTCCGGGTCAAACAGCTCCTCGGTGGTGTTTACCTGATTGAAATCCAGTTCCACCGAGACCCGGGCAATGGCCTTGCCGGCCCCGACCACCTCCTCGAACATGCTCTCCAGTTTATCCCGCAACCCCTTTTCCAGGGACTGCTGATACTCCAGCTGGCTATCCGACATCTGGCCCATCTCGCCGCCCCGTTTGCGGAACAGGAGCCGGCCGGCGGTATCCACCACGGTGATGTTCTCCTCGGTCAGTCCCGGCACCGCGCTGGCCACCAGATTGACAATCGCCTGGATCTGCTTCTGCTCCAACTGATTATTGCCGCGCAGCTTGAGGCTGACCGAGGCCGAAGGGGGTTTCTGGTCCTCAATGAACACCGACTCGGTGGGGGCGGCGATATGGACCCTGGCCTCCTGGACCTGCTGGAACTGGCGGATGGTGCGGGCCAACTCCCCCTGCACGGCCCGCTGGTAGTTCATCTTCTGGACAAAATCCGTGGTGCCGAGGCTGGTCTTGTCAAAGATCTCAAAGCCGATGCCGCCCCCCCGGGGTAGCCCCTCGCCGGCCAAGGAGAGTCTGGTCTCCAGGACCTTGTCCGCCGCCACCTTGACCACGGTGCCGTTCATATCCAGCTCGTAGGGGATGCGCTGCTCCTTGAGCTTGGCCACCACCTCGGCCGCATCCTCCTGATTCAAAGAGGAGTAGAGGACCTGTAGGTTGGTCTTCTTGCCCCCGCCCACCGAGAGCATCAGCATCCCGCCCATGACCACCGCCAACACCAGCACGGCCACGACTTTTTGGAGCATCGAGAAATCCTTGGTGACCGACAGGATCTGTTGCAGCATCTCTTTGGGACTGGCCATGGGAACCTCTTCTTTTAATTACGAATTAAAAATTACGAATGGGACGATTAATTACGAATTAAAAATTACGAATTACGAATGAGAGGAAAGACGATTATCTGTGTCGAGCAGTGGCACCTTCCGGATTAATTCGTAATTCTTAATTCGTCATTCGTAATTGCTTACAGTTGCAGACGCATGACTTCGCGGTAGGCGTCAATCACCTTGTTCTGCACCTTGGAGAGCATGCGAAAGGAGATGCTGCTCTCCTCCATGGCGATCATGGTCTCATGGATGTTGGAGTGCTGGCCCGTGACCAGACCTTCGCTCAAGGAAGCCGCCTCCTGGGCCTTCTGATTCACCGCGGCGATGGACTCCTGGAGGATGTCGCCAAACCCCGTGCCCTGGACGCTCTTGGCCTGGGTGGGGAGGGTACTGCCGACTTGGATGGGATTGATACCGGTAATATTCATGATTTCTTCCTCGCGCTGGTTATAAACTGCTATGGACGAGATGGACAGGCTGGACGGGGTGAACAGTAACCCCCGCTGGCCGTTTCCCTTTTACCTTACTTGCTGATCTCCAGGGAGCGCAGGGCCATGGCCTTGATGGTATCCATGGCCGCCACGTTGGCGTCAAAATCCCGGCGGGCGCTCATCAGATCGACCATCTGCTCCGCCGTGTTGACGTTGGGCATCTTGACAATGCCGTTGGCATCGGCGTCCGGGTGGGAGGGGTCGTAGATCTCCTTAAAGGGGGCGGTGTCCTCCACCACCTCCACCACCTCCACCTTGCGCAGCTTGTCATCCACGGAGTTCAAGGTCTGCTGGAAGCCATTGGCCACCGGCGTGGCACCGAAGATTACCGATTTGGCCCGGTAAGGGCCCCCTTCGATGGTGCGGGTGGTATTGGCATTGGCCAGATTCATGGAGGCGATATTGATCCTGGTGCGTTCGGCCTTCAAGGCCGAGCCGCTAATCTTCATGGCAGTCATAAAATCCATGGCCTATTTCCCTCCGTCGTCAATGGCCATCTTCAGGCCGTCAAATCTGTTGCCGATGATCTTGCTGGTGGCCTGGAACATCAGCTGGTTCTCGGAGAGTTTCTGCATCTCCTCGTCCAGGTCCACCGGCCGCCTCTCGTTCTTGAACTCCAGACTCTCGCTTAAGGTAATCGGGTCGAGAGCGATGTGCTGCTCGTTGGTCCGGGCCAGCTTGCCACGCTGCAACAGGGCGTTCTTCATCACCGCCTCAAAGGAGAACTCCTGGACGTTATAGCCCGGTGTCTCGATATTGGCGATATTGGACTGGATCAACCCCTGCCGCTCCATCCTGGCATCCAGGGCCAAACGACTGGTCTGGATGCCGCCGAAGAGTTTATTGGTAAATGGCATATTCTTCCCCCTTTGCTGAGTAGTGTTACCGACTGTCCAGCATGATTGCAAATTCGATGCCGTTTTTCTCGCTCTTAAAGGGAGGGACAAAAAAAGGGCGGGAGCGGGGTAGCCGCCAAGGGATGGGCGGGGCCGTCCAGGGGATGGCGCAGGGCCAGCAACGAATAAACCAAACGATACCGATCAGTTGAGCAGATCACAGCTCAAGGCCCTGACTGCGGTATTCGTTTAACTTATTACGCAGGGTACGGACGCTGATGCCGAGCATCTTGGCGGCATGGGTCCGATTATTGTCGGTCTGCTGCAGGGCCTGTCGGATCATTTGACGCTCCACCTCCCGCAGGGGGACCATCTGTCCTTGGGCATCGGCAAAGAGAGCGGTGGCGGAGAGGGGCTGGGCCTCGTCCTCGCAAGCGTCCGCGGGGATGGACTCAAGAGCCATGCCGCTGGCGTCCTCCTCGTCCCACAGGTCCCACGGCTCGATCTCCTGGCCGCCGCTCAAGAGCACGGCCCGTTCGATCATGTTCTCCATCTCCCGGACATTGCCGGGCCAGGCGTACTCCAGAAAGCGTTGCTTGGCGGCCCGCGACAGGGGCTTCACCACCTTTTTGTACTGGGCGGAGTAACGGCTGATAAAATAGTCGGCCAACAGCAGGATGTCGGCGCGACGGTCCTTGAGCGCGGGTAGGCGCAGCGGGATGACATTCAGCCGGTAGAAGAGGTCCTGCCGAAAGGTCCCCTGCTCCACGGCCTCGGCCAGATTACGGTTGGTGGAGGCCAGGACATGGACATCGAACTTCACCGGGGCCTTGCCGCCGAGACGATCGACCTCTCCCTCCTGCAGCACCCGCAGCAACTTGGCCTGGAGGTGCAGGGGGATCTCGCCGATCTCGTCCAGGAGCAGGGTGCCGCCGTCAGCCAGCTCAAACTTGCCCTTCTTGCCGCTCACCGCGCCGGTGAAGGCCCCCTTCTCATGGCCGAACAGCTCGCTCTCCAGCAGTCCATCCGGCAGGGCCGCGCAGTTTAAGGCCACGAATGGTCCGTTGCCGCGCTCACTCTCATCGTGGAGGAGCCGGGCCAGGACCTCCTTGCCGGTGCCGGACTCGCCGAGGATCAGCACCGTGGCCGTGCTGGAGGCCACGGCGCGGGCCTTGTCCACCACCCGCATCCAGGCAGGGTCTTGGCCGATGATCACCCGTTGGCCCTTGGCCGGACGCGGGGCATGAATCAAGCCCGGCCCCAAACCCGGAAACGCGGCCTGCCCCGTCTGGCCTACCGCCAAGGCCCGGGCCACCGTCTCCACCATCACCTCCATGGGAAAGGGCTTGAGGATATAATCGAAGGCCCCGAGCTTCATGGCGACAATGGCCGAATCCACGGTGGCAAAGCCGGTCATCACCACCACGGGCAAGGAGGGCGAGACCACCTTGGCCCGTTTCAGGAGTTCAATGCCATCCATCTCCGGCATCTTGATGTCGGTCACCAACAGATCGACCGGCTCCCGGTTCAAGATCTCCAAGGCCATGCGGCCGTTTTCCGCCACATTCACCGAGAGGTCCAACTTGATCAAGGCCTGGAACAGATCGACGCGGATCGCCTGTTCATCATCGACCACCAATATTTTTCTATGTGCTTGACTCACGATACCGACTCAGGTTGTTGCATCCTTGCTGGATGGTTGGATGGTTGGATGGTTATGGGTTACCTTATGGTTACAACTGTCGGCCTAGCGCGCCGCCCTCTCCTTCAGGTCGGCCATTTCGGCGTCCAGCCCCTGTTGGGTTAGGCGTTCGTTGGCCATCCGCTGCCACAAGGGGTTTTCGCCCTGGCCGGCGGCCTGGTAGTGTTTGCTCCCCCCTGCCTGATCCCCCGCAGCCATCAGGACGTCTCCCAGATAGAGGTGGATCTCCTGGACACCATCGCCCTTGTCCGGCAGCCCTTGGCCCAGCCCCTGCTCGTAGGCGGAGCGGGCCTTGTCCAGCCCCTTGCCCTCCCGCCAGCCATTGCCGATCCGCAGCCACCACCCCTGCTGCCGCTCCGGAGTCAGCCACTTCTCGGTCACGGCCAGGGTCAGGAGGTCGGAGGCCTGGCCGAGCTTGGCCTTGCCCACCATGAGCTCCAAGGCCTCCTCGACCATCGCCGGCCGCTTGTCCGGGAAGGTGGGCTCTTTGATCGCCTGCAGGTAGAGGTCATGGGCCTGATCGATCTCCTCCCGGGCCGCGCTGAGCTTGGCGCCATAGTAGGCGATCTCCCCGGCCTCGGGCTTCCCTTGGTAGGTCGTCCGCAGATAGGTCAACAGCCGCTCCGTGGCCCCATAGTCCTTCATTGCCAGATAGGCCCGGGCCCGGCGAAAGTAGAGGTCCGTCCGCTCCTGATCGCTCATGGGCCATTGCAAGGCCAGATAATAGAGGGCCGCCGCCGGCTCATAGAGGGACAAGGCCTCCATGGCCTGGCCCACCATGGTGTGCAGTTTGGCGCTGGGGTAATCTTTAAGGTGGCGATACTCGGCGCTGTAGAGATCGTAAATATCCTGATAGCGCTTGTGATTCAGCAGCGTCTCCACCAGGTAGAGGAGGATCCGCCCCACCCGTTTGCCCTGGACGGTAGAGGCCTCGGCCGGCTCGGAACTGCGCAGGAAATTGCGCCCCATCTCGTAGGCCTGGTCCAACTCCTCTCGGGCCTGGAAGCGCTTGAACATCCCGAACCTGGCCTCCTGGGCTACCGGGTCGCGGTAGAGTTTTTCCAAGACCGCGAGGTAGGGTTTGTCACCCTGCTGGTCGGTCAGGTCGTTATGGCGCACCCATTTGGCCAGGGTGATCTCCGGATCATCCAACATCTGCGTCTGCCTGAGGTTGCTGAGCAGCACCACCCGTTCATTGCCGCCCCCCTCGCTGCTAACCTGGCGGTAGAGTTTTTGCGCCGCTTCATACTCCGCCGCCTGATAATAACTCTCCGCCAGCTCGGCCAAGACCTCGGCGCGGTCGGCAGTGCCAAAGCCGGTCATGGTCAAGAAGTGGAAGAGCTCTTCCCTCCCCTCCTCCACCTTGCCCAGACGGAGATTGGCGATGCCGGCATAACGCAGGATCTCGGGATCGGTAACCGGGTAGTCCGGAGTCGCGCTCAAGATCTGCTGGTAGATGGCCAGCGCCCCCTGATAATCGCCCTGAATCGACTTCAGGATGCCGTTCCCCGCCTCGCCCATCTGGCGAATGGTGGGGTCGGTCGATTTAACCCAACCCTTGAAGACCCCGGCCGCCTCTTCCCCGCGACCGGCCCTGAGCAGGGAGTTCCGGTAGGAGCGCATGGCTTGGGGCACCAGGGGGGAATCGGGGTAGCGCTCCATGAAGAGCTTGAAATAGGCCTGGGCCTCCCGGTGAAAGCGCATGGCCTGATAGCTCTTGCCCAACTCGAAATAGGCCTCCGCCGCCCTGGGGGATTTGGGGTAGTAATCGACAAAGCGGCGGAAGTGATTCAAGACCGTATCCCAATCGGGAAGCGGGGAGGTCAGCGCCATCTCCTTACGCAGATTGGCGGCCTGCCACAAGGCGGGTTCCCCCTTGGTGCTCTGCGGATAGTAGGAGTGCACGAGAAAGAGGAGCCGGGCGGCCCCCTGGATATCACCGAGCTGGAGAAACTCCTGGCCCTTATCCCACAAGGGCGCCAACGGCGGCGGCTTCTCCACGACCTGGGGCGCCGCTGCCTTGCTCTCCGCTTTCCCCTCCGCCTTCTTCTCCGAGGCCCGGGGGGTGCCGGGCAGCAGCAGGCCCAGGGCCAGCAGCAGACAAAAGCAGCGGATAACGGATAGGGTCAGGGGTTGTCGCATTGGCTATCAGTCGCGGTTCACGCCCCAAGGGGACAAGGAGAGGATCAGCAGCACCGGCTACAGGGGAGGGCCCGGGCATGGCTTTGTTACCACCGAGCCCTTTTAGGGCCTCGGCAAGAAATAATCATCCAATCTTGCTTGTCTTTCGGCCCGTCTTCTACGTTGTAGCAAGGGTTACATAGCGCTGCTATGCGCCCCTTGCTACGCCTTGAAGCCGAACCGAAATCCGGCGCAATCTTTGGACGCTTATTTCTTGCCGAGGCCCTTACGCGGTCATGGTCACCAGGGGTTTGACCAGGTCGAAGCGTTTCATCTTCTCGATCAGGGTGGTACGGTTGACGCCCAGGAGCTGGGCCGCCTGGTTCTTCACCCAATCGGTCTGATTCAGGGCCTGGATGATCAACTTCTTCTCGTAATCATTCACCGCCTGACTCAAGGAGAAGCCCATGGCCGGGATCTCCTCCACCCCGGGCCTGGCCACCCCCTTCTCCTGGAGGATCTTTACCGGCAGATCGGAGACCGCGATCTCCTTGCCCGCGGCCAGGATGACCATGCGCTCGATGATGTTCTCCAGTTCCCTGACATTACCCGGCCACGAGTAGCGCAGCAGATACCCCAAGGCCTCGTCGCTAATGCCGGTGATCCGCCGGTTCTTGGAGAGATTGAATTTGTTGATGAAATAGCGGACCAGGGCGACGATGTCCGAGGCCCGCTCCCGCAGGGGCGGGGCTTCGATGGGGATGACGTTTAGGCGATAGAAGAGGTCCTCCCGGAACCGCCCCTCCTTGACCTCCATCTCCAAGGTGCGGTTGGTGGCGGCGATGACCCTAAAGTCGGAGGTGATACTTTGGGTGCCACCCACCCGCTCGAACTGCCGCTCTTGCAGGACCCGCAGCAACTTGACCTGGAGCATGGGGCTCATCTCGGAGATCTCGTCCAGGAACACCGTGCCGCCGTCCGCCAACTCGAAGCGGCCCTGGCGGGTACGGATGGCATGGGTAAAGGCCCCTTTCTCGTGGCCGAAGAGCTCGCTCTCCAGGAGTTCGGCAGGGATGGCGCCGCAGTTGATGGGCACAAAGGGGTTGTCCCGGCGCGCCCCTTGGGAGTGGATGGCCCGGGCGATCAACTCCTTGCCGGTACCCGACTCGCCATGGACCAAAATGGTGGTGTCGGTGTCCGTCACCTTGGCGATCAAGGCAAAGAGCTGCTGCATGGTGCCACAGCTGCCGATGATCCCGGCGTAGCCGAGTTCTGTGTTTACGGTCATAGGGTATGCGCGGCTGAAGGGTATGGGGAAGAGAGCGGCCAGAGCCCTCCTCTCCTCTGGTTGCCATGAACAACCAAATTTATACGACCTTTGGACCACAATATCTATAAAAAAAGTGGAATTCCGGGCCTTAAGGCAAAGGTTATCGGTTTACGGCGCAAAACGAACGCGGTATGGTAGCGCGAATCATTTTCGATTCCTGTTAACCCGAGTCGTGACCGACAAAAATGGACCAAGCCCCCGCCAAGCCCCCCATCATCGACTTCTCCAAGGTGAGTAAGATCTACCCGCCGGATGTCATCGCCCTGCGCGACGTCTCCTTCTCGGTCCTGCCCGGGGAGACCCTGTTTCTCACCGGCATGAGCGGCGCCGGCAAGAGCACCCTGCTCAAGCTGATCTGCGCCATTGAACGGCCCAGCAAGGGGACGGTGGAGGTGGCGGGACACGACCTCGCCAAGGCCTCCCCCCCCCAACTGCAAGCCATCCGCCAACAGATGGGGGTCGCCTACCAGGATTTCAAACTGCTGCCCAAGCAGAGCGTGGCCCACAATATCGCCATGGCCATGGAGGTGACCTACACCCCGAAAAAGACCATCCGCGACCGGATCAGCTTCCTCTTGGATGCCTTGGGCCTCACCCCCAAGAGAGAGGTCCGGCTCGACCGCTTGTCCCGGGGTGAGCAGCAACGGGTGGCCATCGCCCGGGCCGCTGCCAACTATCCGCCGCTGCTGTTGGCCGACGAGCCCACCGGCAACCTGGACGCCACCACCACCCGGCTGGTGATCAACCTCTTCGAGCAACTACGGCGGGCCGGCACCACCCTGATCATCGCCACCCACGACCCCTCCCTCTATCAAGACTCGCCCCACCACCTGCTGGAGCTGGCCCAAGGGAAGATCAAGACCCATCGCCGGGCCACCCCTGCCCCGCAAAGCAAAGAGCCGGGAGAAGCGCCATGAAGGTCCAGCCCATCCTCACCCAGACCATGCGGAACCTCGGCCAGACCTTGGGCTCCCAGGTGATGACCCTGATCACGGTCAGCCTGTCGGTACTCATCTTCTCCTTCTTCTTTTTGGTCTACTTCAACCTGCAACGCACCGGCATCCAGCTCGGTGAATACATCAAAATCATCGTCTATCTCGACGAGGAGCCCACTGCCACCGACAGGCCCCTGTTGGAGAAAAAGATCCGCGAGTTTGCCGCCGTGGACAAGGTGGTCTTCAAGTCCAAAGCGGAGGCCTTCGAGCAGTTGAGCCGTCACCTGGGACCTGACCAGGACCTGCTCGCCGACCTCAAGCCCGACTTCCTCCCCCCCTCCATTGAGGTCTACCCGGCCCGCAGCCTGACGGCCCTCACCCGCATCAAGGAGTTCTCCGACTTTCTGGCCACCCTGCCCCGGGCCAAGAAGGTGCAGTACGGCCGGGAGTGGATCGAGCGCTTGGCAAGCTTTACCCAGCTGGTGCGTTTGATCGTCTACCTGAGTGGCGGCCTCCTGGTGCTGACCTCCACCTTCATGGTCTCCAGCACCATCCGCCTCACCGTGGTCACCCGCCAGGCGGAGTTGGAGATCCTCCGCCTGCTGGGCGCCGACTCGGCCTACATCAAGACCCCCCTCTTCCTGGAGGGGCTGCTGCAAGGGATCCTGGGCTCGGGTCTCGGCCTCTTGTGCCTCTACACCCTGTACACCTGGGTGCGGAACCGCTTCACCGGCCAGAGCCTCTTGGACCTGATGGCCTTCACCTTTCTGCCGGGGACCATGGTCACCGCCATCCTTACGGCCAGCATCCTCCTCTGCACCCTGGGCAGCCTGATCTCCATCCGCAAGTTTCTGCGCGTCTAACCCATGGCACGGCCCCTCTCCACAAGACTTACGGCTAGCCTCGGCCGCCTCGCCCTGCCGACGATTTGCTGCCTGCTCTTGGGGCTCGCCCCGAGCCCAGGCCAGGCCGCCCAACAGCCCCTGTCCCAGCCGGCCCTTGCCACCCGCCTCGATCAGGTCAACAAACAGATCAGATCCCATCAAGAGAAGATCGAAGAGACCCATATCAAGGCCCTGAACCTGGAACAAGAGCTAAACCGCATCGACAGCGAGATCAAGGAGGGCCAAGAGACCCTCGGCCAGTTACAGGACGAGCTCCGCCGGCAGGAGAGGCTCATTCGCCACAAAGAGGCGGAGATGGCCACCATCGAAACAACCAAGGCGGCCACTGCCGCGCATGTGACGAACAGACTGGCCGCCTATTACCAGACCGGCGAGGTGGGCATCATCAATGCCCTGTTTTCGGCAAGCGACCTCGGCGACCTCTTGAATCTCAAGGAGTACGTCCAGGCCCTGTTCCAGTACGACCAACAGGTGCTGCGGCGGTTTC
>OBOI01000169.1_pt1 | contig 26819 bp, 22 predicted proteins | sample 1670151 | NCBI WGS metagenome assembly OBOI01 (sample SAMEA104232303, study PRJEB22302) | sediment metagenome | biome: forest; feature: aquifer; material: sediment | place: USA | collected 2011-08-07 | depth 0.01 m | reverse complement strand
TGTGAGTACCCGTAAAACCCACCGTAATATATTTACCGCCCCCCGCCATGTCAAGGGCGCCTTACCGGATAAACGCGCTAATTTTTATGGGTGTTGGGTTTTGTTGCGTATTCAGGCAGGATAGCCAGAACTGCCTGAGAAGCATGGATCATCAAAGGTCCGACAGCTCGGGATGTTCATTTCTGTCCCGCAGCTCCGCCATTTTGCCCTTATTCCAACCGGAAGTTCCACTGAAATATTGAGCAATCCTGGCAATTCCCGCCGTCTCCCCAGAACCGCAGACCGGACATTTTATGGTGAGCCCACGCGAGGTGCCGGTACAACTTTCACAGGTGGTAAATTCCGGGGAAAAAACCAGCTGGCCGCTTCCGGTCTCCTGATAAGCACGGGTGACACAAGCCACCAGTTTGTCCGGATCGGGAAGGTACGGGCCAAGCCAAATGTTGGTCATCACCCCTCCCCCGATGAAAACGTGAAACGATCCTTCCGTCTCAATCCGTTCACTGGGCGTTACAGGCGCGGCAACCGCCAACTGGCTGGAATTGGTATAATAAATTTCTCCTTTAGAGATATCGCCCTTCACAAAATGACCGGCTTCCGGAGAAAAATATTTCAGGTCCAGACGGGCAAAGCGATAAGCGGTTGACTCTGCAGGCGTCTGCTCCAGAACAAAAGACATACCATGGAGACGACTCAGTCGGACCGCTTCAGTTGCCAGATGGGTCATGATTTTATGGCCAAATGCCAATCCCTCCGGTTCATGCAACTGTCGGCCGGTTTGTGTTTGCACAAGTTCATTCAGCCCCGTAAACCCTATGAGATATGCCGCCTGGTTCATTCTGAGATAGGAAAAAGCGTCATTCTTCACGGTTAGCATGGCTAGTGGTCCCCTATTACCATAGGAGAGAATTTTTTCCAGGAAATCCCTCTTTTGACTGTGGGCCTGTGCCGCCCGTTCCATACTCCTGGTTATCAAATCCATAAGGGGGCTTTCACCACGACAAGCTCGATAGCCCAGCCGCGGCAGGTTTAGCGTAACATTCTGGATGGTGGCGTAGCGCTTGCACCAAGACGCTTCGGGGTCTCCACCGCCTGTAAGTGCCACATACATTGAGCCACAGGAATTTCTGATCAGATTCTCCCTGTCAAAAACAAAAACACTGTTCCCCTTCTCGCCGGCAACCGCACAAGCAAGCCTGAGAAATTCACCATTACCGGGTGTCGCGAAGAATCTTTCGCTTACGTGCACCAGCGGGCGGGGAAAGATAAAAGGTCTGCCCAAGGCATCCCCTTTTTTAAAGACTTCGAAAAGCGCCTTGGCAAAGCGTTGTGCTACAGGTTGAAAGTCTCCATAAGTCCGGCCAACCGTTTCCTCATCTGGCCCAAGAACCGGGACGTCTGCCAGGTGAGGGGGCAATTCCCAATAAAGATGAATGTCAGTAAACATCGACTGCCCGCCCCTTGCCGAAGTGAGCTGGGAAAACTCATAAATCAGCATCTGAGCGAACTGCCTGATTTCCTTATCGTTCATCGCCATCATATATGGCGCAAAAGAATAGTTGATGGCATCCCAGGCAATCACACCGGCAAAGTGCCCCTGCAGGGTGGCGCTGAACCTGACCATATGGGCCAGCAACACCTCCGCGTGTTTGGCCGGCTTCGCGACGGTCAAGGCATGGGGGAGATTCAGACCGAATTTTTTCAGATATTCCAGGGACTGGCAGGAACTGTAAGGCCGATCGATAAAACCTAAACCATGGATATGGATATCGCCCCTGACGTGCGCTTCCGACACTTCCGGCGCAAAAACATCCATCAGGGCGTATTCCCTCTTTATGCCTTCCGCCAGAATAAGATTTGTGCCCTCAGGACTGTGAGGCAGATTGGCGTTTTCCTTGTTCTCACGCAGAATCAATTGGCTGACATCGTAGAGGGGAAAACCGATCCGTGCATGCATCCTGCCGACTTTTTCCAGGCCCCGTTCGATCAGCCGCACGTCCACAATTTCCCGCACGAGCGAGGATGTCAACAGGCTGATGCCCGAGGATATAATCTGCTTTTCCACTTCCCTGCTGACAGCTTCCGCCGTAGCCGGCTCAATTGTGGTTTCCCTGAGCAAAGCATCAACAATTCTCTGGCGATCCCAGCGGGCAATCTCCTCCTTGGAGGTACGCACAAAGAGCGTTATATCGGTAGTTTCACGTTCCATAAATTTTTCAGATATTGGTCTTCGTTGCTTCGCCAAAGCCGCTGAGCGCTTTTGCCGCCGCTACTGCCAGTTCCTCGTCATGATCGTGACTTAACGAAAACAAACGGAAGTGAACCACCCGGGCAGGGATGAACCTGTATATCTCTTGCAGGGGCTCCGGCGAGGTAAGGCCCGTCGCCGGGTTGAAAATATTGATTCTTTTTTCCGTTTCCATCATAGGGTTCAAGGGCCGCGGATCCTGGGTGGCCAGATCAATGCGCAGGGGCATTTTTTTTAATGCCAAAGGCAGCTGGTGGCGAATTTGCCGCTCATAATCTTCACTGCGGGAAAAAGTAACGCCCCGCGGCATCTGATCTACGGAAAACTCTGCGGTGAAAGACATTTTCCACTTCACCTGCCGGCTGAGCAGCCTCGCCCACTCCTGCCCCAGCTTTCTTTTTTGGGCATCCCGCTCTTTTTGCCAGGCTTGTACCTCATGGTAGAGCAGCCACTCATCGAGCCGCAGGTACGCATCCAAATCCCGCGCCGGGCTGCCAGGAAAAATGGCCGCCATCGTCTCGCGAAATATCTCCTGCAAATGTAAATCCAGCGCCCGGGTGGTCCGGTGAAAGTAAACGTTGGTATAAAGATTGAGCCGGGCGTTTAAAAACCGGCTTAAGGCGGAGATGCCGGCCTGATGCAAGGTAAGTCCTTCCCCGGTGAAAAATGTATAAAAACGAATGCGTTCGATATCTACCATATCCAGGGAAAAGCCCGTGGTATAGGCGTCTCTCTGGACATAGTCGAGATTATCGACGGTATAAATGCCGGAAAAAAGTTGCCGCAATAATTGCAGCCAATGCGGCTGCTTCAGACTGCGGCCCGAGGGTTTTTTTATCAGAAAGGCCACCTGATCAGGGTCCAGGCGCTCACCCTTGCCAAAGGCGCCGCTGGGGCTCCTGACGATGCTGCGGATGATTTTCCCCAGCTTTCTCGTGATTATCTGTTGCCCCAGTAGTTCATGGGTGAGATTGTAGGCATCAAGGAAATTATCATCGAAGAAATGTCCATAGGGACCATGCCCAACATCGTGCAGCAAGCCGGCAATCCGGAGAAGTTCTTCGATGTAATTCGGAGAAGGAACCTGCGGGCACACCTCGCGCAAGCTGGCATAGAGATGCTTGCCAAATTCGCCGGCCATATGCATGGTTCCCAGGGAGTGCTGGAATCTTGTATGCTCGGCGGCCGGATAGACCCAGCGCGCGCTTTGCAACTGGTAGATCCGCCGCAGTCTTTGCACCCAGGGTGAGTCTATCAACGCCTTTTCCGTAGTCTCCAGAGCGGACTCAGATACCGGCACAGTAAACAAGGCATAGTGATGGATGGGATCCGCTATCAGCGCCATCCCCTTATAGACGTTCCCAAATTCATTATTGGATCTCATGGGCCTACGTTTACAATAATCATCGCTAAATAGCAATTCATAATCCCCGCAAACGGCGATTTTAACAGTTATCCAACACTTCGAAACAGTACTCTGTATCCTGCAGCACAAATATTCAACTTTTCATTTGACATCCCCACGGGTATCCGATAGCCTCCGCGATGTTTTAACTACAGAACAGATACAGGCCCTCTTTTTATTTCCAGCTTTTGAATCATTTATAACAATTGGGGACACCAGATGACCGCTGCATCCAGGACAAATCAAGAACTGATTGCGGAGAATGCCTTGTTAAAGCAGAAGATCCGCGATTCAGAGCAGTTAATGTCAGGTCTCAAGCAGGGGGAAGAAGAGCTGAAAGTATCAGGGGAGTTTTTGACGGTAGTGTTAGATAATTTATGGGAACTTATCATTGTCATAGACCCGGTTAATTATACCATCTTGGGGGCAAACAAGACATTCTTAAATTCTTGCGGACTGGACAAAGCGGCCGTTCTTGGTGAACACTGTTATGAATTGACTCACCACAGATCAACTCCATGTTCTCCCCCGGATGATATTTGCCCTTTAGCAGATACTTTAAAAACAGGGAAACCTTCGACAGTGGAGCATATTCACTACGATAGTGCCGGCAACAAACTTCATGTTGAGGTATCGACGATACCGATAATAAGCAGCAGAGGAGAGATAAAGAGTGTAATCCATTTATCCAGAGACATCACCGAGAAAAAGCGGGCGGAGAAGTTGCTTGCCGAGAATCAGCTCAAACTGATCGAAGCCAACCAGATGCTGCAACTGGTCATTGACACCATCCCCGTCAGGGTGTTTTGGAAAGACCTGAATCTGACGTATCTGGGGTGCAATAGTCTTTTTGCCCGGGATGGCGGCTGGCAACTGCCCGCTGACCTCATCGGGAAAAACGATTACGATATGGGATGGAGGGAGCAGGCCGACCTATACAGACAAGGCGATCAGGATGTAATTGCCACCGCCAAGCCAAAAATTAACTATGAGGAGCCCCAATCTTCGTCTGAAGGGAAGCATATTTGGCTACGCACAAGTAAAGTCCCGCTGCGCGATGTCACTGGTTTCATCATCGGCGTCCTGGGAACGTACGAAGATATCACCGAGCGCAAACAGGCGGAGGAACAACTCCAACAGACCCTTGAAAGTCTCAGGAAGGCAGTGAGTACGACCATACATGTCATGGTGTCGACCGTGGAAGCAAGAGATCCTTACACAGCAGGCCACCAACTCAAATCTGCAGATATTGCCCGTGCTATTGCCACTGAGATGGGACTTTCTCAGGAAAAGATTGAGGGCATCCGCATGGCCGGCTCTATCCATGATATCGGGAAAATATCCATACCTGCGGAAATATTGTCAAAACCGACAAAACTTACCGACCTTGAGTTTTCACTGATTAAGGAACATGCACGCATAGGGTTCGAGCTGCTAAAAGATGTGGAATCACCCTGGCCCCTGGCCGAGATTGTCTACCAGCACCATGAGCGGATGGATGGTTCAGGCTATCCAAGAAAACTGAAAGGGGAAGATATTTGCATCGAGGCCCGCATTCTCACGGTCGCCGATGTAGTGGAAGCCATGGCCTCAAACAGGCCCTATCGTCCCGGCCTGGGCATCAACGCAGCTTTGGCAGAAATTGAGATGAACAGAGGAATTTTTTATGACAGCGATGTAGCAGATGCCTGTCTGAAATTATTCCGGGAAAAATGTTTTCAGCTTGCAGGGTGTGATTAATTATAAGCGGCAATGACGCTCACCACAAGGCCTTGATCATACCGCCTTTCTTTTTGATTGTAATATTAGCGAAAACCTCTATACTACGCAGTTGTCAAAATATAGTATCCGACAGGTGGAGGAAATAAAATTTGCAAAACATTACCGGCGAATCTGATCTTACTGATCTGACCATTCTGGGGCAGCCAGCCCAACCAGCTAGAACACTTGAGACTTTCCCTAACCATCATCCCGCTCGCGATTACAAGGTAACCCTTACGACAAACGAGTTTACTTGTCTTTGCCCTAAGACCGGGCAACCGGATTTCGCGAACATCACCATTTCCTATATTCCAGATAAGTCCCTGATAGAATCAAAGTCCCTGAAACTATACCTCGCGTCCTTTCGAAACGAAGGCGCTTTTCATGAACACGTAACCAACGCAATCCTTGATGACTTGGAAAAAACGCTGGCGCCGCGCTGGTGCAAGGTAACTGCGGAATTCGCTAGCCGCGGCGGTATTGCCATCACCATTGCTGCGGAGTCCGGCAAAGCTTCCACTACTCCTTCCCTGCCGGTTGCCCCACCGGTAAGGACCGAAGCAAAAAACCGCAGTGAAGAACCGCCCCTGGCGGAGACAAGACGCTATCCGGCAGCTTCGCCACGCTGGGATAAAAAGCCCACGGATTGGGAGCATAAGACGCTCGCGCGCAACAATTATAGCAAGCCGTCCGGCGAAAATCGTTTTGAGCAAACGCAACCTTACCACACGGATGGAGAGGCGCGACCTTATAAACGGCCCTATGAAAATCGCTTCGAACGGGGTAAACCCACCCGCACGGATGGGGCAGCACGACCCTATAAACGGCAGGATAGCCTCGCAAGAACTGAGGAAAAGCCTAATTGGGAAAAGAAGAAGTCGGAGCGGCGTACAACTAAGACCCTGGGGGAAACCAGAACCTGGCGAAAAAGGACTTAAGCGCTAAACACTTTCACCTTTGCGGTTCGATGATAATCTTCAAGGACGCGCCGCTGTCAGCCACCAACGCAAACCCATCGCCTGCCTCTTCCAGGGGGAGGCGATGGGTGATCATCTCTCGCACCGCCACCCGCTTACTGCGGAGCAGTTCAATGGCCACATGGGCATCCCGCGGGGCATTCCCGTAGGAAGGCATGAGTTTAATCTCGTTCCGCCAGAATTCATTGATTGGCACCGGGAGCAACACCCCCGGCTCTGTGGTGGCAAAACATAGAATCGTGCCACCGCGGTCAACCGCCACCATTGCCTGGCGGAATGCCGCTGCCGCTCCGGTGCAGACAATCACCAAATCAGCCAGGCGCCCACCATTTAGGTGACGCAGACGCGACGGCACATCCTCCAAGGCATCCAGCGCCGCATCAGCGCCTAAGCTTACCGCCATTTGCCGGCGATAGGTATTGATGTCCGTCAAAATGATCCGTCCCGCCCCGGCGGCGCGTGCCAACAATAGATGCAGAAGACCTGATATGCCGCTGCCGAGAATCAACACCGTCTGACCGGGCTGTAACGCGGCAAGCCGTTGCCCCCGCACGACACAGGCCAGGGGTTCGACAAACGCCCCTTCCTCGTAGGAAACGCCCTCCGGCAGGTGAAAAACCCCATAGTCCACGTTTATTTTCGGCACACGAATAAATTCTGAGAATCCACCCGGATCATAATTCGTTGTATGCAGGGTCTCGCAGGCCGTGTGGTGATCGTGCAGACAGTAGTAACAGGTATTGCAGGGAACATGGTGAGAGACAAAAACGGGAGCGCCGATTTTGTAGCGCTCCACACCCTCGCCAATGGCAGCTATCTCGCCCGCGATTTCATGTCCAAGCACCAGCGGCGCCTTGGGTTTTCTATACCACTCCAGGACATCACTGCCGCAAATGCCGCTCGCCAGAACTTTGACCAGGATCTCGCCCGCCCCGATTACGGGCACCGGCATCTCTTCCAAGCGCACATCCTGATTGCTGTAGTACATTGCCACCCGCATGGCGCATCTCCCCCTGGGTAAAGTTAAGTCCGCTCCCCCGCTTTCACGCTCTCGTATAGGTCGCAAGCGTCCTGCACGCATTGGTTGCCATGAATGATGGCCTGCAAAGCTCGCATCATGGCAACCGGATGGGGGTGTTGCCAGACATTCCGCCCCAGGTTGAGGCCGATGGCCCCTCTCTGCATGCCGTCATGAACAAATTCAAATACTTCCTGTTCCGTCTCGCATTTCGGTCCCCCTGCCATCACCACAGGCACCGGACAACCGTTAACCACCTTTTCAAAGTCCTTGCACCAATATGTTTTAACCACGCGCGCCCCAAGTTCCGCAGCGATACGGCAACTTAAGGCCAGATAGCGGGCATCCCGCTTTTCCAGTTCCTTGCCTACTGCAGTCACCGCCATTACGGGTATCCCATAGGTCTCGCACTGATTCACCAAATTTGCCAGATTGAGCAGCGATTCCCGTTCGTATTCGCTCCCCACAAAGATGGAGATGCCAACGGCTGTGGCATTAAGGCGAATAATCTCCTCCAGAGATGTAGTCAAACCTTCATTGGCCAGATCACGACCTATGATGCTGGTTCCTCCCGACACACGGAGGATGACAGGTTTGCTTCCCACGGGCTCAACGCAGGCCCGCAGTACGCCCCGGGTGACAAAAAGAGCGTCACAATAGGGCAAAAGCGGCTTTATCGTCTGCCCGGGTTTTTCCAGACAGGATGTGGGACCCTGAAAGTAGCCGTGATCAATGGGTAAAAAAAAGCAGTGCCCATCCGGCTGGATGAGCTGTGACAAGCGATTTTGCATTCCCCAGTCCATTTTTTTCTCCTTGTGTTTTAAGTTGCAAGGGTGCTATTATATACGTACGCGCAGCTTTAAAACAATCTAAAAATAGAAAGGGCAGAAATCATGTTGAGTAAGGAAATGGAAAATGCTCTTAACGAACAGCTTAACAGAGAAATGTATTCCGCCTATCTTTATATGTCTATGTCTTCTTATGCTGCAAGTATGGGGCTGAAGGGCTTCGCCAACTGGTTCATGGTCCAATACCATGAAGAAATGCTGCATGCCATGAAGCTTTACGAACATGTAAACGTGCGCGGCGGCAGGTCTATCCTTAAAGCTATTGCCGAACCACCGGCAGAATTCGCTTCTCCTCTGGACATGTTTCAAAAAACCCTGGCGCATGAGCAGTACATTACAGCGTCGATCAACGAACGCATGGAACTGGCCATAGCCGAAAAAGATCATGCAACCCAAATCTTTCTCCAATGGTATGTTACCGAGCAAGTCGAAGAGGAAAACAATGACAACGAAATCATCGCCCAACTAAAAATTATCAAAGACGATCCCCAAGGGCTGATCCTGCTTGACAGGGAACTCGCAGCGCGGCTCACGACCGTCCCCACAGAGTTCAGCAAGGGGGTCGAGTCTGCCGTTAAGATGGCCTCAGCTTAATAGTGATCCAGCGGTGCATGACAACGAAATCGATCGGGCAACCATTTCATAAACCTGATTTAGACCACCGTGAAAGTGTACTACAAACTAAGCGCAAGGATGGATGTCGGTGGCATTTTTCGGCTCTATAGAAAACGGCAAGTTCAAAAAAATCTTTCTCTCCTATTTTGCCTTATCCTCACTCTTCCCCATTCTTATATCCATCTTCGTTGCATATGGATACATAGTTCCCCTGCTGGGAGATGGGAACTATGGTCTAATAGAAAGCAGCATGAATCTTGGCCTTTCTGCCATGCTTTTCTTCCCGCTCATTAGTTTCTTTCTAATGTATCGCCAGATCCAGAAACTCGAGTCTGTGACCTCGGAAATCGTGACCAAAACAACGGCTGTCGTCAACCGGGAAGAGCGCTTCACCGCTCAGAAGATTGATGAAAAGCAGGTATCAACTCCCAGTCATGGAACAGACCTGCGAAACGAAAGTGAGATTCAATCCCTGGTCAGGTCTTTCAATAATATTTTTCAAGCTGCCACTGATCAACTTGAGGAAAGAAACCACTTACGCGAACTTTTGGCACGCTTAATAGCCATATCATCGAATCTCATGGCAGAGCTGGACTTTGATCGCCTTTTCCCGCTGATTATCGGCAACGTTACCGATGCCATGGGTGCAGAACCACAATGTACGTAGTGGACCGGGAAAAGAGGGAGCTATGGTCCAAAGTTTCCGAAGGAATCGGGCAGGTGCGCCTTCCCATGGGCCATGGCATCAGTGGACGCGTAGCTGAGACGGGGGAAACAATCAATGCCGTTGACGCCTGGGAGCTGCCCTACTTTGACCGTTCCTATGATTTAAAAAACGATTTTCGCACTAAAGCGGTGCTCTGTCTTCCGATTATGAGCCGAACTAGAGAAGTAATCGGCGTTATTCAGGTAATTAATAAAATAGACGGATACTGCTTCAATGCGGAAGATGAGATTTTTCTCAAGGGACTTACCTCCCAGGTGGCGATCGCCCTGGAAAATTCCCTGCTTGTCGATGAAATTTTTCTTTCGTTCCACAGCTCCATAAGCACCTTGTCCGCCGTGGTTGATGCAAAACATCAATTTACCGCCGGTCATTCGGAAAGGGTGAAGGACTATTCCCTGCTCATCGCTGACCAGTTACAACTGCCGAAAAAAGAAATTGAAGTACTGAAATACGCTGCACTACTGCACGACATCGGAAAAATCGGCGTGCGCGATGATGTCCTTACGAAAAATGGGCAGTTTAGCCCCGCCGACTGGGAAGAAATGAAAAGCCATCCTGCTAAGACCAAGGCTATTTTGGATAAATTTCACTTTCCCCGTTCTCTGCGCGAGGTGCCGGATGTCGCCTGTCATCACCATGAGAAGATTGATGGAACCGGCTATCCCAACGGGCTTACCGGTGATAAAATACCTCTTGGTTCCAAGATTATTGCCGTAGCCGATGTTTTCGATGCCCTGTCTTCCCTGCGCGACTACCCTAAATATGCCTTTGGCCTCACTCTGAACCCAGAACCCATGCCTCTTGATAATGTTATTAAGCTTCTTGAGGAACAGGCCGGCACTCAATTTGACCATCAAGTAGTTGCCGCTTTCCGGCAAGCCCTTCCCCAGGCATTACTAATGTATCGCGGTAAACACTTTTCCCCCGCTTATGTCGATAAGACAATTCTGGTTATGCAGCCGGAGCTTTTACCGTAAGGGACCCCCGGATAATATCGACCATTACAAAGAACAAGCCCGTCGCCGTTTCATTTTATGTTTTAAGACAGCGCTGATGAAATCGGTAAACAGGGGGTGGGGTGCGGTGGGCCGGGATTTGAACTCCGGGTGGAACTGACAGCCCAGAAACCAGGGATGATCCTTTATTTCCGTGATCTCTGCCAAACGGCCGTCAGGCGAGTTGCCGGTAATGCATAACCCTTTTTCCGTAAGGATTTTTTTGAAATTCTCGTTAAATTCATAGCGATGACGGTGCCGCTCGCTGATTTCTTTTTCCTGATAGGCGTTATAGGCGAAGGAGTCAGTACCGAGAACACAGGGAAAGGCGCCCAGCCGCATCGAGGCTCCCTTGTCCTTCACCTCTTTTTGTTCGGGGAGGAGATCAATAACCGGGGCCGGCGTATCAGGATCGAACTCCGCGCTGTTTGCGCCGGCAAGCCCACAAACGTGTCTCGCATATTCCACAACTGCCATCTGCATCCCCAGACAAATACCAAAAAAGGGAATCTGCTCTTCACGGGCATACCTGATGGCGCAAATCATCCCCTCAACACCTCTTTCGCCAAAACCACCTGGCACCAGAATGCCGTCCGCCTCACCCAGCTCCGTTCCACACCCCTCCTTTACCAACCTTTCCGAATCCACAAAATGCAAGTTTACCCGACAATTATTGGCAATGCCGCCATGCACCAGGGCCTCATTCAGGCTCTTGTAGGAGTCGGTCAGGTTGACGTATTTACCTACAATGGCGATATCAACCTCTTGTTCCGGGTGGCAAGCTCTGTTAAAAACGTCTTCCCAGGCTTGCAGTTGGGGCCGGCCGGTCCAGATGTTGAGCATTTCCACAATTTTTTGGTCCAGGCCTTCCCGGTGGAAAACCAGGGGCACTTCATAGATGCAACTCACGTCTTTAGCTGTAAAGACGGCTGCCACCTCCACATTGCAGAAAAGGGCAATCTTGGCCTTGATTTCATCGGAAAGAAAGTTTTCCGTCCGGCAGAGGAGAATGTCCGGTTGAATGCCGATTTCCCTTAGTTCCTTGACGCTGTGCTGGGTTGGTTTGGTCTTCACCTCGCCTGCGGTTTTGAGAAGGGGGACCCAGGTCAGGTGGATAAAAATTGCATTTTGCCTGCCCACCTCGTTGCGAAATTGCCTGATCGCCTCCAGAAAGGGCAGACTTTCAATGTCTCCCACCGTTCCGCCTATCTCCACAATGGCCACGTCAAAATCATCGGCCGTGGCCTTGATGTAATCCTTGATTTCATTGGTTATATGGGGAATAACCTGGACCGTCTTGCCAAGGTAGTCTCCACGCCTTTCCTTGGTAATCACGGAGAAATAGACCTGGCCCGTGGTCAGATTGTTTCCCTTGCCCATGCGCGTGGAACTGAACCGCTCATAATGCCCCAGATCCAGATCCGTCTCCGCGCCATCATCGGTCACAAAGACTTCCCCATGCTGAAAGGGGCTCATGGTGCCAGGATCGACATTTATGTAAGGGTCAAGTTTTTGATTGGTGACGCGCAGGCCCCGGCATTCGAGCAAAGCCGAGATGGAAGCGGCCGCAAGACCCTTACCCAGGGAAGAAAGCACCCCCCCGGTTACAAAAATGAACTTCGTCTTCATATGCGCCCCTCATAGTGGAGTTTTGTTGCTTCCTGCCTGATACGCCCGACAATCACCTCCACCGGTTCACCCAACAGATAGGCCAACGGCATGCTCTGCAAATATTTGTCCTCCCAGGGGAGATTGTATTCGTTAAGCAGATTGCAAATGTCATTATAACGATAGCCAAGAACTTTTTTCCGCTGCTTTAATGATAAATTGTCATTAAATTCCACGTGCATGAGGAGCAGGTATTTCACCTCCTGCGCGCCACGCAGGGGGGCAATAACCAAAGAGGCGCCGTCGGATTTACCGTAGCCCACGTAAATATGTTCGGTACTGACAATGGTTTTTTTTGTTCCCATGAGAACGGCGGATTTATCGACACGGGATTGCATGCCCGCAGCAACTCCCCCTCTCTTCAAGATGGCAATGGTGGTTTGATCGGTGGGATGGCTTTCTCCATCAAGGTTTTCCACCTCATAGAGAGTGTATCCCTTTAAATCGCCTATGGCCGGTTGCAGGGCCGTTAAGGCTAAAACATTTTTGGTCGTCAGGGCATGAGTAGAAAAGTTCAGCTCTTTCAGCAAAGTAAAAATTAGCCCCTGAAGCGGCGCCTCCTTTCTGCTGGTGCCAACGGTAACGGTTTTTGCCTGATGGCGTATAGCATCTATGGGCCGGGTAAGTTCATCGATCAAGTGTCCGAGGGTTATATCAAGCAGCTCGGCAGGTGAGGAAAATTCATCCCCACCGGGAAATTCATGCCAGAAATCATCAAGCGGCAATTTCCCGCCCGCATACTTGAGCAATAGTAGCAAATCGGCAATGGTTTTCACGTGCGCCAGAGAAAAGGCTCCCTGCTGTCGGCGCTGGTGAAAAACAAGGTAAAAATCCCGGATCGTGCCACGCAGTTTACGGTCGGCTATTTTTTCGAAGAAAGAATAATTTTTTCGTGTTTGCTCCAGCAAATCCGCATTAAGGTTGCTTCGGAAGGAGCGGAAAAACATGGCCTCGTCATCAATAGACAAAGCCGCAAAGTATCCCCACAGATGCCCGGCAACGGTATTGAGAATAACGGGCAGCGGCAGGGGGGCGCGTGGCAATGCGATGACTGCATCGGCAATATCGTCGAAGCGTTCTTCGCCCTCCTCTGCAAATACAACCACGCCCGCCTTGTGGGCCTTGAAAATTGCGACGTCCTTGACAATATCTCCCAGGACGGTCTCCGGATTACCGGCAGCGCAAACAATAATCAACGGTTCGGACGAGAGGTCGATATGTTTTTTATTTTCCACCACATCTGAGGAAATGGTGCGGTAGCAGAGCTCAGAAAGTTTGATTCTGATTTCGTCAGCCGCCGCCTTGTTGGGGCCACTGCCCACTACAGCCCAGTACTTTTTCCCACTCGCCGTCTTTGCCACTGCCTCCTTGATCTGCTCTTTTTTATCCAAAACCTGTTTCATCAGATCCGGCGCCTTTTCCAAAACGTTTAATTCTTCCGCGATGAAATCATCGGTATGGGTTTTCAGCAACTGTGCCAGATAGAGGGCCAGAATATGACCCGCCACAATCTGGGAATAGAAGGCTTTGGTGGAGGCCACCGACATCTCAATGTCCCGCCCATCGCTGGTATAAAAAACTCCCAGCGCCTTTGTCGTAATATCGGACTGACGACGATTCACAATTGCGACCACCATCGCCCCGCGCTCTGTAGCCATGGTAACAGCGCGATTGGTGTCCGTCGTGGTTCCCGATTGGGTGATGGCAATGATCATGGTGTCGCTAAGATCATCGGCCAGACAAAAACCGCTGAGTTCCGAGGCAATCTTAGCTTCGCACTTGATGGAACTACCGACCAGATACCTTTGCAGGGAACAGGCTATCGCCTCGCCGGCCACTGCCGCAGTGCCATGGCCTATAACTACCAGCCGGGCAATCCGCCCACTGGTCAGGGCCGACCGCAACTCCGCCGGCATAACATCTTCTCCCAGGTTGAAATGGACCTCCTTGCCCCCCTCTTTGCCGACAATCAAATATTTCCCCCGCAGCGTCTTTTGCACGGAAAGGGTTGACTCATTAATCTCCTTCAAAAAATAGTGCGGGTAATCGCCCCGGTCGATGTCGCGAGTGGTAATCTCGGCTTTTGATATCTCCTGAGGATCAAGAGGCAAAGGGGTACCGTCATAATAACAGGCGCTGATGCCGTCAAGTCCCCCCGCGGAATCCTGGTCGAGAATAAATATCTGGCCCACAGCTCCGGCCAGATTGGGGTTGGCGCTTTTTTCACCGTCCATTTTTATGAAGAAGGGTGTCATTTCCACCAGACCGTAGAGTTCCGAGGAAAAAATGTATTGATCGGGGGCAATCCCGACATACAAAGACTGACCGCTACCTTTCAGGGCCAGATAAACTTTGCCAGGCTCCAAATTGCTTAGCATCGCAATCGCATGGGAACCTTCGAAGTCATTTACCGCCCGCCGGAAAGCGGTCGCCAGATCGTCGCCACCGCGCAGGTATTTCTGCACAATCAGCGGAATAATTTTCGTGTCCGTCGTCACTTCCGGAGCGATGCAAACCGCCTCTTTCTCCAGCTCCGTCCGCATACTTTGGTAATTATCGATATCGCCGTTCAAGGCCACATTAATCGTCCAGGCGCCCTTGCCGTAATGGGGAAAATCTTCCTGGGATGGAGCTGCACAATCACCATTACCGTTCTGAACAATAAAGTTATTGACGGGATGGCAGTTTTCCTGGGTAATCGCGCCAACGGATGCCCAACGAGTATGGAGGATAACCGCGTCAAAGACCGTATCCAAATCCGCCAAAACATGAAATATTTTGTCGTCTTCAATGTCTTTTCGCAGGTTAGCTGCATTTAATCCCAGCTCGCCCACAATGGAGGCGGTTTTGCAGGTAAATGCCAGAGAAGCTGACGCTGCTTCAGTAACATCAAGCCTGCCGGGCGAGATTGTCAGGTCAACGGAACCGTTGATCAGGTCACCTCTCTGACTTCTCTTCACATATGATTCCTGAAGGCCGGATTCCGTCAGCAGGCCCATCGCCTGCTGCCCAACAGCGGGAGCGAGGGTGCAGACCATCTGAATGCCGGCTGAATCACGGCCACGCACCTCCAGACGGTCCAGACAGTTTAAGAGGAAAATGAGTTTTTTGTATTTTTGCAAGGCCGATGGGGTAATCTCGTCTCGCTTCTGCCTGCCGGAAAGCTTTTGAATCCTCGCAACATTCCCTAAGATATCCCGTTCGGAGACCCAAACAGTATCGCGCAAAGAAAGCAAGCGGGCATTGATCGTCTCCATGGATGAAGTGGGAAACAAAACGGCCTTTTCTTCCAGTTCTCGTTCCTCGCCGGACAAAAGGCTTTTCATTGCCTGAATGACCACGATAAACTTGTGCATCAGATCTGCATCGAAGAATAGGCGCGCAAAGATGTCATCCCTTTTTAAGGAGCGGATGCCTTGCTCCAGTTCCTCCAGGCAATCAGCGCTGTCCAAGTACCTATCTGCTGGCAGAGAATGTGCCAGCAGAGCTTGCAAATTCCGCCTTTTCATCTTTTCCAGGAGCTCAAGAAGCCGTCCCGGATCGGCACTGTCAGAGGATGGAGGGGGCGCCGCACGCTTTATCGAAATGATCCCGGCAAGACCGCAAGCCAAGACATTGCAGCGCAGAGGGAAAAGGATCAGCGCCGGGCCGCTAACAAAATGCGGAACACGCCCCAGATAGACTTGACATTTTTTCAAGCCGCTGATGGTCTTTGCAATATATTCAAACCACATAAGATACCTTACCCACCATATTTAAAAGGATGTTTCTAGGTCAGATGAGTTCGGAACGAAGGCAACATTTGCATGGTCCTTGCGGTAACTTCATCTATAATCTGCTGCAGCCACATTGTTCCCGCCAACCTGGTTGCTCCGTCCAAGGACTTAATGGCTGTGATATAATTTGTCTCACCCTCAGTCTGTCTCAGGAACTTCTCCCTAAAAACGTCCCGCTGCCTTAAAGTTGCCTCTGATTCCTCTGGTGAGAGAAGAGATGCTTCTATTTCCGGCCATTTATCCCTGAACTCCCTTTGCCGACGAAAAATTTCCGTGGTGTGTCCGACTTTCGCCTCACCTGCCGCCGCTGACTCGGACATTTTCTCCGCAAAGGCGCGGCAACGTTTTAACCTTTCGCTGAGAGCCCCATCAAGGAGAGCAAGACTCCCCGCAAGCAGAGCAGCCCCCATCTCCCGCTCCTCGAAAAAAGGACGGCGCACTTGGTCGTACCATTCCCGCAAGGCCCTTAGACCGGCAATGTACAAGATATTGCTGTTGACTTTTTTCCTGATATCACCGTAGAGGCCAGCCTGATAATCCTGAGTAAGCATTCTGGCGCCACCACCATGAAGCAATTTGGCCCCTTCGCTGTCATGCCTCCAGATCGTACCGGCGGTGATTACTGTGCCGTAGTCGATCTTCAATGGTCCCACCAGTCCCCCTTGACCACCAAGAAATATGGGAGGCTGGTCCAGCATTACTCCCCGTGGAACATCGCCAATTAGGGAAGGAGTTGCCTTGTCTTGTTGAGGTGTGTAGTTGAAATGAATGTAAGAACTGCCCACTTCGCTATGATTGTCTCTGCCGGTGCCCCCAGCCATAAGGCAATCGCAGAAATTTATCAAGCTTCCGAGGGTTACAAAAGGAAAAAGGATAGTCTGTTTAAGACCAACGGCATGTCCAGCCTTCGCTTCTTCCTCCAGAAGCGAGCCTTCGCGCACGTGCGCCCCATAGGCCAGTGTTGCCTTATCCAAAAAAACGGATGCTTCAAAAAAGCCCCCTTTTAGTTCCACCTGAGGCCCCAGTTGGCAATCGATAACGGTCGCCGGGCCTTCGCTGCCGATTTTCGTCCCGGCGGAGATAAGAGTATCAGCGCCACTGATCCTGACGCCGCCATGGATTACAACATCGCGGCCGGAAATCCTCTCCAAGGATACCTCTTCGCCTACCTCTACGGCAAAAGGATTAGTGAGCTTTACCCCCTTTGCCATCAGTGCACTTACCTTGGCCGGTAGCAACGTATGTCCTTAATCTTGATCTTTTTTTGCATCATCTATGCCCAGTTTGATCATTTTCTTCTGAAAAGTATTACGGTTGATGCCCAAATAGGCGGCGGCGGACCCCTTGACATAGTTGTTGCGTTCCAAGGCGATCACAAAAAGTGTTCTTTCCACCAGCGAGAGAATATGCTCATGCAATCTGCTTTTTCCTCCGTTTGATGAATGCAAGATAGTAGTAATATCAGCTAGTTTATGAGCTATCACTTCTTCCACCACCGTCTGGTTGGTTTTATCCCGCTTTTCCGGCATCAACACACTGGTGTTCCTGGACCGCATAACTAATCCTTACTAATAATGAAAAAAGTTTAAAAGACGCCCGCTGACAACCGCCAACAATATCAAAACTGCAACCCAAGCCGAATATACCGGCCGACTGTTTTTCCAGGAACATCCTAACAGCTTGTGGGTTCCTAAGTCCATCTTTCCGGGACCGAGTTTTTCAGCCAGATGGCTAAATAGTTCCGGAAACCGGTCATAATTGTTTGACAGGATATATAAACCGCTGATCGTGGTCAGCAGTAGATAAACCTTCGTCCCCAGAACCAAATAGCCCATGTGGGTGATTTCCTCCCAAGCCAGTTCCCGGCGGTGGAACAATCTCCTGACTTCTAAACCTTCGCTCTTTAAAACGACCCTGCGGGAAAAGACTTCCCCCATCAAATATGAAGCGAGAAGAAGGGGCGCCGTCACAACTATCCACTCTCCTCGAAATACCGGCAAGCGGCAAGCCATAAAGAGCAGGAGCGTGAGTAAAAGGAAAATAACTGCCAGCGGGATAGCCAATGCAGATCTTATTTTGTAGCACGATGCCATGGACCATCCTGTCTGCAGACTCATCAGCTTCTAACTTCACCTTCCCGAATAAAAACGCCGCTCCTGCCGCCTTTTTTAGAAAGCAGCCTGATATCCGTCAGGGTCATCAATTTATCGACCGCTTTACACATATCATAGATAGTGAGAGCGGCAACAGTGACAGCGGTCAAAGCCTCCATCTCCACGCCTGTCTGACCGACAGTTCTAACGGCTGCGGTAATAAGGATCTCACCCCTTGCTGCATTAGCTGTAAATTGAATATTGACACCCGTTAGTGGCAACGGATGGCAAAGGGGAATCAAGTCGTCTGTTTTTTTTGCCGCCATAATGCCGGCAATCCTGGCTACTGCCAGGACATCCCCTTTGGGCATCCCATTAGCCTGTATGAGGTCGAGGGTAGAAAACTGCATCAGCACTTTACCCTCGGCTATGGCCTCCCGCACGGTAGCGTCCTTCATCGTGACATCAACCATGCGCGCCTTGCCCTTTTCATCAACGTGCGATAATTCCGCCATCTGTCTTACAAACCCCGGTGAACTTCATCTATATATAAGTTTCGCAGAAGACTAACACAGCTCCCTATGCCAGTCAAGTTACGTTGCCTTCATGGCTGGAAAACAAAACGTCTCATCCTTACGTTGAGCAGCAAGCCTATGCCAGCCATAAAAACCGCCATGGCCGATCCCCCATAGCTCATAAAAGGCAGGGGAATACCAACAACGGGCAAAATGCCAATGACCATGCCGATATTAATTATTACCTGGGAGGAAATTATCACCGTCACACCGAGGGAAATAAGTTTACCGCTCAAATCTTTCGCCTTGTATGCAATCTGCAAACCCCATAGTATCAGAGCAAGAAAAAGTAACATCAGAGACATTGTGCCGATAAAACCCCACTCCTCAGCAAAGGCAGAAAAGATGAAATCCGTATGTTGTTCAGGCAGGAACTTAAGCTGGGTCTGAGTCCCCTGCAAAAAACCTTTTCCCCACAAACCTCCCGATCCGATGGCAATTATGGATTGAATAATGTGATACCCCGTACCGAGCGGGTCCTGTTCCGGGTCGATGAAAGTCATGATGCGGTCTTTCTGATAGTCCTTGAGAAAGTGCCATCCCAGGGGAATAAAAAATAGACCTGCACCGGCAGCGATGGCAATCGATTTCCAGCGGACGCCCGCGATGAAAACGATGGCCAGAAAAATAATCAACAAGATTAGTCCTGTTCCAAGATCTGGCTGTTTTAATACCAGGACAAAGGGCAATAATACCATCAGGATCGGTACGATAAGGTCCCTTAGAAAATAACCTTCCTCGGACTTGTGGTTCTCAAAATAATTGGCCAGCGCCAAAATAATCGTGATTTTCATCAGCTCGGAAGGTTGAAAAGTGAAGCCGCCGAAAGCCAGCCAGCGCTGCGAACCACGGCTGGCGTAGCCGGTAACCAAAACCAGTACCAGACAAAGAACGGAAAATAGATAAATTACATAGCCATAACGCGTGATGGTACGGTAATCGATGGAAAAGGTAAAAGCCATGATCGCCACGCCTATTCCCACCCATTTCAATTGTTTCATGTAAAGGCCCTTCAGGCTGGCATCGCTTAAAGCGTATCCCGCGCTGTAAATGTTCAGCACCCCGATCAGGCAAATGCCAAGAGCTAATAGCAACAACAGCCAGTCAAAATTGAGCAACAAGCGCCGATCAAACTTCATTGGCGGCTTTCCTCCCCACCTGCTTTTTTCGTCTTCCGGAAAAAATAGGCGTCCACGATTTTCCTGGCGACGGGTGCAGCGGCCGTTCCGCCGTGACCAGCATTCTCAACGATAACTGCCACGGCTATCTCGGAATTTCTATAAGGGCCAAAACAGACGAACAAGGCATGGTCGCGAAACTCATAAGCCAGTTTTTTCGCTCGCCGCTGCTTCTCGTTTTCCGGCAGACCAACGACTTGCGCCGTGCCGGTCTTGCCACAAAAATCCTCGTCCCGACGTTTGAGTACGTAACCGGTCCCCCCTGATTCGTTTACCGCGCCCCACAAGCCATAATTCAAGAGGGCAAGGTTATCTCCGCTTAGCGGTAAATGATTGATGATTTGCGGTCCAAATTCAGTCAACACCTTACCATCCGGCGTTTCAATACGTTTGATAATATACGGACGATACAGAGTGCCGCCATTGGCCAGAGCCGCATAGGCATTAACAAGTTGCAATGGCGTGACAAGATTAAAGCCCTGCCCGATGGCCACGGAAATTGTTTCTCCCGCCTGCCACGGTTCTCCAAAACGTTTGACTTTCCAGTCTTTCGTCGGTACTAACCCTCTTTTTTCCCGGGGCAAATCTATGCCGGTCAGTTTGCCAAATCCGAATTGCCGGGAATAGCGCGCAATTGTGTCAACCCCCAACATCCTACCCAGGTTGTAGAAATACACATCGCAGGATTCGACAATGGCCCGGTGCAGATTTACCATGCCGTGCCCCTTCTTTTGCCAACACCTGAAAACGCGATTGCCCAGTTCATAGGTGCCGTTGCAAAGGATGGTCTTTTCCGGTGTAATTAATCCCTCCTGCAGGCCGGCGGCGGCGACAACGAGTTTGTATGTGGAACCGGGAGGGTATTGACCGGCAAGCGCTCTGTTTTCCATTGGATGCGTTTTATCGGTGGAAAAATTTTCCCATTTTGCAAAGGAAATACCACCATTAAAGATATTGGCATCAAAGGAAGGTGTGCTAACCAATGACAAAATGGCGCCATTGCGCGTATCCATGACAACAACCGCACCGACCTTGCCTTTCATGGCTTCCCAGGCGGTACGTTGCAAAAAGGTATCCAGAGTCAACACTACGTTATATCCTGTCTCCGGCTCCTTCCTGCCGAGCACTTTGACCTTCTTGCCCAGCACATTCACCTCAACCTGCTCGGCGCCATTCTTTCCCCTCAGATAAAGATCCAAATATTTTTCTATACCAGACTTTCCCACAACATCGCCTACGCCATAATCAGAACCCTTACCGTTTTCCAGCTCCTTTTCAGTTATTTCACCAGCGTAACCAACAACGTGAGAAATCATTTCACCGTCATGATAATGCCTGATTGGTGTAACTTCTACGGATACACCCGGGAGATTGATAATATTTGTCTCCACGATGGCTACCTGCTCCCGGCTGGCGTTCCTTTCCAGCCTTATGGGGGCGAAAGGGCGGGCCTTGGCAGCCTGCGTCAGATCGGCGGAAAATGTCATGGCCCTTCCGGCATAGAGCTCTTTCAACCTGCCCATTACAGGCACGACATCCTTAAGGCTGTTAGGAGCAAAGAGGAGGTCAAAAGCAGGTTCGTTTTCCACCATCACCTCATGATTTACATCAAATATCAAACCGCGGGCAGGCCTTATTTTACGCAAACGGATGCTATTATTTTCTGATTTATTAAGAAATACCTCACCCTTGACAAGCTGCAGATAGACCAACCTGGTGACAATACAACACATCGCCACTGTAATAATCAGCAGGAGAATATTAAATCTTCTTTGAAATTCCAGTGATTGCCGTTCACTCAAGCGGGTGTGTAATTCCTGCATGCGGTTAGATCCCCAAATCTACGGAACAACGAAAAAAAAGAGGGGGCTAACAGTCCCGCAATTATAGCCTGCGGCAATAAAACATCCCCAAGATAATGAAACTTATCCAGGCCATAGACAAGTTTGTAAAAAATCAGAATCAGGCCTCCCTCTGTGAAGGCACAAAGCCCGACAAAGACGACGATGAATAATTTCTTCTCGCCGTATATACGTGTAGAAACAAGGTTGGCCATTAAGAAGATGATTAGATAGAGCAAAGCATAAAGGCCGGAAACAGAACTCATCAGGCAGTCCATAAAAAAACCAAGGGTGAAACTAAAAATGCCTCCGTTTATCAGGTTCAGCTTAAATCCCGCGTATATAACCAAGATGAGCGAGATTTCCACCACCAAGTTGCCGTCAAACAACAGGTTGGAAAGCACCATCTGCAGCCCTAAAACAATCATACCCAAAAAAAAGAAAAATATATTTATCATTTTCCCTCTGTCTGGGTCGTCATGATGACCAGCACTTCTTCCATGCCCAAAGAATTGACAAAAGGAGCAATATTAATTTTCTGAAACATATCAGCGTTACTTCTGCTTACATAGCTAACGACGCCCAGCGGCAGGCCCTTCGGGAAAATTCCATCCATGCCGGACGAAAGGACTACATCACCCACCTTGACATCTGCTGTCTTAACAACATATTTCAGCTTGCATCCTGCCGACGCGGCGCCTTGTAATATCCCGTGCGCCCTTGAATTCTGCAATATCGCATCAATATTACTGTTTTCGTCAATAATCAGCAACACACGCGAAGACTTCCAGGACGTTTCCAATATCCTGCCCGCCACCCCCAGTGAGGTCAAGACAGGCAAGCCGGCACGCAGACCATCGTTTTCCCCGCGATTGATAATGATAAGTTTGAAAATTGAGGATGGGTTTCTGCCCACAACCCTGGCGGCAAGCATGGGATGATTAACAGTTTTTCTCAAACCAAGCAACTGTTGCAGTCTGCTTAACTCACGCTCGTCTTCCCGGGATCTTATCAATTCGCCCGTTAAACGCAAATTTTCTGCCTTTAACTGTTCATTAGATTCCGCCAGGCCAACCAGAAAAAGATAGTGCTTCCAGGCATCGGTCAGCCCCTTAAGAGGAATATTAGCTGCCGACTCCAGGGGCGACACCATGCCCTGCACGGTCTTCCTGATAAAACCCGGCGCGGGATGATTGATATTATAGTAAAGAGTGTATAAAGCCGCGATGGCGATTAAGCATATCCATAGACCTTGGTGATATTTCTTGGAAGGCAACATTTAAGAGCCATTATACTTGAAAGGTAACTTCTTTCAAGGCGTCCAGTTGGTCCAGTGCCATGCCGGCGCCACGCGCCACCGCCGAGAGGGGGTCATCGGCGACGATCACCGGCAAACCCGTTTCTTCTCTGATGAGTTTGTCAATATTTCTCAAGAGGGCGCCACCACCCGTCAATACGATACCACGGTCAACGATATCACCGGCCAACTCGGGCGGCGTATTCTCCAGGCAATCTTTGATCGTATCGATGATGAAGCCGATCGGCTCCATGATAGCCTCGCGGATTTCCTCGGAATTAATTTCATGAATCTTCGGTATGCCGGTTATCAAATCCCTCCCCTTAACTTCAATGGTGCGCAGGTTTTCATCGGGATAGACGCAACCGATGGTTGTCTTTATTATCTCCGCCGTCCGCTCCCCAATCAGGAGACTGTATTTTCGTTTCAGGTACTGGACTATTTCTTCGTCGATGCGGTCGCCGGCCACGCGCACAGATTTCGAATAAACAACGCCGGATAGGGAAATGACCGCAACCTCCGTGGTACCGCCACCGATATCCACAACCATGGAGCTGGTTGGCTCTGAAATCGGCAAGCCCGCACCAATGGCGGCTGCCATGGGTTCCTCGATGAGATATATCTCGCGTGCGCCGGCCGATTCTACCGTTTCCCGCACGGCCCGTCTTTCCACCTGGGTAACCCCGGAGGGCACAGAAACAATGATCCGCGGCCTTACCAGTGTGCGGCGGTTATGAACGCTAAGAATGAAATGTCTAAGCATCGCCTCCGTGACATCAAAGTCGGCAATCACGCCGTCCTTCATGGGGCGGATAGCCACAATATTTCCCGGCGTGCGGCCCAACATCTTCTTTGCTTCGGCGCCCACAGCCAATACTTTCTTCACACCGCGCGAATCCATATGAACGGCCACAACGGAGGGCTCATTCAAGACAATGCCCTTGCCTTTTACATAAACAAGGGTATTGGCCGTACCCAGATCGATCGCCAAATCATTAGAAAATTTTCCCAATATAAAGTCGAAAAGCAAACTTACACCTCCTATCCCCTATTACATTCTCCATATTCTCCGCGCACTCCTATATCTCACTTCTTTATGGCAAATCAATCCATTTTTCAAAAAATAATTGCAATTTCCCCGATGCTGTAATATGGAAGCGCCAATTGATCCCCGGAGGAAACATCCCATGCTCAGATTGATGAGGAAGCATGCCCGAAGTTGGGGCATGATACTAATGCTCGGCATTATCGTTATTGTTTTCATTTTCTACTTTGGATATTCGAGCGATCAAGGCCGGGCGAACACTATGGCTACCCTGGACGGAAAGGTTATATCTTACAGGGATTACCAGCAGGAATATGATGTTTTGCTTGATTATTACCGCAATCAGTTAGGACGTAATTTCAGTGAAGAAATGATCAAACTGCTTAATCTCAAGGAACAGGCCTTTGATAAGTTGCTCGGGCAGGCGATCATCCTTGCCAAGGCCAAGGAGCTAAACCTCCAGACCGAGGATGAGGAACTGAAAAACTCCATTATGGCCAACCCGGCTTTCCGAAGAGATGGTTCCTTCAACCAGCGGGTGTACGAAGAGATACTGCGTCAAAATAAGCTAACGCCGGAAAATTTCGAAACCCGGCAGCGACAAATGCTTATCACGACAAAGCTGCAAAACCTAATCGCCGGTGGCATCCGTGTATCTGACGACGATGTCTTTGCTCTCTACCGTTTGCAAAAAGAAAAAATCAACCTTTCCTTCCTGAAGCTCGTCTCCAATAGTTATCTTGATAGAGTTAAGCCGAGCCGCCAGGCGCTGGAAGATTTTTACAAAGAGCATAAAAAAGATTTTCGCGTTCCTGAGCAACTCCAAACCAGATATATTTTTTTTAGCGCCGCCGACTACGCATCCTCGATAAACGTCGCCGATGCGGATATCAGCGAGTACTATGACCGGAACAAGCAGATGTTTGCCAAGCCCGGCGGGAAAGCGCCGGTGCTTGCAGAACTGAAAGATAAAATTTCTCTTGAACTGAAGCGCTTCGGCGGTATGGCCCGCGCCGCTACGGAAGCCAAACAGGCCCATGATGCCATCTATCAGCAGGAAAATTTCGCCGCTTTTGCCGCCGGCAAAGGGTTGAAGGTGCTGACCAGTCCTTTTTTCCCGGCAAATAACATACCGGTAGAGTTCCGACCGCTCACCGATTTTTCCAAAAACGTTTTTACCTTGCAGGTAAATGAGATGAGCAGGGTAATGTCCGACGAAAAAGGATACTATATTTTTCAAGTCGCCGCCAAGAAACCTTCCTATGTTCCTGATTTCACGGAAGCCGCAGGCATAGTGGAAAACCGTTATGCAGAGAAAGAAGCGGCGGCGCTATGTGAAAAGGATGCGAATCAGCTTCTGGAGCGTCTGAAAAAAGGCGAGCCCTGGGAAAAAGTAGCCAAGGGTAAGAATATGTCCAGCGGAGAAACAGGATTAATTTCCCCCGGCGCCGGTCTTCCCGATTTAGGGTTTACTCCGCAGGCAGATAATCCCCTGACACAACTCTCTCAGGCAAAACCCTATCCCGATAAGGTTCTCGCCGGCAATGGCAACTTTGTGATTGTTCGCTTTAAGGAACGAAGCAAACCGGACGAAGCGGATTTTCAAACCCGCAAAGACGAATTAAAGAAAACCTTGAAGGAAATAAAAACAAATGAAACCCTCAAGGCATGGCTGGGAGGCTATAAACTGGATCTTATTAAGGAAGGCAGATTAAAGATCACTAGAGACATTAACGGCGCTTAATCACGAGAGTAAAGAGACAACTCGCAAAGTGTGACATGATAAAGCGGCCAGGTTGAATTACAGAGGAGCTTGCATTAAACTTGGAGGGAGCGCTTTTATGAAAGAAACCCTGGCGAGCATAGCTAATCATCCCGGAGCCCTTGTGATGGCTGCTTTGGCCACCCTCTTCCTCTGCTATTTCATATTCAAGAAAATTGTCAAGCTGGGGTTGTTTTTGTTCCTCATCGCCTTGGCAGTCGGCGGATATTACTACTACAAGACACCCGCTCAAACGCCACAGAATCTTCTGCAAACCATCGGGGAAACACGGGACAAATCGGCCAGGCTCGTGGAATCTGGCAAGCATGCATACCGGAAAGGCCGGGAACTCTACGAAAAAAGCAAGGAGCTGACGCGGGACGCAGCGGAGTTGTTTAAAAGTAGAGATGTCGAACCGGAGCCCGAAAAGTAAATGCTGATCAGGAACATATAGTTCGCTTATCGGCTCTTTCTATTATTCCTTTTAGGCATAGTATCTTTTCCCCGATATCATCGGCAGACAGGATTTCCGTAACCGTGCAGATGAGACGCGCACCATGGCCCGCCACTTCCCCGACATTATGTTCCTTGATACCACCGATCGCCACGAAGGGGAGCGGGCAGTTTTGCACCGCATAATCCAGATAGGCCAACCCCACGGGGGCACAGACATCTTTCTTGGTGCGAGTTGAGTAAAGGGGACCCACGCCTATATAGTCCGCCCCCTTGGCAATAGCCTCGATGGCTTGGGCAGGAGCATGGGTGGAAACACCGATGATCATCCCCTCCCCCACCATCTCCCGTACTTTTTCCAAGGGCAAATCATCTTGGCCGATATGCACGCCGTCGGCTTCCACAGCGAGGGCAAGGGCTGCATCGTCGTTGACGATAAAGACAACCCCGCCTGCCGCCGTCATCTTGCGAATTTCCAGGCATTCATGATACTTCTGGCGAGGCTGCTTTTCCTTCTCCCGGTATTGAATGATCCGG
>OBOI01000167.1_pt1 | contig 26869 bp, 24 predicted proteins | sample 1670151 | NCBI WGS metagenome assembly OBOI01 (sample SAMEA104232303, study PRJEB22302) | sediment metagenome | biome: forest; feature: aquifer; material: sediment | place: USA | collected 2011-08-07 | depth 0.01 m | reverse complement strand
GGCCATGAGCTACGCAGGGCACCCCACCCTCCCGAGCGCGCACCCACCTCAAAGTCCGCAAAGGTTTCGTCTCTAAGACCAACACTGATGCAACGCGCACACTACAACCTCTGCGGTAAGGCTTTGACGTTCTATCGCAGGCTATACCGTTCATGCCCTGTCTGTCCGTCTGTCGGCGACCAAGCGTCGTTACGGGCGGGGCGCTATCGGCTACACTGTGGCTTCGTCGACACGTCCCGGAGACGGCAATGGATCCGACCCTGCGCGCAAAGCTGGTCAACGAAGGCATCCTTCACGGCATCGACATCGCCGCCGTGGAACATCTGCTCGACGACTGCACCCATCGCGTCCTCGCCGTCGGCGAGACCCTGCTCGAACCGGGCGTGGAGAACGACAATCTCTACGTTGTGCTGCGCGGCGAAATGCGCGTTTATCTCGCCGGGCGCGATTTGCCGGCCCATAGCGTTCTCGGCATCGGCGAATGCGCCGGCGAAATGTCGCTGTTCGACGGACAAGGCGTCTCCGCCCTGGTGATCGCCGCGGTCGAAACCGAAGTGCTGGTCATTCCCGAGGGAATCCTCTGGGCCTTGATCGACCGCTCCCACGGCTTTGCCCGCAACCTGCTGGCCACACTTTCCGGCCGCATGCGCATGGACAATCTCACGCTGGTCACCACCGCCAGCCGCAGCCTCGAATTCGAGCAGGCCGCCAGCGTCGACTCGCTCACCGGCCTGCACAACCGGCGCTGGCTGATCGACGCCTTCCCGCGCTCGATACGGCGCTGCGAGCAGGACGGCGCACCGCTGTGCCTGGTCATGGCGGACATCGACCACTTCAAGCTGCTCAACGACCAGCACGGCCACCTGATGGGCGATTCGGTGCTGCGAGCCGTGGCGCGGCGGCTCGCCGAAAGCCTGCGCTCTCCCGATCTCATCGCCCGCTACGGCGGCGAGGAATTCGCCATCCTGCTGCCGCAGACCGGCACCGAGGAAGGCCGGCGCATCGCCGAACGCTTGCGCCTCTCGGTCGAGCTGATGTCCCTGGCAGCGCTGACGGCCGGCGCGGTCAGCAAGATCACCGTCTCGTGCGGCGTCGCCCCCCTGAGTCTCGACGGCGCGCTCGACAACCTCATCGCCATCGCCGACGCCGCGCTCTATCGCGCCAAGGCCGCCGGCCGCAACCGGGTCGAAGTCGCCGAGTAGGCGCCCCCCTCCGCGGCGCATGACAAGCAACCTCTTCGCCGACCTGCCGTCCTCACCGCAATCCGAAGAACGCCTGCTGACGTTGCTCCAACGTCCCGGCCTCAAGATAGAACGCATCGTTTCCACCGGCCAGTCCAGCCCGCCCGGATTCTGGTACGACCAGCCCGATGCCGAGTGGGTCGTACTGCTAAGCGGCAGCGCCCAACTGCGCTTCGCCGACGAGCCCGAGCCCAGAACCCTGCGCCCTGGCGACTTCGTCGAAATCGCGCCGCATCGACGGCATCGCGTCGACGCCACCAGCCGGGAGACGGCAACCGTGTGGCTGGCGGTTTATTTTTAATACTTTCGAATGACAAGCGCCCATTGTTCGCCCATAGCTATGGAAAGCAATCCGATTTGCGCATAGCAGATAGTCCTACTACAATAGGACTCCTCATGAAGTTGGAGCGCAAAATGCAGCAAACCCTAAGACGCGCCGGCGGTTCGCTGGTAATGACAGTACCCAAGGCCTTTATCGAGCAGAACCAGCTTCAGGACGGTTCGCAGGTCGAACTTCTGCTGGAAGGCACCCGCATGACCGTCAATGCGCCGCGCAAGCATCGCTACAGACTGGAGGACTTGCTGGCCGAGATGCCAGGCGAGTTGCCGCGCATCAAGGGTTGGGATGCGATGAAGCCGGCTGGCAAGGAAGCGCTCTGATGGCCTACACGCCGGGTCGGGGAGACATTGTGCATCTGCAATTCGACCCGGCGTCCGGGCAGGAAATGACGGGGCCGCATTTCGGGTTGGTGGTCAGCGCAAAGGCCTTTAACAGCCGGGGTCTGGCGATGATCTGCCCCATCTCGCAAGGCGGAGCCGCTGCCGCTCGCACCTATGGCACAGTGGTCACGCTGATGGGGTCGGGCACGGACACGCAAGGGGCAGTCCATTGTCACCAGTTGAAATCCCTGGATTGGCGGATACGCAAGGCAAAGTTCAAGGAAGCGGTGCCGACAGTGATTATCGATGACGTGGCGGCACGGATCGAAGCCATCCTGTTTGAATAGGGAAATCGGCTAGCCCGTCCCGCCCACCGTCAGCCCTTCGATCTTCAGCGTCGGCTGGCCGACGCCGACGGGTACGCTCTGGCCTTCCTTGCCGCAGGTGCCAACGCCGGGGTCGAGCGCCATGTCGTTGCCTATCATGGTGACGCGTTGCAAGACATCGGGGCCGTTGCCGATCAGCGTGGCGCCTTTCACCGGCGTGGTGATTTTGCCGTTCTCGATCAGGTAGGCCTCGGCGGTGGAAAACACGAACTTGCCGCTGGTGATATCCACCTGTCCGCCGCCGAAGTTGGCCGCATAGAGGCCCTTCTTCACCGAGGCGATGATTTCCTCCGGCGACTTGTCGCCGTTCAGCATGTAGGTATTCGTCATGCGAGGGATGGGCAGGTGGGCGAAGGATTCGCGCCGGCCGTTGCCGGTGGGGGCGACGCCCATGAGGCGCGCGTTCAATGCATCCTGGATGTAGCCGACCAGGACGCCGTCCTCGATCAGCACCGTGCGCTGCGAGGGGTTGCCTTCGTCGTCGATGGATAGCGAGCCGCGCCGGTTGGGAATGGTGCCGTCGTCGACGACGGTAACGCCCCTGGCCGCGACGCGCTCGCCGATGCGGCCCGAGAAGGCGGAACTGCCCTTGCGGTTGAAGTCGCCCTCCAAACCGTGGCCGATGGCTTCGTGCAGCAGGATGCCGGGCCAGCCGGAGCCGAGCACGACGGTCATGCTGCCGGCCGGGGCGGGGCGGGCAGCGAGATTGGTGGCGGCCTGATGCACGGCCTGTTGCGCGTAGTTGCGCAGCCGCTCTTCGCTGAAATAAGAATAGTCGTAGCGCCCGCCGCCGCCGCTCGATCCCTGTTCGCGGCGACCGGACTCTTCCATGATGACCGTGATGGAAACGCGCACCAGCGGCCGCACGTCGGCGGCCAGGTGGCCGTCGGAGCGCATCACCAGCACCACTTCCCACGAGCCGGCAACGCTGGCCATGACTTCCTTGACGCGGTTGTCGGCAGCACGGGCATAGCCTTCGATGCGCTCCAGCAGGCGCACCTTGTCGGCGTCGGCCAGCGAGGCGATGGGGTCGTGCGCGGCGTAGAGCGCGGGTACCGTGCGCTGCCCGAGTGCAGGTGCAACGCCCTGTGCGCCTTGCGCGGCGATGGCGCGCGTCGCCTTGGCGGCAGCTTCCAGGGCCGGCAGGCTGATCTCGTCGGAATAGGCGAAGGCGGTTTTGTCGCCGGCGATGGCGCGCACGCCGACGCCCTGCTCGATGTTGAAGCTGCCCGACTTGACGATGCCTTCCTCCAGGCTCCAGGCCTCGGAGCGCGCGTACTGAAAATACAGATCGGCATCGTCGACGCGATGGCCGAAGATTTGTCCGAACACGCCGGAGAGCTTGGACGGCGTCAGGTCGTACGGCGTCAGCAGGCATTGCTCGGCGGTGCGGTAAAGCAAGGAGGTGTCGGTCATTTGAGTTTCCGGTGTTTGAGGGCAGGCAGGCTGGTTCTTACTTCGGCAATGCGCGCCGGGTCTAGTTCCGCGACGACGATGCCTTCGCCTTTGTCCATGCGGGCCAGAATGTCGCCCCAGGGATCGACGATCATGCTGTTGCCGTGGGTCATGCGGCCGGTCGGGTGGCAACCGCCTTGCGCCGCGGCAAGCACGTAGCACTGGTTCTCGACGGCGCGGGCGCGCAGCAGTAGTTCCCAGTGAGCGCGGCCGGTGGTGTCGGTAAAGGCGGCGGGAACGACCAGCAGGTCGGGCGTGCCCAGCGCGCGGAAAAGTTCGGGAAAACGCAGGTCGTAGCAGATCGCCAGCCCGACACGCCCGCAAGGGGCAGCGAAGGCGACCGGGTCGGCGCCGGCTTCTATGGTCGCCGCTTCGTCGTAACTCTCGTCGCCCTTGGTAAAGCCGAACAAGTGAATCTTGTCGTAGCGCGCGACCTGCCGGCCCTGCGGATCGAAGACCAGGCAGGTGTTGAGCAGCTTGGCGGGATCGTTGCCGCACAGCGGAATCGAGCCGCCGACGAGCCAGATGCCGTGGCGGCGCGCGGCGTCGGCAAGAAAGCGCTGTATCGGCCCGGCGCCCTCTTGCTCGCGCGCCGCGAGGCGGTCGGCATCCGTCGCGCCGATCAGGGGAAAGTATTCCGGCAAGGCCACCAGTTGCGCGCCCGCGGCGGCGGCCTCGGCGATCAGGCGTGCGGCCGTCGCCAGATTCGGCAGGACGTCGGGTGTCGAAATCATTTGCACGGCGGCGATGCGCATTTTCTCGCTCATGGAGCAGCTCCCGGGTCCTTGCTGGCGTCTTTGGGCGCCTGGGCGGAAACCTTCTCCACTTTCGGATCGGTCCAGGAACCCGTCACCGTGTAGTCGAAAGCGAAAGCCTTGTCGAAGGGATTGCCGAAGAGCTTGTTGAACACCCAGGCGGCGGCGCCCGTCGCCGGATAGGCCAGCAGCACGCCGGTGGCGAAGGTTTCGCCGATTTCCGGCTGCACCCGCACCTTGAGATTCTGGGTTTCAGTGACGAGATTGACGCTACCCGCCATCATGACCTTGGCGGACGGCCCGGCTATATGAAGATTCGAGGTCTCCATGATGCCGCGCGTTATGGTCGCCTGCCCGGCGATGCCGTCGAAGGCAAAGCCGTCGCTGAAGACGTCGCGGAAATCCAGCGTCAGACGGCGCGGCAGCGATTGCAGCGACAGCACGCCGAGCAGGCGGCCGACGCCGGGTTCGAGCTTGTTGAACTGGCCGCCGGCGGCCTCGAACTTGAGGTTGCCAACGAGACTCGGGTAATCGATGGCGACCGGCATGCCTTTCCAGGACAACACGCCTTCAAGGCTGGCCGACCCCCGCTTCACGGCGTCGGGGTAACCGAGGCGCGCCAGCAGCCTCTCTATGCTTTTCGTCGCCAGCTTGAACTCGATGCGGGTGTCCGGCGCGGACGGACTCGGGCGCCAGCGGCCCGAACCGTCGAGCGTGGCGTCATCGCTCTTCACGTCGAATCTGGCGTTCCAGTAGCCGTCCTTGGCGTTTTCGGCCTTGATCTTCACCGCGCCGAAGTCCTTGCCGTGATAGGCAACGCGGTCGATGACGAGGTCGGCCGCCGGCATTTGCTCGGGTTCGTCGAAGCCGCTCGCCGTCTTGCCTGCGTGTACCTCGGGAATCAGGAGCTGGCTCAGGTGTCCGGATATCCGGCCGGCACCCTGGCCGTCCCATTCGAGATTGCCGGCGGCTTCACGGCTCTTGATCTCCATCTTCAAGTTGCCGCCGCTTTGCGTGCCGGTCAGGCGCAGCCCCGTCAGGCTGTGGCCGTAGGCAAGCAGTTCGTCGATACGCAGATCGATCTGCGTCAGCGGCAGTGCGCCGCCACCCCCGGCAAACAGGCGCCGCCAGAAATCGAGGTCGATGCGCTTCGCCTGTACCGCGAGCGCAACGCCGCGCTCCGGCATGCGCGGCGCAGCGCCGACGGCGACAAAGCCGCGCTCGAACACGGTTTTGCCGTTGTCGCGGTGGGCCACCAGGGCAAGCTTGAGAATGTCGCCGAGGGCCACATTGATATGGTCGCGCCCGCCCACCGGTTTGCGTTCCACGACAAGCGGAAGTGCATCGCTGGTCGCCTTGTTGAAAGGCTCGGGCAGACTGGAGGCGATGCCCTGCAAGTTCGATTCGATGCGGACTTCGGCGGTCTTCTTGCGCACCTTGACCGTGCCGCTCCAGGGCGCCGCACCGGAGAGCTGATCGAACAGCGGATGCCCGTATTGCTGCCCCAGCACGCGCATGGCCAACGTGCCGGCGGCCTTGATGGTCACGCTGCCATCGCCCGTGGTCGCGATGTCCACGCTTCCCGGTGCGCCGAGCATGGTGGCGCGCAGCTTCTGCGCTTCGAGACGGTCGCCGGTGAAATGCAGTTCGCCGTTGAGATCGGTCAGCGGCGGGGCGTCGGGATCGGGTACCAGCCGGTTGGCCGCAAAGCGATAGCGTCCATCCACCTTGGTATCGGCGAGGTGGCGCAGCGGCATGTCCAGCCGCAAGTGCAGTTCGCCGTTGCCGGTGGCCGTCATGTCCTCGGTGGCGTGGTCGATGCGCTCGCCGACCGGGCTCGCCTCGATGAAGCGGAGAAAGTCCGCCGTCGTGCCGGCCGCCTTGCCTTCGATGACGATCAGTTCCTCGGCCGCGTCCAGATCGGCGATTTCGGCAGTGACGGGGCCGATACCGACGCCGAAGATCTTGCCCTTGTTCCCCCGGATCAGCATGCGCGCACCCTCGAACAACAAGTCGCCGTCGAGGTCGCGTATCTCGGGCCAGTCCGGCGCATAGCGCAGCGTGGCGCCGCGGAAGCGGCCCTTGACCTGAAAAATGCCCTCTTTGCCGTCCTTGAAGGGAAACCTGGCGAGGTCGCCCTTCAAACGCAGCGTCGCCTCGTCGGCATGGCCGCCGACTATCGAATTGCGCAGCCAGTCGCGCACGTCCTTATTCACGGCCAGCGGCATATAGCGCCAGACGGCGCCGCCGGCCGCCCGCGTCAACTTGGCCGACAGGTCGATTGCGCCGGGCCCCTCGCTCCCGGACAACAGGTAGCTGCCGGAGAGTTCGCCGGCCGCATCCTTGTTCTGGAACGCAGCGCGGACGATGCGGACATCCATGCCGGCCGGGGTCGCCCGCCAAGTGGCCTGCGCAGTCAGCGCGTCGAGGGCGAGGCGCGGATCGGCGAAGACAGCCGGCAGTTCCAGGATCGCATGGTCGCTGGCGAGCGTGAAGCTGCCGCCCTTTTCGTCGCCGTCGATGCGGCCGGTGAGCCCGGCCAGCCCCGGCAGTACGCCTTGCGCCGCCAGGGCGAGATTTTCAAAACCGCCAGCGATGCGCCAGGTCTTCAGGTTCCCGGGCTCGCCGCTCCAGGCGAGTTTGAGTTGTTGCAGCTTGCCGCCCGGTGCCAGGGCCACCAGTTGTTTGCGCACACTCTCATCCAAAGGCAGGCGGGCGCCCAGGGCAGCCAAAGCACCGAGGTCAAGGCCGTTGGTCTCGAAGTCGCCGCCGGCGATCCGGTTGGCCGCCGCTTCGCGGTAACGCAGGCGCAGGTCGGTCGGCTCGATGCGGATGCCGTCCTTCGTCGCCAGCGCAAGGTGCCTGACTTCCGCTTCGTAGCCGCCCAACAGATGCTTGCCGGCAATACGCCCTTCGAGGGAAACGAGGTCCAGCATCGGCAGTTCAGGCCCGAGACGCATCGCCACGTCGGCCAACCGGATATCCACCGCAAAACCGGTCGGCTGTCTGTCGGCGAAGGCGAGCCACAGGCGCAGCCCGCCGCTGCCGCGCGGCAGTTCGACCGGATAGTCGACCCAGGTACGCCAGACCGCGAGATCGGCGTAATCGAGTTCGGCATAGGCATCGCCGCGCCAGCTCGCCAACTTGTCGAGACCGTCGCCGCGCATATCGCCGCGTACATCGACGCGGGTCGCCAGTTGCGCGGGCGGCTCGGCGGTAAGGCCGAAACGGTGGCGGCTGCCGTTGTTCCTTAAATCGAAATTCAGCCGGTTCAGGATCAAGGGCGGGGCGGCGCGCTTTTCGTCATGCCAGCGGATCGTGGCATCGCGCACCACAATGCGATCCTGCGCCAGCAGCCAGTCGGAAAAGCCGCTGTCGACGCCTTGCGCCGCCACTTCGAGGCCCGCGACGAAAAAGCGTCCGGTCTCATCGCGGCGAACATCGAGGTCGGGCGCGACGATTTCAAGCCGATGCAGACGCAACCCGAAATGCCAGAGCGAAGACCACGCCAGTTCGGCCTGCACATCGTTCAGAGCCAGCGCCGGGCGCCCGGCGGCGTCGCGAATGCCGAAGCCGCGAATACTGAGCCGCGGCCGCAGACCGGCCCAGCCGGCCTCGATCGACTGAATCGACACCGGCAGCTTGAGCGCGCGCGAAGCCGTCGCCTCGACATCGCCGCGATAGCTTTCAATCTGAGGCAGGACGGCATAGCGCAAGCCGAGCAGCAGCAGCGCAAACGCGAAATAGAGGCCGACGCTCACCCATCCCGCAATACGCGACAAGCGGCGCACAAGGGGCCGGTCGAACAGACGGCGAAGGGGGACGAAAAGAATGGCTATGCGCATGGACCGGAGAGGACGCGCCGCCGCCTTGCAGAACGATAGAATGGCGGATTGGCGACAACACCGTATTCTAATCCAATGCCTCTTTCCGCCGATGCGCTGCATTGCTCACGCTACCTGTCCCGGCTGCTCGCGGCCCGCCCGGAATTGCGGGAGGAACTGGCCCCCGATCGCCCCTGGCCCCTGGCCGCCGCAGAGCTGCGCAACTGGCTCATCGCTGCGCCGCCGAACGAAGAAACGCTGAAGCCGGCGCTGCGGCGTCTCAAGCAACGCGCTTACGCCCGCATCGCCGCGCGCGACCTCGCCGGGCAGGCCAGCCTCGCCGAGGTCACCGCCGCCATGACGGCGATTGCCGAGGTCGCCGTGGACGCCGCGCTTGCGGTGCTGTCGCAGGCCCAGCAGGCACGCTACGGCGTGCCGCGCAACGCCGCGGGCTGCGAACAGCGGCTCATCGTCGTCGGCATGGGCAAGCTCGGCGGGCGCGAACTCAATGTCTCGTCCGACATCGATCTGATATTCGTCTACCCCGAGGAAGGCGAAACCGACGGCGCCGGCGGCAAGTCGATTTCCAACTTCGAGTATTTCACGCGCCTGGGGCGCGGCCTCATCAACGCCATTGCCGAGGCCACCGGCGACGGTCAGGTGTTCCGCGTCGACATGCGGCTGCGTCCCAACGGCGAGTCCGGCCCGCTGGTCTGCCCCTTTGAAATGCTGGAAACCTATTTTCTGACTCAGGGGCGCGAATGGGAGCGCTACGCCTGGATCAAGGCGCGCGCGCTGACCGGCGACCGCCACGACGAACTGGAAGCCATCCGCCTGCCCTTCGTCTTCCGCAAATACCTCGACTTCGGCACCATCGACGCCATGCGCAATCTGCACGCGCAGATCCGTCGCGAGGTGGCGAAGAAGGACATGACCAACAACGTCAAGCTCGGCCCCGGCGGCATCCGCGAGATCGAGTTCATCGCCCAGGTCTTTCAATTGATCCGCGGCGGACGCGATCGCGCGCTCCAGATCAAGCCGACCTTGCAGGTACTGCGCCAGTTGGTCGAACGCGGCCAGCTCACGGCCGAGGCCGTCGCCGAGCTGGCGGCGGCCTACGATTTTCTGCGCCGGCTCGAACACCGCCTGCAATATCTGGACGACGCGCAGACCCACAGCCTGCCGGAAAAGCCGGACGATCAGGCGCTGATCGCCACGGCCATGGGTTACGCCTCGTACGACGCGATGCTGGCCGAGCTTGACGATCACCGCGAAAACGTTTCGCACCATTTCGAGGCCGTCTTCGCCGATCCGAACGCGCGCAATCACGACCTCGATTCGGTCTGGGCTCACTCCGACAACCACGCCGACAGCCTGGCCCAGCTCGGCTTCAAGGATGTCGCCGCCGCCTGCCAGCGGCTGGCCGGCATCCGCAACGGCCAGCGCTACCAGCAGCTCGCCGACACCGCGCGCACCCGTTTCGATGCCCTGGTGCCGCGCACCATCGAGGCCGCCGCCGCCACGCCCGACCCCGATGCCACTCTGGCGCGCTGCCTCGATCTCTTCGAGGCCGTGTCGCGCCGCCCGGCCTATCTGGCGCTGCTGCTGCAATACCCGCAGGCGCTGCACAAGCTCGCTCATATCGCCGGCACCTCAAGCTGGGCGGCCGGCTATCTGACGCGCCACCCGGTGCTGCTCGACGAACTGCTCGACGCCCGCAGCCTGGAAGACGAGCATGACTGGGCCGACTTCCGCCAGCAACTCGAAACCCTGCTGGACGACGCCGAGCCCGACACGGAACGGCAGATGGACCTGATGCGCGAGGCCCATCACGCCCAGGTCTTCCGCCTGCTGATGCAGGATGTCGCCGGCGTGCTGCAACTGGAGCGGCTTTCCGACCATCTCTCGGAACTCGCCGACATCATCCTCGACCTCACCATCCGCTACGTCTGGAAGAAGCTCGCCATACGCCACCGCGAGGAACCCCGCTTCGCCGTCATCAGCTACGGCAAGCTCGGCGGCAAGGAACTCGGCTACGCCTCCGACCTCGACATGATCTTCCTCTTCGACGACGATCACGCGGACGCGGCGCAGATCTATTCGCGCCTGGCGACCCGCATCAACACCTGGCTGTCGTCGCAGACCGCCGCCGGCCAGTTGTTCGAGACCGACTTGCGCCTGCGGCCCAATGGCGACTCGGGGCTGGTCGTCACCTCGCTCGAATCCTTTCGCAAGTACCAGCTCGAAGCCGCCTGGGTCTGGGAGCACCAGGCGCTCACGCGCGCCCGTTTCTCGGCCGGCGACGAAGCTATCGGTGCTGCCTTCCATGAGATTCGCATCGAAATCCTGCAAAAGCAGCGCGACCTTGCCGATCTGAAGCGCGAAGTGCTGGCGATGCGGCAGAAAATGATCGACGCGCACGGCAGCAAGAGCGATCTGTTCGATCTCAAGCAAGACCCGGGCGGCCTTATCGACGTCGAGTTCATCATCCAGGCGCTGGTGCTCGGCCACGCACACGAACACGTCGAACTCACGGCCAATCGCGGCAACATCGCGCTGCTGAGGACCGCCGCCGAGAAAGGTTTGATTCCGCCCGACCTGGCCGAGACCGTGCGCGACGCCTACCGCGAGTACCGCCGCATGCAGCACGCGCTGCGCCTCAACAGCGCCAAGAGCCGCGTCGATCCCGCGCTGGTGGCCGACAAGGTCGCCGCGGTGCGGGCGCTGTGGACGTTCGTATTCGAGTAAAAGACATTCACCACGGCGACACGGCGGGCACGGCGAAGACGAAAAGCTTCAATCGCATCGTATTTTCGCATCGTATTTTTTCGCCGTGTCGCCGTGATCGCCGTGGTTAAATTGTTTCTTTTTCCTCTCCGACTGCCATGCCCGTCAATTACGCTACCCCAGCCCCCGACCAACTTCATGCCATCGCCGGCGTCCGTCTCGGCGTTACCGAAGCCGGCATACGCAAGGCCAACCGGCGCGACCTGACCCTGATCGAACTGGCCGCCGGCAGCACGGTGGCGGGCGTGTTCACGCAAAACCGCTTCTGCGCCGCGCCGGTGCAGGTCTGCCGCGCCCACCTGGTCACGGGCGATATCCGCGCACTGGTCATCAATACCGGTATCGCCAACGCCGGCACCGGCGAACCGGGCCTTGCCGCCGCCAACGCCACCTGCGCCACCGTGGCGATGCGCATGGACATCCGTGCCGACCAGGTGCTGCCGTTCTCGACCGGCGTCATCATGGAAGCGCTGCCGGTAGAGCGGATCAAGGCCGCCCTGCCTGCGGCGCGCGTGGCACTCAAGGCCGACGGCTGGTTCGACGCCGCACATGCCATCATGACCACCGACACCGTTGCCAAGGCCGCCTCGCGCCGCGTCGATATCGGCGGCAAAACCGTCACCGTCACCGGCATCTCGAAAGGCGCCGGCATGATCAAGCCCAACATGGCCACCATGCTCGGCTTCGTCGCCACCGACGCCGCCGTGGCCCAACCGATGCTGGAGCGGCTGGTCAAGGAGGCCGCCGACGAATCCTTCAACTGCATCACCGTCGATGGCGACACCTCGACCAACGATTCCTTCATCTTCATCGCCACCGGCTGTGGCTCCGCGCGCTTCGACGCCGTCGGTGCGCCGGGCTGGGACGAATTCAAGGCCGCCGTTATCGCCGTGGCGCGCGAACTCGCGCAGGCCATCGTGCGCGACGGCGAAGGCGCCACCAAGTTCATTGAGGTGGCCGTCTCCGGCGCCCGCACGCGCGAGGAAGCCAAGGCCGTCGGCTATGCCATCGCCCATTCGCCGCTGGTCAAGACCGCCTTCTTCGCCTCCGATCCCAATCTCGGCCGCATCCTGGGCGCCATCGGCAATGCCGGCATTGCCGATCTCGACGTTGACAAGACCCGGCTGTGGCTGGGCGACGTGCTGGTTTCGGAACACGGCGGGCGCGCCGCCAGCTATCACGAGGAGGACGGCACCCGCATCATGAAGCCGGCCGAGATCACGATCCGCGTCGACCTCGGGCGCGGCAGCCACGCGGCCAAGGTATGGACCTGCGACTTGTCCTACGACTACGTCAAGATCAACGCCGACTACCGCTCCTGAGAGGCGGGCGGTAGCGGCGAGGTGCGCAATATGACGCTCAGGAACAAGATATTTCTGCTCGGCTTGATCGCCATCGCCGGTATGGGCCTGGCGTTGTGGCAGCAATACGCCGGCTTCGCCGACCAGTTTCGCGCCGTCGCGGCAATCTCGCGCAACACCAAGGCGGTCGGCGATCTTTCACGCGCGGTTCATGAACTCCAGAAGGAGCGCGGCCTGACGACCATCGCCTTGTCCGGGCGGGACAACATGGCCATCGCCGCCCAGCATGATCTGAGCAGTGCCGCCATCGTCAGGCTGGCCGACGCCGGCAGCGGCATTGCCGACCTGGATAGCCGACTGGCCCGGTTGCGCGCCGCCGTCGCGAACGGAACGATCACACCGCTGGCAGCCCGGGACGGCTACAACACGCTGCTCCAGAACCTGATCGACGAAATGGCGCGACTGGGCCGGGAACCGGAATCCGCCATCGCCAAGGAAGACGTCTCCGCCCACATTCAACTGGTCGCCTGCAAGGAATACCTCGGGCAGATCCGCGCGACGCTCGGCTTCTGGATCGAGGACGGACGCAACGATTACATGGCGTTCCGCGAACTCATCCGGCTCAAGGGGCTTTACGACGAAGCGCTGCGGAAGTTCCGCCTGGAGGCCACGCCAGCGTTGAGCGAAGTGCTGGACGCGCAGTTTTCCGGACACGAAGTCCAGTCCACGATGAAAGTGGTCACGCTGGCGACCGTCACCGGCAAGCGGCCGACGGGTATCGATGCGCCGACATGGTGGGCCACGGCCACGGCAGCCATCGACCGTCTCAAGACCGTCGAGGACAAGTCGCTGGAAGTCGTCGGCCGCAAAGCCGACGACCGGCTGGCGGAACTCCAGCGCCGCATGATTGCGGGCATTCTCATGACCGTCGCGGCCGGCCTCGTGGTGCTGGCGCTAACGGTGTCCGCCATCATTTCTCTGCTGCGTGCGCTGGGTCGGGTGCTGACAAGCATGGAGCACATTGCCGCCAGCCAGGATTTCCACAGCCGCATCCCCGCCGATACGCAGGACGAGATCGGACGCATTTCGCGCAGCTTCAACCATCTGCTGGATATCGCCGAGCGACTGCTGAAGGAGAAGGACTTCCTCGCCACCACCGATCCGCTGACCGGTATTTACAACCGTCTTCAGTTTGCCAAGGTCTGCACCGAGGAGGCGGAAAGAAAGCGCCGCCACTATGCCCCGATGGCGCTGATCATTTTCGACATCGACCACTTCAAGCGCATCAACGACACCTATGGCCACAACGTCGGCGACGACGTATTGAAAGCGCTTGCCAAGCGGGTGCTGGACGAAACCCGCAGCACCGACTTCTTCGGCCGCTGGGGCGGCGAGGAGTTCGTACTGCTGCTCAGGGAGGAAGGCTGCGACGCCGCCATGGTCACGGCGGAAAAGCTGCGGCACCTGATTGTGGATACGGAATTCCCAACCGTGGGCAAGCTGACATGCAGCTTCGGCGTCGCCGCGTGGAACCCCGACGACACCGAAGCCAGCCTGGTCGCACGGGCGGACAGCGCGCTCTATGCGTCCAAAGACGGCGGACGCAACCGCGTCACCTGCGAACAAGGCAACGCGGGCAGTTGCGGCGAACGGAGCACCTGTCGCCCGTGAAACAGGGAAAAGCGATTCACCACGGCGAACACGGCGACACGGCGGAAAGACCCTGCGTTCGGCGCAATGCGCATTCCAGCCGAGAGGCAAATTGCCGAGCCTTTGTCATGTCCTTGAATTTCGCCGGGTTCGCCGTGGTTCAACCGAGGATTTCAGGATGCATCTGATCTGGCTCGCCCTCGCCTGGCTGATCTACGCCCTGCTCCACTCGGTGCTGGCGTCGCATGCCTGCAAGCAGTGGGTCACCCGGCGCTGGCCCGGCGCCATGCCCTATTACCGCCTGGGCTACAACCTCGCGGCGCTGCTGACGCTGCTGCCCATCGCCTGGATGACGTTCGCGACAGAGGGCCAGTGGCTGTGGCGCTGGCACGGCGTCGGCGCCTGGCTTGCCAACGGTCTGGCCCTGGCCGCCGTCGCCGGCTTTGTCGCATCGAGCCGCCACTACGATATGGACGAGTTTCTCGGTCTGCGTCAGCTTCGTGCGCGCGGCAGCGTCGACCCGGGCGGTTTCGTCGTCTCGCCCTTCCATCGCTTCGTGCGCCATCCCTGGTATTGCTTCGGTCTGGTGCTGCTATGGAGCCGCGACATGAACCCGCCGACGCTGGTGTCGGCACTGGCGATCACGCTGTATTTCATCGTCGGCTCGCGCCTGGAGGAAAGAAAACTTCGCGCCATGCACGGCGCGAGCTACGAAGAATATGCGCGCCGCGTCGCCGCGCTTTTCCCGCTGCCGGGGAAAATCCTGTCGCGCGCCGAGGCCGAGTCGCTCAGTTGCCCAGCGACTGCTCCAGCAACTGGTGATAAACGAAAGCCAGCAGAGGAATCGAGTCCTCCGGCGTAAGGTCGATGAACTGAAGGCCAAGCTGGTAAGGCGTATCGGTCTCGCCGCTCTGGTCGAAGTTGATGGCGCGAATGACGGCCTTGAGTTCTATCAGCGCCTCGATGCCATTGACGACCACCTTGAACTTGAGGGTCAGCGTCTGATTCTTGCTGCCGGGCGGCTGCTTGACGGCCATCAGGGCGCCGCCGATGCTGAGATTGACGATAGTGCCCGCCCCCTGGGCCGGCACGTCGTCGCAGGCGGAAATCGCGCAGATGACCTTGACGTCGGCGCGCGCGCCCTTGCGCACGACCAGCGAGCGCACCTGCCGCGGATAGGCGAGATGCAGATAGGGATAGGGCGTATTGACGCTCTTGAGAATCTGCGTGGAAAAGGCATAAGCGCTTTTCCCCGAAAAGGCCCGCAGGATGAAGGTCTGGCCTTCGCGCATCAGCAGATATTTGCCGTCGATCATGGGCGTCGTCACCAGAACGCTGCGCCCCTTGGCCATCCCGATCAGCCTGACCGAATAGCGCTCGACGGCCTCGGCGCTCTGAACCTGCAAGTTCACGAGGTCGCCCATCTGGAGGCGCGCGTCCTCCAGAACAATCTGCTTTTCGGTCGTTTCTTCCCTAGCGTTTTCAGGGCTATCGGCCATTCGTACTCCTTCGGGAGACGGCGATTATCCTAGGAAAACGCAGGTTTACCGAAGTGGCCGGCATATTTTTTATGTCGGCACCGGATCGACGGCCGGGCCAACGAGTCTCATCAATGGAGAATTCGGGGCATGGACAGCAGAAATTCCGGGATTTCGGCCTCGAACTGCACGCCGTCTTCGGCCGTCATTTGATAGCTGCCCTTCATGGTGCCGACGGGGGTAGCCAAGACACAACCGCTCGAATACTCGAAGCGCTGTCCGGGCTCCAGCAAGGGCTGCTGGCCGACGACGCCAAGACCGCGCACCTCCTGAAGCATGCCGTCGGCGTCGGTGATGCACCAATGGCGCGAGATCAGCTGCGCGGCGACCGTGCCGGTATTGACGAGGGCGATCGAGTATGAAAATGCGTGGCGCCCCGCCGTCGGCTCGGATTGCTCAGGCAGGTATTGGGTTTGCACCCGCACTTCAACCGCATATTTCTTAGCCTCCGCCATCGCCGCCGCCTTATACCAGCCATTAGAAAAAATTAGCCAGCCTGACAGGATCGGCCGGCTAGAATTAGTTCATTCTAATTCACGAGGCCCGCCCCATGTCCAAGTACCGCATCGCCCCGTCCATACTTTCCGCCAATTTCGCCAAACTCGGCGAGGAAGTCGACAAAGTTCTTGCCTCCGGCGCCGACATCGTGCACTTCGACGTCATGGACAACCACTATGTGCCCAACCTGACCATAGGCCCGCTGGTCTGCGAAGCCTTGCGCAAGCACGGCGTCACCGCACCCATCGACGTGCACTTGATGGTGAAACCCGTGGATCGCATCATCCCCGACTTCGCCAAGGCGGGCGCCACCTACATCACCTTCCACCCGGAAGCCTCGGAGCACATCGACCGCACCATCGGCCTGATCCGCGAAGCCGGCTGCAAGCCCGGGCTGGTGTTCAACCCGGCCACGCCGCTGGACATCCTCGATTGGACGCTGGAGAAGCTCGACATGGTGCTGCTGATGTCGGTGAACCCCGGCTTCGGCGGCCAGAAGTTCATTCCCCATGTGCTGGACAAGGCACGCAAGGTGCGCCAGATGATCGATGCGAAGGGTTTGGACATCCTGCTGGAAATCGACGGCGGCGTCGGCCCGGCCAACATTCTCGAAGTGGCCAGGGCCGGCGTCGACACCTTCGTCGCCGGCTCGGCAGTCTTCGGCGCCGGCAAGGATTCCGACCCGCAGCGCTACAACTCGATCATCGCCGCGCTGCGGGCGGAACTGGCGAAGGTGTGATTCCGGACAATACGGTTCACCACGGCGAGCACGGCGACACGGCGGAAAGATTAAGATTTCGTCGAGCGGCGCGTTCCATCCGACGCGTGAAGTGCCTGACTTTCGCCACGCAATTGAATTTCGCCGTGTCGCCGTGCCCGCCGTGGTTCAAAAGAGGGGTCCTCGGATGAACTTTTCCGTCAAAGCCGTCCTCCTCGACCTCGACGGCACGCTGCTCGACACCGTCCTCGATCTGCACGCGGCGGCCAACGCCATGCTGGCCGATCTCGACCGCGCCGGCCTGCCGGTGGCGGACATACGCCGCTTCGTCGGTCGCGGCATTCCCAATCTCGTCAAACGCTGCCTCGCCGGACGGCTCGATGCCGCCGACGACGCGACGCCGCCGCCCGCCGAAGCGCTGGCAAGCTTCAGGCGCCATTACGCCGAATCCAACGGTCGCCACGCCGCCGTTTATCCCGGCGTTCTCGACGGCCTCAAGGCCCTGCGCGCCATGGGCCTGCCGCTGGCCTGCATCACCAACAAGGCCGAGGCCTTCGCGCTGCCGCTGCTCGCGCACACCGGCCTGGCGACGTTCTTCGACGCCGTCGTCGCCGGCGACACCCTGCCGAAAGGCAAACCCGACGCCATGCCTGTGGTCTGGGCCTGCGGGCGCCTGGGCGTTTCGCCGGCCGACAGCGTGCTGATCGGCGACTCGGTGAACGACGCCAAAGCGGCCCGCGCGGCAGGCTGTCCGGTGTTCCTCGTCCCCTACGGCTACAACGAGGGCGCCGATGTGCGTAAACTCGATTGCGATGCTATAGTCGCGTCTGTTTTCGATGCCGTCCAGCTCATCACATGCGCATGAATCTGCAACCGACGAAGAAGAACGCCCTCTGGGCGGAGGCCTGGCCCTGGCGCCCCTGGCGCTGGCTGTAGCTTCTCCGCGCGCGTCCACGTAAACTGTGCCGCGCCCCGTTCTTCGCTGCATTGTGGAGTTGTCATGATCGAATCCGAATTCAACCGCCTGGCCGCGGCAGGCTATAACCGCATCCCCGTCACGCTGGACACCTTCGCCGACTTCGACACGCCGTTGTCGATCTATCTCAAGCTGGCCGGCGGCCCGTATTCCTACCTGCTCGAATCGGTTCAGGGCGGCGAACGTTTCGGCCGCTATTCCTTCATCGGCATCGGCAGCACGACGCGCATTTCCGTCACCGGCTCGACCATCCTGCTGCTCTCGGGCAACCGCGTCGCCGAGCGGCGCGAGCACACCAATCCGATGTCCTTCATCTCCGAGTTCATGGCCCGCTTCAAGGTGCCGGATCTCAAGGGCCTGCCGCGGTTCTGCGGCGGCCTGGTCGGCGCCTTCGGCTACGACACGGTGCGCGCCATCGAGCCCAAACTGGCGGCGGTGGCGAAGCCCGACACGGTCGGCACGCCCGACATCCTGCTGACGCTGTCGGAAGAACTCGCCATCGTCGACAACCTCTCGGGCAAGCTGACGCTGGTAGTGTTCGCCGAGCCCGGCTTTCCCGGCGCATGGAAGCAGGCGCAGACGCGCCTGAAGGAACTGCTGACTAAATTGCGCGAGCCGCTCGTCATCCCCGAGGACGTGCCGGTGGCAAGCGAGCCGGCCGAGTCCGAGTTCGGCGAAGAAGCCTTCAAGGCCGCGGTGCGCCGCGCCAAGCAATACATCGTCGACGGCGACGTCATGCAGGTGGTGCTCTCCCAGCGCATGAGCAAGCCGTTCAAGGCGCGGCCGCTGGCGCTGTACCGCGCCTTGCGCACGCTCAACCCCTCGCCCTACATGTTCTATTTCGACTTCGGGGACTTCCACGTCGTCGGCGCCTCACCCGAAATCCTGGTACGCCTCGAAGACGGCACCATCACCGGCCGCCCCATCGCTGGCACCAGAAAGCGCGGCGCCACGCCCGAGGAAGACGCCGCCCTGGCCGCCGAACTGCTGGCCGACCCGAAGGAACGCGCCGAGCACCTGCAACTGCTCGATCTCGGTCGCAACGACGTCGGCCGCGTCGCCAAGACCGGCACGGTGAAAGTCACGGAACAGTACGTCATCGAACGCTACTCCCACGTCATGCACATCGTCTCCAACGTCGAAGGCACGCTGAAGGACGACGAAGGTCCGGTCTCGGTGCTGCGCGCCACCTTTCCCGCCGGCACGGTGTCGGGCGCGCCCAAGGTGCGGGCGATGGAGATCATCGACGAACTGGAGCCGAGCAAGCGCGGCATCTACGCCGGCGCCGTCGGTTATCTCGGTTTCAACGGCGACATGGATCTGGCTATCGCCATCCGCACCGCCGTGCTCAAGGGCGGCCGCATCTACGTCCAGGCCGGCGCCGGCATCGTCGCCGACTCCGACCCGGATTCCGAATGGATAGAAACGCAGAACAAGGCCAAGGCCCTGCTGCGCGCCGCCGAAATGGCGGAGAGCGGGCTGGACACACGCTTCGAGTGACGGAGGGAAGCCATGACCGATACGCCAATCCAGCCGCCCGGCGCAAGCGCTGCGCGCCGCAGCCTCGTCGAAGTGCTGGAATTTCTCGACCGCCGCGGCGCCTCGCCTGACGCGATACGCATGGCCATGGTGCGCGCCGGCATCCAGCCGGACGTCTCCCATCTCTTGTCGCAATGTTTGGTCCCCCTCCCACTGGAGACCGCAGAGCCGTCGGCACGTTCGGTCGCGGCGGCTCCGGTGTCGGCTGCGGAACCTCATCCGCAGACGGCCGACCGGGCCTTGCGCTGGTTCGCCAATACCTTCATCGTCTGGGGCCTGCTGCTGTCGGGCGGCTTCGCGCTCGGCTTCACGGTCGGCGCCGAACTGGGTGTCGCCTACGGCATCGAACAGGGATTCGACCAGGTTCAGCAGGCCGTGCAAACCCTGGTCGAGGGAGGCCGGCCATGAAGCGCGCTCGAAAATCCGGCTGCGGCAGAAGGCCCGCCTCCGCCCACGAAAGAAAGGGACTGCGATGCTGCTGATGATCGACAACTACGATTCATTCACCTACAACCTCGTCCAGTATTTCGGCGAGCTGGGCGAAGACGTGCATGTCTATCGCAACGACGCCATCACGCTGAAGGAAATCGCTGCGATGAAGCCGGAGCGCATCGTCATTTCGCCGGGCCCTTGCGCGCCGGCGCAGGCGGGCATTTCGGTGGCAACGATCAAGGAGTTTGCCGGCAAGATTCCGCTGCTCGGCGTCTGCCTCGGCCATCAGGCCATCGGCGAGGCCTTCGGCGGCCGCATCGTCCATGCGCCGACGCCCATGCATGGCAAGGTATCAATGGTGCATCATGCCGACAGCGGCGTCTTCATCGGGCTGCCGAATCCGCTCACCGCCACCCGCTACCATTCGCTCGTCATCGAGCGCGACTCGCTGCCGGACTGCCTCGAAATCACCGCCTGGACCGACGACGGCGCGATCATGGGCGTACGCCACAAGGCGTATGCCGTCGAGGGCGTGCAGTTCCATCCCGAATCGATCATGACCGAACGCGGCCATGACCTGCTCAACAACTTCATCAAGGGAGCCTGAGATGATTACCCCCCAGGAAGCGCTCCAGCGCACCATAGAACATCGCGAAATCTTTCACGACGAGATGCTGCATCTGATGCGGCTCATCATGAATGGTGGAATCTCTCCGGTGCTGACCGCCGCCATCCTCACCGGTCTGCGCACCAAGAAGGAAACCATAGGCGAAATCGCCGCCGCCGCGATGGTGATGCGCGAGTTGTGCACCAAGGTCGAGGTACCGCACAACGCGAATTTTGTCGACGTCGTCGGCACCGGCGGCGATTCGGCCCACACCTTCAACATTTCCACCGCCTCCGCCTTTGTCGCCGCGGCGGCCGGCGCCACCGTGGCCAAGCACGGCAATCGCAGCGTATCGTCCAAATCCGGCTCGGCCGATGTGCTTGAAGCGCTGGGCGCGAAGATCGACCTTCAGGCGCCGCAGGTGGCGGAGTGCATTGCGGCGGTCGGCATGGGCTTCATGTTCGCGCCCAACCACCATCCGGCGATGAAGAACGTGGTGCCGGTGCGCCGCGAAATGGGCGTGCGCACCATTTTTAACATCCTCGGCCCGCTCACCAATCCCGCCAGCGCGCCCAATACGCTGATGGGCGTGTTCCATCCCGACCTCGTCGGCATCCAGGTGCGCGTCATGCAGCGTCTCGGCGCCGACCACGTGCTGGTGGTGTGGGGCAAGGACGGCATGGACGAGGTTTCGCTCGGCGCAGCCACGCTGGTCGGCGAATTGAAGGACGGCGAAATCACCGAATATGAAATCCACCCCGAGGACTTCGGTTTGCAGATGGCGTCCAACCGCAGCCTCAAGGTGGCCGACGCCCAGGAGTCGAAGGCGATGTTGATTGCCGCCTTGGAAAACACGCCCGGCACGCCGCGCGAAATCGTCGCCTTGAATGCCGGTGCCGCGCTGTATGCCGCCAACAGGGCGGTATCCATCGGCGACGGCATCATTCAGGCCCGCGAAGCGCTGGCCAGCGGCGCGGCGCGTAAGAAACTCGACGAGTTCGTGCAATACACCAAGCGCTTCTAAGCGCATGATGAACCGCCAAGGCGCAGAGGCGCCGAGAGATGAGCCGCTTACTGATCGGGTGATCGGATGTGCAATTGTCCGGCCTAATACGCATCGTCAACAACTTCTCTGAATCCTCCGCGCCTCCGCGCCTCGGCGGTTCAACTACAGACTAAATGACCGACATCCTCGACAAAATTCTCGCCGTCAAACGCGAAGAGGTCGCCGCGGCGAAAGCCGCCAAGCCGCTCGCAGCGATCCGCGCGGAAGCACAAGCCCAGGCGCCGGCGCGCGACTTCGTCGGCGCGATGCGCGGCACAATCGCCGCCGGCAGGCCCGCGGTGATCGCCGAGGTCAAGAAGGCCAGCCCGTCGAAAGGCGTACTGCGCGAGGACTTCCGCCCCGCCGAAATCGCCGCCGATTACGCGCGGCACGGCGCCGCCTGCCTTTCCGTACTCACCGACCGGCAGTTCTTTCAGGGCGCGCCCGAATATCTGCAAGCGGCTCGCGCCGCCTGCGCCCTGCCCGTATTGCGCAAGGACTTTCTGGTGGACCCGTATCAGGTCTTCGAGGCCCGCGCCATGGGCGGCGACGCAATTTTGCTGATCGTCGCGGCCCTGAGCCTGGCCGAGATGGCGGAAATGGAAGACATCGCCGTCGGCCTCGGCATGGCCGTGCTGGTCGAGGCCCACGATGGCGGCGAAGTCGACCTCGCACTGAAACTCAAGACACCGCTGATCGGCATCAACAACCGCAACCTGCGCAGCTTCGATGTTTCGCTCGACACCACGCTCGATCAACTCGACCGCATCCCGGCCGGGCGCATTGTCGTCACCGAATCGGGCATACGAACGCCCGCCGATGTTGCCCTCATGCGCGAGCGCCATGTCGAGGCCTTCCTCGTCGGCGAGGCATTCATGCGCGCCGCCAGTCCCGGCGCAGAACTGGCGAGGCTTTTCGCCTGATCCGGTCGTAGCGCGAAAAAAAGGCACGGCTTGCGCCGTGCCTGTCCTCGGAGGACGCGAAAGAATTACTTCGTCGCGGCGGCGTCCTCTTCGTCGCCCACTTCTTCCCAGCCGGTAATCATGGCCTTGATGTGGGCGGTGGGGGTGTGGCCGGCCGTCGTCAGATAGACGTGCGCGATCAGGAATATCAGCATCATGAAGGCGGCGGCGACGTGGAAGAAGGCGACCCATTCGAGCGTCAGATACTTGTCCCAGCCCCATTCACGCCATGAGCCGTAGAAGATGTAGCTCCAGCCAGAGAACCAGATCATCGGGGCGATGAGCAGCATCACGCCCAGATAGGCGAGGCGTTGCAGCGGGTTGTGCTTCTTCAACTGAGTGGCACGGAAGGGATGCGGCGCGTTGGTGAAGATGCCGAGCGCGTAGTACTTGACCATCGCGTCGACCTTCTTCATGGTCGGGACGTACTGCTTCCATTCGCCCGTGGTCAGATGCCAGAAGATCGCGAACACCCAGAGTCCAACCAGCGTCCAGGCGGCGGTAGTGTGATAGACGACCGCCGTCTTGAAGCCGAAGTTCTCATAGGCACCGTGAATCTCGAAGCCCGTCAGCAGCAGCGTGATGATGAGCAGCGCCTGCGACCAGTGCCAGAAGCGCTCGAAGCGTTTGAAAACGTAGATCTTGGTAGCGGACATGTTCTTAGCCTGCCTTTCTGGCGATATAGATGCGCAGCCCGCCGTGGAAGAGGACGCCCAGCAGCGTGCCTAAAGCAGCCAGCCAGCCGAGGGTATCGAGCCAGGGCTTGCCGTCGCGTCCGGGCATGTAGATGCCCTGCACCTTTTGCAGGCGGCCCGACTTGCTATGGCATTGCGTGCAGGTCAGCGCGTCTTCTTTCGGCGCCACCATGTGGGTGATAGGCCAGGTCATCTCGGTCTTGACGAAGTCGAACTTGCCGCCGAAGGGTCGGCCGGCTGCTGCCGCGCCGGTCTTCAGCGCTTCTTCCCACTTGAAGTTCTGCCAGAACGCCGTGTCGTCCTTCTCGCCGTAGCCGGTCGCCGTGTGCGGCACCAGCAACGACTTGTTGTCCACGTCGTAAGGCTGCTTGCCGCGGAATATCTTCACCGGCCAGATGCGGGAGACCTCGTCGTTCGGGCTGCCGTCGAAGTGGTTGATCTCGGTCACGCCGCTGGTGTTCACCGGGTCGCCGAGCAGGGTGTATTTCACCTTGCCGTTGATCCAGATGTACTCGGGCACGACGTCAGACTCGTAGGTGAAATCGCCCTTCTTGCTGTCGTAACGATCATGATGGCCGGAACTGTCCTTGATCGTGATCGGCTTGCCTTCGGGGGTGAGTCTGCCGGCGGTTGACCAGTCCCAGCTCATCTTGGTGGCTTGGCCGCGCGCGAACTGCGGGATGTGGCAGGTCTGGCAGGCGAGCTTGTCGGTGTGCTCGTTGAGCTTGATGTGGAGCAGGTCTGTGACGCCCGCCACCTTGTGCGGCTTCTGGTCGTGGCACGACTGGCAGGTCGCCGGAGCGGCCTGGTCCTTGGTCTTGCCGCGCATGTAGGCGTCGCCGGTTTCCTTGCCGGTCGGCGTGTAGCGGCTACCAGGGATGTTGTGGCCCAGGGTAGCGTGGCAGGTGCTGCACGTAAAGTTGAGGCCGGTGGCATCCATGTGCACATCGAGATAGCGCTTGGGATTCTTCATCGTCGTGTCGAGGTCGCCGTGCTTCACCGCGTCGCCGCCGCCGCCGAGAAAGTGGCAGGTGCCGCAACTGGCGCGGGTGGTGGGGCCGACGCTCTGCGCCACTTTCGGCAGATCAACCGGTTTGACCATCTTGCCCGACTTGGGCGGAAACTCCATCTCCTTGTAGGCCGGATGCCCCGCGAGGCCGGGCAGTTTGCGGTAGGTCCCCGTCGTTTCGTGGCAGACCAGGCAATCGACGTTGTTCTGATTCGTGAAATCGAACTTGTCGTCCTCCCAGCCGTAGCCGGCGTGGCAGGCCGTGCAGAACTTGTAGTTCGACGGCACGGCGGTGCAGAAGTTGTTGATGACGTTCTTCTTGCCGAGCCTCTGCTTGTTCTCCGGATTCAGCCACTCCCAGGTCCAGTGCTTGGTCTTCATGACGTGCTTGGCCGCCTCGGTGTGGCAGGACAGGCAGGCCTTGGTGACATCGGGACCGGTCTTGAAGGTCTGCTGGAGTTCCTTGAACTTGCTGTGGTCGGCGGTGGAGTTGGACACCTTCTTCGCCGGCGCGGCGGCCGTCGGGGCCGCCGGCTGTGGCATGGGTGCCGGCGCGTTGCTGGCGAGAGCCGCTCCCGCCAGCAGCCACATCGCTATCGATAGTCGCTTGAGCATGATGGTCTCCCTGATCAGCAGCCGCTGCCGCCGCCTGCACCACCGCCGCCGCCTTCGCCGGCGGGCTTGGGCACGATCATCTGCGGCGCGGGTTTGGAGGGGTCCATGACCAGGAATTTCTTCTGGTCTTCGGCCACCTTGCTCATGATGTCGCCGACCAGCGGGCCGAACATCTTGCCCATGAGGCCGGCGTTCATGGTGCCGATATACACCTTGCCGTCGTTCTTCTTATAGACCGTGACCTTGCAAGGCATCAGGATGGAGAGGAAGCGCACCGAGTCTTCCTTCAGAATGGGCCCGGAATACAGCGTGCTGCACGCCTCGATCATCATTACCGGCAACACGTTGCCGCCGTCGCTCTGCACCGCCTTGGCCGGATTGCGCAGGCCCGACAGCGCCCACTTGTTGCCCGTGTCCTGAATGTTGTGCTGGATGCGGGCCACCGTTTCCTCCATGCCGAAGGGACTGACCCGCTCGTTGAACATCAAACTGCCGGCCATATTCCAGGCCAGCACGCCCGTAAAGACGATTCCTGCAACGATCCCACCGAGAAACTTCAACATGGCGCGCTCCTTTTTGATACGTCCATTGGAATAACGTTATTTTCTAATATACCGAGAGGGGGATATTGACGAAGGTCAACAAGCCATCAAAAGGGCCATCGGAAACCCGCACTGGAATATGCCCTCGCCCTCGGGTAAATTGCGGAATCAGGAGGATACATGATGGACAGCCTGGTCAAGCGCGGAATTGCGCGCGTCAAGACGATGGTCGCCGGCGACAGGGAGAAGCCCCTGGGCACACGGGAGCTTGGCCGCATCCGCGAGCAGCTCCGCGACTGCGCCTCCCGCCTCGGCGGCGAGGTATCGGCGCGCAACCGCGCGGCGCGGCTCGCCGAAACCTACCTCTTGCTGCCCGATGCCGGTCGCCACGACTTCCTGCGCCTGATCGCACGCGAATTCGGCCCCGAGCCGAGCGGCGTCGCCAAGGCGCATGCCGCCTGGCAGGCCGCCATCGGCACCCCGGCGCAATGGGATGCCGAGGCCGATCTGCGCGCCGCCATGCGCTCATCGCGCATTCGCATCCTGACCCAGTTCAACGCCTTGCCGCAGGGCGTGAAATTTCTCGTCGACCTGCGCGTCGATCTGCTGCGCTTTCTCGAACACGACCCCGAACTCGCAGCGCTCGACCGCGAACTCGAAGCCCGCCTGACGGCGTGGTTCGATGTCGGCTTCCTTGAGCTTTCGCGTATCACCTGGAACTCGCCGGCTGCGCTGCTGGAGAAACTGATCCAATACGAAGCCGTGCATGAGATCCGCTCCTGGGCCGATCTCAAGAACCGGCTCGATTCGGATCGCCGCCTGTATGCCTTTTTCCATCCGCGCATGCCGATGGAGCCGCTGATTTTCGTCGAGGTCGCGTTGACCGATCACCTCGCCGACAACGTCCAGGCCCTGCTCGACGAGCATGCGCCGGTATTCGATGCCCACCAGGCCGACACGGCGATTTTCTACTCGATCTCCAACACTCAGGCCGGCCTGCGCGGCGTCTCCTTCGGCAACTTTCTGTTGAAGCGCGTGATCGACGATCTGAAGCGCGACTTTCCCCGGCTCAAGACCTTCGCCACGCTGTCGCCGATTCCGCAACTCGGCAATTGGGTCAAACGCAATCCCGACGCGCTGAAAGATGCCGGCATCGCGCTCGATGCCGCCGCGCTGGCAAAAGGCGAATGGGCGAAGAGCCGCAAGGACGCACGCCATCTGCGCGAGCCGCTGATGAAACTCGCCGCCCGCTACCTGAGCCACGCAAAAAGCGGCCGCCTGCCCTATGATCCGGTGGCACGCTTTCACCTGGGCAACGGCGCACGCATCGAGCGCATCAACCACCTCGCCGACACCTCGGCCAAGGGCTACAAGCAGTCTTACGGCCTGATGCTGAACTACTTGTACGACATCGAGGCTATCGAGAACAACGTCGAGGCCTTCGCCACGGAAGGCAGCATTGCCGTGTCGGCCGCCGTCAGGCGACTCGCACGTCCCTGAACAACTCAACCTAGAAAAATCAGTTCACCACGGCGAACACGGCGGGCACGGCGAGAAATCGTGGTCTTGCGATATACGTGTCTTCACCCGATGGGTGAGTTCATGAATGTCGCTCATGCCTTGCAGTTTCGCCG
>OBOI01000166.1_pt1 | contig 26943 bp, 22 predicted proteins | sample 1670151 | NCBI WGS metagenome assembly OBOI01 (sample SAMEA104232303, study PRJEB22302) | sediment metagenome | biome: forest; feature: aquifer; material: sediment | place: USA | collected 2011-08-07 | depth 0.01 m | reverse complement strand
TCGAGATTTGTGGATGAGATCGAGAAGAAAATTGCCAGACGCGTGGAATTTCGGGGACAAGGGAGGCCGAGCAAAGCTGGAAAATAAATCTGTCCCCTTTTCCCCAGGAAAATAAATCTGTCCCCTTTTCCCCGAGTACACGACCTTGCCCGGCCGCACAATAAATCTGTCCCCTTTTTCGCTTTTTCGTAATCGGTAGAAAATAAATATTGAAATTATCATGTCGATCAAGTACCGTTCCCGCGCGCCATACTGCCAATCAAGGTCACAGGGGGTTTATGCGATTATGGGAAAAAAATCATTGACCTCAACGGAAGCGAAAATCAGAGAGCTGCAAACACGAAAAGAAAAACTCGTGGCTATGGGCGGGGAAGCCATGGTCAAGCGCCAGCACGACCAAGGGAAGCTTACCGCACGCGAGCGGCTCGGCATACTTTTTGACAGGGGAACTTTTCAGGAGGTACAGCTTTTTGTTAAGCATCGGTCCACCCTTTTTGGCTTGGACAAGAAAGAGATCCCCGGTGATGGAGTGATAACCGGTTTCGGTAAAGTAAACGGTCGCGTCGTTTTTGCCGCCGCCCAGGATTTCACCAGCCACGGCGGGAGCCTGGGGGAAATGCACGCCCGGAAAATCTGGAAAGTAATGGACATGGCTCTTGCTGCCGGAAAGCCATTTGTGGCGCTCAATGATTCCGGCGGGGCGCGCATTCAGGAAGGCGTGCCTTCGCTGGAAGGCTATGGCGGCATCTTTTACCGCAACTCGATCAACTCGGGCTATATCCCACAGCTCACGGCAATTCTGGGGCCTTCCGCCGGCGGCGCCGTTTACGCCCCGGCCCTTACGGACTGGGTTTTTATGGTTAAAGGCAGCAGTTACATGTTCATCACCGGGCCGGCGGTAATCAAGACTGTGACGGGCGAGGAGGTAACTCAGGAAGAGCTGGGCGGCGCCATGTCTCATGCCACGAAAAGCGGCGTTTGTCATTTTGTGGCGGAAAGCGATGCGGACTGCCTCGCAAAGATCAAGACCATGCTTTCCTTTGTGCCCGACAATTGCAACAGTCCCCTGCCTATAATGTCTTGTACCGACTCCCCCGATAGAGAGTGCCCAGAACTGGATACGATCATTCCCGACAAAGCGAACCAGGTCTATGACATGAAGAATATCGTTGCCGCCGTTGCCGACAATCGGGAGATATTTGAACCTCATAAATTGTGGGCAAAAAATATGTTGGTGGCCTTCATCAGGATTATGGGCCGACCGGTCGGCGTGATCGCCAACAATCCCAAGCACGGCGCCGGGGTCTTGGATGTCAAAGCCTCCGATAAAGCCTCCCGCTTCATACGGTTCTGCGATGCCTTCAACATTCCACTTTTGACTTTTGCCGACGTGCCCGGTTATATGCCCGGAACCCGTCAGGAGTGGTCCGGCATCATCAGCCACGGCGCCAAACTCCTCCATGCCTATTCGGAAGCCACCGTTCCCAAGATAACGGCGGTAATCCGCAAGGATTACGGCGGCGCCTATATCGGCATGTGCAGCAAACAGTTAGGCGCCGATTATGTCATGGCTTGGCCAACGGCGGAAATTGCCGTGATGGGCGCGGAAGGCGCCTGTAATATCATTTACAATCGGGAAATTTCCGGCGCCGCTGATCCGGGGGCCAAACGACAGGAATTGATCGCATCCTATGAGGAACAGTTCAATAATCCTTATTTTGCCGCCGCCTTGGGGGCGATAGATGAGATCATCATCCCGCGGGAAACCAGGAAAAGGGTGGTTGAACTTTTGGAAGCGTTTAAGGATAAAAAAGAGAGCCGGCCGCCCAAAAAACACGGCAACATTCCCTTGTAAGCACCATCGTATAAATGCGGGATATGTTCTCCTTGGGGATGCGGATCAAATGAACTACTGCTTTTTTCAGGTGAGAAAAATCGTATTGTTGTAAAAAATGCTCACCATTTCAGCCTCACCTCACCGGGCATCTAATCAATAAAATCCCAGGGCAAAATTTCGTCACGCTCCTTTGTTCTGTAAACATAATAATCAGTATCTACCCGGGCCGCTTTGAGGGTCTGAGGCCAATTACCCCCGGCATGATGCAGGGCCAACAGGATTTCGCCGGCCCGCCGGTCGCCGAGGGCAAGGAGCGCCTGGATGTAATTCCGCTTGGGCTGGTCGTGGAGCAAGCGGATGTTGGGCTCCTGGCGCAAGGCGGCGGCAAGCTGCCGCACCCTTTTTTTAACCTGCTCGATATTTGCCAGCGGATAGCGTTGGAAAGGCGTTCCCGCTTTGGGAATAAACTGATTGATGCTAAGGGTAATGCGTTTAAAAGGCCTTACCCCCGGCTCTTGCTCTCCGGCCCAGTTTTTGATACTTTTTGTCAATTGAATGATGGCTTCAATATCTTCTTCCGTTTCCGTGGGGAGGCCAATCATGAAATAAAGCCTGATGTTGGTGATCCCCGCACGGCCCAGCACTTCCACCGCATGGAATATCTGCTCCTCAGAAATACCCTTGGCAATGAAATCCCGCAACCGCTGACTGCCGGCCTCCGGCGCCAGGGATAAGGTTGCCGCGCCGCCCTCTTTCAGCAACCGGACTAGTTCCGGCTCCACCTTATCCAAACGCAGGGAACCAATGGCCACCTCCCCCCCTCGCTCCCGGATAAAACGGCAGAGCTCAAGGAGATCGGGGTGATCGGACACGGCTGTCCCCAACAGACCGATCTTCCGCTGCCCTCTCGCCAGGGCTTTGAGAAAAGATTTTTCCAGCAACGCCTTATTACGGAAACGAGCCGGCAGGCAAGCATACCCGGCTGCGCAAAAGCGGCAACCGCGCCGGCAACCGCGGCTTACTTCCACGAGAAACATCCCCCCCAGCTCTGCCGCCGCCGTGGTAATGCATTGCTCGGTCAGGCAGGAATCAATATCGCTAAGACGGGCTTTTTTTATTTTTTCCGGCAAGCCTTCCTGAAGCGGTAATCTACCCGCAATTTGACCTCTTGACCCGTAAGTAACCTTGTAAAAGCGGGGGACGTAGGCCCCGGTAATTTCCCGTTGGAGGCGCATTAACACTTGTTTCTTGGTCATTTCGGAACGTAAGGACTGGAGGCAAACCTTCAGCAGAGGAACGATAATCTCTTCAGCTTCGCCCAGGAGAAAAAAGTCGAAAAAATCCGCCAGCGGCTCGGGATTCAATGTGACGGCAATTCCTCCCCCCATGATCAGGGGACCCGGCTCATCTCTCTCCTGCGCCAGCAAGGGGATTCCCCCTAAAGCCAACATTTTTAAAATATTAGGATAATCGTTTTCAAAAGAAAGGGAAAAGGCAATGATATCGAAATCGGTGAGCGGCCGCTGTGACTCCAGGCTGCAAAGAGCCTGCCCCGCCTTGACAAATTCCCCTTCCTCTTCCGGACCGGGCAGAAAAACACGATCGCAAAGACAATCGGGATGGCGGTTAAAGAGGTCATAGACCGTTTGAAAGCCGAGATTGGACATGCCGACATTGTAGGCATGCGGGTAGGCCAGACAAATGTGCAGCGGCTTCCCCCAGACTTTGCCGTAATATCCCTCCTCCCGGGATAATATCGCCCGGTATCTTTCCTGCAATTCCCAGGACAAAAGTACAAGCTCCTTCAGGCAAAAAACGCGTCAATGCTCACGCCTCATTACAACGCCAAGTAAACGAAGCACTCCAATGGCAACGTGTCAATGATTTTATTGGTTTGAAGCGAATCATACCCGGGACGTAGTAAGTTCAAAAACCCTGGATTCCAGCGTGCACGGGAATGGCAAGAGTGCGGGTGACAGATTTAAAATCTGTCACCCGCACTCAAACTTAATCCGCCTGCTTTCTCAGGTAAGCCGGGATGGCCAGATCGGGGTCATCACATTCACCCGCAAGCTCACCCTTGATAGGGCCGGGGGCATCGATCAGCTTGCCGTCCCGGATGTAGGCCGGGGTAGCTAGATCATCATGCCGGTAAGCGTCAAGTTTGGTCACGTTCGATATGCTTAATTTTTTTCTACTGAGATCGTCAAAACCGGTAGCGATGACGGTAATGCGGATCTCATCGAGCATCGTTTCATCCACCACGGTACCGAAGATGATATTGGCATCCTCGTGGGCTTCCGCCTGAATCAGCGAAGACGCCTCATTGATCTCAAAGAGCGACATATCCGGACCGCCGGTGATGTTGAGCAGGATGCCACGGGCGCCATGGATGGTGTTATCCTCCAAGAGGGGGGACGAGATGGCCCGCCGTGCAGCCTCCACCGCCCGGTCCTCGCCGCTGGACACACCGGTCCCCATGAGGGCCAGGCCCATCTCGGACATGATAGCCTTCACATCGGCAAAATCGAGATTGATCAAGCCAGTCACGATAATCAGGTCAGAGATGCCTTTTACCGCATGGTAAAGAATATCGTCCGCCTTCGTAAAAGCTTCCAGAAGCGTCAGATTTTTCCCCCCCATGCCCAGGAGGCGCTGGTTGGGCACGGTAATCAGAGTATCCACGATCTTTCGTAATTCCGTGATGCCATTCTCGGCCTGCAAGTTCCTTCGCCTGCCCTCGAACTGAAAGGGCTTGGTTACAATGGCAACGGTAAGAATCCCCAGTTCCTTGGCAAGTTCCGCCACCACGGGGGCGCCGCCGGTGCCGGTACCGCCGCCCAAACCGGCGGTGATAAAGACCATGTCGGCGCCCTCCAGATATTCCCGCAGGGCATCTTTGCTTTCCAAGGCCGCCTTTTTCCCCATCTCCGGATTGGAGCCAGCCCCCAATCCCTTCGTAACGTTGGCCCCCAACTGGATCTTTACCGGTGAAAGGGAAGCGCCCAGGGCCTGCGCATCCGTATTGGCAATCATAAATTCCACGCCCCTCAGGTTATAGGAAATCATCGTATTAACAGCATTACCCCCGCCGCCTCCGATACCGATGACTTTGATTTTCGCCGTGCCTACTGTTCCTGGATCAGTTAATTCAAACATGCTTTCCCCCTCTTAAAATAGATCGGCAAACCACTGCGCCACCCGATCAAACAAATTGCTGAAATACCCGGGGCCGCCTCTTTTCACCCCACTTTTCGCAAGGGAGGCGCTGCCGAAAAGGATCATCCCCACGGCGGTCGCATAGGCTGGACTACTCACAAAATCCGTCAGGCCACCGATGCCGATGGGACTGCCTATCCGGACGGGCATATCAAATGTCTGCTCCGCAAGTTCGGTAATCCCCTCCATGATGGCAGTGCCTCCTGTCAGAACGATCCCGGCGCCCAAAGCGTTCTCATAGCCGGCGCGAGCGATTTCCCTGTGGGCCATACGATAGATTTCTTCCACACGTGGTTCGATGATCCGGCCCAGAACATGGCGTGACACCTCCCGCGGCTCCCTGCCGCCCACACTGGGGACTGCAATGCATTCTTCCTTAGGAATGAGCGGTAAATGGGCGCATCCGTACTTTATCTTGATATTCTCCGCTTCCGACAAGGGGGTACGCAATCCCTGGGCGATATCGCTCGTAATATAATTGCCTCCGACGGGTAAAACCGCCGTGTGCTTGATGCTGCCCTCCGTAAAAACGGCAATGTTCGTCGTCCCGCCGCCAATGTCGAGGAGCGCCACGCCCAGTTCCTTCTCATCATCGCTCAAAACCGCTTCACTGGCTGCCAACTGCTCCAGGATGACCTCGTTGATCTCTAAACCAACACGATTAATTGCATTCTCAATGTTATTAAGGGAAGCAATGGCGCCGGTGACAATATGCACCTTCGCTTCCAATCTGACACCAGACATCCCGACTGGATACCGGATGCCATCCTGATCATCGACTACAAAGCTCTGGGGCAGAGCATGCAGGATCTCCCGATCCATAGGCACGGCAATCGCCTTGGCAGCCTCTATGGCTCTTCCCATATCTTCCTCATTAATCTCACGTCCATTCACGGATACAATGCCCAGGCTGTTTTGCCCCTTGATGTGGGTGCCGGCAATGCCGACATAAACGGATCTGATGCTGCAACCGGACATATTTTCCGCCGCTTCTACAGCTTTTTTGATCGATTCTACGGTGCTCTCTATATTTACCACAATCCCTTTTCTAATCCCGTCGGAAGAACAGGAACCGACGCCCACAATGTCGATGCCTGACGCCGTAATTTCCCCCACCACCGCACAAGTTTTTGTAGTGCCGATATCCAACCCGACAAGTAAATTTCCTTTCTTGCCCATCTCTATTCTCTCCGCCTTTCCTAACTCTCTGACACAAATCGATATTATTGGATGCTCAGGTGCTTAATCCCTTTTTACCATCCAGCTTGTCAAGAGGTTCCACAACACCACGCCTTTCGACATATACCTTGCCTGTATCCCGCAGGTCAATGTTCAATAACCCGCTGTTCATGTTTTTCTTGTTCAAGGCCGTGATTACCGGCAATAAACGCTTCAGCTTGGCTTGATAATTGTCGAAGCCAAGCTGGAGGCAAAAACCGTTTTCCGTGTAGAGGGAAAGACCCGAGACGCCGCTGGCGTTGATCTCCGCCACGGTATTAAGACTGGGGAAGGAATTAGCGGCCGCCAGGCTCTTCAGGAGAAGCAGCGTGGTCTCAAAGAGCTTCTTATCCAAATGGCCTTCCCGAAAATAGCCGGTTAAAACAGGGGCATCGACATCATCGGCCGCCGCCATTTTTTTAAAAAAGATGCCTTCCTTATCCACCAGATAGAGCTCGCCCGCCTTTTTGCACAGGGCAAGCGCCTCCCTTTCCCGAATGTCCACCACCAGACGCTGGGGAAACTCTCTGCCAATTGCCACACTCTTGACCCAGGGATGGGAGGCAATACGCCGCGCCATCGCCTCCATATTAACGGTCAGGATAGTTTGCGAAGGTTTCAGAGCGGCAAGCGCCAGCACTTCTTTTTCCGTCAGTTCCCGGCAACCGCGGACCAGGGTCGTCTTGATCAAGAAATAACGAGAGCTGATTAAATAATTATAACCATAAATGAGCGCCGTTGTGAGCAGAGTGATCGTTGCCAGCAACGCCGCAGTTTTAAAAAAATCATGGCAGATACCGGCGCCATGACATTTCAGCCTGTTTTTTCTGAGTATATATCTCCTTTTCAGCGACCCTCTCATGCCTCTTCCCCGACGACGCATACTTCTGTTTCCAGAAGCATGCCTCTCTCCTGCTGAACCTTTTCTCGTACCATATTAACCAGGGCCAGGACGTCTGCTGCCTTGGCTCCACCTAAATTAACGATAAAGTTGCCATGTTTTAACGAAATTTGCGCGCCGCCACAGCGGACCCCTTTAAGTCCCAGTTCTTCTATAATCCGTCCTGCCGGTGCAACTGCGGGGTTTTTGAAAATTGAACCCGCATTACGATATGCCAGGGGGTGCTTTTCCTTACGCAGGGCCAGGATTTCCTCAACCCGGAGACCTATGGCATCTCCCTCCCCCCTCTGGAGGCAAAAAGCCGCTTCGACAATAATATCATGGGGAGACATTTCTAAGGCCCGATAACGAAAACGTAGTTCATCCCGACCATGTTGCCTCAGTTCGCCCTCTTTTGTTAAAAAAGTAACCATCACCGCCACATCCTTGATCTCCCGGCCGTAGGCGCCGGCATTCATGCGAATAACGCCGCCCACGCTTCCCGGCACGCCGGCGCAAAACTCCATGCCCGTGAGTCCCTCCCGCAATGACTTGTCAACCAGGACAGCCAGAGAAATACCTGCTTCGGCACGGAGGATCGCCTGGTTATCCTTCGTCTCCACAAAGAGGCTCTGAAGGTTCCTCAGAGCTACAACTACCCCGCGATAACCTCCGTCCCGCACGATAAGATTAGTGCCATTGCCCAGCGGCATGTAAGGCACCCCCGCTTGCACCAGATAGGCGATGGTATTTTTTAATTGTTCCTTGCAGCCGGGAAAAACCAGGGCATCGGCTGGTCCGCCCACTCCCATGGATGTGTGGCGGCTCATGGGCTCATCGAAAAGCACTGCGCCGGATATTAACGACAGTATTTTCCTCCGCCAGCTCAAATCAACCATCATCTTTCCCACCTGCAAAGCGTAGTGCGTCTTTTCGCTAACCTCTGCCAATCCGCTCCAGAAATGATGCTCCCACCTTCCAGACACTGCCGGCGCCCAACGTCACAACGACGTCATCCGGTCTCGCACAAGATAGCAGATAGGGCACCACCTCCTCGAAGCTGGCCAGATGAACAACATTCTCCTGCCCCCGCTCCCTTATTGCCTCGCAAAGGCAGGCAGCAGTTATCCCAGGCAACGCTTCCTCTCCGGCCGGATAAATATCGGTAATAAGCAGGATATCGGCATCGGCAAAGGCCGTCAGGAATTCCTCAAACAGCGCCTTGGTCCTGGTATAACGGTGGGGTTGGAAGACTACGACGCTCCGCCCCGCCCAGGCCTGTTTTACCGCCGCCAGCGTGGCTCGGATCTCCGTCGGGTGATGACCATAGTCGTCAATAACCGTAATGCCGCCACTTTCACCCTTTACCTCCAGGCGGCGATGCACGCCCTGGTAGCCACCCAGCCCCCGTGCAATGGCGGGGAAGGTCATATCCAGTTCCCGGGCCACAGCAATGGTGGCCAGAGAGTTATAAATATTAAATAGCCCGGGCACATTAAGAGAAAACTCTCCCACTGCTTCTTCCCGGCAAAACACGGTAAAATGGGAGCCGCGTCCCCTGTAGGTAATGTCGGCGGCCCGGTAATCCACTCCCGGAGCCAGGCCGTAGGTAATTACCCGCCTTTTTATGAAAGGCAGGATTACCCGTACGTTTTTATCATCACCGCAAAGAACCGTGGCTCCGTAAAAAGGAACGATGTTGGCATACTTAAGGAAGGCCTCCCGGATGGCTTCGATATCGGGATAAAAATCAAGATGTTCCAGGTCAATATTGGTGATCACTGCCAGAGAAGGGCTCAACTTGAGGAAGGAACCATCGCTCTCGTCGGCTTCCGCCACAATAACTTCGCCATCGCCAATTTTGGCGTTGCTGCCGATACTGGCCAGCTTTCCTCCAATCACCATCGTAGGATCAAGACCACCCGCCGCCAGCACTGTGGCAATCATCGAGGTAGTTGTCGTCTTCCCATGGCTGCCTGAAACGGCGACGGAAAGTTTCATTTTCAACAATTCGGCCAGCATTTCCGCACGGGGAATAACGGGTATGCTGCGCCGGTGCGCCTCCCGCACTTCCGGATTATCGGGTTTGACCGCAGTTGAAGTCACCACCACATCCGCATCACCCAGACTTTCGGCCTGATGTCCGGCAAAAATCACCGCCCCCAGGCCGGTCAACCGCTCCGTAATATCCGTGACGCTGAGATCGGAGCCCGTGATGTGGTAACCGAGATTAATAAGTACTTCCGCGATCCCGCTCATGCCGATACCGCCGATGCCCACAAAATGAATGTTTTTAATCTTGCGGCGCATTTCGTTTAATTTATTATAACTATTCATAATAGTGCCACACAATGATCAACAATATCCACCGCAGCCCGAACGTTGCCCACGGCCGCCGCTTTCGTCTCCATCTCCCGCAGCAAAGCGCGATGGTGATAAAACTTTTTGATTGTTTCCGCCATTTTCTGACCCGTCAACTCCTTCTCTTCAATCATTACCGCTGCTCCTGCCTTTACCAGCCCCAAGGCGTTTTTTTTCTGATGGTCATCGACGGCAAAGGGAAAGGGGATCAAGATCGCCGCCTTCCCCATCACAGTCAGTTCAGCAAGCGAGGTGGCGCCGGCACGGCAGACCACCAGATCCGCCCGGCGATAAGCCGCCACCATATCACTTATGAAAGCGGACACTTCCGCCCTGATTCCATGGCACCGATAAGTATCCCGCACCTCCCCTAAATCATTCTGGCCTGTCTGGTGCCTGATCCTCAAACCTTGCTTCTCCACGGCCAGTTGAGGGATAGCAGATGCGACCGCCCGGTTCAGGGCATGCGCCCCCTGGCTGCCGCCAAAAACCAGCAAGTTAAACTCGCCCGGCAGTTTTTCCTGCTCCGTCCGGGCAGCCGCTAGAAAAGCCGCCCGGACAGGATTGCCCGTAACCACCGTCGTGCCCTTGGGAAACCACTTGCGCGTTTCCTCATAGGTCAGAAAAACCCGCTCCACAAACCTCCCCAGAATCCGGTTGGCTAGCCCAGGCAAGGCGTTCTGCTCTGCCACCGCTGTTTTGATACCCAACCAATGGGCCACCAGTACCGCCGGCCCGGAGGCATAGCCCCCTACCCCGACAACAAGATGCGGGTGAAAATCCCTGACAATCCTATATGATTCCCAGATGCTGCCGGGCAGCTGCGCCAAAGCAACCAGCAGTCTCCTTAATCCCTTGCCCTTTAAGCCGGCCACCTGGATGGGACGATAGTCATAACCACTGTCCGCCAGGATATCCCGTTCTATTTTTTTCCCTGTACCAATAAAAAGAACGGCCGTTTCCCCTCTTTTGCAGAACTCCTCCGCTATGGCCACCCCCGGGAAGATGTGCCCTCCCGTCCCGCCACCGGCAATAATGATTCGCAAACCCTGCTTTACCATGCTCCCACCAAATTATCTCCAGGTAATTACCTGTAAGTGGAGATGTTCATCAATATCCCTACGGCGGCCAGACTCATCACCACAGACGAGCCTCCATAGCTGACAAAGGGCAGCGCCAGCCCCTTCACCGGGACCAAGCCCATCACCCCGGCAATATTAATCAGGGCTTCTACGGCAATTGTCATGGTCAAACCGGCAGCCAGCAGCGTGCCAAAAAGATCGGGGGCTTTATAGGCAATAAGGAAGCCCCGCAGCACAAATATTACAAAAAGGGAAATAACTATGGCGACGGCCACAAAACCACCTTCTTCGGCAATGACGGACAAAATAAAGTCTGTGTGCGGCTCCGGCAGATAATAAAGTTTCTGCAGCCCATCCCCGATGCCCACCCCGAAAGGCCCCCCTGAACCGAAGGAAATAAATGACTGAATTATCTGGAAACCAGTGCCGAGCGGATCGCTCCAGGGATTGAGCATGGTTTTAAATCTTTCCCAGCGATAGTCGGACCGAACCACCTGCCAAACCGCCAGCGGCACCAACAAGACAAATAAACATGTGAGATAACGTAGCTTGGTGCCTGACAAAAATAGCATGGAGAACATGATCATGCCGATGATTACAGCCGTACCGAAATCTGGCTGGCGAAGGATAAGCGCCATAACCGGAAGCGTTATGCAGATGGGCACGAAAAATCCCCTGATAAGATCCTGCTGCTTAATATCTTTCTTGGACAGATAATGGGCAAGAAAGATCACAATGGTTACCTTCGCAAGTTCCGCAACCTGAAAGGTAAAGATGCCGATTCGCAGCCAGCGGGTGGCATTGTTGACCTTAACGCCCAAGTGGGGCACAAAAATCAGCAAAAGGCAAACCACCGAAAGGAATAGCCCGTGGTAAGCGTATTTACTGAACCTGTAGTACGGTATTTTTCTCAGAATCATCATGCCCAGCAAACCAATAATAACGTAAATAAATTGCCGCTTTAGAAAATATAGCCCATCCTTGAACCGCTCTGCGGCGATGATCGAGCTCGAGCTGTAAATCATCGTAATGCCAACGATTAATAGCAACAGCGTCACCAGTAGCAGGATACTGTCGTGTTTTTTTGGTACGGGGGCAAAATTATTCATTTATAAGTCCCCACCATTTTTTGGAAGAAAATGCCCCGCGCCTTGTAATCCGCAAACTCATCAAAGCTGGCGCAGCCGGGTGACAGCAATACCACATCACCGGCTTGTGCATGGCCGCAGGCAAGACGCACCGCTTCCCCCAAGGTTGCCGCCGTGCTGGTAGCGACATCTCCGCCCAATGCCTGATCTATCCTATGCCTGGCCTCGCCGAACAGGATTAATTCCTTTACCTTTTCCTCAACCAGCGGAGCCAGCATTTCAAAATCGCCATCCTTATCCCGCCCCCCCATCAGGAGCAATACCGGCCGCGAAAAACTTTCCAGCGCTCTCGCCACGGCGCCTACATTCGTTCCCTTGGAGTCGTCATAGAAGGCCACTCCCCCTCTTTCCGCCACCCATTCGATCCGGTGTGCCAAACCCCTAAAATCGGCAATGGCCTCCCTGATGTCCGCAACAGCAACGCCACAAGTCCGGGCGGCCATCACGGCGGCCATCACGTTTTCCAGGTTATGGCGGCCAGGTGGTTTTACCATGTCGAAGGGATAAAGCTCCCATGGTCCTTCCTCGGGGATAAAAGTCAACCCTGCTGCCGCCACAAACATCCCCCTGGACACTGGTCTTGTAGAGCTGAAAAACAAAGTACGAGCAGCCAATTGCTTCGCCAGCGCTGCGGAGTCAGGCCCATCGGCGTTGAGGATCGCCAGTTGCTCACGGCCCTGCCGGGCAAAGATGCGTTCTTTAACCTCCCGGTAAGCGGCAAAAGAACCGTGATAATCCACGTGATCGCAAGTCATGTTAAGCAACACCGCCACCGCCGGGCAAAACAGTTCGCTCCACTGCAACTGGAAACTGCTTACCTCCACCACGGCAAAGTCGGCCTCCTGGCGGCCCGCGGCAAAACCAATCAGGGGCTCCCCGATATTCCCACCAACAAAGACCTTTTTCCCCGCCCTTTTCAGGATGTTGCCGATCAAGGTAGTTGTGGTTGTCTTACCGTTGGTGCCGGTAACAGCCACAATGGGACAGGTTAAGAAACGGTAGGCAAGCTCCAACTCACTCAGCACCGGCATGCCCCGCCGGACGGCTTCCTGGAGTAGCGGGTTGGTAGGGGGAATCCCCGGCGAGGGCACAACCAGATCAACCTGGGAAAGGGCGGCAACATCATAAGGCACGATCTCACCTATGCCGCTCATCCCCTCACTGCGGAGAAGCGCTTCCAAATCCGCTCTGACCTTGACGTCGGTGAGGGCAATCTCAACATCCCGCCCGGCCAGAAAACGGGCCGTGGCCAAACCCGTTTTTCCCAAACCAATGACCAATACCTTTTTGCCCGCAAGCTCCATAATCCCTTTTATCCCGCCGCCCCTCAGCATCACTTTTGCCACTGGCAACCCGAAAGTTTCAACGCAGTTTCAATGTACTTACGGCCACCAGGGCCAATAGAATGGAAATAATCCAGAACCGTACGATAATCTTGGGCTCTGGCCAGCCCTTGAGTTCAAAATGGTGGTGCAAAGGGGCCATCCGGAAGATGCGGTGGCCACGGGACAACTTAAACCACCCTACCTGAAATATCACGGAAAAGGTCTCCAGCACAAAGATGCCGCCCACGATAACCAGCAGAATTTCCTGCTTTGTGAGTACGGCCATCGCTCCCAGGGCGCCCCCCAGGGAAAGAGAGCCCACGTCGCCCATGAATATCTCAGCCGGGTAGGTGTTGTACCAGAGGAAACCAAGCCCGGCGCCCACCATGGCCCCGCAAAAGATGGTCAGTTCCCCCACACCGGCGATATAGGGTATCTGCAGGTAGTTGGCAATCTTGACGTTGCCCACCAGATAGGCAAAAATGAGGTAGGTCATGAAGCAGGTAATCGCCGGACTTATGGCCAGCCCATCAAGTCCGTCCGTGAGATTGACGGCATTGGCCGCGCCCACAATGATAAAGGTGGACAGCAATACGTAACCCCATCCCAAATCGGGTAAGACGGTCTTGAAGAAAGGTAGCGTCACTTGCGAGGTAAATCCCGGTTTAATATAAAGCACCACGCTGAAGAGCAGGGCAATAAGGATTTCACCCGTGAGCCGGGCCTTCCCGGAAACGCCCCGGCTGCTGCCGGAAACCAGCTTGCGGTAATCGTCCATAAAGCCGATCAGACCATAGCCCAACGTGACCATGACGACCAACCATACGTAGTCATCAAGCAGATTAGCCCAGAGCAGCGTCGAAATCACAACGGAGAAGATCAACATGATGCCCCCCATGGTCGGCGTTCCCTTTTTGGTAAAATGGGAATGCGGCCCCTCTTCCCGAATCGACTGGCCAACCTGCAAATATCTTAATTTACGGATCAACCAGGGACCAACCACAAAACAGATAACCAGGGCGGTTATGGCGGCGTAGATCGTCCGGAACGTTATGTACCGAAAGACATTGAAGATCGGATAAATCGTGTGCAACGGATAGAGCAAATGGTAAAGCATTTTAAGCCACGCCACACCTTTCCATTATTTTTTGGACAACGGTTTCCATCTTCATGGCCCGCGACCCTTTTACCAACAGCCAGTCGCCTGCCCGCCAGGTTGAGCTGAGCTCGGCGAGCATCTCTTCCGGTGTCGCCGGGTAAAAAATCCGGGCGGCAGGTATGCCTTCTTTTAGCGCGCCCGCCGCCGTCGCCGGAGCAAAGGCGCCCTGAAGAAAGACCTTCTCGACACCTGTCGCGGCCAACAAACCACCAATCTCTTCATGCCAGGCCACCGCTTGCTCGCCCAGCTCCAGCATATCGCCCAGAATCACCATGCCCCGCTGGGCTCCCCGCAAGTCCTTGAGTGCGATCAGGGCTTCCCGGACGGAAACGGGATTGGCATTGTATGTATCGTTAACCAAAAAAACACCGTTTCTCAAGGGAATTATTTCCATGCGCCCCGGCACATTCTTAAAATCCTGCAAGCCTTGACGGATAACCTCCGGCGGCGCTCCCAGTGCATGACTGATTGCCGCCGCCGCTAACGCATTCATCAGGTTATGAACTCCCACCGCCGCCATTTTCACCCTGCCCCGATCCTCCCCGATCTTCAGGACAAAACTCAGCCCCCACGGTCCGCTGCTCACCTCTGCCGCCGTGACGTCGGCACAACCTTGCAGCCCGTAGTTGATGCGATGGCCCGACCGGCGGCCGGCAAGTTCCCGCACTGCTTCATCGTCAATGTTTACCACCGCCGTACCATCACCGGGCAGATGGCGAAAAAGCTCGCCTTTCTCTTCCTTCACCATGGACACAGATTTCAAACCCTCCAGGTGCGCCGGGCCAACGTTCGTAATCAAGCCGACAGTAGGAGCGGCGATACGGCTTAAACGTCCGATTTCACCCGGCACGTTAGTGCCCATCTCCAGGATCGCCGCCGCGTGTGTCGTCTTTAACCTCAGGAGCGTCAGCGGCATACCCACAAGATTGTTAAAATTGCCCTCTGTCTGGAGTGTATTTATCACTCTCCCCAAAATACGGGCCGTCATTTCTTTCGTCGTGGTCTTGCCGGCGCTGCCGGTAATGGCCACCACTGGAATATTGAATCTCGTCCGCCAGTAATGGGCAATATCCCCCAGGGCAACCAACGTATCGTCCACAGCAATGGCTGTCGCGCCCTCATCAATCCCCTTTAAACACTCCTCCCGGCCTTTTTCGAGCAGCACGCCCGCCACCCCGCCCGTTGCCGCTACCGCCAGAAAACCGTGCCCGTCAAATCTTGCCCCCCGCAAAGGAATAAATAACTTCCCCGACTGGGGCTCTCGCGTGTCGGTGGAAACATCGGCGAAAACCCTTTCGGCGTTTCCCCTGAGCAAGGTCCCGCCCGTCGCCACTATTATTTCCCTGCCGGAGTACGGCATTATTCACCCCAATTAACCTTTCGCTAGAACTCGACTCGCCTGGCATCCAGGGCTTTCCTGGCTACCAGGCAATCATTGAAAGGCAAGCGCACTTCACCGATAATTTGATAATCCTCATGCCCTTTCCCGGCGATAAGGACCGTATCTTCCTGTTTTGCCAGGCTTACGGCCAGTTCCACGGCCCTTTGCCGGTCCGGGACAACGGTGTAATATTTCCCTCCGGCGGCGGCAAATATTTTTTCCGGGGCAAGACGGCCCACCTTTTCCCGATCGATACCGCCCTCGATCTCGCTGATGATCGCCAGGGGCTCCTCCCCGCGGGGGTTATCGGAAGTAATGATGGTCAAATCGCTGTAGGCGGCGGCGGTGTTCCCCATAAGCGGCCGCTTGCCACGGTCCCGATTACCGCCACAGCCAAATACGGTTATAATCCGCCCCCTACGGAATTCCGCCAGGTGTTGGAGTACCCGCAGCAGGGCATCCGGTGTATGGGCAAAATCGATAAAAACGGCAGGTTCCGTAGTTAAGTTGACCCTTTGCAACCGGCCAGGTACGCTGGTTAACGCCGCAACACCGGCTTTGATCGCATCTTCCGGCACACCCAGAAGAAAGGCTGCCGCCACCGCCGCCAGGATATTGTAAAGATTAAACCTTCCAATCAGAGGAGAAAACACGGGCAGGGCGTTTTGAGCGCTGTGAATGATCGCCTCAGTACCAGCCACCGTAAGAGATACGATCTCGCCCCGCACATCACTGCCCTGGGTCAGGCCGAAGGTCAGGCCCGGGAGACCTGCCTCTCTGATAACCCTCTGCCCCCAAGGATCATCCGCATTGACCGCCAACCGCATCGGCCTCTGCTTACCGCTACGGGGTAGGATCTCCGTAAAAAAACGTAATTTAGCCTGGAAATAATCCTCCATTGTTCGGTGATAATCCAGATGATCCTGGGAGAAATTGGTGAATATCCCCAAATCGAAAGCACAATCGTCAACCCTCCCCAAAACCACGGCATGGGAAGAGACCTCGGCGATTGCGTGGGTGACACCGTGATCCGCCATTTCCCGCAGTATCCTCTGAAAATCAAGGGACTCCGGGGTTGTATGCAAGGCAGGCCACACCCTGTCCCGATAGCGATAATTAACCGTTCCCAACACGCCGGGATGATGACCCGCCGCCCTGAAGATAGATTCCAGCAGATAGGTAACAGTGGTCTTGCCATTAGTACCCAATACACCCACTAAGCAGAGTGACGCAGAAGGATTGGCATAAAAAATTTTTCCCAGGCTACCCAGCGTCCGACGGCTATCGGCAACTTTTATCGCCGTCACGCCGGCCGGAGGATGAAATTGCTTCTCGTGGACGATAAAACCGGCCCCTCTTGCTAGGGCATCGGAAATAAAAGCATGACCGTCCCTGCTGTGGCCGGGGATAGCTACAAAGAGCGAGCCTCTATCGCAGCGCTGCGACTCATAACAGACGGAACTAACCTCTCCCTCCCGTTCACCGTTGATTTGGAGGACATCAATGTTTTCAAGGAGGTTCGAAAGCTTCAATTAGCTCCTCCGGCATATCAATTTGCAAAAACAATGGCGCAGGAGGGGTAATCGCCAATTGGAGTGCCAGCCGGCGGTTCCTGGCTGATCGCCCAACCACTGCCCTCCGCTTTTATCCCGATCCCCCGGGCTTTCGCTTTTTTGAGAACATCCCTCATTGTCATGTGACGGAAATCGGGCATGACCGACTCTGCCCCCTCGACAGACAAAGAATCGGCGGCCACAATCAGCGTACGTCCCGATGCTAATTGGAGGCCTGTCTTCTTTACTTCTTCTTTCGGCAAGGGAAGCTCATTTTGCCGGAGAGGTGTGCGGAAACAGGTCAGTATCTGCTCCCCGATATTTTTAAACACCGGGGCGGCAGCCACGCCACCCCACCTGTCCCGTTGCGGTTCATCCAGCATGACCAGAATCGCCAGTTGGGGATTATCGGCGGGAAAGTAGCCCATAAAGGAAGTCCTGACCTTCATAGAGGAGTAAACGTGCCGTGCAAAATCAAATTTCTGCGCCGTGCCCGTTTTCCCGGCGACTTCCATGTTGGTGATGCGGGCACGCTTGCCAGTGCCGTCTTCCGCTTCCACCACATCTTTCAGGATCGCCGTGACCCGTTTAGCTGTAGTCTGCGAAATCACCCTTCTTACCACCGTAGGCCGGTAGGCCCTGATTATATCCCCTTTTTTGTTCACAACCGCCCGCACCACAAAGGGCTTCATTAGCAAACCATCATTGGCGATCGCCGACAAGGCGGTAATCAATTGAATCGGGGTAACAGAAATACCCTGACCAAAAGCAATGGTGGCAGCGTCAACATTGGTCCATTGCCCTACAGGACGCAGGAGTCCTATCGATTCTCCCGGTAGATCAATGCCGCTCTTATGACCAAAACCAAACTTGGCGATATACTGGTAAAATTTTTCTTTCCCCAGCTTTTCTCCCACTTTGGCGGTACCGATATTGCTAGAATATTTAATAATATCATGCACCGTGAGGATGCCATGTTTGCCCCGTTTGGCCTCGTGGATAACCCGGTCCGCCACACGGTATCTGCCATTCTCGCAATTGATGCGGTCTGTTTCCTTTACCACCCCTTCTTCCAGCGCTCCGGCAAGCGTAAATGGCTTAAAGGTGGATCCGGGGTCAAAACAATCGGTAATTGCCCTGTTTTTTCCGGCTCCCGCCGGGTAACGGGAAAAATCGTTCGGATCGAATGCCATTTCGTTGGCCATCGCCAGGATTTCCCCTGTGCGCGTATCCATAACGATAGCCACTCCGCCCTGGGCGCCTTTTTCCCGCACCGCCGCTTTTAGCTGCATCTCGGCCAGATATTGGATGCGGCTATCGATGGTTAGAATCAGATTGGCACTGTCAACAGTGGCAGCGGCAACATCTTCGTTGGGGGTATAAAGTTTGTTTCTCTTGGCATCCTGTGACCAGGTAAGCCTGACAGGATCGCCTTTCAGATAATCCTCGAAATCTTTCTCCAGCCCCTCCAGCCCCGTGCCTTCCGACCCCACGAAGCCAAGCAGATGACCTGCCAGAGGTCCGTTGGGATAAAACCGCTTCGGTTCCTTGACAACAAAAATGCCCTGGATATTGGCTGCTTCCACCGCCTTGACATGCTCGGGCGCGATCTTTCGTGCCAACCAGCAGAAATTCCTGGATTTACCAAGTTTTTGCCGGACAGTTTTTTCATCAATGTTGAGGAGAGAAGAAATTTTTTCCGCCGTTTCCGGAAGATCGCTGATCTTCGATGGGTCGGCAAAAACGGAACCGGCCATGAAACTGGCGGCCAATTTTTCACCATTTCTATCAAAAATAACGCCTCGCTCCGGCTGGAGCAGCAGCACTCTCTTGTGTTGTTGCCGGGCCAATTTTTGCAGATACTTGGCCGAAAGTATCTGCAACTGAAACGCCCTCGACACCAAGGCGACAAATGGCAGCACTATAACCAGGAGAAGGACGATTGTCCTGACGTTCAACCATTTTCGGGAGGCTAAATCCATGTTTTATTACCAATGCCGTGCGAAGCGCGGCCAACTCCTATTTCAAGTTTATCATCTGGTCCCTTTCAGGATAGGTCATCTGCAGCCTTTCCTTCGCCAGGGTTTCAATCCGCTGCGGCGATTTTAAGGTGGCGTACTCGATTTTCAACTTCTCTCGCTCTTCCAGAAGCCGCCGCCTGACACTCATCTCATCGGCCACCTGGTATTCCAACTCGGTCATGCGTACGTGTGGCCAGACATAAAGCAGGGGCATCAACATAACCACACAAATCACCATAAAAAACGGCACCTGCTTCAGTCCGAAAACCAACCTGCCGCCATCGGGCAAATGCTGTAGCGTATTAGTTGCTGTAGCCATACTCAAATCTTCTCCGCTGTTCTTAGTCTGGCGCTCCGCGCCCGGGGATTATCGTCCACTTCTTCCCGGCTGGGGCGTAAGGGCTTCTTCGTAAGCACCCGCAACACCGGATGCTGCTTACAAACACAAACCGGCAAGCGAGGCGGACAGATGCAACCCCCCTCTCCAGCACGAAACTCATTTTTTACAATCCGATCCTCCAGAGAATGATAGGAAAGAATGCTGAAACTACCGCCGGATGCCAGGGCTGCCGTCCCGCTCTTGATAGCCTGGGTAAGGTTGGCCAGCTCTTCGTTAACGGCAATTCTGATGGCCTGGAAGGTTTTCGTGGCCGGATGAAGCCGACGCCAGGGCGTCTCCGGCACAACCCGACAGACAAGATTGGCCAGCGAACCGGTCGTCATAATAGGCGCTTCAGACCTTTGCCTTACTATCGCTCTGGCTATACGCCTGGCCATCTTATCCTCGCCATAATCCCAGATGATCCTTGCCAATTCGCTCTCCGGCCATTCATTGACCAAGTCGGCGGCGGAAAAGTCCCGGTCCATGTCCATCCGCATATCCAGTGGCGCCTCCCGGGCAAAGCTGAAGCCTCTCTCTGCCTCATCCAGCTGGTGGGAAGAAACGCCCAGGTCGAGAATGATGCCATCGACATAACTGAACTTTAAATCCGCCAGAATAAGACCAAGGTCCGCAAAATTCCCCTTAACAAGTATCTTGCGCGGGCCAAATTCTTGCAACCGCCTTTCCGCTTCCCCAATGGCTTCCTCATCACGATCAATGCCGATCAGCACCCCAGCGGGCTCCGAATTTTTCAATATCTCATAGGCATGGCCACCGCCGCCCAACGTACCATCTACATATACACCACCCGATCTACAGCGGAGTGATTCCACAACTTCCTTAATCATGACCGGCCAGTGATATAGTGATATAGCATCTCCTCCTCGGCCTGCGGGTTTCTTCTGTAAATAAGCGCCGACGCCCGGAACGTGCTAAATACCCAAGCTCGGCATGTATTCGCTAAAACTTTCCTGATTACCGGCCGTTTTTTGCAGTTCACCCTCAAACCGCTCCTTGCTCCAGATTTCAATCACCTTCAACATGCCGGCCAGAACGATATCCTTCTCCAGTTTCGCATACTCGCGCAAAGAAGGCGGAATCAATACCCGTCCCTGTTGATCAAATGTACAATCAACGGCGCCGGACATAAAGAAACGCTGGAAAGCGCGCACTTCCTTTTTAAGCAGGGTTTGCTGACTAACCTTCTCTTCGATCCCCCGCCACTCGTCATAGGGAAAGACCATCAGATAGCCGTCCCAGTTGGTAATGACCATCCGGTTGTCGTGATTCTCGCTAAATACCTCGCGCAGCCGCGCCGGAAAAATGACCCTACCCTTGTCGTCTATGGTATGGTAGTATTGACCGCGAAACAGGGACACGCCGGTTCCTCCACAAAAAACCACTTTCCACCACTTTGTGGCGACTATAAATAGGCGTATGACGTTTGTCAAGAAGTATTTACAACTTTTTAGAGCCGAATTTTGCAAGGCGGGGCAGGTAATGGGTCAATGATCTTTAATAGTTGATTGGCTGGTGGAAGTCACAATGATTGTTTTGACTGTTTGCCCTGTCGGGGTTACTGCTACAAAATGCGGGATAGAGCGGGGATCGTGGGAATTGCCGTTAATCAACGCAACATGGCAATAACAAGCACTAGCGCTCCCAAGGCGAAGCGGTAGCCCACAAAGGGCGTAAAACTTTTAGTGCGGACATAGCGGAGCAGAAACCCGATACTTGCCAGACCGGAAAGAAAGGAAACCGATACCGCCAGAATAAAATTACCCGTTATCGCCGCCGGATCGGCAATAAGCTGGGGAAGCTTCATGAGGGCGGCCCCGAAAATGATAGGGGTAGAAAGGAGAAAGGAAAACCTCGTCGCCCCTTCCCTGGTCAAGCCCATCCCTAAACCGGCGGTAATCGTAACGCCAGCACGGGAAACTCCGGGGATAATGGCCAATACCTGGGACAAACCGATCAGAAAGCTCGTTCCCAGCGTGATGTGCTCAAGATCATCTTTTCGCACACTTTTTTGATCGGTCCGATACAGAATAATGCCCATCAATATCAACATGACGGCAATCAGTACCGGGCTTCTAAATACTGTTTCCGCCCATTTCTCAAGCAAAAGGCCTCCGATGGCGCCGGGAACGGAAGCCACAACCAGATACCAGAACAATTTGCCCTCACGGCACCGGATATCGGTCAGTCCTTTCACGATTAACCGCCACCAGTCTTTCCAGAAATAGATAACCAGTGCCAACAACGTCCCGGCGTGCAGGGCCACATCAAAGGTAAGGCCCGGATCATGCCAGCGGAACAACCAGGGCAGCAGCACCAGATGCGCCGAACTTGAGATCGGCAAAAACTCTCCCAAACCCTGAACCAATCCCATTAGTACCGCCTGAATTACTGTCAACAGTTGCCTCCTTACGGAAATTTTCCGATCTGATGCTGCTTAAAGTAGCCGTGTGCACCGCGTATATCTGCGTTCGCTTGCTAATATAAATATTTGCCGCCGTCAAGGTAAAGCAAGGCGGCAACCGTCAACAAAGGATTTGCAATTTTCGCACTGATGGGATAGTGAAACCGCTGTAATCTAAGAAAAAAAGGAGTCAGGCATGAAAATTAAGTTTCTAGGTGCGGCGCGCACGGTTACCGGTTCCTGTTATATAGTAGAGGCTAACGGACATCGTTTTGCGGTGGACTGCGGCATGCACCAGGGCAACGCCGAAATCGAAAAACGCAACTGGGACATGGAAGCCTATGAACCGGCGGAGATCGAGTTTTGCGTCATTACGCACGCCCATATCGATCACACCGGTCTTTTGCCGCGCCTGGCGAAAAGCGGCTTTAAGGGGCCCATTTATACCACGCCCCCGACCAAGGATCTGCTGGAAATCCTGCTCCTGGACAGCGCCCACATCCAAGAGATGGAGGCGCTATGGAGAAGCCAGCGGCACGCCCGTCACGGAGAAAACCAGGTGGAAGCGCTTTACACCCAGAAAGATGCGGCAGCAGCCTTGCGTCAACTCCGGGCCGTGCTTTACGATAGCTCTTTTTCACCCTTTCCGGGTTTGGATATCACCTTCCGGGATGCCGGCCATATTCTGGGCGCCTCGATGGTGGAAATCGTGGTGCAAGAAAACGGCACCAAATCCAAACTGCTTTTTTCCGGTGATATCGGCCGTCCTTCCCAGCTGTTAGTGGAGGACCCGACCATCGAGACGGGTGCTGATTTTCTTTTCATGGAAGCTACTTACGGCGATCGGGATCACAAAAACGAGGCGGCCAGCCTTGACGAGTTAGCGGAAGCGATTGCTTACAGCTACAAAAACAAGGAAAAGGTCATCATCCCGGCTTTTGCCCTGGAAAGAACACAAGAGATTATTTATTCACTTTATATGTTGAGCAAGGACGGGCGTTTGCCGGCCAACATGCCTGTTTACCTCGATAGTCCGCTGGCCATCAAGGCTACGGAGATATTCCGCCGTCATAAGGATTACCTGGACGATAAGACCCAGGCCCTGCTCAACAAAGGCGAGAATCCTTTAGACCTGCCGCAACTGCATTTTACCCAAACCACGGAAGAATCGCGGGCCATCAATACCACGCCCGGCGCAGCCATCGTCATTTCCGCCAGCGGCATGGCGCACGCCGGCAGGATCAAGCACCACCTGAGGCACAATCTGTGGCGTCCGGGCGCCAGCGTCGTCTTCGTGGGATTCCAGGCGCAAGGCACCACGGGGCGGAAAATTGTCGACGGCGCCGACAAGGTTCGCATCTTTCAGGAGGAAATCGCCGTCAAGGCAAAGATATTCACGATCAACGGCTTTTCCGCTCATGCCGGTCAAAGCCAGTTGCTGGATTGGCTGGGCCACTTTAAGAATCCTCATATGCAGATTTTCCTGATCCACGGTGAGCGGGACATCCAGAAAATCTTCGCCGAAAAAATCCGGGAACGCTTTAATTATCAGGTTTTTATCCCCGATTACCTGGAGGAAGTCACCCTAAAACCCGGTCAAGAGTTGGAAAGAGTCAAACATCCGGAAAAAGCCACACCCCGGATCAACTGGGATTTCATCCTGGCCGATCTGGAAGCAAAATTCGCCCAATTGCAGACACGGAAGCCTGCGCTGGAAGCCAAGGCCTGGGTGGAACAGACGGATATCCGCGACAAGATACTGGAACTTAACCGTAATCTTCTGGAGACGATCTCCGAAATCTGAGGTAAACATATGTCGGAAGCAAAAAAGGTGCGGGTTCGTTTTGCCCCTTCCCCCACCGGTTACCTGCACATCGGAGGGGCCAGGACGGCTCTTTTTAACTGGCTCTATGCCAGGCATCACCGGGGGCAGTTTGTATTAAGGATTGAGGACACGGATCAGGCGCGGTCCACTGAGGCATCGACACAGGCCATCCTCGACGCCATGACCTGGCTGGGGATGAACTGGGACGAGGGTCCCTACTTTCAGGCCGGCCGGGTGGAGTTGCACCGGGAAATGGTGCAAAAGCTGCTTCGGGAAGGCAAGGCTTACTACTGTGTTTGCACGCCCGAGGAGCTGGAAGAAAAGCGGAAAAACGCCCTCGCGGCGGGCCGGAAACCCAAATACGACCGGACATGCTGCGATCGGCAACTCGGCAAGGCCCCCCATGCCGTTGTCCGGTTCCGCTGTCCCGACAAGGGAAGTACGGTCGTCACTGACTTGGTCAAGGGAACAGTAACCTTCAACAACGAGGAACTCGATGACCTCGTCATCGAAAGGGGCGACGGCTATCCCACCTATAATTTCGCTGTGGTCGTGGACGATGCCCTGATGGAAATTACCCATGTCATCCGCGGCGACGACCACCTGAACAATACCCCGCGCCAGATCCTCCTATACGAGGCCCTGGGCTATGCCGTGCCCTGCTTCGGGCATGTGCCCATGATCCTGGGCGCTGACAAGACCCGGCTTTCCAAACGGCATGGCGCCACCTCTGTGATGGCTTACAAGGAAATGGGCTATCTCCCGGAGGCCCTGATCAATTATCTGGTCCGTTTAGGCTGGTCGCATGGCGATCAGGAGATATTTTCCGCAGCCGAACTCACTAAATTCTTCGATCTGGGAACCGTTGGCAAATCGGCGGCCGTCTTCAACCCCGAAAAACTCCTCTGGCTGAACCAGCATTACCTGAAAACATCCCCCCCAGAGTGGCTGGCTGACGAGCTTACGCCCTTTTTGGCGAAACAGGAAATCATGAATCCTGATCGAAATTTTACCGCCCGGGTCGTGAAGGATCTGCAGAGCCGGGCCAAGACCCTGGAAGAAATGGCGGCGGCGGCGGTCTTTTATTATCGGGAACAGATTGCCTTCGAGGAGACGGCGGTTAAATCTCTGCCTGCCGAGGCCGTCGCACATCTGGAAGCCCTCGCCATGGCCCTCCCCGCGCTTCAGGAATACACCAAGGAAGGCATCGAGCGCTGCTTGCGGGACGTTGCGGAAAGCAAAAATACCAAGCTCAAGTTCCTTGCCCAGTCCCTCCGGGTCGCCCTGACGGGCAAAACCGTCAGCCCCGGCCTCGATGAGGTGATGCTCACCCTGGGAAAAGAAAAGGTGGTAGAAAGGATCAAGCGGGCCGTCGATTATCTAAAGCCTCTACTTTCAAAAGCCTGAACTCAATCAAGTTTTCCTGCATCATATCCCTTGACAAGCAAAAACAGCCCCCCTATACTCCCGCCATCGAAAAACAATGCCTTATAAAAAAAAGATGACAGCAAGCACAAAAACTGTTTGTGCATTGACTCGTTACCCCTTTCTTTTCCTTATTTATGCTGCTGTTCTGAGGGTGACATGCATGCCGGCTTTTGTCGAAAGAATAATCAGCATTTCAAGGCTAAATCTCTCCCATTTGCCTCTTTCCAGGTCGGAAACTCTGGACTGACTGACACCGAGAATTTCCGCCGCCTTGACCTGCGTCAGTTTCTTGACTTGAAGGAATTTCCTGAGATCAGCCATAAGTTCAGCTCGCATTTGAAGAATTGCAGCTTCTTCTGGAGAAAATCCCAGATCAATAAACACATTGCCGGAAGAATTAACGATAACATCGTCCATAGGCTAACCTCCAACTTGGTTGTATCTTTGACGAACCAATTCGATATCTTGTTGATTCGTTTTTCGACTCTTTTTCTGAAAAGAATGAAGTACGTAAACTGCATCTCGAAACTTTGCTACATAAATTACTCGCCACTCACCCAGCACGTGTATACGAATTTCTTTTACACCGGAACCGACAACCTGCATAGGCTTCCAATCGCTTGGATCAAGTCCACATTGAACCGCATGGAGTTCGAAACCAGCGGCTCTGCGCGCTTCATCCGGAAAGTTCCGAAGGTCATCCAGACTCGATCCAATGAATTTTAATGTCTTCATGGCCATCTAGGTATTATATAAGTTTCTATATATTTGGCAAGCTCAAAGATGGGAGAAACCGCAACAAGAAGTTGACAGGAAGCTGACCATTTGATAGCAAAGCTGCAATAAGAACTCCCGCGTGACTATAACAAAATGAAATCCCATCTCAACAGGATCATTTTCAATAAAAGACTGCTCCTCCTGGTAATAATCGCGGTCCCTATAACCGCCGTTGTCTGTTACCTCACAATAACAAATAATAAAAACGCGAAACTGCAAGAAAAGAAGTCTGTTTATCCAGCGGATTATCGGATGAAAATAGAAGGCTTGCGTTTTTATGGCATGAACGACGGGCGGAAGGCACTCGCCATCGTCGCCGACAGCTTCGTGATTGAGAAGAAAAAAGTCGGGTTCCTGACCTTCAGCGTCGCCCATTCGGCACGACTGAATTACGCCAATATCGATTTCTACAGCCCAGCTCTTCCCGATCTTCCAGCAACGCGCTCGTCATCGGCCCCTTCCTTCCGGACTGCACTCGACATGACAACCTTTGCCGACTTTCCTGTTTCGCTATCGGGAATTTCAAGTCTGGAAGCATCACCGGTTACTGTACGCTTTCTTGCAGGCGATCGGCTGATATCGCAGATTCAGGCAGCCTCTGCCCGGATCATGCTGAGCGAACGCTCAATAATTTTCAGCGGCAATGCCCGCGTTCTGGCGGGCGCGTCCGAACTTAACACGGAACAACTCTCTTTCCTGCCCGAAAAGGGTCGCCTCAACGTGGAGAGCCCCTACACGTTGCGGCGGGCAGGGGCTCGTACTACGTCCGGCAATCGCCTCACAACCGATCTTCTACTCAAAGCAATCTCGCCTTGAGGGGTGTTATACCGGCCGCGTTCCGAATCAAGTTCAGCCATTCTCAACGCCTCTTGCCCCCCTGCATGGCCACCCGTTCAGTTCCGCATCCCGGCCGCCTTCTGAAGAA